>Ga0214923_10000102_pt1 | contig 123896 bp, 116 predicted proteins | sample LL1510_MetaG_FD_177993 | JGI IMG/M metagenome (GOLD analysis project Ga0214923, IMG submission 177993) | Freshwater microbial communities from Lake Lanier, Atlanta, Georgia, United States - LL-1510 | ecosystem: Environmental > Aquatic > Freshwater > Lake | place: USA: Georgia | collected... | reverse complement strand
CTTATTATGTCAAGTGGGGAGATGGAACTGAAAAAGAAATTATTTTTAATGATGGTTATCCATCAAGAACACTAACAAAAGGTAAAAAATATAGAATAAAAATAAAAGGTAAAATATGGCGTTATGGCGATGATGAAATAGTTAATAGCAATATTTATTTAACAGAAGTTATAAAATTAGGTGCTACAAACTTATCTGGTGCTTTTTATGGAGCAACTAATTTGGTAAAAGTCCCTAAACGATTACCAAAAGGGGTTTATGATTTATCCGGTATGTTTTTTGAATGTACCAATTTTAATTATCCAATAAATAATTGGGATACATCACAGGTTACTAATATGTCAGCTATGTTTGCTTTTGCTAGTAATTTTAATCAACCATTAGACAAATGGAATACATCACAAGTTACTAATATGTCAGCTATGTTTTATTCTGCTAGTAATTTTAATCAACCATTAGACAAATGGAATACATCACAAGTTACTGATATGTCAGGTATGTTTGCTTCTGCTAGTAATTTTAATCAACCATTAAACAAATGGAATGTGGAGAATGTTGAAAGTATTGATTCAATATTTTGGTTGGCAACAAATTTTAATCAACCACTAAATGATTGGAATACGTCAAAAATGACTAATATGCGTTCTATTTTTGCTGGAGCAATATATTTTAATCATCCACTTGACAAATGGGATACATCGCAAGCTACTGATATGTATTCTATTTTTTGGAAAGCACATTCTTTTAATCAAAATATTAATAATTGGAATGTGTCAAATGTTAGTAATTTTAGTTATGCTTTATATCAAGCATATAGTTTTAACCAACCATTAAATAATTGGAATGTGTCAAACATTAGTGATTTTAGTTTTGCTTTTTGTAAAGCAATTAGTTTTAATCAACCATTGAATAATTGGACATTATCGCCTTCATCACCCACATCATTGGGAATAAAAATGCCATATATGTTTTATGGAGCATCAAGTTTTAATCAACCATTGAATAATTGGAATATGTCAAATGTTAATATAATTAATAATCTATTTGAAAATGCAACAAGTTTTAATCAACCATTGAATAATTGGAATGTGTCAAATATTAGAACAATGAATAATCTATTTAAAAATGCCACTAGTTTTAATCAACCATTACATCTATGGAATTTAAGCAATAATCAATCATCGGCGGTTGATGATAATAGTGATATTGATGATAATAATATATTACCACTTATAACTACTGTACCAAAGATTAATAATATGTTAGATTATTGTGGTATGTCTCAATACAATTATCAATTAACATTAGTTGGTTGGCATAATAATTTTATTAATCTAGAGAAACCGTCAATCTCTTTTGATGCGGTAGGATTAGCATATAATTCATCTTTTTCTGATGTTAGTGCAGCTCATAATTTTTTCAATCCTACTGGTGATATTGACATTAATTTCCAAAATTAGAATAAATTAAATTTATTGACTATTTGTTTAGGTGGGTGGTTCGCCTTATTATGATGTTCCTTGGTATTATCATTGGTGGTATTAGTTATTTTATTTATTAATATAAAGTAAATAAATATATAATAAGATTATATGGAAGAATTGCCAGAAAAATTAATTTTGAATATGAAGGAATTGCCAGAAAAATTTATTAAAAATAAGTTTAAACCAATGGATATTTCTATTCCTGACCCAAATACTATCAAAGTTAATACAACAATTTTAGTTTATGATTTGACAAATGAAGATGAAGATAGAGAAATTATATTGCCAGTTAATGGTTTTATTGACTATCCTTATTATGTCAAGTGGGGAGATGGAACTGAAAAAGAAATTATTTTTAATGATGGTTATCCATCAAGAACACTAACAAAAGGTAAAAAATATAGAATAAAAATAAAAGGTAAAATATGGCGTTATGGTGATGATGAAATAGTTAATAGCAATGTTTATTTAACAGAAGTTATAAAATTAGGTGCTACAAACTTATCTGGTGCTTTTTATGGAGCAACTAATTTGGTAAAAGTCCCTAAACGATTACCAAAAGGAGTTTATGATTTATCTGATATGTTTGCTGCATGTACCAATTTTAATTATCCAATAAATAATTGGGATACATCACAGGTTACTAATATGTCAGCTATGTTTTATAATGCTTTTAATTTTAATCAACCACTTGACAATTGGAATACAAGTAGTGTTATTAATATGTTTAGTATGTTTAATGGTGCTTCAAAATTTAATCAACCACTTAATAAATGGGATACACATAGTGTTACTGATATGAATAGCATGTTTGTAGGAGCAAGTAGTTTTAACCAACTATTAAATAATTGGAATGTATCAAGTGTTGAATCTATGAGATCAATGTTTACTTATGCCACCAGTTTTAATCAACCGATTAATAATTGGGATGTATCAAGTGTTATTAATACGGGGTTTATGTTTGCTAATGCCACCAGTTTTAACCAATCATTAAATAATTGGAATGTATTAAATGTTAATTATATAAGTTATATGTTTGCTAATGCCACCAGTTTTAATCAACCATTAAATAATTGGAATGTATCAAATGTTGATTCTATGGATGGTATGTTTGATGGTGCCACCCGTTTTAACCAACCATTAAATAATTGGGATGTATCAAATGTTATAAATATGACAAATATGTTTGCTAATGCCACCAGTTTTAACCAACCATTAAATAATTGGGATGTATCAGGTGTTGAAACTATGGAGTCTATGTTTGCAAATGCCACCAGTTTTAATCAATCATTACATTTATGGAATCTAACTAATATATTATTTTCTTCATATATGTTAGATTATTGTGGTATGTCTCAATACAATTATCAATTAACATTAGTGGGTTGGTATAATATTTTTTATCCAGACCACACTCCAATCTCTTTTGGTGCAAAAGGATTAGCATACAATTCATCATTTGCTGACGTTAATACAGCTCATAATTTTTTCAATCATATTGATCTTGGTGATATTGACATTAATTTCCAAAATTAGAATAAATTAAATTTATTGACTATTTGTTTAATAGTATACGCTGTAAATAGTTTTCCATCTCTATTTCGATGTTGTGTATTAGTAATATCAGCAATAGTTTTGTATTGCTGATATGTAAGTGCTTTTCTTGGGCGATTTTCTTCATCATCATTAATATCTACATAATTGTCAAAATTTTCAGCAATGATGTCAATTGTTGTGTTGTAAATCTTATCAATAATTGTTTGTTCATCTATTGATTTCACAAGTTTTTTAACAAGTGCTCCTTCAATTTCAAGTGTTTTCTTTTCATATCCAAATGGTGCTTTGCCAATATAATCTCCACGCAGTCTTTTATATTGGATTGCTGATTTTACTTTTGCTGAGATAGTATCAGAATGTAATTGTGCTGTTGTTAAAATTTGGGTGAAATTATGTCTGTTAGAAGGAATTTCATCCCATGAGAGATTTTCAGAAACAGAATGGACACTTGATTTTTTGTTAATTCGAATATCTTCTAAAACATTAACAGCATTTGCTAAATTGCGAGAAAATCGTGAGACATCATAACAGATAATCATTTGTCCTTCTTTGAGCAAATTATTAACAATATGATTTAGAGCAAATTGATTTGCCATTTTTCTTGCTGACGCACCATTGTCAATGTAAATGCCAACAATATTAATATTATTGTCACTCGCATATTTTTTACAATGTCTTTCTTGGTCTCCCAGACTTACTTCATTACCACCATTTCTCTTGCTTGTTCTAAGATATATGTATGCTTTTCTGAGCACGCTAGGGTCTTTCATAAGTTTTTTGTATTCTTTATATTCTTCAAGTATTTCTGTTTGGATAAAATCAGACTCTTTAATCCAAGTTAGTTTTTTAGAACCAATCCACTTAATTTGGTATTTAGTTTCACCATCTTCAATTTTGTCGCTAATGATATTTTCAATTTCATCAACTTTATCAAAATTTTGTTCAGTATCACTCATAGCGTCATATTCAATGGCATCAATTTCATCAATCTTGCGTTTAGAACTCATTTTTGGTTATTGTTATTAGCAATAAACCTAAGATTATCAAGAGTTATGAAATTCAATTTTTTGTGTGTATTACATTGTCTAATATGTGATATTTAATTGTATATATTAATACTTTTTATTATTACTAAAATTTAATATATTTGGATTTCATCTAATTATTTGGCGTTTAATGAATTATCAACGCACCCAATGAGATCGCACTAATATAAAAATCACACAATAATTATTTCTTATTATTTTTACTTATAAATGATTACAATCTCAAAAACATAATATGAAAATCATTAAATAATAATTTTAGAAAATAAATAATTCTCATAAGTTTATGGAATTTTATAATTGGTGTTGTCTTATTCAGTGTTTTGATATTTTTTATTATTACTAAAAATAATAATATGAAACTTTTATAAAATTTTATTTACATATATGTTTATCTATTCTTTTGAATTTTAATTTTTTCTTACAAAAAGTACATTTACATATATGATTATTAAATTTTTTTAGACAATCTTTGATACTATATTTTAATTGTGCCAATGATAAATAACATAAATCATCAGTTTTCTTTTTTAACAAATGTAATTTATTAATATTTTTAACACAATCTTCCATTTGCTTACCATCAAATTTGATTGAAATATAATAAATCAGATCAATATTTGCTTTTCCAGTTTTGTAAATTGCCATTCTTTGTTTGATATCGTCACAAAATCCGATCTTGAAACATTCTTTTGTGCCTATATTTTTTTTCAAAATATAAATATAACTTTTGTCAGTTGGTTTATAAATATGTTTATCTTTATAATAATTATTTTCTTCTTCTATTTTTTTTATTTTTTTGATTAATTTCTTATTTAATTTCTGTAATTTATTATTATCTTTTTCTTTTAATTTATAAGAACCAGTTTTTCTTATTGAAGGTAATATAGATGTAAATAACTCATCCCTGAATTTAACAGCAATTTCTTTTTTACTATGTGATAGTAATTGATATAACTAGAATATATTTTTATAATGAATAATTTAGAATAGTATTTGTATTATTAAAAATATTATTATAAAAATTTTTAATTAATTTAAATAAATGGTTATAATATTTTATATGACACATATTGAAATAACAAATTATAAAAATACAGTTGGGATATCATATGAATATTATGTGCTTGAAAATATCAGAAAAGATTATGATATAGTTTGGCATTGGCGAGATTTTCCAGAAAGGTTAATGTTTGAAAATAATTTAATTAAAGAGTATAATACTTTTATTAAATATAGATATGACATTGGAGCAGATTTAGTAGCAGTCAAAAATAACAAATATTATTTTATTCAATGTAAAAATTATAGTAATACTATTTATATTAATGATTTAGCAGGATTTTATTTTTTACTTTATGAAAATAACTTGAATGGTATATTATATTACAATGGAACATTAAGTCAAAGATTAATTGATATGTCAAATAGTAAAATTCCATTCATTAATATGCCTTTTAATAATGAAAATATTAATATTAGTAAAATTATTTCAGAGGAAATAAAAGAAAGAGATTATCAAACAGAAGCAATAAGTGTATTATGCAATAAAGAAATATCTATGCTTAATTTTCCATGTGGTATGGGTAAAACATATGTAGCAACATTATTATCTCAATATTATGATAATATTATTATTATTTCACCATTACGTTATTTAGCTTTTCAAAATTTACAAAAATTTAAAGAATATTATAAAGAAAAATATAATTATATTTTAGTATCTCTTGATGGAATGCGTGATATTAATCTTATTACACAAACATTAAAAACAAAAAATATTATTAGTACAACATTTAATTCTTGTGATATAATAAATAAACTAATTGAGAAACTTGACAAATTATATATAATTGTAGATGAATTTCATAATTTATCCACAAACAATCTGAATAACAAGGAAGATGACATATATAAAATATTGCACTCAAAATCTCATAAATTATATTTATCTGCTACACCATTGATTGAATTTTCAACCGATCCAAATATTTGTGTTTATAAATATGAATGGAAAGACGCAATAGAAAAAAAATATATATGTGATTTTAATGTATTTATACCACATAAAAATGATAAATTAGAAAATTTTTTAACATTAATTAAGGAAAAATATAATGATTTTGAATTAAAATTAATAAAAAAATCATATTATATTTTGAAAAGTATGTTATTAAATGGTAATAAAAAATGTATTTGCTATCTTACAACAACTGAAAAAGCAAGTAAATTTTTAAATTATTTGTTATGGATAAGTAAAATATTAAATACTGAAATAAATGTTGGATTATTGGATTATTCTATTAAAAAATTAGAAAGAGAACAAATAATACAAGAGTTTATTAAAGAACAAAAAATATCAATAATTGTTAATGTTCATATATTAGATGAGGGAATTAATATACCAGAATGTGATTCTGTATTTATTACACAACCAAATAATAATATTATAAATATTATCCAAAGAATGTGTAGAGCAAATAGAATATTAGAAAACAAAAAAACGTGTGATATATATTTATGGACTACTGAATTTAAATCTAAACTAATATTGGAGTATATTTATGAAAAAACAAATGGGTATGCAAAAAATAAAGTTTTTGTTATTCATACAGATAGTAATAAAATAATAAAATATAACGAGAAAAAAACATCAATTACAAAATTAGTCATATTAAGTAATGAAGATAAATACAAATATATGAATAATATATTTAATAATTATTTTACTAATTTTTTTATATTAATGATAATTGATACTGATGATAATATGTGGTATGGTGTTAAATCTGTTCTAGTGTCACTAAAGTATATTACAGTATCACATATCATACCAACTATCCTAACAAATAAAATATATTTATCTTCTATTAATATAAAAACAACAAATTCTAACCTAAGCAACCTACATCCAAAAACATTGATTGTTAATAAAAAAAATCTTTTACAGATATTTAATAGTAGCAGTAAAAAAATTGCCACAAAAATATTAAATGATAGTATATCTGGAACAATTGATATTTTATAGATAATCATCACTAACCTATCATGTTTTTAGTATATTTTATTTGGTTTAATATATTCCATTAAACAAATACCAGCAATAATCTTAGAACTATATAAATACTTTTAACAAAATTATGTATTTTGTATTTATGAAAATCTAAATATAAAATGGCGCTGTGTCATTGGGTGTATTGATACTTTTTATTATTATTGGTATTGTCTCATTGGGTATATTGATACTTTTTATTATTACTAAAAATAATAATATAAAATTTTTGTGAGTATTTTTTAATATAGTGGATATTATCTAAATATTTGATGATTGATGAAGTAAAATTTGTATTATCCATGCAATCACATTATAGGTTCAGGGAGTATTTAAAGTCTTGTGCGAAGAAATACAGAACCAATGTATATGAGATTGATGAGAGTTTCACATCCCGAGCATGCAGGAAATGTGAGAATTTAAACAAAGATATCAATAATAAAACTCATGTATATTATAACGTGAGAAAATAAAATTTTTATATATTAAAATAATTATTTATTTTATATATGTGCATTATAAAACTAAACAATATAACACATAATAATATAAAATGGAGATTACACGAAAAAAATTTACAAGAGTATGCGAAAAATGTAATTTTACTGCTAACCGCCCCAAAGAATGGATAATACACATTGATACGAATAAACATAAAAGAGATGGCAATAATAAAAGCGTTCATTGTGTTGCTTGTGATAAAACATTTAAAACACATTGGATTAATAAGATGCATCAATTAAAATTTCATGCATCAATTGATGAAAGAAAAAAATGTAAATTTTATTGCTCTAATTGTGATTTAGTATTTTTTTCAAAATTATATTTAGATAAACATTCAGGTGGCACAAAACACAAAAATATGATAGAAGCATCGAATTAATAAATTAAAAATAGCAATAATAAGTCTGTAAAATTGTATAATTTGAAATTATCTAATTATGAAAATCACCCAATAATAATTTTAGTAAATAAATATTTCTCGTAATTTTAACTCGTCATAATTATAGCATACCTGATAATTACAAACTCACCCAATAATAATTTTAGAAAATAAATAATTCTCATAAGTTTATGGAATTCTCTAATTATAAAAATCACCCAATAATAATTTTAGCAAATAAATAATTCTCATAAGTTTATTATTTCGTATAATGCTAAAACATTCTTAATCGCATAATGTATTACATCAACATTAACTGAATTACCAAATTGTTTGTATGAGATTTTATCATTGTCACTCATTATAAAATCTTCAGGAAATGATTGTAATCTTGCGCATTCTCTTGGTGTAATATATCTTTTTTCTTTGGCATATATTGGTGTTTGAACTATTGCTACAAGTGTTGGAAAATATTTTGCTTTTTTTTACTCTAATTCCAGATTGTCTAAACTGAATGAAGTAATTAAAAATACTGTCATTTTCTTTTTTAACCCCTGCTTGCCATTCTAATTTACAATAAATTTCTTTTTTTGTTAATTTTTCACTATATTTTTCATACCAGTCATCCCATAATTTTTTATATTTGTTATAAATTGGTTTATTACGTGTAATATAGTCCTGTTTCCATTTTTGTAATTTGCTAAATTCTTCTTTTGTATAATTATTTTTAAATTCATTACATAAAATTACAGGACTGAGTATTTCACCAATTTCAATATTTTTTATCATTTCATCCCAAATATTTAATATTTCTTCTTCTTTGCTACTTATTTTGTATTTTAATTTTATATTCTCGTCTGTCTCAAAAATGTTATCAAATTTTATTTTTTTATTTGGTGTTTCTATAATTAATTTTTTATTAGCATTATAAATATCATTTCTAATACACACAAAAATTACTCTTTCTCTTTGTTGTGGAATTCCAAAATTATGAGGACTTAATTCAAAAACATTATTATCATCAATAAAATATCCATTATCATTTATTTTTTTTAAGATATATTTATATATTTTGCCATCATCTATTTTTTTTATATGCTTTACATTTTCTAAAAACATAAATGATGGTTTCTTAACTGTTGCTATTTTTATAATGTATTCAAATAATTTTCCTCTCTCGTCCTCTAATCCTTTCTTTTTGCCAGAATTTGAAAAACTCTGACAAGGAAAACCAGCACACAATACATCAAAATCAGGAATTTTATTGATATCTACTTTTGTTATATCACCATGTGGTTCAATATCATAATTTTTTTTATAGATTTCTCTACAATCTTTATTTATATCACAAGCAAAAACACATTTTCCATTTAGTTTTTTGTTTGCAATATGAAATCCACCAATTCCACAAAATAAATCAATAAAATTATAATTTTGTGCCATTTGTTTTATTATAAATAATATATATTATTTACAACATAATAAATTCAATTTTTTCATTTACAATCCAAATAATTGGGCAGCACTTGGCAAAGAAACACGCCCGGAATGATTTACATTGATAGGGTCTGGCAATGGATTGATTGGATTTGTGATATCTTTTAGATATCCATAATATTGTTTCAAATTATCCATAATGTCAGGTGCGATATATTGTATTGTTAATTGATTTAATTTTTTAATTTGTCTGATAATATGTTTAGGTATATCACGTCCATGAATATCATAAATATATATCATAACTTGAAATAAATCCATTACTTTTTGGTCTTCTTGTAAAATAAATTTTCCATAAGACCTTTTTAAAATTTCTTTTTTGAGTGCTTTTTGTAATCTCTTGATGTTTATAATTGAAAAGAATTCACGTATTACAGCACTAGGTTTTGTATTAAAATGTTTCATTGCTAAAAGACAATAATGGTCATCATCTACGTCATAATAATTAGTATTTTCATATTGCGTATCTAATGATATATGTGCGTCATTATCAAATGGTGATAAACTCATATTATTGACATATATTATTTTTATTTATAGTTAAATGCGATGAAAAAAAATTGAAATTCTAACATTCTAATAAATAAGAAAAGTATTTATCAACAATTATAACAATATGTCTTATCCTAAATACTACGATATTAATGTTGGCGATAATGTCCTCACTCACCTAGAAATTGAAGATGCTTTGAAAGAAATTATTTCAAATGCTATCGATGAACATAATAGTATTGAACCAAAACCAAAAAAAGATATTGAAATTGGACAGAAAGACAATGGAAAATGGTTTATTCGCGATTATGGACGCGGAATTAAAACTAAACATTTTGAATTAAACACAAATCCAGAAAAAATTAATAATCCCATTATGAAAGGATGTTTTGGATATGGATTGAAAGATAGCATCGCAATATTATATTCTAAAAATATTACATTCAAAATTTACACAAAATCATATATATACATTCCTGTAATGCATGCTAAATCTGATTTTCCAGATCAAGAAACACTCCACCTTCAAGTATTAAAAAATAAAACAGAAGGATTAATGAACAATGATAAAGGAACTTTATTTGTATTTGATAATTTAACATTAGAACTAATCAATAAAGCAAAAAGTAAATTTGTTCAATTCAAAAATCCTACTATACTTTTCGAAAATGATGAATGTAAAATGTTTAAACTTGATACATATCAGTCAGTATTTATTAATGGCGTTGAGGTAAGAGCGAATACTAACCTACATTTTAGTTATGATGTGAAATCAACAGATAAAATAAGAAAATTATTTAATAGAGACCGCAAAGATATGGATATTAAACCAGTAAAAAAATATATTCACGATATTTGTTTGAAAAAAATTATTATTACTAAAAATGAAGGACAATTTTTTGATTTGATACGGGATATACTTGGACTTGACGAAAAATTACTACAAGAATTTAACCAAATAGACATTTTGCGTTCAATCATATATCAAATCAATAGTTTTGACAAATATGTATTTATTGGAACTAAAGAAAAATACACAGATATCAAAGATAAAATAATTGCTGATAATAAAGAAATATTATTTTTGGGAAATGGATGTAAGAGAAAATTTGGTGTGAAAACTATTCGCGAATTATGGCACACAGATAAGTTTACTTCTAAAATCAATACTGATGATAATAAAAATATTCTTACAATATATAAATATCTTGATGCTGATAATTTTGATTTCATAAAAATTATTGCTCCAATCGAAAAAATATTCAAAAAATTGCCAGATAATATTAAAGAAAATATCCGTAATATTGTTATTGACAATGATTATAATGATGATAGTGAAAGTGAGAGTGAGAGTGATGATTATGATGAAAAAAATAATGAAATTGAACCTACATTAAAAGCAACTAATAAAGACAAAATTAAAACTTATGGTTATGATTTTGATACTTTGCCATTAACAGTTTCGCGAAAATTAACACACGAAAAATATGAGGAAAAATTATTTGTTGCTTTGACAAAATATATTTTTAATACACTTCCTGATAAATATTTTGAAGAACTTAAACTTAAAGAACCACAAATTGAACCAACCGAACCACCAAAACCCAAACGTAAATGGTTATTTGGATTTTAGGATTTTATTTATAATTAACATACAATATATGTTGCGTGTAGATTTTCTTGTGTAAAACTATTATTGATACCACCAGTTTGTAAGATTGGGTCAATAACTGAATACATAAATAAATCGCTTTTTGGTACTTGTTTATTAATAATTAAACCAGAATGTAGGTCTTTGGTAAAAATATTTGATAATGTATTATCAGTAGCATCATCACCAATATAGATAACAAAAGTATAATTTGTAGTATCACCAGAATGTGGAACAAGAGAACCTTTCTTGAAATTTTTAGTAGCATCAATACTAACAAGAGTTGTCTCTTTTTCATTTAGTGGTGTTCCAACACGATTATGTAAAAACATAGTAAAATATGTTTTAATATAGTGTTCAACATTGGTTTCAGTGGTGTTGGTGTCTGCTTCAGTTTTAATTGATGAGAGAAGATCTAGAATGTCTTGCGGAGGTTTAACACCATTCATATTTATAAAAGTTTGTGTAGTAAATGGAGATGTATCAGTTGCTACTTTAAATATTTTATCAAATATTTTTTTTGTTATTGCTGGTGCGGTTGAAATTGGTGCTGGTGCTGATGCTGGTGCTGGTGCTGATGCTGGTGCTGGTGCTGATGCTGGTGCTGGTGCTGATGCTGGTGCTGATGCTGATGCTGGTGCTGATGCTGTTGTTGCTATTGCTGGTGTGTCAATAAACTTGCCATTAATTTTTCTATCTCTTGTGGGTTCATATTCTTTTCCCTTAATATTTTTATCTTCCTCATAATCTCTAAAATTTGTATCAATAAGGACAACATAACCGTAATTAGGAATGTAATAATCAATGCCCTTTATTCTGTAAATCCAATATGAATTTGTTGTTGTTTGGACGTCTTTGATAAATACATGTTTTTCAAAAGAAAATTTATCAAAATAAATCTCATACAATTGCATCACATAAATAGCTACATATAATTGAAACAATATGGATAACCAAACATTTTTAGAATAATATCCTGAACTAACCATTGTATGTATATTGCCAACTGTTCGATATTCTTTTTTTGCCCAACCCATAATATTATAATTAGGTGCTTCGGTTAGAGCGCATATAACTTTACCAGTATATTCATTTAATTGTTCTTGTAATGTTTTTGGTTTTTGAGTTTGTGCTGGTTGTAATCCATATCTTTGGTATGCCATATTGCGTGATTGTAATAATTGGGCGTTGTATTGTAAATATTGTTGTTGTGCTAATGTATAATTAATTGGATGTTGCATGGGTTTCAAATTCTTTGTATTAAAGTCAATTCCAGAATGTAGTGTTATTGTATAACCATAAAGCATAACAAAATTCGGGCAAATTTTTTGTTTTAGAATATTGTCTCTAACATATTCATAATAAGCAATATCGCGCCATTCATCAAAATATTTTTTATTGTCTGAATTTTGTGATTTCATCATATACGAACCTTCTGTGAGTTTATATACTCGCACATTTACACCAGTTGAATTTGGAGCGCAAACTGATGTTGCTCTTTGTGAGTCGTGTTTGATTGGATAACAAGACCTATACAATAGAAATCCATCTGGTAATTCATCATATGGATTACTTGTGTATTTTTTCAAACTATATGGATTCATATCTATCAACTTAATGTGAGAGATTAATTCGTGTGTTGGTGAGTAAGCAGTTTTCAATGAACCTGGATCAATTGCTGTATTTGCTCCATCACCTTGAGGAAATAATGTGCTTCTTATACCTTCATATAATGTAATTCTTTCATCCAAACTATTAAAAATATTTGCGGGATTTTTAACAGGCAAAATATTTTCATACATCTTTGAAATATCAGTATGAGAACCAGAAACACCACCAATTGTAAAATTATATTCTTTGTGTATCATTGGAATAATCCCTTGTTGCATCTGTTGATATTGGGCGTAAGCAAGTGGATCAGTTAATGTTGCTACTCTATTAAAATATGCTGATGCTTGTTGATTATCCGGTATTTTTGGTTGTTGGGGTTTTGGTGGTTGATACATTTGTAAATTAATTATTGGTAATCCAGGATTTGGCATTGGTTGTTGCCCTGTTACATTATGTGTCATTGGCACTTGTTGAGTTTGGTGTTGCGTTTGGTGTTTTTTTTGTTCTTGTGTTTCATTATAATATGCTTTTTGAGTATTTGTCATAAAAGGATCTGTTGTTGGATGAGGCATTGTTGCTTTTTTTGTTTCACTATTATACATTGGTATTTGATATTGAAAATCTGGATCACTCCCTCCTTTCAAAAAAAAAAATCTTTTTTGTTATTTGCTTTTATCATTTTATATTTCTTTTTGTTATCTTTTTTGCTACCGCCATACATTTGAGGCATACTCATTTGGTTCATTTGGGGCATACTCATTTGATTCATTTGGGGCATACTCATTTGATTCATTTGGGGCATACTCATTTGAGACATATCCGACATACCCATCGCTGGCATCGTTGGCATCGTTGGCATTGCTGTTTGGATACTGCTATTTGCTATTTGATTTTTAACACCTTCAGGCATACTCGCAAGAAATTGGGAACTAATGCCTGGCATACCTGGCATACCTGGCATACCTGACATACCTGGCATACCTGGCATACCCGCATCGGCTCCTTGTCCAAATCCCATTAAATTTTGCATTGGATTAGATTGTCCTCTGTCCATTCTTTTACTATTTTGGTGATTGCTTTCACTCGATACTCTAGATAGTTTAGATGATTTCTTTTTACTATCTTTTTTTATTTTTTTTAGACTTTTTTTTGTATTTTTGGATATTCGGTCAAGTTTTTCCATAATTTTATGATGTGTTTTATTGCTATTCTTATGCTTTTTAGTTCTACTTTGTTTTGCTGGTGTTGTTGATTGATTATCAGACTTAGAAGGTTCTGAATATTCAGATGATTCAGAAGATGAAGAAGAAGAAGACGAGGAAGAAGAGGAGGAAGAAGACTCTGAATCGTCATCTTTTTGGGGTTTTTTAGTATTAGGCGCTTCAGTTGATGAGATTGGTGAGAGTGGTGGAGTATTTTTCTTATTTTTTTCTGATGTGGTTGATGATGAAAAATCAGTGGTGGTTTTTGTGGTATCTCTTGCTACAGATGACATAGATGATGCTGATGCTGATGCTGATGCGGATGCAGGTGCAACAGATGCCTCACTGCGCATACGTTCCATAAATTTACTTCTTGCAAATGATCGACTAGTTATATTAGAACTTTCAGTTGCTGTACGTTCTGATGATGACAATATACTATTAGTTTGTTGTTTCGAAGATTTAACCATTATAAAATTCATAAAGAAATTATTTTTTTTTAAAATTGACACTGGATTATATTTATAATGATGTGTAATATTTTTGTCTTCAATATTTATGGGTTCTCTTAATTTTTCAGGAACTACTTCATTAATAAATTTAATTATACTTGGAGGAACAATAATTTCCTTATTCTGTTCTAACCATCTTAATAAATAATTGAAAAAGTAATGGACGTCATAATATTCTGTTTTTGTTTCTTTAGTTTTATTTAAATATGATGTTGTTTTTGACGCTTCATAATTGTGTATCTTAATATTTTTATTTATATTAGGTAATTTGAATTCATTATCTTCTATACTATATTTTGTATGTCCTCGCTCATCATCAAATACCAAAATAGCATCTAAGTCTAATTTATTATGTCTAAAATCTGGCAAAAAATCAGTTATTGTATATAAAGTGTATAATATTTGAAAAAATAATGTTTTCCATTCTTTCTCATCCATTGTTTTCCAATTTTTTTTGATATATTGAGTCATTGTCATATTTTCAGTAAAACCTTCTGTTATCATTACATAAATTTTATTATCTTTAAATTCTTTCAATTCTTTGAATTCTTTAAATATTTCTTCATTATCAATAATATCAAATAACATAACCGGTAACAAAGTATGTGTGAATTTATGTAATGTAACCAACTCTGATAAAATATACATCATTGTCATTGGATAAATAGCATTATTTATCATACTAGTATCATTAACATCTTTATATACACCAAAATATACATTACAATACAAACCATTTATTGTTTTCATTCTGTATTGATGTGTTTTGCTACTTGTTTTACCTACATAAGTAAATTTATTATTTGAATTAAATATATATTTTTTGTAATCATAATTATTTGTTTTTTTAATATCGTCAATATAAATTGTGCTCTTATTAATTTTTCTTATCTCGTAATTATTTTTTGGTTCTTTCGAATATATCAAATCATTGTATATATCTAATAAAAAATCTATATCGTCATATTTATTCATTATTATATTAATGTAAATTATTATTTTATATAAATTAAACTTATTTATAGTTTTACAAAAGACTATAAATAATTAAACTATCAAGTTATTCTTTGATTTATAAATATTAGACAAATTCAATTCATAATTATCAAACAAGTTTAATATCTATAAATCGAATAATAATTTGCGGGTAAATTATTTTTCGATTCATATATATTGAATAAATTCAATATCTATAAATCGAATAATAATTTGCGGGTAAATTATTTTTCGATTCATAATTATCAAACAAGTTTGATAATTATAAATCGAATAATAATTTGTCAATATCAAAACTATACACTCCATCATCTTTTTTCTTAGTGCTTTTAGATGTTTTCTTGGTTGGTTTTTTGGTGTGTAATGTTGGTGTTATTGTATTATATTTAGATGATGATAAAAAATCGTTCATTTTAATGCTACTTTTTTTGGATGATTTAGAAGTTTTAATATCATCATTTTTTCTAAATTCAGCAAAAAATGGATTGTTTTTTAATATTTCAGCAGGTATTTGATATTCAATATTGTGCAATATTCTGCCACCTTTTGCTACATACTCACCGCTTTGATATTTATAGGGGACAATAGATAATATAAAATTTTTTACTGATTTATCAATATTATCAGAAGTCATAATATCTGGAAAAAAACCTTTTCTTATAAAAGTATTAAAAAAATAATGAACGTCATAATATCTATTTTGGACGGGAGCAATATTAATACCTCGAGACCATTTATTTGAGATAGCTACTTTTTTATTATTAACAATTCCAGGAATACATGCGAAATCAAAATCCCATATTTTTAATTGGAAACCATTTGAAGGAACAATATATTTGTCTTGGGTATTGCCATTTTTTATTCTGTATCGTTGAGTTGTTTTTTTATTATTTGTTCTTGTTATTAGAATATTATTTGCTTTTAAATCATTATGCCTAAAAGCAGGATATTTAGACTGTATAATTGCTAAGGTTGATATTATTTGGAAAAAAAATATTTTCCAATCTAATGTTGTTATTTTTGTGTTATTAAGTTTTACATAATCATTGAAATCACCTTGATTTGCCCATTCACTTATTAATATACTAACCTCGTCATAAAATTCTCCTTTTTCATATCTCTCAACAAATTCTTTATATTTTTCATTCTTTTTTGTTTTAGTTTTGTCAATTAATTGTTTTTGTTCTATTAGTTTCATAAATGTATTAATATTTGTATCAAATGTTCCGATTGGCAATACAATATGAGGTGTTTTTTTAGTCACAACAAAATATGATAATAATTTAATCATTAATAGTTCAGCATTTTCTGGTCTTTCTGTATCGTGGACGTCGCCATATTTATCTTTTATTGAATAAGCAACAACTTTTACAGCATATTCATATAATACATTATTATTATTATCTTTTTGTTCTCCTTTAAATGTATGCCCCGTTGTCCCACTTTTGACATAAGTTAAGTCGCCTCCCAATTCATTAATAATAGTTCTAATGTCGTGTATTTCTTTATTTAATGTTGTTCGCGTATCATAACTTTCACAACTATCATCTTTATTTTTACCGTAACTAATATAAGCATCAGTATTTGTATTATCATAATCAACAATTGGTTTTAATTCTTTATTTTTTAATAATGATTTTACAAAATTAAGACGATTATTTATTGTCTCTGTTTTATCATTTTTAATACTCATTCTATATTTTTGATATTATATTTATATAAATTATTATTAAACACAAATAATAATAATTTAGAAAACTTAAAATTTATTTTTTGGATGCTTTATTTTCATTTCGCTCTTTGTCACATTTATTGTATAATTTCATAAATTCAGTCTCATTGAATGCTTTCTTTGCTTTATCAAGATTTTTATCATTTTCCATTAGTAATTTAGAGCACGCCTTCGTTAATGACAAGTGATTTAGGGGTTTGCTAAGTTTAGTCTTAATATATGTTCTCAGTGCTGACATATCGGCAATAAATGTATTAGCACCTCGCCCCATCTTCTTGGATTTCTTAGATTTCTTGGATTTCTTAGTTTTCTTAGTTTTCTTAGATGCTTTAGATTTCTTAGAACGTTTGCCACCAGAAAGTAAATCAACTCTCTGGTCATCATAATCGCCACCATTAAATTCAGTCAATAGTTTATTAACTGATTTGCTACGACGACGACGACGTTTTTTCTTTCCGCCATCTTGATCTTTATTAAGATTTAGTTTAGCATTAGCAATTGCTTGATCGACACGTCTTAATAACGCATTAACAGAATCAGAACTCATTATAAATAATACAAATATTATTTTTTTTATACTAAATTAAATTAATTATAAAATAATTTTATATAATTTAGCACTATTATATATGAGTGTTTGTATTTATGATAATATTATTATTGGTGGTGGTATTGCTGGACTATATATGGCATATAAGTTAAAAAAAGCAAACAAAAAATTTCTTTTAATTGAGAAAAATGAAATAATAGGAGGCAGAGCAATTCATAAACCATTTCACGGTGCTAATGTTTCTAGTGGTGCTGGCGTTGGAAGAAAAGACACAAATCCAATATTAATTAAATTATGTAATGAACTAAAAATAGATATTAAAGAAAGTAAAGCAATTGTTGAATATAAATTAGAGGAAAAATGTGATGTTCTACAAATATTCGCAATTCTAAAACAAAAATATTTGACAAATCCTAAATATTATAATACAATTACTTTTAGAAAATTTGGAAGAAAAATATTAGGTTCAAAATTATACGAATTATTTGTTATCTCAAATGGATACTCAGACTTTGAGGATGCTGATGTTTATGACACATTATTTCATTATGGCATAGAAGATAATGTTTCAGGATGGGATAAATTATTTATAAATTGGACTGAACTAATAAATAAATTGGGTGATAGTATAGGTTATGAAAATATTAAATTATCAACTCAAGTAAAAAAAATAAATAGAAACAATCTTTTTGAATTAGAAACAGACAAAACTATAAATTATTATGGGAAAAAAATTATTATTGCTACAACTGCTAACATAACACAGCAATTATTGCCAGAACATACAATATTGAAACAAATTCATTCACAAAAGTTTCTGAGAATTTACGCAAAATTAAATAAAAAAATTTGTGAAAAATATACTGTTGTAAATGGTGTTTTACAAAAAATAATACCAATAAAAGACAATATATTTATGATTGCTTATGCTGATAACAAAAAAGCAATGATATTAGATAAAATATTAAATTCGTGTTATGCTAAACTAATACTTGAAAAATTATTAGAATATACTTTTGATATAAAAGATATAAAAATTTTAGACTCATTATATTTTTATTGGGATGAAGGAACACATTATTATGAACCTATGAAAAATCAATTTAAGTTAAGAGAAGATTTTATTAAAAAATGCCAATATCCAGAAAAAAATATTTTTGTTATTGGTGAAATGGTTAGTTTATTACAGGGATGGGTAGAAGGTGCTTTACAAAGTGTTGAATGCTTATTCACTAGCAACACTAAAATTAATTAATTTATGAGGCAACACAATACGTTTCCATCCTGATGAAGGCGACGCTATATTATAAACATATACATCGCCATCACTGCTATTAATACCATAAATTTTATTATTTGATATTGCCGCATAGGAAATCTTAATATTATTGTTAGTAATTTGAATCCAACCAGGATCACTAGCAGTAAAATTAGCACCTGAAGCATAATACACATCATTATTAGAATTTACTCCACCTGCTATTTTATTAATATCATCAAAAAATACTTGTTTTAAATTACCATTAATTTGTACCCAATTGTCTGACATATAATTATCATTAAAGTAAATATTTCCTTCGCGATTTACTCCATATAGTTTTCCATTAGAAACAGCGACATTTACTAGTTTGCCTAATACTTGTCTCCAGTTGGGTGATGTTCCAATATCTTTATCAGCAACATAAATATCATCATTGCTATTAACTCCAGCAATAATACCTGATTTACCATCAGAACTAATTTGTACTAAACTTCCCGGTAATGTAGTCCAAACAATTGGATCTTGCACAAGTTGAGTATGAAGAATCTGATTAGCACTATTAACACCAAATAATCCACTACTCGAAAAACTGACATTAATTGCTTTTCCAGGAACTTGTTTTATCGCAAATATTTGGTTATTTTCTAAACCAAATCCCCAAATATCACTCGTACTAGTTACACCAATTATAATAACTTTTGCTTCATCATTACTAACCATTTGTGGAGATGTTGATAATGACTGAGGTTGTTCAAATTCTCCAATATTCATTACTTTATTTGACATTCGTCTATTGTGCGTAGGGTTTTTATGTATAATATTGCGCATAATGTTTGGCATTGACTTATTCTGTTGAGGGGTTTGAATAATGTGTCTATTACGTCTGCTGTCACCACGATACATTATTTGTGATGTCATAAATTCATAGTTATCTCTCACAAAAAATATTAAAAATAAAATCAAAACAATAAAAAGAATAACATATATGCTATTTTGAACAGTGGCATATTTTTTTACAGTTCTTTTGAAACTTTCCATTTATATTATATAAATATATTTTATTTATACATAGAGTTTTTTAATGCTATTGTAATACTAAATAAAGCACAAATAAATATACTAAAAATTGAATTTATAAATGCTAATAATTATTTATGATACTAGATAAATAATATTATGGGTGTCCCTGCTTTTTTTCGAAAATTAACAAAAAAACATAAAATCATTACTTTTACAAATAATAGAAAAATAGATTATTTATATATAGATGCGAATTGTCTATTTCATCCACAATGTTTTCTTGAATTAGAACAAAATATTGATGAAACTAATATTAATATTTTGAATTCAAAAATGTTTATTCGCATAATAGCATACATTGACAAATTAATAGACATAGTAAAACCTAATAAATTTACTTTTATCGCAGTTGATGGAGTAGCACCATTAGCAAAAATTAATCAACAAAGAGTGAGAAGATTTGCTAATACTAATAATTACAAACATAGAATTATGCTAAAACATAATATTAAATTTAATGATAAATGGTCAAATATTGTAATAACACCTGCTACACAATTTATGTATGATTTAAATGAAAAATTATTGGAGCATTTTAAGAACAATAAAAAGATAATTTATAGTTCATATTTAGAGAATGGAGAAGGAGAGCATAAAATTTTACAACATATGAAAAGTATTGATTACAAAGAACAAGATAATTGTGTGATATATGGTTTAGATGCTGATCTAATATTTTTAGCATTAGCAAGTAATAAATCAAATATTTTTCTTTTACGAGAAACTAATCAAGTTACTAATGATACACAAGATAACTTTTGTTATGTCAATATAGACCATATGAAATCATGTATTAGAAAAGAAAATATAAATACTGATGATTATATTTTTATTTGTTATTTTCTAGGAAATGATTTTTTGCCACATTTGCCATCAATTGATATTAATATCAATGGTTATGAATTATTATTGGGTGTGTATTTAGAAATTTATGACAAATTATTAGTAAATTTAATCATAAGAAATAAGAATAAAATTAGCATAAATCATCAGTTTCTATTAGAATTTATAGAAAGGTTATCCAGTTATGAAAATATATTTTTCAAAAAAGACCTGCCAGAATATTTAGCATATAAAAGACAACAAAAATGCTATGAAACAGAATTATACAAGAAAGAAATATGGGAGTATGAAAATTTAAGAAATGTAAAAATTATTGATAATATTAAACTTGATAATCCAGGATTTAAAGAAAGATATTATGAACATTATTTTCATATTGAGACAAAAACAGATGAATTAAAAAGTAAAATTTGTCATAATTATTTAGAAGGATTAGTATGGGTAGCAAATTATTATTTTCTTGAATGTAATTCTTGGAGATGGCAATATAAATATACACATCCCCCATTTTTGTCAGATATTTATAATTATTTGAAAATGAAAGACATTAACAAAGATTTTAATATTATGAATAGCAAAGCAATAAATATGAATACACAATTATTATGTGTAATACCACCACAATTTTCTCATGTATTGCCCCAGAAAATTAGACATTTAAATAGTTCTATTGATTCGCCTATTATTGATATGTTTCCAATGATGTATAAATTAGATATGATAAATAAAACTCAGTTATATAAATGTATCCCAATATTGCCATATTTAGATATAGATAGAGTAGAAAAAGCAATTGACATAAAAGAATAAATATAATTTTTGTTTTATTAATAATTTATTATAAAATTATTATTAATATATGGGATTAGGTGATTTATTTAAATACACTAAAAATATTAATAAAACAAATATTGATGGTGATACATTCAAACAATTTGTTTTAGATATAAGTAAATTAAATATAAGAACAAAAGATATTAAAAATAATTTTAATGAATATCTAAAAAATTTAGAAAAAATATATGATTTTATTTTAACAAATTTAGATAACATAGACATTAAAGTTGATATTGTAAATGAAATATATATGGATAATTATATAAACATAATAGTAAAAACATTAAATTATAATGATAATTTATCGATAATTGATTTTGGTGGAGGTCAAGGAAATTTTTTAAATTATATGTGTAAAAAACTAGACACAAATAAATGTTATGTTATTGAGAAGAAGAATGATGAATTTGTATATTCAAATGAAGTAATAAGCAAAAATAAAAACATAAATTATTTATATTGGAATGATAAAAAGTTTGATTTAGAAGATAATTCAATTGATTGTTGTTGTGCCATTCAGGTATTACATCATATTGACGATAAATTAATAAATACAGTAGTTAAAGAATTTTATAGAATTTTAAAACCATCTGGTATAGTATTTTTAGTAGAACACGATGTTATTAGTGAAGAAACAAAAATTAATATTGATACAGACCATCATTTGTATTATATTTTAAATGATCAAATAAGATTATTAAAAGAAAAAAAAATAATTAATATTCAAGATTGTATAAATAATTACAGGAAATATATAGACATTGAATATATAAATTATAAGACAGAAAATGACTGGACAGAAATAATGTGTAATAATAATTTTAAGATAGAAAAAATTAGTACACATAAAATACAATACAATGGAAAATATTATAGTATTTATAGAAAGTAAATTATATAAAATATTAATAATATGGATGATAAATTTAAATTTTTAGATGATATTGATTGGTCTGGTTATGATACTAATATAGAACTAAATAATGAATTAATGGATTTTCAAGACGATTATAAAATTATATTTTCAGATACTGAATTGATTATTGATTTACATAATTATAACTGCTTTAGTTTCATAACAGATAGTGATAATTTTATAATGAGTATATTCGAATCTCAGGCGATATTAATTACTGATATTGCTAAATCGTGTAGGACTTTTTATAAGGATCTAGGACAATTGTTTAATGATATTATAATTATCCCATTTGTTGATAATAATAATTTGTTTAAAAATTATGGTTGTCGTCATATATATGAATATTTTAATATTCTAACATCATTAAATATATCAAAAATTAATAAGGTTATGTTGTATAATTATAGAAATGAATGCGTAAAAGATATATTTAATTTATTTTTTTCTTTTAATAAAATATTTGTTTATGATGACAAATTAGAAACCAACAATGAAGATGAGAAATTTGATTTATGGTTTTCAAATACTTCTCACATATATACAGGAGCAAAAGATCCTGACTGGTGGTATGAATGTATTCCACACTATATTAATCAGTTATTTTATATTGCTAAACACTGTAAAAATAATTCTTCATGTATCATAATATGGAATAATAAATTTTTCCAGAATATAGAAGTATATAAGCAAATATTAGCATTATATTGTTGTTTTATGAATATAAATATAATGTGGGAGAGAACAATACGAAACGGAATTTGTGTGATGGTTGGTAAAAATATAAATATAGATAAATTACAAAAATGGTGTAAAAATAATCATATACTACAAAAACACGAACCATCATTTATTAAAAAAGATAATATATGCTTGACAAAAAAACCTATAATAACATCAATCAATATTGATTTTTCTAAAAATAAAATTTTTAAAAATAATATCACAGATTTAGTTAAAAGTGCAAAATATAGTCAAGAGAAATATATATTATCATTATTAAAAATCCCCGAAATAACTCGCAACAATATAATTAATACAATAAATGTGTTATTTAATAGACAAAAAAAAATAATAAATAAATATTTTGAAAATAATCCGCTATTTGAAAGTAATAAATATTTTACTAAAAATAATATCTTTTCATATACCAAAATAGATTTTAACAAAAAATATTTTCCAGATAAGAAAAATATTGATTATGAAAAATTACATATATCAAATATTGAATTATTTAATATTATTGAACCAAAATACATGATAAAAATTGGTAATATTATTTCAAAAAAACAAAAAAAAACAACAATTGTGAATATGTCTCCATATTATGGTTTATTTTCTTTATATTTTTCAGAAATTTTTGAAGAAGTTATTTCAATAACAGATGATTATAATTCATTTAAATATATTAATTTGAATAATGATGCATATAAAATCAAAAATAATTTAGTAATTCACGATAATAGTATTAAAATAATACTTGATAATAAAAAATATACATTACTTTTTTTTGATTTGACAAAAAATATGACTATTGAATATAAAAATAAAAAAGTTATTAAATTTGATGAACAATATATAGAAAAATTATTGAAAACATTGTTTGATTATAATAAGAAATTACATATATATATATTAATAACAAATAAAGAGTATATAAATCTCGAAGGTCTAAATTGTAAAACAAAAGAATATAATATTAATAATTTTATTTTACTATATATTAAGTCAAATTAATTAGACATAAATTTGTTGGGTACATATTTTTGTTATAAGTGGGTTTGGTATATATGGTTCTGTACTTTCATCTTGTTTTGTAATACAATACTTCATATCTAAATCTAAATTATTTCTTGGAAAATTTTGCCATATCTTAACCTCATTCATTTCAGTAATCCAATCATAGTATAAAGATGGTTGGTTTGGTTCTAATAATTTCCCCTGTTTATTTTTTTTTCGTAGCATTGATTCTATTAATTTATTATTTGGTGCTGGAACAAATACTATAATATTAGGCATTATTTTTGACTGAAATGTCAAAGCACCATATATTTGTGTGATAGTGTATAGTTCTTTTGTTGTTGTGGAAAATTTCTCTGTAATAGAACCTGTTTTATATTCTCCTCCACGATGTGATAATAATAAAATTGTATCTGTTGTAGATGATAAATCAAACAAAACTAAAATTATATATTGAACATTAAACGTATCTTCAATTAAATTTATTAATAATATGCCAATTAATTCAAATCCTTGTGCTAATCCATATTCTTTTTCAATGTGATAATATTGCGTTGGTAATTTTTTATTATCATTTAATATTAATACTCCTGAAATTAGAGTATCTGTATTATGACCCATACAAAAATTAGTTGATTGATTTATCATATCATAAAAAGTTAATTTTTCATCAAGATATCTAACCTCCCATGCTGTCCTATAAAATGGAAAATCCATAAAATGATGTTTATCTTTTATAATTTTTGTTCGCCCATAACACCAAGGTTTTACATCATATAATTTATCTTTTGGCAAATATTTAGCAGTACTAATATTTAAAAACTTATCAATATAAAATATTATTTTTATATGATGTATTATTTGTTCTATTGTAAGTTTTTCTTCTTGTAATATTAAAAGTTTATATTCTTCTATATTGATTATACTTATTTTTGTGAGAATATCACGGTATAATTTTTTTTTTGTTTCATTAATTTGTTGTAAATTGGTTGTTATTTGAGTAATTGTAATTTCTATGTCATAATTACACAAAATAAATAAATAAACAATACAATAATATAATTTATATTCATCTTTTGCTATTAATATTTTATTAATAGCTGAATAATTTTCTGGTTTTAGTTCGATTTTTATGTCAAATATATGAATAAGATATAATTGTATAAGTTTTTTTGTAGGTGTAAGAAAATATTCTTGTATGTAAGAATTGATGCCATAAATAAATTTATTACTGATTGTCATATAATTAGCGTTATATTTATATCTTGTTTCTCTATCAACATTTGATAAATTTAGGTATTCATCTGTAATTTCTACAACATTATCTAACTTAATATTGTATAGAGCATTATGATTATTTAAAATAAAATTTTGATATATTAGTTTCCATCTATAATCTATATTTACGTCATCTTTAATTCTTCTATATTCACATATATGCCAATCAAATATATCAATATATGTATTTTTAATTTCATTTAAATCTGTTTGATTACTCAAATTATCTATAATTGAATCACGTACAAATTTTGTTAAAGTTGGCGTCTTATGTTGTTTTTTAAAGTTTTCATAATGTTTTACAAATTCACCTTTTAGGATAGTTTCACAATATTGTTCAAGTGTTATCTGTTTTTCTTTGGTAATAGTTGGGTTTAATATACCATGTAGTGTATTGATTGGTTGTTTTTTGATTGTTCCATCATTATTATAAGTAATATTGTCATCAAGTTTTCTGACAAATTCTGTTTTATATTTATCATATAATTTCGTAGGCATAAAAGAAACATAGTCGGTAAATTTTATTGATGTTGGACTATTTTCGAGAATATCATTATATAATGTTGTAAATATTTTTGTATAAAAAGTAAAATTAGTCTCAATTTGTGGTATAAATATACGGTCTTCTAATGGACAATACATTCTTTTAATTTGTTCTGATATCATACATTTGAGACATTTATGCGGCATCTTTTCATAGCAAAAATATAGTATTTCAATATAAGCACAATACAAGTGAAAATCATTATAATTAATAATTATTTTGTCAATTTTGTTGTAAATGTTCTTAAAATGTTCATATATATCTGAATATGAATAATTTAGATCTTTTTTGTATGGATGGTGTGCATTTATTATTATTTCGCGCATAGAATAAAGCAATTTTTTTATATAGTTTGTTATATATGCTATTAAAGACGACATAATTCCAACATTATCATCACTGACAACCAATAATGGTTGCAATATGGGTTGTTGATATTCGTATAGCTTATACCGCGATAATATATCTTCTACTGTTTTGGTGGTTGCTTTAGTATTTTTTAGAATATCGCTATCATCTTCCATATCAACCACAAAACGACATTTTCTAATTTCTAGTGCGCCTTCTTTACTTTTATAAAGACTATCTAGACAATTTTTAATTCTTTGATGGTCTTCTTTATTTCGATAATACATCATATATTATATATTATTTTTATTTTTTATTTTACATTTCTTATGTTTCTTTCTTTTATATTCTATTTCGATACATTCACTAACCTTATTATATTTATATTGTTTCGTTTCAATATGTGGATTTACTAATACTTTATCTTTATAACAATGGTCTCTATCACAAACATAATACTCATTGTCATTTAATATTTCTAACCATTGTATTCGTCTATGAATTTTATATTTATTTTTTTCATCAAACAAATCAAATGCTTTTGATGATCCATTATCAACGCGCCAAACACGCCCATCACAAGTGCTATTTAAATCTTGATCGTATAAAAAAGATTGTGGTGTATGTCCTATAATAATTGAACCAACTTTAAATGTATTAAGAACACCAGAAATATACTTTGTGCATTCTGGTTCAGTCTCTTTCATTTCTTTTGGTATTTTTCCCAAAAATCTTGTCCAAAATAATGATGTATCATTTGCTTCTACAAATTTTTCAATTTCTGATTCAGGAATTAGACCTAATAACCATTGTCTTATTTTTATATTAATACTTTCTAAATCAGCAGTTGAATTTAAATTTAATTCCCTTAATAAAGCGTCAATAATTCCTGCATGTACGAATAAATTAGTTCCAATTATGATACTTGCTTGTCTCGTACAACCCATCATTTTGCCAATTTCATTTCCAGCACTAAATGCGTGCTCTCTTGCTTCTAATCCATCTCTAAATTTTAACTCTGGTTTTTCAGGGTCTTTATAATTTTCAAAACCTTTGATACCTTCATAAGAGACATAATCAAGATAACCCTGAGAATTCATAATTTCGTGATTACCTAATAAACTTATCACATCCCCTCCAACTTTTTGTGCTTCTAGAGTGAGTTTATTTAAAAATTTCATTATTTTTACATCACTGTCTTCATCATTTTTAGTTGTATTTGGATTATTACAAGGCATTCCTGGATATGGTCTGCATCTATCTACTTGGTCTCCTACCTGAACTACATGAGCATCATCACCAATCCATTCTAAATCTTTATTAATAAGACGCGCACTTTTTAGCATATTTATTATCAAATTATAATCCCCGTGAATATCACCAAAAACAACAATTCTTCTTTTTGGTTCAAGAATTGATGGTCTATATTTATAAGGACTACACATTTTATTAAATATTTTTCTAAATTCCTTATATTTTTTCTTATTCATATTATTTATAGTTATTATAATTATCGCACTAATAAAAGTCAAAGACTATTATTAGTGCGATAATAGTCAAAGACTATTATTAGTGCGATAATTAGAAACGCAATTATCACACTAATAATAGTCAAAGACTATTATTAGTGCGATAATTAGAAACGCAATTATCACACTAATAATATTCTCTAAATAATTGTGATCCTAATGGCACGGGGTCATTTGTATAATCAGTTAAACTAGAACCCATCTGATCAACATCACTTGGAACTTCGATATTTTTATTATCATTATTTAATGTTCCAATTGGTACTTCATTCATATATTGTTTGGGTTGGTATAAACTAATATTTTGTTTTGTAATTGAACCGTCTTTGTTTAATATACCAGTAGTAAAATTATTGTAAGTTCCTAGTTGCTCTGACGGTTTTGTGCTAAATGTTTCATTATTATTTTTTTTAATATTATTTTGATAACTAATATCAACCTTTGAACCATTTACATTAACAATAGGTGTTGGGCAAACAGGAACATTAATTTTTAAGTTATTTAATTTTTTATCAACAACAAAAAGCACATTAATTGCTATTACCAATGATAGGCATAGTGATAATACGAATAATAATACTAAATCAAATGTTTTAATGTCCATTATAATATATATTATTATATTTTATTTTGAATAATGGTTAATTTAGAATAATGGTTGTTATGGTAATTATTACATACCATAACAACCCAATCGTTCGAACCACGGCAGTTTGTGAATTTCAATCTCATAATCAGACGCACTGTTATGAATATAATCCTTCAAATCAAATTTCAACGGATTAAAAAAGAATGAAACCCAATTCTGCTTTGGTTTCACCAGATTCCAAAACTGGGTTCGTTCTGGTTGAGCGCTATCCACAAAAGTATAGACTGTCTCACCAGATATATTGATTGCTTTTTTAGTTACGATGAAAGTATTTGATGTGTTCTTGTGGGTTATGGTATCAATCACCCTATCATCATACGCAGGGCGTCGTCTAAGAGGAGGAAGGCCTCCAATGTCGTTTTCTTCTTTGATAAGAGATGAGACAGTAAACGGATCCCCAACCTTCAGAGGTATTCTCTTTCGGATTTCAAAAAAAATCCACGAAAGAAAAGAAAAAGATATAACAACCGCGTAAATAATGAGAAACACCATTTTGTAGTTTAATATATATAAATGTAAAAATAACAATATAATCATTTTTTCATTTTTTTATAAATATAATACCTAAACACACATAACAATAATATATATATACTATGTTTTCTGTAATTAAAAGTTGTAATCCACATAGACAAATTATTGGTGTAGCTAACAACGACAACGAAATTATGAAAATTATTATTGATAGTAGTGGTGTTCAAAATATAACTACTAAATTACAAACATTTAATGATTTGATTGATTATGAAAGCAAAATTATTGATTTCGGCGATTATTTGTATAATGACAAAGTACATAATACTTATACTCATTATCAAGTAAGTATTAATGGAGATGAATCTTATAAATTCATACAAACAAATAAAAAAGATGTGTATGAGGTTGTTTTATCAATGCCTATTCATACTGACGTTGATTTTGTGTGTTGCGAATCTGTTAGAAAAGAGAGAGAACGAATTAAAAATTTCGATTTTAGTCAATCATAATTCTTTGCGAGTTATTCTTATTTTTTTTATTATTTTGTCATTATCAACTAGATTATTTTCATCCAGTTTTTTAATAGTTATTTTTGCTTTTTTCTTGGTATCTTGTGTATCTAAATCTTTTAGAACATCTTCACCTAATTCTTTTACTAATTCTTTTATTTCATCATCTATGTTTTTTTCTTGTTTGGTTGTTTTCTTAGACTTTGATGGTTTAATAATTTCACTTTCTAATTCTTTTATTTCTTTGTCAGTGATATCTTCATCCATTAATCTGGCTATTGCTTCATCTAATCTTTTCTGGTCGTTGTCATATTTTTTTTGTGCTTTTGTATAATATTCTTTTAAATCAATATTATTATCTTTTGGATTATATTTTACTCTATCTTTGTATTTTTGGACAAATTTGAAATGCTTTTTATGTTCATTTTCTTGTGATGCTGAAAATATAACTTTAATATCACTATTATGCTTCTCTAATAATCCTAATAACATAACATATTCTTCTTCCAAACCTATTTTATCGTGTTTTGATACAGTATGAACGATTAAATCTTTTTCTTTTTTGAATTGCTTAGTCCAATCTTCATCTTTTAAAATGTTTTTGTATGGAGCGTTCGTTCTTTTCTTCCACCAATTTTCTTCAATGTATTTTTTAGTTATTTTTTCTTGTTCATCACTAAAATATTTTTCTATTTCTTTGCTACTACTTTTTTCTAATTTGATTGGAGCAATAACGTATTCAACAATTTGTTCTTTTGATAGTCCTAATTCTGAAACATTTTTTATTTTTCTTATTTTTTCTTCTTTCTGCATCATCATTTGTTGGTAAAAACGATTATCATAAATATTTGTAGCAAATAAACTATTATTTTGAGGTTTCTGATAATTTTTCAGTAAATTATTTTGTATCATATATAAAAAATTTCGACATTATTTAAATTTTACTAAGCACATATTATATGTTTAAATATCATTATAAAATATATGATTTTTTAAAAGATTATCTAAATAAATATGATTGTGTTGAAAGCAATTTAGATAACAAAAATAAATCTCTAGAATTAATAATTAAGAGTGTTAATAATGCGTTTAATTTAAAATATGACATAAAATTATTAGAAACATCAAAAATACACAAATTACACACGCCACAAGAACCTCCACTTATGTATTTATATTTAAAAGAATTGAAAATATATACAGGTGAATTTAAAGAATTTGTAGATTGGTATAATACAAATATACATAAATTAACAATACCTCAAAATACTGATAATAAATATGGTAAAATATTATTTGTTCCAATACCAGAAAGACAATTATTACATTCAATTTATAATAATCCTTTTGTTTGTATTGATATTCATCAAGAAATTGAAACAACTGATATAATACATGAGAAATATATTATTGACAATAACCATAATATTGACTTATTTTTGTTCGAACATTCTAAAATCTATCCAGATATGGAAAAAGTAGCAAAAATTATTACAGTCATAAAAACATTAGCAAAAAAAGATTATGACGTTAATCTAATTATTATATTTAGCGAACAAAAAAAGATAATAAAAAATAATACTGAAATATTATGTTGTAATCACATAAATTCTGGTTCTACATATCCTACCCAAATTATTACTTGTTTTAGAAGAGAAGAATTTTACAAAGTATTGATGCACGAATTAATTCATTATTATCAATTAGATTTTCATTTTACATCAAATTATTATAAAAAATTGGAAGCAATATTAGATGTGCCAGATATTATTGGCATAGACCGACTAAATGAAAGTTATACAGAAAGTTTGACAATACTTATTATGAGTTGTTTTATGTATTATTATAATAATTTTGATAAACCAATAAAATATTACATTAATAAAGAAATAATATTTTCATTATTTCAATTAGCAAAAATATTAAAATTATTTGGTGCAAGTAAATTTGATGATTACCTTGATAAAAAAATAATTATCAAACAACATACATCTGTTAGGTCTTATTTTTTTATTAAAACATTTTTATTATTGAATTTAAAAGATTTTCTTGAATTTCTGGATGATAGTTTTTATGTTAATAATATCAGACTTATTGAATTTGGTAAATTAATTAATACATCTTATAAACAATTAAAAGACGAACATAAACAAATTATAGATTATTTTATTAATCTTAAAAATGATAATGGGGATATTTGGATTGTTATGACATCAAGATTAAGCAGTTTTTAGGGGTATTATAAGACTATATATACATATAATATGTAAAAAAATTGAATATTTGAATATATTGTTGTTTTTGTAGTTTATATTATAAATTAAAATATGTATAAAAGCGCAATTAAATTAAATAAATTAAATAAAAAAACTAATATTTCGTCCACATATATAGGACGAAATAATAATGATACAAATGGTGGAACTACAACCGCTATTGAAGATCTTGGAGATAGAGGCATCTGGTAGTGTGCCAAAAATAAAAAATTTATAAAAATTGTGTTAATTATGGACGTAATTCCAAATTCACACAATTTTTATGACAGAAATAATGATAAATATCGAAAACTACTCAATAAAATAAAATATTTTAAAAAGATTTATGACGTTAATACAGTAACAAATAGATATAAAATATTTTTTTATGATGAAAATAAAAAAGAAATATTCAGTAGTTATGTAGAATGTTTCGGCAGATTAATAAATAATTGGTTTTTTTGGGGATGGGCAAATTCTAGAGCAGATCCAATATTAATTACTTATATGAAAAGGCTGATTAATTATGGTTTAGATATTGAATTATCGGATGGTATAAAGAATGATTTTATGGTTATAAAAGATTTATTATTAGAATCAAGATTATATGCTGAAGATACATTAATGCTAGATACATATTGTGCTCTTGGTATGTATTTAATAAAAAAAGAATTATTAATTCGCACGAATAATTGGGTGAATAAAGAACTTTTCAAAAGTCCCCAAGAATTATATTTACAAAATGAAGATCCAAAAAAAGATGTTGTTGATTTTCTTCTTATTTTAAATCCCCCAAATCTTGCTGAACTTGACCTAGAATAAATTTACGAAGCAAAATAAGGATCATACTGAGGCGATAAATCAATATCTTCTTTAAATGTAAATGTGTATCCTTCAAGACCATCAATAACAATAATATCACCATCAAATATTTCTTTGCCTCTTGTTGGTAAATCAAATTTAATTCTATTGTCTCTGTGTGGGTGGGCCGCATAATATTGTAACTCACGACCAGGGTATTTTTCTCTTCCATACAAATATAAAAATTTATAAGTATCATTTGTGCCAACTCCTTGTGCTATAAGTGTTCCAATCTTACGAAATCTTCCTGGTGGCCCTCTTGTGTATGTTGGAAATAATCCGGGAACTAAATTATAACTTGACTCATCATATAAACTTCTTCTATATGGTGGTGTAAAATCATTATCAACAGCATCATAATCAAACTTTCTTAGTGGATCACCTGGTGGAGGGGGCATTAATCCATTACTCATATGTGGATGTTCTTGTTGTGATTGATGTGATGCTTGTATTATTTCTGTTCTTACAGGTTGTGGTGTTTTTTTGTCATTATAATAATACATTATAATGAATATAAAAAAAGCAACAGACACAACATACAATATAAACTCAGTTGTAACCATATTCTTAATAAAATATATATATATATTATATTTTTTTGTGTCTTATATTATATATGTTTGTTGATGTACTTATAAATATATTTTCAGCAATAATAATAGCAATATTTGTATATATGTTTTTTATATCTTATGACAAACACGGGCCCAACTCAAAAGATATAATAGATAAAATTTATTTAAAAAATAATAAGAAAATTTTACTTGAACCATTTATTTGTGGTTCAGTTTAATATTTATCGTCTTTTTTTCAAGAGAATAATTAATTTTGCGAGTGCTGATATAGCAACAAACTCGATAAACATTATTTATCTTATTTATCTTATTATTTATAAAAAAATCAAAATATTTGTTTTTTCAATTTTATTACTTCAATTTTATTACGATGTTGTAAAATTATAACATCGCACTAAAATTTTCAATTTTACTACGATGTTGTAAAATTATAACATCGCACTAAAATTGAAAATTTTATTACGATGTTGTAAATGTATTATAACAAACTAAACAAGTAACAAAAATTGTCATTGGTTCATCTGAACCTCTTGTCTGCATTTGGACTGTGGTACATTTTTTGTTTTTACATTTGCGACATGTATATATATCAGTTACTTTTTTAGAATTGCTTGTATCTTCTAATATTTTCTTTTTTTCTATTTCAAATAACCATCTTTTTGGATGGAGTTGTTGGGGTGTCATAAAAGCAACTAAGTGGGGTTCTATGTTTCGTGAGTTTACGCTATTAATTAATGTTTGATTATCAACACTTTTATTGTTGACATCTAAATTACAACAAATATTTGTTATTTTATCATTGTAAATATTTTCCATAAACATAATAAATTCAGGTTGTGGATTTTCATTTACAAGTAATAAAGTTCTCTCAACAACTCCGTCTATAATTTCTAATGCTATATCTGGTCTTACATATTGACATAATTTAAGAAAAGAGTCTGATTTAGTTAAATTATTAACAGCATATTTTAATATTTCAAGTCTTATATTTGTAGCAGTGTTTGTTCTAAAATTAAAATATGAAACAAACGCTTGTTGTATGTCTGTCATTTTTATTGGATTAATATATAAATTTGCTTAGTGTTTATTTTTCAATTTTTTGCTAAGAAAAATTGAAATTATAAGTAATTAATAATATACATATCATTATTATATATTATATACAATGGCAGAGCAAGTTTTATCGCATATAGATAAGCAGACCCAAGAACAAATAACTGCTCTTTTTGAGAAAACAAAAGATAATAAAGAATTTGAATTTATCTTTTTTAGTAAAAAGGGACATAAAATGAACAAAGAAAAATATGTTTCAATGATACGTTATATTAAAAATAAATCAAAAGCAAACAAATATACAATGATTATGGACAAAACTATGGATATTGGTTATAGTGCTAATGATGATAACAAATATATTATACAAATAAATGGTGATGAAGAAATTAACAAAGAACTTAATAAATTTGATGACATCCAAAATGTTAATTATGTATTATTTAGATACTTGATAAATAAGTCTCAAGATAATCAAAGCATAACATTAAAGAAAAAAGTAGATAATATTGATATTGATGATTTGAATTTTAAAATAAGACTTTCAGAAGAAAATAAATTAGACAGAAAATCATTGGAGAGTGATACATATTTAAATAAACTAATGACTGATAAAAATTTAGATTTAGAAATAAGACAAAAATTAAATGACAATATATTTTTCAGATTAAAAGAACGAATAAGTATGTATATTGTTAAAGAAAAAGACTATTTTATTCGTATTGACTTGACAGATGCTAAAACATCCAGAAATTATACACGTGTAAAACAAACAGCATCAAGTTATGAATTAGAAATAGAATATGGATGTACAAATAAAAATGACAAGAAACAATTAATGAGATTATATGAAGAAACAGAAAGCATAATAAAATTTATCCAGAATTCGCCTGTTATAATTGGTTCAACGCAAACACAAAAAGTGCTTGAATATTACAAAGCAATGACAAATATAACTCATCCTATTTTCAAATTAGTAGCAAGACAACCTGTATCTTTAGAAATACAACACGTAACAGAAAATTTGGCAAATAAATACGCTGTCACAGATAAAGCAGATGGAGATAGATATTTTATGATAATTTATAATAATTGTGTATATCTAATTCCTAATACATTAGTTGTTAGAGACACTGGAATTGTATTAGACAAGAAACTAAGTAAATATAATGGCAGTATTATGGATGGTGAATTAATATATAATGGCAAATTAAGAAGACATATATTTTTGATATTTGATTGTTTGCGTATTGGTGATGAAGACATAAGAACAGAAATAAGTCTTCTAGAAAGATTAAAACAATCTGATAAAATTGTAAAAGATTGTTTTCATTTTGGAAATCAAAAAGGATTTATAATTAAAGACCCACCAAAATTAGACACTGAAAAAGGAAAATTTGATTTGGATGAAATAAGCAAATTTTGGGGAGGAGAAATTGTTAAATATCACACTGCTCTCAATAAAGATATGGAATTAATGACAGAATATCCATTAATAAGAAATAAATTATTCATTCCTGTTTATGGAATTAAGAGATGGGAAATATTTCGATATGCTGTTGAGTATTGGAATAGATACTCAGAAGATGCTAATGCGAAATTTTCTTATATATTAGATGGACTAATTTTTCAACCATTAGAACAATCTTATGCTATTGGCAATGAGACAAAATATCTGGATTATAAATGGAAACCACCTAGTAGAAATTGTATTGAATTTTACATAGAATTTAGAAGAGACAAAAAAACTGGTGAAATTCTTGATGTGTATGATAATTCATTATGTAATGATAATGATAATGATGATGGAGACGGTAGAGTTAGAAATAAGCCATACAGAATATGTAATTTATTTGTTGGCAGACCTTCAAAAGACTCAGAACAACCAGTTCCATTTTTACAAAATTATAATATTCCATATGCGTATTTATATCTCAAAGATGGCAATGTTAGAGATATTGAGAATAAGATAATTTATGACAAAACTGTTGTTGAATTTTGTTATAACAATGATAATTCACTACCAGCAGAAGAAAGATGGATACCAATTAAAACACGTTATGATAAAACAGAAGCAGTTGAGAAATTTGGGAGACAATATGGCAATAATAATATTGTTGCTGACAAAATTTGGCGTTCAATGATTAATCCAGTATTGATGGCAGATTTTGTTGAACTAGCAAGAGGCAACACAACTAATACACCTTTTTATGATAATAAAATCAAAGAAATGAATGCAAAAGTATCTCACGGAATTATCATAGCAGCAAATAAAGAAAATAAATATTATCAAAAAGTGAGTTATTTAGCAAAGACTATGAGAGATTTTCACAGTTTTATGAAAAGTATTTTGATATATACTTATACAAGCAAAACATACCAAAATGAAGTTCAACAATCTGTTCTTGAATTTGGTTGTGGTAGAGGTGGTGATAATCCTAAATTCTATTATACCAATGTAGCTTCTTATGTAGGTGTTGATGTTGATGCGGAGGGATTAAAAAGTCCAGTGGATGGAGCAATAAGTCGATATTTACATATGAAAAAGACAAAACCTAATGTTCCTAAAATGAACTTTATACAAGCGGATCTAAGAGCGTTATTAGATTATGAATCGCAATTAAAAATATTAAGTGGAATGGATGATACAAATAAGAAATTATTAGAAAATTTCTTTCCATCAAATACTGATAAATTTGACACTTATGACAGAATTAGTTGTCAATTTGTGATGCACTATTTTTTGAAAGATGATTTATCTTGGAGTAATTTCAAACAGAATATCAAGAAATATTTAAAAACAGGTGGTTATTATTTTGCTACTACTTTTGACGCACACGAGGTTATCAAAATGATGGGCAAAAATAAGTCAATAACAACTTATTACGATGATAAAAATGGAAATAAGAAAAAGTTATTTGATATTGTCAAAAAATATGAAGACCCCAAAGATGGAGAACAAATCAAAACTGGAAATTGTATAGATTTACATGCGGCGTGGATGTTCGACGAGGGTAATTACGTTCCAGAATATCTTGTTGATATAGATTTTGTTAAAGAAGAATTTGAAAAAGATTGCGACCTTGAATTAGTTGATACTGACCTATTTTCTAATCAAATGAAAATTCACAAAGAGTTTCTTGTTAATGCTTCTAAATATGAGTCAACACCAGAAACCAGACAATATTTACAAAAAGCAGGAAAATATTATGAAGACAATGAACTTAATAAGAATTTACATATTTATACTAATATAACAAGATATATGATTTTCAGAAGAAAAACAAATAATACAAAACATAAAGGAGGAAAACCAAAAGAATATAATTTCTCAGACCCTGAACATTTTAGAATTCCAGAGATGAGTGATAAATATGATAATGACTTTATGTTTTTGAATTCTATACATAAATTATTAGTATCACATTCTATAATTCCCAAAACAGTTGGTGTTGAAGAAATGACCCAAACATTAGGAATTGAAGTAAAACAAGATGAGGATATTGATACGAAATATATTAATGGAATTTGTAATAAACTAAAAATAGACCATATAGATGATGATGGTAAGAAGAAAATAGTAATGGATAAATTAAACATTGCTATTGTTGAAAGAGATTGTAATGGATATTATGATATTAATATTCACGGTTCTAAAAATCCTAAAACAATTATATTAATGAAAACTGGCAAAGCGTATAAACCACTATTGAAAAATAATAGAAATAATGAATACAAAGGAATACTTAAAAATAATGACGATGTTGTTAAATATTTGTTTCAAAATGGAGATGTTATTGAGTGAGTTTTTAATTTATTTATGTTTATAAAAATAAATATTATTATGGTTAATAACGAAAGGTTAAATCGCTTTAATAATATTATTAATTCTTGGAATAATAATGTTGGGATTATTGATGTATATTATGCAATAATATATTGGTTAGAAGATTTTGAGGATACAATTATTGCTATAAATGATGTTAATGATATTTTTACAAGAATGAATAATAATGAATTAATAAATGATATAGTGTCAGATTTTATTTATGGTGATTGTTATGTAGCTTTAAGACAAGAAGTAATAAATAATAATTAAAATTTATGATTTACTATGTGCCATTTAGATGCCACAACAACTGCTTGTTTTTTTCTTGCTTCAAGAAAAAAACCTATATCTTCTCCTGATATTCCTAACATTTCTCCTTGTATAAATTTATCTGGTATTTTATTAGATTTAATATCAATACATGTACAACCCATACCAGCAACAGAACATTTTTGAAATGGTAAAATACCATAACTTATAGGTTGAATAGATGGTGGATTATCAAATCCCAAAACAGGTTTCATTGACGCCCATCTTATTGGATAAGCAACACAAGATATGTCAGCAATCATAGTTCCAAGTAATAAATACAAAATAGTATGCCATTTTACTTCAATGTCAGAATCAATAAATATTAATTTATCATAATTATTATTTCGAGCGTATTCCAATGCTTTATTGCGTTTATTCGCTAATCCTGATAAATTATGTCGAGTATTATTTGACAATTCATAATCATCAACCTCTAAATAATTATCAACAATGTTCTTACATAATATATCTTTTTTTCTAAATATTCCTAATATATCTTTTTGTAAAATATTAGACTTTTTTAGATGTTTAACACAATTAGATAATTCCTTTTCTCTTTCATCTATACAACAAATCGCAACAAGTATTTTTTGTGAATAAATATAATAACATAGAATAATAATTAATCCTATAATAATAATTATTATAGGATATAACATTTTATTAAATAAATTTATAATTTAAATTTATCCATAAATACCCAACCTATAAAATCATATTATATCTTTTACATACTTTATTTATAACAAGACTCATAAATTTAAAAAATTCTTTAAGAGCATTATACATATTTTAGTAATTGCTACAAAGATAGATTACAAGATTTGGTTATAAAATATTCAGGAAAAAATAATAAGTAAAAATTTCATTCTTTTAATTCCAGATTTCTTTTTAATCTTTCTTCCATTTCAAACGGCCACCACCTACAATTAAAAAGTAAGTCTGAATAGCACCACTCTTTATCAACACCAAAACCAAATGACTGAAGAATTTGAGAAACTGTTCCTTGATGACCATCAATTACAGAAAAGTGTTGATTCATTAGTTTGTTCCAAATTTTTTCTGCCAACTGAGTAAATAATAAAAACGGACTATCAGTTTTTTTTATAAATTCACGACGAAATTCTCCACGCCATAAAAACTGAGTTATCAAAACAAGTTTTTTATCATCAATATGCTCGATTTTTTCCAGAGCATTTATATTATGTGGAATGTATGCGCACCTGTGTTTGATGTGATCTAAAAGATGAACCAATCGTGCAAATAAGTAGAAATTTTTGATAAGGTACGTAAAATCTTTATAATTCTCACAAGACACATTCTTGTTAAAATGTATAAGCGCCGACAATATCCAAGTTTTGAGGCGTAAATATCTCATCATAATTTGTTCTGGAACATTTTTACCATTCCCGTTAAACACATCTAACTGATGTTTAACTTCTTTTAGTGCCTCCATATTCTCATCTATATCACCCTTCCCAAATTGTTCTCTGATATATTTGAGAGGAAGTCTCTCCCCCATAAACATTTCCAGAAATGATATTAAGTGCACCCAGTCTTGTGCGTGAGCGAGTTCTGCTGCGAATTTTTCACGTAGAAGAACGAATTTCAAGTAATCACTAAACCAGTGAACATAAATGGTGTCAGACAGAGATACAGGAATCTCACTCAACGATTCAACCCACAACGTGAATAAAATCATAATTAAAGCCGGTTCTACAACAATGAATTTAAAAATTTGTTTGAATGCCATTAACTCAACTTTCATCTTCACTGACAGTCGCACTTTTGATAGCAATGGAGGCATTGGACAAATTCTCATACCACCTATTCCTTCATTGTCTATTATAGAAATCATAGAGAGCGATGATGTCTAATAATTTTATATTAAATTATTAAGAAAATTCCAATATAATTCCTTTTTCATTTTTTGTATTTAATTAGATACCAAATCTTATATTCTCGTGCCCAAAATATTTTTGACATAATTTATAAAATAAATGGATAATGAATAATATTACAATAACAAATTATAAACCAAAAAAAAACAATAGACAAAGGTTTTAACCTTTGTCTATTACACAAAATTGGTTGTTAATTGTTTGACATAAATTTGAGATTATTATAATTATTCAGATTATAATAAAAATACTAATAAAATTATTTATCAACACACAACAATTTCACTTACATAAATATTAACTCCATATTTTTTTGTCTTCTCATTTACCCATAAAGAACCAACTTCTAAAACCATATTACATCTTTTACATTTAACGGCAGAATGATTTTGTATTTCATCTTGTTTATTTAAAATCTTACATCCTTTTTTTAAATATAATCTTAATTTATATTTTTTGTCTTTTTCTTCTTCTTCTTCTTCTTTTTTATTTTTAACAAGATTCAAAAAACTAAAAAAATCTTTATCACTTATTAAATATTTTTCTTTTCCTGATTTAGTTTCTTTTAAATCTATTAGAGCATTACACATATTTTTTAATGAGACTAATAAATTATAATTAAAATTCTTATCTTCTGTTATTTCAATATTAACCAGAAAATTTTTGTTATATTCTTCAATACCAAAAGGAACATAACATCCATAAACTTTATAATAAATTCTTTTGGGATTTACAAATGTTGAACCTCTTTTAAGTATAGAAAAATTTCCAGTTGTTTTTGTTGGGATTAAAATAAATCCATCGTCTTTGTTTTCTTCATCACCCATAATAAATTATTAAATAAATAATATTGGATTTATATCACAGAATGAGTTTATTAATAATATAATTTATTATAGTTCATAATTATTTTAAATGGATGACGATTTAAAGTATATGAAAAATAATAATAAGCAAGAAAATAAACAAGAAAATATAATTCTGGGTATTGACTTAGGAACAACAAATACATGTGCTTGTATTTGGCGAAATAATGCGTATGAAATAATACCTGATGAATTTGGCAATAATACCGTTCCAAGTTTTGTGTCATATTCTCATATAAATAAATATGTTGGCATTGAAGCAAAAAAACAAAAAGAAATAAATATATCAAATGTTTTTTATGAAACAAAAAGACTAATTGGAAGAAAATATAATGATGAATTTGTTAAGAAATGTTATGAGTTATTAAGTTATGACATTGTTATGAATGAAAGAGAATGTATTAGTTTCAAGACACATAATAATAAACTAATAACACCAGAAGAAATAAGTGCTGAAATATTAATAAAAATTAAACAGAACGCCTGTAATTATTTAAAGAGACCAGTAAAAGATGTTGTTATTACAGTCCCTGCCCACTTTAATGATAGTCAACGGCAATCTACGCAAGATGCGTGTAAAATTGCTGGTCTTAATTGTGTGAGAATGTTGAATGAACCTACTGCAGGAGCAATTGCGTTTGGTATGATTGAGAAATCATTAGAAACACAAAAAATGATACTTGTTTATGATTTTGGGGGTGGGACATTAGATTGTAGTCTTATTGATGTTTTTAATGGTTGTTTTGAAGTTCAAGGGTCATCTGGAATAACTCATTTTGGTGGTGTTGATTTTGACAATAAATTAATTAATTTATGTATTGCTAAATTTTCTAGACAATATTATAATTCAAAATTAGACATAAAAGAAATAAGCAAAATTAATTTACAAAAATTAAGAACATTGTGTGAGAATGCTAAAAAGACATTAAGTGTTGAACTAAATACAGAAATAAGTTTAGATAATTTTTATGAAGACAAACATTTATACATAAAATTAACTAGACAAGATTTTGAAAATGTATGTCGTGATTTATTTCTATTATGTTTGTCTTCTATTGATGATTTATTGAATGAATGTAATAAAATAGATAATGATGTGGATGAAGTAATATTAATAGGTGGGATGACAAGAATACCATATATTAGAGAAATAATAAAGAATAGATTTAATAATAAAAAAACAAAAATAAATTGTAATATAGATCCGGATATAGCAGTAGCAGTTGGTGCTTCTATTCAAGGATATATTTTAGGTAATAAGGATGATGTATTTTCAGACTCAATAACATTACTTGACGTTTCGCCATTGACACTTGGTTTAGAGGTTGTTGGCGGAGCAATGGATATTCTTATTAAGAGAAATACGATGATACCTTGTGAAAAAACAAAATTATACACAACAGATAGTGATAATGTTGATAGTGTTCTAATAAAAATATTTGAGGGCGAACGTTCATTAACAGAATATAATTTTAAAATAGGAGAATTTGAATTAGACAAAATTCCCCAACAATTAAAAGGAGTGCCAGAAATAGAAATAACATTTGAAATAAATATTAATGGTATGGTTATTGTTAAAGCTACTGAAAAAGAAGGAGGCACAACAAAGAGTATTATTGTTAATACAAATAAGAATGGACTAAATCCTGCACAATTAGAAGAATTAATAAATAATGCTATTGAAAATGAAGCGCTAGATGAAATACAAAAAGTAAAAAAATATAATTATCACGAAATTAATGATTTGTGTAACAATATTTTGATTAATCTTGGTGAAAGTAAATTATCAGAACAAAATATTAGAAATATCAAGGAAGATATTAATTTGATTTATATTTGGTTGAAAGAAAAGAAATATATTGACAGAGATATTGATGAATACAATGATGTTTTACAAAAGATTAAAACAAAATATGGCGTATTAATTTTACAAAATAAGAAAATTGATGTTAAAGATTTTTCAGAAAATACTAATGCTACAACAATATACGGAAAAGATGACGATGAAGAAGAGGAAGCAATGAAAGAACAATTTGAGAAAATAAATAATGATGAATTTGATAATAAAGAGAATCAAGATACTACAAAAAAAATAAGAAATGAACTAAAAGAATTATGCGAGAATATTAGCAGTGTATTATATGAAACTAAACAAAATTATGAAGAAAAACATTTGAATGAAGTAATCCAATATATTGATGATGTAATGTTATGGTATTATTCAGCAGAAAAACCAACAATAACAGATTATGAAAGTAAAATAAATCACGTAAATTTAGTATGTAATGAACTTATTGAAAATACTAATAATAAATTAAAAGACAAAACAATAAATGAAAAATTAGAAGAACAGTGTTATATGATTTTAACTTTATTACAGAATAAAAAATTAACTGGTGCGAAAGTTAATTTACTGAAAAATTATATTGATAATGAAGTTTTGATATATTTATATACCCAAACATTATCAGATGAAAAATCACAAACTTATTATGATAATATTAATAAAAAATACAATAGTATATGTGAAGAAAATATTGATAATAATTTTAAAAATAATATTATCATAAAAGCAGATGGAACAGAAAAACCCAATAAGGGTATGAGTTTATTAGACCTAATTAAGATAAAACAAGATGAAGAAGTTGATGAAATTCTTAATAGATAAAAATTGAAAATGCTATTTATTTGTATAGAAAATATTATACAATATAAAATGAATAGTTGGGTTGATTTGAAATTAATCGAAATTAAAGATGCTTTGTCAAATAATGATGATAGTGTATTGGCAAAACAAAAACTTACAGATATTAGTTTAATTATTGAGAACATATTAAGTGAAGCAAATAGAATACATCAAGAAATAGATAATAATAATAATACAGAAGATTTAGATACTCTTGAAAAAGAAAAAGAACAAAATGAGGAAGATTTATATAAAGCACAAAATATTCTAAACAAAGTAAAAAATGGATTAGACAAAATTAAAGAAACAAGAAAGAAGAATAAAAAATTATTAACATTTTTGTTTCACTTAAAATACATTCTTATGAATAATCTAAAAAGTTATTTCTATGAAAATATAACAGACTGTGATATTATTGATATTTTTACAGATTATCATCATAAACATAATATTATAGATATGATAGAAACAATATCACTATTACACAATACTATGGAATTTTATAGTGATAAATATTTATGGATGATGTTTAGTGATTTTGCTGATTTTGTTAATTATCGAGATAACTTAATAAGTTATGACAATAAAGATTTAATACATGTATTTAATGAAGAAAAATTAAACAAAATAAAATTAATTTCTTGTGCAAAATATATTAATTCAAATAATAGCATAAATATTGGTTCTATGAATATTCAAGAAACAACTAAAAAATATTTGAATTGGTTATGTGTTAGTCTAACAATTGATGATTTTGATATTTCTAATTTTCTTAGACATATTGATGAAAATGAATTAACAATTATTGAAAATATTTGTATTGAACATCATAAATTGGTATTTTCTCACTTGGTTTATTAATATTGTTTTCTCATACAATTTGTAATTATATTGCTATACAAATTAAAAATTATTTTTAGATTATTTTCTAATTCTTCAATTCTTTCCATTATATATATATTCTAATATTTTATTTATTATATATCTCAGATAATGAGTCTAATTCTTCTACAATTTTAGCAATATCACTTATTCTAACACTTGTGTCTTTATCAGTTTCAGTATATTTTACTCTTGATTTATTATTTAATTCATCAATAGCACTCACAACATCACTAATACCAATATCCGAATCTTGTTTAATATTATTAATATGTCGCAAAGTGTATTCAGTATATTTATATGTTAACGCAACAACGTAATTTAATACTAATTCTCTTTTTTGATTGTCATTAATTTCATTACTTGACGAAATATCATTTAATATTTTCATTGTTTTTTCAATAACAGAAAATATTAAAGCATTAATACTATTATTTATGTTTAATTTGTCTGTATTTGTTAGATTAGGTGTTTTTGATAATTCTGTTTCCAATAAAGTATTGTCATAAATATATATGATAGAAAAGAATTTAATAAGATTGTCAATATCAAATAATTCAGTTCCAATAAAATTAATCTTATTATCAAAATTAATAATATACTTTTCTATCAATCCAAAGTTTTTCTCTGGAATTATAGATAGGAAATTAGTATTCAATTTATGAGTAGCATATTTTATAATTTCCTCAATTGTAATAATAGTATTAAAAATATTAATTGTATGTTTTATTTTATCAACATAATTTGTTGATGATACCACTGGCAATGCTGAGACTACTGGCAATGCTGATACCACTGGCAATGCTGAGACTGGTAATATTGTATTTTGTGTTGCTTGTGGGGGGACAATTATTGGTTCTTTCTTTTGTATTAATTGAATATCTGGTTCTTTTTCAGGAACTGTATTTGGTGCGGGTGTTAATGTTTGTGTTAATGTTTGTGTTAATGATTGTGTATCATTATTCTGTATTTTTCTTTTATGTAGCATTATATTATAACTTTTATAATAATTTTTATATTATAAACAGTATAAGAATAAAAAATGAAAATATCAATATATTATCATAATAATTATTATTAGTAATTAAATAACAATGACTGATAAAATTATTGGGGATCGTTCTGGCAATATTTTTTGGTTGCCAACAAAAGGTGAATTTTACACAGAAACGGAAACTAAAAAACTGCAAGAGAATGGTGAAAATCTTGGAGTTTTCACTGGTTCAAGATTTGTTGTGGATAAAAAGAAAGATTTGTATGAGGGTGAATATAAATATAAAAAGCAATCAGGTAAGTATTTGTTTATTATAGAAGCAGAAATTAATGAATGAAATATTAATACATGGATTTTAGATTGAGATAGTGTTGTTTGGTAGTGCTGTAAAGACTTGGAGAACGATTGATAGAACCACCAAAATTGAAAATTTTTTTACCATAATTTTTAATTTTATTCCAAAATGTTTGTACTTCACCATCATTCTTTCCTTCAAGTATGTCTTGTGCTTTTGTTTGTATCTCATCCTTTGTTTCTTCAAACTTATCTTGTGCTTCTTGTTTTCCTCTTGATAGTATTTCTTCTAGTTTATTTTGTGCTTCTTGTTTTGCGTTTTTTATATCACTGGCATAATTTTCTGCTTTTGTTTGTATCTCATCCTTTGTTTCTTTAAACTTATCTTGTGTTTCTTGTTTTCCTTTTGATAGTATTTCTTCTAGTTTATTTTGTGCTTCTTGTTTTGCGTTTTTAATATCACTGGCAAAATTTTCTGCTTTTTTTTGTATCTTATCCTTTGTTTCTTTAAAATTGTCTTGTTTTATTGATAGTATTTTTTTTAGTTTGTCTTGTGCTTCTTGTTTTGCTTTATGTGCCTTAGCTTTATTTTCTTCAATAAAAATTGCGGTATCTTCCATTTAGTTATACTATAAAATTATATAAAAATATTTTCTCAAACCATAAAACAAAAATATAAATTATATATTTTTGTTATCACATATAAAAAATTAATTAAGCAGTCTTAGTTTTCTTAGTCTTCTTTACATCAGCAGTGCTTTCAACCGCATCACTCTTCTTAGTAGTCTTCTTGACAACAACAGTTTCAGGAGTAGCAACAGTAGCAGTTTCCTTCTTTGCCTTCTTAGTTGAACTTACTTGTTCTACAGGTTGTTCTACATGTGCAGTTTGAGTTGCTGACTTGGTTGCCTTGGTTGCCTTGGTTGTCTTGGTTGTCTTGCTTGCTGTTGCTGATACAGTAGCAGTAGCAGTAGCAGTAGCAGTAGCAGTAGCAGTAGCAGTAGCAACAGGAGTGCTAGCAACTTGTTGAGAATTAGAACCACGAGAAAGTTTGGAGGTTAGGCGTTCTCGGCGCTTGACAACCCGTTGTTTATCATTATCATCAAGACCGTGAGTAGCAAGGGTTAGAAAAGCGCTTTCATTTTCACCAACCTTGAGTTTGCGAACTTTATTTTCGTGCTTGTAGTCAATAAAAACTGCCTTATTCTCAGTCTTTGCCTTTTCTTTGCGTTCATTACGTTTGGCTTCACTAATATCAGAGCGAGAACCAGTGTAATAAAATTTCTTTCCAGTATTCTCATTCCCTCGGGTACATTCTTGGAGAGCAAATACAACACTTTCAGGGAGTGGTTGTCCGAGAAACTTGTCATAAATTTCAGTCCAGGTATTGCTACTATGAAGTTCAGGACTCTTAAATACCTTAGGTTGTTTATTCATTGCGTGTTCTCGTAGTTTGTAATATTTAGTGCAAGCTTTATTTCCAGCTGCCTTTGGTTTCTGTCCGGAATATCGTCCATATTGAACTACAGTTCCATCAGTTAAAAGAAACAAACCCTTGAAATGACGCTTGTTCTTCTCTTGTTGAGTTTGAGTTTCTTGTTGAGTTTCTTGTTGAGTTTCTTGTTGGGGTTCTGGTTGAGCAGATGATTGAGTAGTTTTTGATGCCTTCTTAGTTGATTTAGTCTCAGTGGTTGCTTGTGTTGTTTGAGTTGGTTGAGTTGGTTGAGTTTGTTGAGTTGATTGAGTAGAAACATCACTTTTAGTTTTCTTTGCTTTTACTTCTTTAACTTCGGTCTTAACATTTTCAGCAGTAGATACAGTAGATACATTGGATTTCTTGGAAACTTTTGAACTTGACATATTATACTTTTTATAATTATATATTTTTAGATTAAAAAAACACAACATTTTTTAAAATTTATATTATTTATCGATAATCGCCTTATATCTTATAAATATATTTGATTATTTATTTAGGTGTGAGACATAACCTCAAACAATTATTTTATGTAAAGAATTAATATAATGAATAAAAAAATATTATTATTGGTTGAAAAATATATTGATTATACATTTGATAATCGTAAATTGCTTATATTAAATCTTAGCACTCATATTGACACTCTTAATAGTTTGTGTATTATACATTATTCTATACGAAATAAAGTGTCAAACAAATTATATACCATTCTTAATAATCTTAATAATTGTTATAATTTATGTAAATCTGTTTATAGTGATTTTGATAATATTAAATTATCTAATCAGTTAATTGAATATTTTTCAAGTTTAACAAGTGATGCTTTTAATTTTTATATGACTTATAATAATATAAATAATTTAGCAAGTGAAATTAATGTGTTTTTTGATGATATTGACAATAACATATTACAGATAATGAGTGTTGTTGGAACAAAAGCAATAAGTGATTTATTAGCGTTATATTATGGAAAATATTATGTTGATGATTTTAAAAATAATATTTTACTCGAATTATTGTGTGAATATTTTGTTCCAGTAGAAATAGTAAAAATTTTAAATAATCAAGACAAAATAGAAATAACAAAAAATGTAGTTATATTTGATGATAAATTAACAGAAGAAGACAATAATTTTAAGTTTGAGATGTTATTAGAAAATAATTATAAAATCAAACTAAAAATAAGAGATAATGTTTTTGAAATCACTGGATATTTTATTTATGACAGTTTGAATATATTATCATCAAGATATAATTTTGTTAATGAAAAAAAGAATTCATTTTTTGAATATGCGAGAGACAATATTATGTGTAATAAAGATTATAGAGACAGTTTTATTAATAATCTTAATATTGGTGATATTTTATGTTTTAATAACGATGATTTAAATAATGAGATTACGCAATATTATGATTTATATACAAAATATTCAAATCTAAAATTTAAAGATACGATAACAAGTTTTTTGAAAGAATCATTAATAAATAAATATAAAATGTGTAAATGCCTTTTACTTGGTAATAAAAATGCTATTAAATATGGTTCATTTTTATTTGGAACAACAAGAGATCAAAACAGAAATACTAAAAATAATAATGCTCTTGTTGCTGATATCATATTTAGAAATTTAAATAGCACTTTACAGAATAAATTACGAAAAACAGGGCAATGTGTTAAACAAGAATTAGACAGAATTAAGAAAATATCTATGGATGATATGGATTTGAAACAACAATGTATTATGAATAATAATATTAGTGACCATGTAAAAAAATGTATTCTAACTAAACTTGATGAAATGAAAGCAAATAATAGTGAATATCATAAAAACTTATTGTATGTAAAAACATTGTTAGATTATCCTTGGATACCAAAAGATTTCTGCGATATTTTTTCTAATATTAGTTCAAATAATAATAAATGCAGAGAAAAGTTAAAAGAAATTAGAGAAGAATTTGACAAAAAAGTTTTTGGGCAAACTGAATTTAAAACTGTTATTGGTGATATTGTGGGAAAATGGATGACTAATCCAAATAGTATGGGTAAAGCAATTGGATTATGTGGTCCCCCAGGTTGTGGCAAAACATTGATTGCTTCTGGTTTAGGGCAAGTTCTAGGAATACCATATCAAGAAATTCATCTTGGTGGGTTAGAAGATGGCAGTGTTTTGAACGGGCATTCTTTCACTTATTCAGGAGCGCAACCGGGACTTATTGTAACTAAAATGACAATGACAGGTTCGCCAAGATGTATATTATTTTTTGATGAACTTGACAAAGCGTGTGTTAAGCACGGGGTAAATGAAATATATAATGTTCTAATTCACGCTACCGACCCTAACACAAATAATAAGTTCAGTGATAAGTTCTTTCAGGATGTCACATTTGAATTAGGCAAGTGTATTTTTATTTTTAGTTTCAATGATGCTTCCAAAATAGATCCAATTTTAAAAGACAGAATGGAAATTATTAATGTATCCCCATATTCAATGACTGACAAAGTTTTAATAACAAAAAAATATTTAATGGTTGAATTATTAAAAGGCATCAATATAGAAAATGGTTCTGTAAAAATCAGTGATGAACTAATCACATATATTATTAATAATTACACAATGGAAGCAGGTGTTAGAACTTTAAAAAATAATATTGAGAAAATATTTCTTAAACTTAATATTGACAGAATAAATAACACAGGAGCGTTCAAAAATAAAGATAATTTTAGTAAAACAAAACCAATTGTATTAAATAAGACACATATTAATACATATCTAGGAAAACCCAAAGCACAAATAGAAAAAATACATAATACTAATCAAGTTGGAGTTATTAATGGTTTGTATGCTACAAGTGCAGGAAGTGGTGGTATCATTCCTATTCTGGTATATCCATTGAAAAACAATTCTAATAAATTTAAATTAGAATTAACTGGAAAACAAGGTGATGTTATGAAGGAGTCTGTTTATTTTGCGTGGACGCTTGCTAAAAATTGTGTGAAAAAAGAAATACTAAATAATTTTTACAAGACAAATCCAAGTGGTATTCATATTCATACTTTTGATTTAAGCACACCAAAACAAGGACCATCCGCGTGCTCTGTATTTTTAGTTGCTTTAATTTCAAGAATAACAAACTATCCAATCAAAAAAGATATTGCTATGACAGGTGAATTAAGTATCAATGGATTGGTAACAGCAATTGGAGGTTTGGAGCATAAATTAAATGGAGCAAAACACGCCGGCATAAAATTAGTCTTTGTTGGTTCTCAAAATTTGGACGATGTTAAGAAAATAAAAGAGACCAATCCAGAATTATTCGAATTATTAAATCCTTGGAATAATAATAATGTAGCAAGTTTGCTAAATAATTTAAAGAAAAATAAAATAAAAAATTCTTGTGATAATTTTAAATTAATTGTTGTTAATGACATTTATGAAATAATCCCATTTGCTCTTATAGATGGTTCTAAATCTTTTGTATCTACTTATGACATTTCGTGTGATACAAATAATTTTATGAATAAAAATATTAGCAATGGATTTAGCAATAATGATAATATTATTATAGATAATAATGATAGTTCAACAACAAGTATAATTGAAAGTGAAAATAAGAGTGAAAATGATGATGAGTAATTTTTAATGTGAAATTTTATGAAGAATAAAATTTGGCAAATATAAATAAATTTTAGTTTTGTATTTTATGGAAACACCAACAACACCTAAAAGAGGATTGAATTTTGGAACACCATCTGGAACACCTGTAAGAGGATTAAATTTTGGAGATGATAAAACACCACAAACACCACAAACACCAAAAAAACTTCCTAATAGTAGTGCTAGCGCTCATCCTCAAACACCAGATAGAGACCCACCTATACATGTTTTTAGTGATATGCCAGAAACAGACCCATTAGTACCTATTTTTGGAACACCCCCAAAAAAACCAAAGACACATGTGGAAACCGGTTTTTATCCGCCAAGTATTGATTTAGCAGATAAAAATATCATTCTTGTTTTTCACGGGTCTTATAATCCGGTTCATAAAGGACATATTCAATTGTGTAATGAAGCAATGAAAATATGTGCTGACAGAAGATTAAATGTTACTAGAAAAATATTTTCGGTTGCTAGTGATAAAACAATAGAATTTAAAATTAACAAGAAAGAGTATCTAAATCCAAAACGAGAGGTTCAGTTTAATTGCGAGATGAGAAAAAGAATGATTGAAAACGCATTAAAAGAAGAACAAATTGATGGTGTTGAAATTATATGTCATAAAGAAGATGCTGATAGATATACATTAGTTAGCAAAGCAATTTATAGGAAAGCAAATGATATAATAGTAATGGTTGGGGGGTCTGATTGGGTTAATGACACACCAAATATTAAACAAAAAGGTATTTGTAATGGTAAACAATGTTTTCCAGCATTGATTATTGTTCGTGATGAAAGCAATGGTATGAGTTCAACTGAATTACAAAAATGTTTGGATAATAAAAAGAAATTTTGTGTGCTTTCATACAAAAGTGTTTATGATTTAGTTAATTTAAGTGAGGGGAGAGTGGCGAAAGAGGGTGGCGGCGGTGATGAAAGATGGAATAAGAATAAGATTATGTATGTTAGATTAAAAAATAGTTGTTAAATGTAAATAAATTCATGATGCCTCTCATACTTCAAATGGTGTATCACCCTTCGCAACTGATATGTGATGTAGAGTTTTTCCATCACTTTGGTAATGCCCTTCCGCCGCTACTGCTACAATGTCTCCCGTTGTTTCAGACACCAGTATTCCCGTGATTGTGATCTTCTCCGGAAAACTCGCTGGTGGTTTCGCACCAAACAAGTGAGTTACGTGAATAAGCGCCCCAACAGACTTCTTATCAACTTGGCTCGGTGTGATAGCTCCGTCGGGAAAACAGCCAACAAGTGCTTCTTTGGTCATCGAAATGCGCTTGGTATCAAAAGAACGCGGAAGTGCAGAAGCAACTGATTTAACAAACTCGCCCTGTTCCTTTGGTGTCGCTTCTATTCCCCAGAACACAGGGGTGCTTTCTGACGGGATGGTTTCACTTAGATAGTGCCGCACTAGTTCAAAACCGCCACCAGGGGTTTTTAGTTCAGCAAATCTGCGCCCGCAAATCTCAAGTTTTTTGGGAAATGGACATAATGTAAAATAAGGATTATTGATTGCCTTTCCTAAGCACGCCCACCCCATTCCTCCATAAGATTTACCCGTTATGAGTTGCTCTCGAAGAGCGTCACTCAATTCAGGCGACAAAAGTTTCACTTCGCCTCTTTGTTTTCGATACTCCACTACAACTTCGTACGCAAATTGCACAGGCGTTTTTCCTGATTTTATTTGCGCCTTTGATAAAAGGTGGTCTGGGTCTTCTGAGAAACGAGAAACGATGCGTCCCACAAGACCGACTTCATGGGCCTCATCAAATTGGAAGAGTTCTCTGAAAACAACATCTCCCTCGCCCACTTTCAAGTTCAAGTCAGTGAAAAGCGCACCTGCCTTAGACAGTTTCTTTTGTGGTGTGTAGAATCTGTCAGTGCAACCCATAACAATAAATAGCGTGGTTGGATAGCGATTTAGATACGCTTTAAAATCGTCGAACTCTTTACCATTAGGACGATTGTCCAGTTCACAGAAAACAACACCCGTCCCATCAGGAATCTTCGTAGACCCTTTCTTGTAAAGGAATGGATGAAAATCCCCCCAAATTCCTTCAGAGTGATTTGCGTCATCTTTTGATGCACATACTTCAGGCAGATGCTTGAGCAGCGTTGATTTCCCACCACCTTGGCACCCCGAGAAAACCCAAAAATATTTTCCCAAAATGGTCGCTTCGCGTTGGGCATTTTTACACGCACGAATGAAGTGCTCGTATACCCTTTTAGAAGGAGAAACATTAACCGCAACAGCAGCAGCAGCAGACATTTCTATGCGAATTTATTAACCATTTAATGAGAATCACAATATATTCGTTTTTTTCAATTTTTTTATATAACTACCAATATAATAATTTTAGTTTATATAAACCAAAATAATCATCATACTAATATAATAATCTAAATAACTGTTATTTTAATAAATTAAAATAATCGTTATTTCGGTTCCAAAGAACCTAAATAACTGTAAAAACACCCTCTCCAACCCCAAATTTAACCATCATTTCCCATATTTCTTTACTAACATATTTTTTACTAATATAATCATCAGCAAAAGAGCATATTTTGTTTATCTTAGCATTATCCATCAATATAACCCCATAATCTTTTATTTCTTTATAAGTCTTAATAAGAGTAGCATCTGATAAATTGCCAAATACATTGCTAACATCTTTACGAGATACATGGGGCAATTTTTGGATAACTGTCATTAGATATATACACGCCGCGGCTATTGTTTCTGTTGTATGGTTAGATGCTATGTTTAATTTTTCTAAGTTCAGGGTGATTTTCAGAGCAATTTCTGCTTCTTTTCTCTTAATATGTAATTCATCACATTTTCTAAGAGTAAAATGTGATGGTTTTGCTATATTATTGCTTTTTTTTGATACATTCCCTAATATGTTTTTTAGATTTTTCTTTCCTTCATTAACATCTTTTTCTTCAATATTAAAATAACAAGCCATTTCTTTTGCTGTTCGTGTTTCTTGATTATTTTCACACGCCTCAGCAAGACAAGAAGCAACAATTCCCTTTCTGTTATTTCCTCTTGTAATAATCATTTTGCCTTTATTTTTTCCTTCTTTGTGAATAGAGTCGCTCACTTTTTTGAACATAATTTTTGCTTCTTCCTCAATCTTTTTACATATTTTATATGTTTCACAAACTTTTTTAATTTTTTTGAACATCATATTATTTGACCTTTCTTTTGATGGCATACTGTTCCAAATTTGTATTTTTAACATTGTTCCTTTTAGATTTGAATTTGTCATCATTGTTGATTGGGGCAATAATTCATTGTATATTATATTATTATTTGTTCTTTCTTCTCTATCATTGCTTATTGTTTGTTCTGGGCGTAAGTCATATAAGTCGCCAATGACTTGACCGCATCTACAAATAATACGTCCTATTTTGCGTTCTTCAATAAAATCATTTTGACCACAATTGGGACAATTATTACTGTCTTCGATATTGGTAACAACATCACCAAAACTAAACAAAAGTTCTTCTAATTGAAATTTAGAAATACTATTAATGTTCATATTTAGCATTAATCTGTATTAAATGATATAATATAGACTTATATTTTCAATTTTTCTTTTTAAACACATATCTATATATTACAAATAATAATATGAATATTATTGCTAAAATTATGATGTACGATAATATTTTATTTTTAAGATAGAAATCAGCAATAGATACCAAATTATTATTAATCCAAGTATTACTATGAATATGTTTTATATATGTATTCTCAGTTTCATTACAATTACTTCTCACACAAGGTTCTAAATATTCATAATCAAGAATTTTTATTTTTGAAATTCCCTTATATTCATTAAATAGTTTATTAATAAAAACTGGCCCAGTTGTTGTTGTTATTTGATATATTCTTGGCATAAATGTATTTGTATCATTTTTGTTATTTATTATTGTGTTAATTACAGTCTTCATAAAATCAGCATTAGGAGCACTTATAATAATCCCATTATTAATACATTTTGATTGCCTACACATTGTGTAACTCTCTAGCATATTAAAATTTGATAATGACATTGCCACATCATAACCTTTTAATAAATCAAATAATTTGTCTAAATTTTGAACTGTAAAAGCATCCATATCAATTGCTATCCCACCATAAAGATATAAAATAATATATTTAGCAAAATCTATTTTTTGATGTAGATAACTAAAAGAATAATAAGTCTTCATAAATTCTTCATTATTTTTAATTAATTCCAGAATTTTTATTTCATCCCAAAACATATATGTAAAATTTGGATTTAGGTGTTTATTCTTAGCAACATACGCAATATATTCTTCAGGTATGTATTTATCAGTCTGCATCCATATTTGATGTATTATTTTAGGTATTGTCATTCTTATATACTTACAATATATAAATTATACCAGTATGTAATAAATTATATTTGTTAATAATATGTTATCTAATAAGATTAAGATAGATGATTTTATTGCTAATAAAATAGTTGATAATACAGATATTTTCAAAAATATTGATCCTAATTGGATAACTATGTCTGGTATGATGCTAAATTTTGGAATATTATATAATTTAGTTTATGATGACAATAAAATAAATTTAGGGATAATATTATTTTTGAGATGGTTAGCAGATTGTCTTGATGGAGCTGTAGCAAGAAAATATAAAAAAACAAGTAAATTAGGTCTCAAATTAGATACTTTATCAGATATGATGTTTTATATTATTATTTTATATTGGTTATGGGTTAAAATTGATAATAAAATATTTTGTTTAATAATCAGTGTTATTTGGATTTTACTAATTTATAATACTATTTTTACAGAAAAATTATTTGATACACATAATAATATCAAACAAGGGGGAACGCCATATAAATCATTAGTTGCTTTTTTGGTTAATAATTCATATTTAGTTTTTATATTTATATTTTATCTTAATAATAATATCGACAATGCTAATAAAAAAATTTCAAATATTATGATATGAAAAATATATGATAATAATATGTTAATCGATAATATAAAGATAGATGATTATATTGCCAACAAAATAATCGATAATACAGATTTTTTTGAAAATATTGAACCAAATTGGATAACTATGTCTGGTATGGTTCTAAATTTTATGATTTTATATCATTTAATATATAGTGATAGTAAATTAAAAGTAGGAGTATTATTATTTTTTAGATGGTTGGCAGATTGTCTTGATGGAGCAGTAGCAAGAAAATATAAAAAAACAAGTGATATTGGAAATAAATTTGATTCTGTTTCTGATATGTTATATGGGGGTATGATAATATATTGGTTATGGTTAGTGATAGAAAATAAAATAGTTTGTTTAGTTATAACAGTTATTTGGTGTATTTTAATGTATAAACATATTTTTATTGACAATGTATTTGTATCACACGAGAATATCAAAAAAGGAAATACACTTGCTAAAAAAATTGAAGCGTTCAATATTAATAATTCATATATAGGTTTTATTTTTATTTTTATATTAAGTAATAATTTATTTCATCTCAACAATATTTTGAATAAAATCAAGATTAATATTTAGCATAAACGCCGTAGCCGCAATATAACCACCCATAATTACATCTATGGTATAATGTCCTCTTGTCACCAATATTAAAAATATAGACATTATGTTATACATCAAAATTATTTTTGTATCAATATTTTCTCTATTCATTAATAAAGAAATTATCATAACAGACGCATAATGTCCGCTAAACATTTTATCATAACAATGTCCATTTAAAAAATTAAAAAATTTAAATTCATTGTCATTACAATTTTTGTGTTTTGGTAAAATTGTTGTCATTGTTGTTATGCTTCTAAATAAATATAATGGGATAATATGTGAAACATAATCGTATATCATTGATGGTTTCCATAAAAAGGGCAAATACATAAAAACATTCATCATTGTCTCTATTTTTCCTATTTTGTCAGCATCACATTTTGGCAAGTATTTGTGGGCAATATCATAAATTTTTGTTTCAACTTTCTCTTTTTTCTTTCTATCATTATAAAATTTCTTGCCATTAGTATGTGCTATATATATTGATACACAATGTAAAATTATTATTGTTATTATTATAATTTTCATTGTAAGTGATGTTATCATTTATAATATATAGTCATTCATTTTATTGTTGGGATAATAATTTTAGATTTTTCTAATCTCAATAACGTCAGCAGAGTCATCATCACCATAAATATCTTCAAAATATTGTGCTGTATCAGTAACAGTATCATCTGCTACATTACTTTTTATTACTTCCGTTATGAATAAATTAAAATAATGATCAATACTTTCATCATTATTATCAAGTGTTAATATTTTTTTTATTATTATATTAATTGGTGTTATTCCGTCGTGTATCAATAAATCAACTATATTTTTCTTCTTATTATTAATTATTAACCAATAACATCCAAACGCTAAAATTTCATTCATTAATTTAGCATAACATTGACCTTGATATCCACTTATTTGTTGCATTAAAACTTGGGGGTCTATACATTCTATTTCTGTTTGAAAATATTTAGACAATGGAGACATAAATTCTGTATATATATTTTTGTATGTCTGTAATATTTCTTCTTTTGCGTGTCCTTTTGTTTCTATTGCTTTTGTAATTATATTTAATAATGATAATGAATTATGTAATAGATGGTCGAATTTCGCATTGATACATCTAATTTTTAGTCCATAACAAATTTCAATATCTCTTGACAATAAAATATGGTTTATCATTACTGAAATATTTTTGATATTATTATATTTTTTATCATTGGATATAATCATTTTAATTGTGTTAGTATCATATACTATGTATTCAAATAGTAAAGGAAAAAAATTTGTATATTCTTCATCATAATTTAATAAACCTACTTTTGATTTATAGCAAATATTACTAACAATATTCCCAAATTCTTTGAATAAAATCATAATTTCATTATATGTAATTGAAGGTTTGTAATTGCCAATAATCATCATTTCTGGAACTGGATTATTATTTTTATTATTAATATTTATTTCTAGACTTTCTGTCATAAGCATTGCTAATGGATTTACTAATTTTTTATTAATATTAAAAGCAATATCTAAAAATAATCTTCCCATAAGTTTATTATGAATATATATTTCATACATTTCATACTTATTAGCAATATTTTTTATTTGTCTCATTTGTATAGAAAAATATTGTTCTAATATTTTTATTAAACTTATTATTACACTTGATAATTCAAAAGTATCAGTATTTTTGTTGTCTTTGATATGCTTATAAATATCACAATTTGTTAGTTTCACATTATTTGGTCTATTTATTTTGTCAAGCAGAATAACTAATTTTTTGTCAATATGTTTGTTTATTCCTGATATTAATTCTTTAATATGATCGTCATTTGATGTCATATTTTTTCTAATATAATGAAAATATGTTGGATATTTTGCTTCATTAGCAAGTAATTTTCTACATAAGATAAGTTTTGAAAAATCAATCATAGCACTTTCGGAAAGTGAAAACATAATATTTTCAATATATTGTCTGGTTTTAATATCATTACACGTGCCAATTAAATTTATATAATTTGCGTAATTAAGTTTTATTTTTTTATTATCATCAGTTTCACTCTTTATCACTAATGATTTGTCAAAACATTGTCTATCAATAGTAATAGTTTTGTATGAACTTAAAATATTTGTTATTTTTGTTTCGTGAATTTTTATCATTTTTAATGTATCACTATTTTCTATTGTATTATTACATTTAGTAATCATTTTAGAAAGATACATAGAATATTCATTATTTTTGTTATTATAAAATTCATATAATTGAAATAATTTAGCATTAAATTTTGAATCATTAAAATATTTACTTATGTATTTATTTAATCTGGCATCTAATCCGTCCCATTCGTCATAGTTTTCTGCTGTTAATAGTTTGTATCCAATAAAACGCAAAAATAAATTACACATTAATGAGTCTCGTAATAGTTTAACCATACATGATTGAGGATTATTGTCAGTTCTTATTTCTTTTCTTAGAACAAGAGAACTATTAATATAAATATTTATTGACTCTTTCAATTTAGTAAAATCTTTTGTAACCAATCCTAAAAATCCAAGTCTTTCGTTATAAGAATTTTCCATAATATTATTATAGTATTGTTTATTTCATTTGTTAATATCAACACAAAAAATTGAAAACTAAAATTATAAAACACTACAATTATATATAATAAAATGAATGTCATAAACTATAAAAGTGTTTTGGGTTCTCACGAGATTATTATTGAACTTGATATATTAAATAGTAATGCTTTGTTCAGTATTGAGAAAATAACATTATCTGAACCAGTTGAACTTACTTTGCTTCTTAAAAAAATTACTTATGATTTGAAACAAATAAATATTTGTAGTATTATTCTTCAAGTTACCAATGATGACTGGAAAGAAGTATTTGAAAATATAAAAGATTTTAAATTTGTCAATACAAATGAAATATATAATTTTGTAAATATTAGTATTGATATAGATGTATTTGCTGATGGGTATATGAACGCTCTCACAATATGTGAGGATTAAAAACACACAATAAATATATTTAGTTTATATTATGAATGTCAAAAATACATATAAACATATTTATAAATTGTATTATGTTGCTATGATAAAAGGATATATTAGTGAAACACGATATATAGTTACTATACAAAAATTATGTAGCAAAGGATTTAAAACATATCATATTGAAAACTTTTTAGAATTAATACTTAATTTTCATAACTTAAATTATTTTGATTCTTACAATATTAGTTTATTATTATATTTGAGAGATATTTATTTTAAGAGAATAACAGAATTTTTAGAAGTATTCAAATACACAAATAAAGAAAAAGTAATAGACAAAATTCGTGATATAAAAATTGTATTATGTAATAAACTAAAAATAATACAATCGTTTAAAAAAATTGAGAGATATGATAATGCCTTATTAGCAAGTGTAAATATGGGTGTTTTTGATATATCACAATGGGAAGAATACACAAGAGATGATATTATAAATAGACTAAAATTAATTAAGAAAAAATATTTTACCAATAAACAACTAAAATACATGTGTTGTATTATGATTCATTTAGAGGATTTAGAAAATTACAAAGATTTAGAAACTTATTATTTGGATTTCATAATAAATATAGAAAATAGAATAAAAGAATATATAGAACATTGTAATATTTATGATAATATAGAAAATGATTACGAACATTCGTGTAATAAATTATCTAACGGAGATAATTCAATGTTGGATATGAGATATTATTTAAGAATAATAGAATGTTTATAAAGCAAATAATATTTTCTTATATAAATTTATAAAATGAATGTAAAAATTAAATGTGATAAAAAGACACTCGTTAAACAAATAAAAACAACAGATGATGTTATTGAGAAAACATTATTAAAAAGATTTTTAGCAATAAAAAATCAAGAAATCAAAGAAAAAGAAATTAGAATATTGAAGCAAAAAGAAATGGAGAATGCTATAAAATTAAGAGAAATTCATAATATTAAAGACGAGGAAGAAGAAAAAGAAAAAGCAAAAATAAAATGGAATGATTTTGATGATACTAATACTAATAATAAACTAACAAATAGACTGGATGATGAAATAGATTTTATTTTACAAAAGAAAGAAAAGAAAATCGAGACAGCATTTGACAATGATGAGAATATTCTGTAATCTATTATTCTCATCATTTAACAATGATGATAATATTATGTAATCTATTATTCTCATCATTTAACGATGATAAGAATAATATATAATATAATATTCTCATCATTTAACAATGATGAGAATATTATGTAATATATTTAATAAAGCATTTTACTAATTCATTATCATATTTTATTATTTTTGCTATATCCAATAAATTATATATATTTTTTTTGTGCAATAATAATGTATTTTTTAATAAAACATAAAAATGTATATTTTTGTATTCATTAAATAATGGATTTTTATTTTTTATTGGATTATTTGAATATTGTGAATTAAAATATTCTAAATCAGTTTTGTTCTTTTTTAGATATTCATTAATTAATTGTCTAAAATCATATTTATTGCCAACAATAAATTGCTCAAGATAACTAAAAATATTTGTCAGATTATTCTCATCCAAATAAATAAAATAAGGTGTAATATTTGTGAAAACAATAGATTTACTTTTATGGACGACATTTTCTTGTCTATCTTCAAAAACTATTATTTTATCAAAACTAATTCCCAAATCTTGTTCTATTATAAACATATCTTTGTATTGTTCTTGTGTTGAGTAAATTTTATGAATTAATCCAACACAATCACATATTATTTCTAAGTTTTTCACTAAATTACTAATATAACCTGGATATTTACCATCATCACAATTTTTAGTAAATACTATTATTTTTGTTTCTGGATTAATATCAACAAAACTTTTTAATCTTGTCATAAATTCAATTAGGTCTGGTCTAATAAAATATGTTTTTAGTAATTCCTGATGTAAAATATTTTTTGATATAAATTTTTCGATCATTGTAGCAATAAATTCATATTGTAAATGAAATTCTCCAAGTGTCTCATCTATATCTAACATTATTAGATATTTCTTTCCACCACCTTTTAGATTATTGATTAGATTGATATAAAGTTTTTTATATTTTGTCATATAAAAAACATACATAAATTATTTATTATACTATAATTTTTTCATATCCAAATAAACTAAAATCCTTATCATAAAATTGATTTATAAGTTGTATAGAATCGTTATTGAGATATTTATAATAATTAATTTTATTAGGATTAGCATTTTTAAATTCATTAAAATCAACAAACCCCAATTCATTCATATCTGTTGTCAAAGTTTCAGTATGTAAAATGTGTAAATTAGGAATAATATTTTTATTTTTGTCTATGATGAATTTATACTGTGGAATATTATGATTATCTAAATTTTTTTGTGTCAAATATTTTTGTATTATTGTAAATACTTTATCTTTTTTTGTTTTTATATCAATTTTATCAAAATAAAATAAATCACTTATAATTCTCTCATATGGATTTCTTACAATTGTTATTATTTTGATATTATTAAATTTAATTTTTAGTTCTTTTTTGTATTTATACATACTTTTATAAGTAATATGTTGCAGTGTTGAGTTAATTTTTAGTTTTCTTCGTAGGGGATAATGATAATACAATGATTTATAATTTAATGGTATATCATATTTTTGTGAAAAATAAGTTTCAATTGACGTCCCCCCTGTTTTTGGTATATGTATAAATAAAATGTTTATATCATTTTTCCTAAAATATGGCATATAATAGGATTAGATAATAAACCAACCACTTCCAGAATACCATAAAGTTATACTCATATAAGAAATATTAATAATAAAATCATTTGAACCATTAATAGTGCCCTTAACTGTTATATGATTGGTAATAGCATTGCCCCCAACATCAACAATATGAATAATTCTCCCTATTGTTGTGTTTGGTAATGTTATATCCTGAAACATTTGTTGCTGTGCCAGTAAATGTATTTGCGTTAGTGTTAGATAAATTTGTTGTTGTAGAATTGTTCGCATCAATTTTGCCTAATAGAGAAGGAATAAACGTCATTTATACAAAAACAATAATTAATTTTTATATAAAATAAAAATTATTATCTAAAATAATGATACTCAAATATACATAATATGATTAAGCACTAAAATAGGCTCTTAATCCCAAAGTAAAGTTTTTTATTATTACCACCAGATTGTAATATATTTTTCATCATTGCTGTTTGTAAAAAATCATTATAATCCTCAATGCTTATTTTTTTATCATTAGTATTCATAAACAACGCACAATTTATACGAGTTATTGTATTAATATTTTTTGTTGATGTTGATATTTGATTAGATTTGGAACAATACAAATTATTTGTGCTGTGATTAATATAGTCTGTGAAGTTATCCATAACATTTCTCTCATCATCAGGAATACCACCTCCATCAATTTTTGAACCTATTTTTGGAAAAAATTCTGGTTCAATTCCAACACTCATTTTTGAACCTATTTTTGGAAAAAATTCTGATTCAATTCCCACACTCATTTTTGAACCTATTTTTGGAAAAAATTCTGGTTCAATTCCCACACTCATTTTTGAACCCATTTTTGGATCTTTTCTTACATCAAAATTTTGTAAATCATACATTGCTTTTATCACAAAAAACTTGTTTGATGAATATTCAAGTAATTTATATAAACAATATTTAGAGTTTTCTGTATATAGTTTGTAAAATTCTGTATTCTTTTCTTGTATATTTGGATAATCTTTATCATCTACAATAATTTTTGTATATCCTGTTTGAGATACTTTATAAGATGTCAATGTTATATCGTCATATGATAAAGAACACAAATTCATTGCAAAATTAATTATTTCTTTTGCTTCATTAATATAATTTATTGTAAAAACATTAAATTCTAGGTGTTTGAGTGTGTTGACAGATGAAAGATTATCAGCATTTGTGAAAAGAAATTTTAAAAGATTATCATCCATAATTCTGAAAAATTTTGTGTATTCTGCTTCAGAAAATAATAATTGGTTTTTTTGAGCATAATCCTTAAAACTAACTATATTTATATTTATTGACAAATAAAATAGTCCAACTATACATATTTGTAAAATATATCTGGGTGTTAATATTATAGACCATTCAGGAGCACAATTTGTGCCAAGTAAATATAATATATACAAATATAATATTAAAGAGATTCGTATTGATTTTATTATGTCATATTGAGGTATTCTACTTATAGTGCGTAACGCATTTAAGTAATATTTTTTGTAAAATGGATAACGAAAATTATCATTAATAACACATTCATTTGAATGTACTATACTTGGTTCTAATGTGTCAAAAAGTGATACTTCAAATAATGGTAATTCTTGTTCTAAATGTTTGAATGTGCTAATTTTATCTATCACAAAATAACTATTTCGCTGTAATAATATTGTATTTCTTGTTGGTTTATTGCTATAAGCAGATAAATATATCCAACATTTTGAATTTTTGTTAATTTTAATTTTAAATAATATATTTTTATTAGGTGCTTCATAAATTTTAGCATCTTTATTAAGCAATGTTGAAACATAATGTTGTAATTGAATTATATCGCCAATTTTAAAGTCACTTACATTAAGTATTATTTTATTTATAATATTAACACCATATAATAACTGAAATGAATAAACATAAAATTCTTCATTAATAACTGTTTTATCATACTTCCGGTTTGTTCTTGAAATAATTTTATCAATATTAGCACAAATACTATCATAAGTATAATTAAATTCTGGTAGTTTTATTGTATATAAAATACCATTTGGTAGTGTGATGGTAATATCTAGTTGCTGATTATTGATATATGGTGCAATTGAGTCTATTCTTATATTATTTTCTATATATACACAATAAGTATCCAAAAGTAAATATAAGTCCATTATATAAAAATATACTGCATAAGATGATTTTTTATCATTATTCATTAATATAGTTATCATATTAGATGTATATTGTTTATCTTCTTCCAGACTAATATGTTCTAAAAATATATTATGAACCATAAATTTATCACAAGTTTGTTTAATAACTTGTGTATATAATTGGACTGTGCTAAATATTTTATGTAATATTATAATCATTGCTGTTCTGTCATGTAGAACTTCAACATCAAATATTTGTTCTGTGTTATTATCTGATGTTTTTATATTTACTGGCATTTGTTGTTGATATTCAGTTATTTGAATATAAAATTTTTCTGGTATTGCTTGTTCTCCTAACTTCATAATTTGAGGTTGTAAATTTTTATAATCAGCATGATATTGTTCTAAATCATAATAAGAACATTTTGCCAAATACAAATATGATATTATTTTGTGTAATTTTTTATAATTTTTTTTGAATTTTTTGTGTCTATTAAATATATATTTGATTAGATTCCATATGTTTAATATAAATCCTGAGTAAATAATATTATTTTTTGTATAACAAGATATTATTGGGTTGGGTGTTTCGAATACTTTTAAACCAAAATTTAAGTCAGCATCAACAAAAACATCCGATATTGGTATAAAAATTATATTATACTCGTCAGCAATACGCAGTTTTTTATATGTATCTTCGTCTGGGTCATTATTGAATAAATTTGTAAATATAAATTGTTTTTCTAACCTGCGAAATGCGTGCTTTGATACGTATAATTTCATAAAATTACTCTTAATGCTAAATCTGTCAATACTACCAGGATTATGAACGCCAAAAGCATATCTATCACCATAATAAAAAAAATCATTACACGTTATATATAACTGTTTTACTGCGTCTGCATCTTCCACAACACCAATATTTTTCAATATATTGAATATTTGTAATTTTATATATTTTTTGTTAGGTTGATTGATTTTCTCATTCAGGTATGCAGTTAGTGTTTGCATTAATCTCATAACATCTTGTTCTGTTTTACAATGTATATCATAATCAAATGATTTTTCTAATATATCTGTTGGCACAATAGTATTTAATGCTTTACCACCAGTAACAAAATATGAAATATCTTTTATTTTTGCTAATGAACTGTCAAATAATGTCTCAACAATATTCGTTAAACTATGTTCTATATTACCAACAAATTCTAAAAATGTTAATTTATCTATAACACCATATTTTTCAATGTATGAATCAACTTTAATTGAATATGGACTATATATTTTGATAGGATTATCAGGTCTAATCATTAATAATAATAATAATAATAATAATGAATAAAAAATTTATGATTAACTAAAAAACAGAGCGAAACTCAATAATTTTTTTATAGACAGTTTCAATACTATTATTTAAACTTGGTCTAATTATTTTAATTATACCATTTTTCTTTCCATTGTAATATCTTACTAATGGATCATTTTCATAAATCTTGGGCAATTTAGGAGCAATAATATGTGCTATCTCATTTGACGTAACCAAACTGCAATTTATTGGAGCAAATATCATTGACATTAAATCAATCATTAAATAATCTTTGTCAAATACTTCAAGATTTTTCTTTTTGCTTAACAAATTATGAACTTTGTCTGACATTCCATCAAATATGATTATTTTTTTATTCTTGTTATATAATTTTAAAAAATCAAGCACAACAGAACTAGAACCAATATCTTTAATTACTTGTGGAATTATTTTTACTATTAATGTTGAACCATTGTAATCAATGCTATCTTGTCTTTCATCTTTAAATGGTGTGTCAAGCATAATTGTATATGTGTATGTATCATCTCTTTTTTTAATAAATGGCAAAAATAAATCATTATCAATAGTATTATTCGGGGGAACTAATGTTGGATTCTCATATTCTTTCTTATCTTTTGTTAATTTATATTTCTCAAAACTTAAATTACCCCGTCTCACAAGCATTCTACAAAGATTAGTTAGCATTGTTAGTCTCTTTTTTTCATCATCAAAATTTAAACTAATAAATGATTCGGTCATTTTGTTTATTATATAATTACTATATATTTAGTTATTTGAAATTCAATTTTTTATGTTAGATATATATATATTATTATGTGTGATTTTGAAAGAAAACTTAATATTTATTTTAGAAAAATACATAAATATAGACTACAATCTGGCGGTTTAATATGTGATAAATGTGGCAAACATAAAGAGGAAATAGAAGGAGCAAGTGCGGTTGGAAGTGTTTGTAATTGTGTAATAGATAAAGGAAATAGTGTTACCGAAATTATATACAATAAAGATTTTGATAAAAAATTAATAATAGGCCTTGATGGCGTTGAAGAAATATATAAACCATTTTTAAAATTTGTTTATGGTGATAAGATTTTTGCCAACACAAGTGAGAATGTTAAGAATAGATTTAATACACCACCAGAAGCAAGAAAAAAAACAATTGAAGTAATGACGAATATATTGTCTAAATCTGGTAATCTCAAACAATTACATATTTTAGATGCCAATGCGAATATTGGTATGGATTCGGTTGAATTTTGCAAACATTTTGATCGTGTATCAAGCATAGAATATTACGAAAGTTATGCGAAAGCACTTGCTTATAATTTGAAAGATTTTAAAAATAAAACTGTGTATTGGGGTAGTTGCTTAGACTTTATAAAAGATAAAAAATTATGTGAGAATATTGATGTAATTTATTTTGACCCTCCCTGGGGTGGAAAATATTATAGAGATAAAACAGACTTATGTGGTGTTTATGATGATGAAAAAAAATTAGTTCAAATTGATAGTATAATTAATAAATGTTTTCAAGACTATCCAAACATAAAAGCAATATTTGCGAAATTACCTATACACGGATCCGGGTCAGCAATTGAAAGAGATAAAATAGATATTAAAATTACAAAGCAATTAAAAACGATTTCCAGTAAAGAAATTAAATTTATTGACAACTATGAAAATATTCTTGTTAAAAAAAAAGAAGAAATAAAACATTCTGACGTTCCTATCATACAATATACAAATGAAAAAGGTAATAAATATTCTTATTTTCTTTATGCGTTTGTTAGGATATAAGTCCCCAAAAAAATTGATTTTTAAACATATTATAGGATAAATAATATAATATATTAATATCACTAATGACTGACAAACAAGAATATTTTAATAATGACCCAATCGTCAAGAATATTAGAGGAATTAAGTTTGACATTCTTAGTGGGGAACAAATTCGAGCGATGAGTTCAATGAAAGGAACTCACGGAATTGAAATACCAGAATTATATGACAAGCAAGAACCAAAATTAGGTGGATTATTAGATCCAAGAATGGGAGCAACAACATTTTCAACCTGTGCTACATGTAATTTTGAGACAAAATATTGTCCCGGTCATCCTTCTCATATTGATTTGGCAGAACCAGTTTTTAATATTTTGTTCATTCCTTATGTTAGAGGAATTTTAGAATGTATTTGTCTTAATTGTTCAAATATTTTAGTTGATAAAAATACTGATAAATTTAAACAAATTCTAAAAATAAAAAATAATAAAAATAGATTTATAAAAATTCGTGAAATGGCACTTAAAGCAAAAATATGTATGAAACCAAATCAAGAATGTGGAACTACTGTAACAAAAATATTAGTTGAAATAAAAAAAAATACATCTGACATTGAAATATATTCAGTGTTTGAAACAATGGATGATGATAAAAAAGCAGAAAAGAAACAGAAATTTGAATTGAAACCAGAAACAGTAGCAAATATATTGGATAATATTTCAGAAGAAGATTGTAAAATTTTGGGTATGGATAGCAATCGAAGCAAACCAAGTAGTATGATACATAAAGTTTTTCACGTTCCACCATTACCAGTTCGCCCAAGTATGCGTGGTCTTTTTAATGGAGGCACATCTTCCGAAGATAGTCTTACTGGAAAATTAACTGAAATTGTAAGAGCAAATATTAGAATGAATAAAAATAAAGAAACAAATACTGACAATTCATTGAAACATTCAAAGCATTACTCACATTTCTTACAATTACAAACCGCACTATATTATAATCCTGACTTAATTCAAAATCCTAAAAATGATGCCAAAGGAAATCAATTTAAGTCTATCACAGAAAGATTAAAAGGAAAGCACGGAAGAATTAGAAAAAACATTATGGGAAAAAGAGGAGACCATAACGCACGAACAGTTATTACCTCAGATGCTTCAATCGGAGCTGATTGTGTTGGTGTGCCAGTTAGAGTAGCAATGACAATTACATATCCAGAAAGAGTAACAAAAAATAATATTGAAAAATTGACACAATTAGTTAAAAATGGATGTGACAATTATCCTGGAGCGAACAATGTATATATTAGTGATAGTGAAAATGCAAGACCAATTTATTTGAAATATAAAAAAGAAGAATTAGTTTTACAAATTGGTGATATTGTTGAGAGACACTTACAAGATGGCGATATTGTGCTACTTAACAGACAACCATCATTACACAAACAATCAATGATGGGACATAGAATTAAAGTTATTAATGATCCATCATTACTTACATTTAGATTGTCACCCGCTGTGACAACACCATATAATGCCGATTAACTAACATCTCGTCCTTGTTAAGGTTGGCAACAGGTGGCTGCTTAAAAGGTTGGAAGAAATCCTTTTAAGATAAACAGTGTAAATCTTCTACTGGAAACAGTATATAACCATCTAGTGTTCTTTAAAAAAGAATGCGATGTATTCAAATTGCTGGAACCCCCTAAAACTCATTCTTCCAAGTTAGTATTGTGAAATACTGATGGCTGCGGAGAAAAACCACAGGTATGGAAATAACGAATGAGGTATCTTAATGTTGTTGTTAAAAATAAAAAAAAGTTTGTGATTGGATTGAGCACCCAATTATAAACGAAAATAAAAATAAAACAGTTTGTGATTGGATTGAGCACCCAATTATGAATGAGAATAAAAATTAGAAAAAATTAAAAAAAAGTTTGTGATTGGATTGAGCACCCAATTATGGACGAAAAGAAAAACTATTGATTTATTAATAAAAAATTGAAATTTAAAGTGTTTGTTATGTATGTTTTATATATTATAATTACACAATATGACTTCCAAAGGAATTAAGTATCTTAGTAAAATCAAGTCTGAAACTACCAAGACTGAAAATGTCAAGACTGAAAATGTCAAGACTGAAAATGTTAAGACTGAAATTAAAAAACAAACAAGTAAAGATTATAATAATAAAGATGTAGAAGAAACTGAAAATACATCAGTTATTTACAGATTTACTAACACAAAAAATAATAAAATTTATTTCGGGCAGACAAGATCTTTTGAGATAAGAGCAAGAGATGGGATTACATATTTTAGTCATAAAGGAGCGTTAAAAAAACATATTTCTTGTTCTAAACATCTTAAAAATGATAAAAATCCATTACATAATGCGATTGCTGAAAGCACCCCAGAATTATTCAAAAGTGATATTATGGAAGTTACAACTTATGAAGAGGCGCGAAATAAAGTAAAAGAATATATCAAAAAATATAAATCAAATGATCCAAAGATTGGATATAATTATACAATTGATGATGAAGGCAATATTCATCAAGAGAGTGCGATAAGTGTTGAAAATAGAAAGAGAGGAGCAAAGGGAATATTAAAGACTAATAATAATGATGCGAAAGAATTACCACCTAATATACATGTAGTGTATCATAATGTTTCAGGAATTGATAATATAGCAGGTTATAAATATCGTCTTACACATACTGATGGCACACAACATACTAAATCATTTGCTGAACCATCAATAACACTTAAAGAGAACTTAGAAAATGCTGTTAATGAACTTGCACAACTTCAAAAAAAACTTGGAATACAAGTTATTAAAGCAAAACCGCAAGAAAATAAACAAGAAATAAAACCAGAAACAAAACCAGATGTAAATGAGGTTGAAATAATATTGAGCGATGGTTCAAAACACAAAGAAAATCTAACAACCGGTGTCATCTATAAAATAACAAATAAGACGAATAATCTCGCATATATTGGAAAAGCATATTCTTTTGTTAAAAATGGATGCCAACCAATTAGACGACACGGAGCGTCAGGGCGATGGGAACATCATTGTACTTCAGCAAAAAATAATGCTGATGATTGTCCTGCTTTTTATACTGCTATTCGAACTGATGGAAAAGACAATTTTAAAGTTGAAACACTTGGTGTATTTCCAAAAGATGAACTAAAAGCAAAAGAAACAGAATATATAGAAAAATATAAAACTCACGATCCAAAATTTGGATATAATTTTTTCATTGGTGATAGCAAACCAACCGAAGAAACACAAAAAAATAAATATGAAGATAAAAAAGCGAAAGTAAATAGAGAACGTAAAATAGAAAGAAATGATAAAAACAAAGATTTGCCTAAAGGAATTTGTACGTATAACAAAGATAATTCTAAGGGTTATCGAGTAAATATCAAAGATAAGACTGGTAAAGTTTTAAATAAAGCTTTCGCAAATAAGAATATGTCTATGAAAAAGAAACTCAAACTCGCAAAACAGCAATTAATTATTTTCAAACGTCAAATATTTCCTGATGAAACATTTGAAAGTATGGAAGATAAGACAACAAGTGAAGACAGTGATGAATAAAAAAATTGAAATTATTATTATTAGAAATATTAGTATTGTATAATAAAAATAATTCAATAAAAATGTAATTATTTTATTTAATAAATTGATATAATTTTTATGTGCTCCCATAAAAGTTCTATCGATTTAGTTCATAATGATATTATTATAAAAAAAAGATTATGATTATTCTTTGGTTGCTCCCCATTGAATATATTATGATTTATAAAAAATAAAATGCTCTTAAATTAAAAATGCTCTTAAATAAACAACAACAAAGTAATGGGAAATCAGCAGCCAAGTTTCTGTGTTCCAACATACAGAAAAAGGTTCAGAGACTAGACGGATACAGGTGTTAGTTTTAAACTAGCGCTCAAGGTATAGTCCAATCTTATGGGAAACTATAAGTATTATTATTCATTTCAAATGAAATGAATAAATCCCCCAATCTCAATGTTCGACGGGGATGAGATGAATATACACGTACCACAAAAGATACAAACAAGAATAGAAATAGAAGAAATAGCAAACGTAAGAAAACAACTAATAACTCCCTCGCGTTCAGTCCCAATCTACGGTATAGTGCAGGATGGATTGCTGGGTGCGTATAATCTAACAGATGACAATACGAGAATATCATGGCATAATGTTATGAATATTCTAAGTTATACTACATTTAATGAATATGATAAAATAGAAAAAAACAGAGAATATACTGGAAAAGAATTATTTAGTATGATTATACCCAATAAAATTTCTATGAAAATGAAAGATGTTGAGATTGTTGAAGGAAAATTAATAAAAGGAAAAATTAATAAGTCAATTATTGGTGCTAAATCTAACAATGGTCTCTTACAATATATCTGGGATGAATATGGCGAAGACAGAGTATGTACTTTTATTGATGATTGCCAAAAAATGGTTAATAATTTCAATCTAATCAATGGTTTTACAGTTGGGGTTATTGATGCGAAAATCCCGGAATTGATTACATCTCAAATAAATGAGTATCTCGAAAATGTAGTAAATAAGATTGAAATTGACATTACTAACGCCGAGAACAACCCATTGTATATGACAACAAAAGCATTTGAGAAGAAATTATTCTCAGACACAAATATTGTTCGTGATGATGTTGCTAAAATTGTTATTGGAAGTATTTCAAAGAAAAATAACTTTCATATTATGATGACATCTGGTTCAAAGGGTGGAAGCGATAATCTGGGTCAAATGATTGGAGCAGTAGGACAACAATCATTTGAAGGAGGTATTATGCCAAAAACTTATGCTGACCGTTCGTTATGCTATTTTTATGAGAATGATGACAGTCCCGTTGCTCGCGGGTTATGCCATAATTCTTATATGAATGGTTTGACGTATCCAGAATTTTGTTTTCATATGAAAGCAGGTAGAGGTGATACCGTTGTGAAAGTATTAAAAACAGCAGAATCAGGATACGCCCAAAGAAAACTTGTCAAGACAATGGAGGATGTTATGATTAAATATGACGGAACAGTGAGAATTGCTAATAATCAAATAATTCAACAAATTTATGGTGGAAATGGAAATGACACTACTATGCAATATTCTTATAATATATCGATGATAGAAATGAATAATGAGACAATGAAGAAAAACTTTTCGTTTAATCCAGAAGAATTAAAAGAATTTAATGATTTTAATGAGAAAGACAATGAGAAATTATTAGGTCTAATGCTTAATATGAGAGACAATGCCAGAATAAATTATGTTAAAGCATCACAAAAATTTATTACTATGAATTCTGATTATAAAATAGCTATTAATTTGAATAGAATTGTGGCAAGTCTTAAAAACACTAAAAAGAATTTAACAAAAGACAAAAGAATGACACCAAAATACATTTTAACTAAAATTGAAGAAGTTCTAAGTCTTGAGAATACACCATTGATTAAATTGCCAAAGAATATGAAAATTAGTGATAATATTAGAGAAGATGAGCATTATGCTAAAACTATTTTGCGCTTATGCTTGTATGACGCATTGAATCCCAAAAAATATTTGACATTATATGACAATTCATTTGACACATTTAATAATGTAATTGAGAATATCAAGAATTCATTTAATGACAATATTATTGAAGCAGGCAATATGATTGGTGTTATTGCGGCCCAATCATTAGGAGAAGCAGTGACACAAATGACAATGAACACATTTCACTTAGCAGGTATTGCTTCTCTAACACATTCTTCGGGAGGTGTGCCAAGAATTAATGAACTTATTTCAGCATCTAAAAATCCTAAAACACCGCAAATGTTTGTGTATTTAGAAGATAATTATAAGAGTTCAAGAGATATCGCACACAAAATTAGTTCATATCTTGAGAAAACAACAATGGGAGATATTAGAGGCGAACTTAATGTGTATTATGACCCTGAACCAAATAAGAAAGATAGTATTATGTCAAAAGATGGAATTACCGAAACTTTTTACAGTAAAAAACTTGCTAAAAATAGTTGTAGCGCTTCTATTAATAACCTGCCGTGGTTGTTTAGAATTGAAATTAATAAAGAAAAAATGTTAGATAAAAATATTACACTACTTGACATAAAAACTAAATTGTGTCTATGGTGGGAAAAGAGACATTCAATTGTTATGCTCAAAAAAGAGAAAATATCATTACTCAAAAAAATAACATCTTTTGCTGTCCTTTCAAATAGTGATAACGATGAACAACCAATTATACACATAAGATTTAATGTAAAAGACACCACAAAAGTAGATAATAAAAAGAAAACTAAATCTGCTGATATTTTCAATCGCAAAACACTAATTGATTTTGCTGATATGCTTGATAAATTTAAAATAAAAGGTGTTGAAGATATTGAAAGAATTAATGTTATATCAAAAGACAGATTTATAGATGCTTTTGATAAAGATGGAATGAAAATTGGAGAAGAACAAGTCATTTTCACATCAGGTGTCAATCTAAAAGATATAAGATATATTACAGGTATTAATCCATACAAAACATTTAGTGATGATGTTATGCAAACATATCAAACATTTGGGATTGAGTTTGCTCGAAATAGACTGATTAATGAATTTATCAAAGCATATGATAATGCTGGTAATGCTGGATTAAATCCCCAACACATTTCTATTCTGGTTGATATTATGTGTTTTGGTGGTATTGTTATTTCTGCTGATAGACACGGAATGAATAAAGCAAATATTGACCCACTATCAAAAGCATCATTTGAAAAACCAATTGATGTTTATTTGTCAGCATCAGTCTTTGGTGAAATTGACAAAATGAATAGTGTCTCTTCAATCTTACATGTAGGAGGCGTCTTTAAAGGAGGCACAGGATATCCTGAAATTCAAATGGACATTGATATGATTAAAAATTCAGAATATATTGACAAAGATGACAAGTTATTAAAACAACATATTCCTATCAATACTATAACAAATGCTATTATGGACGAAAATGATAGCGATGATGATTTGTATATGCCTTAATTTGTTTATAAACATAAAATATATTATTAATAAATTTTATTAACATAAATTTTGATTATAGATATGCTTCCGCAACAGAATAACCAATAGAACAAACAAGTGTTACACCCATCATTATCCATAATGATATCATATATTCATCATTTTTTTTATAGTGAATTTGTTTTTCCTTGCCAGTGTATGAGTTTCCTGTATAATAATATTTGTTTGCCATAACAAACGCATACGAAAAACCAATAATGAATCCTGCTAATACAATTGATAAAATATTAAGATATGCTTTTTTATTATTTAGAGTAATTAAAGCATATTCACTAATAATAAGAGCCACTATAACAAATCCTGCTAAAAGTAATGTCCAGAAACCACCATAAACACCAAATTTTTGTTCAATCATTATACTATATATTTAGAAATTTATCTTTAAAAAATTGAATTTTTTAAAGATAAATACAGCAATTTAATTGAATATAAAATGAATGAGAATTTGCCATTTGTAGAAAAATTTAGACCAATAATATTAGACAATGTATTATCACAAGATATGACTATTAGAGCATTGAAAAAATTTATTGAAAATGATAATATGCCCCATTTATTATTCTATGGACCACCAGGAACAGGAAAAACATCAACAATAAATGCTGTTATTAATGAATTATATGGAGTTCAAAATGTTCAATATATGACAATGACAATTAACGCTTCAGATGAGAGAGGCATTGAAATAGTAAGAAATAAGATTAAACCATTTATATCTTCTTATTCACTATGTAATACAACTGATAATAACATTCCTAGTTATAAATTCGTAATATTAGATGAAGCAGACGCAATAACACAATCAGCACAAAAAATGTTAAAGAAAATAATTGAGGAATACACAGATAGAGCAAGATTTTGTCTTATTTGTAATTGTATAAAATATATTAATTCTGCTTTACAATCGAGATGTATATTGTTTAATTTCTCACCACTTAATTTTGATAGTGTTAATAAAAAGATTATAGACATAGCAAAAGAGAATAATTTTAATATTACTAAAAATGGTATAGAAACTATATGGAGAATATCAAATGGAGATATGAGAAAAGTTTTACATATGCTTCAAGTAATTTCTATAAATAATGATACTAAAAAGATTGATTCGCAGTATGTATGCTCTTTTCAAAAATACCCATACGAAGAAGAAATAAAAGACTTATATAATATATTGATTAAGAAAAACTTTAAACAATCAAATATATTTTTTGAAAATTTAATGAAAGAAAAGAATTATTCATTGCTCGATATTTTAAGTGAGATTATTATAAGTATTATTAAAGATATTATTAGTAAAAAAATAAGCAGAAATGATGCGATAAAATTAATAAAAAATCTTAGAGAATGTGAAAATAACATTATTATCACAAATGATACTCAAATACAAATGACAAACATCATTTCTGTTTTTAGTTTATAAATATATAAATGACTGTTAAACATTATAATTTGTATGAATTTATTAATGATATTTTTTTTAATAAATATTTGAAAGATATATCAAAATTATTATTCAAACAATTCAAACAAACACTAACAATTGCGGAAGTTCATAATATGATTTTATTACAAGATTATATATTTATTAATTTTGATGAAGATAATGATGAAAAAATAATTGCGATTGCTTATGTTAGTTATACAAAAGATTATAAAAGTCTGAAAATAAAACCAACTTATGTATTATTAGAAAAATTAAATATCAATGAATTTAGCGACTTTTATATGTATCCTTATATAAATACTTTTTGTAGAGATCCAGATATAAAATATAAAGGATGTGGAAGTATTTTGATTAATTATATTTTTGATTATTTTACAGACAGGAATGAAGAATATATTTATTTATCAGCAGGTTCAACAAATACATTAAAAAAAAATTATGATAATGATAATAAATGTGGATTGAAAAATTATAAATACAATGATGATAAAACACCATATTATCAAGCAAATAAAAAATTAATAAAATATTATTCATTACTAGGATTTGAAAGATTTGAAAATATATATTCGATACATTTATGTAATTATGATAACTATGATTATGTTTTATTAGAAGTATTAAGAAAAAAACTGAAAAAAAATGAAATTTAAAAGGTTAAAATATATTTCGGTATATTATTTAATCTAAAATGCCGAAAACAAGTAAAGCAGTCAAGAATATTAATGAAAAAATTAATGTTTCCAATGTTTTTAATATCTTAGATGATGATATTGATGATAATGAATTGGTTAACAATACGAAAGAAATAATAGAAGAAAAACCAATAAAAACACAGGATAATATTACAAAAATTAAGACAAAATACATTGCTCCATTACTTATGAAGAAAAATTACGATGAACCACAAGTATCCACACAAAAAGAACCACAAATACCATATTATAATGATAAAATTAAAACAACAGGCGAAGACCTTAAATTAAACTCATTATGGAGAGTGTGGATACATGAAAATAATAATGAAAAATGGGATATTGAGTCTTATAATTTAATATACACTATTGAAAACATCGCCCAATTATGGAGATTTATGAATACTTTTGATAATATGGATAGAATTAATAGACAATTTTATATAATGAGAGATGGTATTATGCCAATTTGGGAAGATAACAATAATAAAAATGGTGTAATATGTTCAATCCGTTGTGATAATATAATGAAAAATATAACAACAAATACTGAATTTGGTGTTGATGTTTTTTGTTGCTTTTGTATAATGGTTATGAATGAATGTTTTACAAAGAAGAATTCAGATATTAATGGTCTATGTTATTCAATTAAAAACAGAAATATTTTAATTAAATTTTGGATTAAAAATTATGAGGAAAATAAAAATTTTACTGATAAACTCCCATTACAAATTTTAAATACTGTTGATGATGTTATTATATCTCTGGATACACGCAAGAAAAATAATAAAATTTCAGTTCAAGTTAAACAAATTCAACCTGAAAATTAATATAATTATCTTTTGGTTGTTGTGCTCGCTGTTTCGGTAGATTTCGCACTCGCTGTTGCACTCGATTTAGCACTCGATTTAGCACTCGATGTAGCACTTGATGTATTAGTTCTTTCATTTATTTTCTTCATAATAATATCTGCTTTTTCTTTTATTATTTTGAGATTATCTTTTAATACTTTTTTTATTTCTTCTTCTGTTATTAATTTTAACATTTCATTTGCTCTATCTAATCCATTTAGTTCTGGATTTTTTGTTTTAACTCGATCATAAAAAAATGATTTAAGTGCTTTTGCCAACAATGATTTATCACTTATTGGCAAATCTTTTGCTGGTAGGTTCGATAAACATTTTAATTCTGCTTGTTTATGTAATCCAGATACGTGTTTAGCAAGCGTTCTTGCCATTGCTTTCATATTAAATTTTTTAGTTTTTTTAGATTTTTTAGATTTTTTAGATTTTTTAGTTCTTTTAGATTTTTTAGATCTTTTAGATTTTTTGGGTTTAGTACCACCAGTTAATCCAGCAACTATTTGATTCACTATATCATCAGTGTCAGTTAATACGGTGCTTTCTTCACCTTTGCCACCAAGTTGTTTTATATTAATAACAATATCTTCACCATTATTATCAGTTATATCGCTTATTTGTGATAAAAATTCTGGTAATTCCATTCTGACAGGTCTCTGAATGTCTTTATTAACATTGTATCTTTCGGGTCTATCAGTAGCACTAATTTCTGAAAATACTCTATCAAGCATTCTCTCGGTATGTTTATCTGTATCACCTATTTGTGATAAAAATTCTGGTAATTCCATTCTGACAGGTCTCTGAATGTCTTTATTAACATTGTATATTTCGGGTCTATCAGTAGCACTAATTTCTGAAAATACTCTATTAAGCATTCTCTCAGTATGTTTATCTATATCACTTATTTGTGAATATTCATCGGTGTGCGTTGTGTCAAATGAATTAACAATATCACCAATTGCTTTAACAATATTATCTTGATTTCCTATTGAATTATTCATTAACATTATTGGTTGTTGTTCAATAATAGTAAGAGGTTTATTTTTCATTCCAAAAGTTTCAGAAAAATCAAATGTATAATTGTCACTGTCACTGCAACTGTCACTCGAACTGTCATATTCACTTATAACTGATACTACAATCATATCATTATTATTAGCAATCTTCTTTGCTCCTTTTGAGTACATATATTCAACAACTCGGGGTAAATCCATTTCACAAGCATAATGAACTGGTGTGTTGCCTAATTTGTCTTTGATATTAAGACTATCTTTTTCATTTTTGATTAGATTAATTAATGCTCTTCTAATAATTGGCGACTTTCTGAAATTAATTGTTAGTAAATGCAAAATATTTCTCTTGTTCTCATCCGTAATATTCATATCGGGGACAAATTTTTGCTCCAATAAAAAATCAACAATTTTTGTGTCAGGATTTGTCAATGCTTTCATTATTAATTCAGTAGCATTCAGCGTTTTCTTACAATCTGAACCAAATAAATAATTCAAAAAACTGCCACCACTCATATTTTTTATTTTATCTAAACTATCACTTGACATTATTTATATATTATACAATATTAAAAAAAATTATAACAATATAAATTTTATAAATTATATATATAACGATGTCAGACAGATATAATATACCACTCATTATTATTGTTGGTTGTCTATTAATTTTTGCTTTTTATTATTTCTTTAAAAAAAATAGTGTTGTGAAAAATAATGGCACACTAAATGTTAAAGTTGAATCTAGCAATATGAATCAAACCTCCTCAGATGATGACAATTCATCATATACTCCAGATTATAATAGCAATAGTTCTGATGATGACAGTATTGCTAGAATTGGGCGTCGCGGACAAGGAGGACTCGATAGAGACTATTTTGAACAACAAGGAGGCATACCAAGAGAAAATTCTTATCGTGCTAAAAAACAAGATTTAAGCAATGTTGACCCTGACGCTTACGAGATTGATGATATGACAAAAGATGATAACAAACAATACACTCCTATTGATATAAGTGATGGCAATAGGCTTTCACTTACACAAGCTAGTTATAAACTAGAACGAAAAGACAAATATGGCAATATTCACGGCAAAGTTGATTTTGACAATTACAAGGGAACGTCAACCGAAAAACACGATTCAAATCAATTACTACCACAAGAAAAAGAAGCAGATTGGTTTCAAACAATTGAAACAACTAATGTTAAAAATAGCAACCTGATTAATATTTACAGACCAATTGGTGTAAATACTATTTCTTCAAGTCATAAACTTGCTTCTTATGACCTTAGAGGAACTGTTCCTTGTCCTAAATTCAATGTGGCACCATGGAATCAATCATCGGTTGCCCAGGATACTTCATTAAAATCTCTTTGTTAAAATCTATTTGTTAAAAAATTGAATTTTAATCTTCTAAACTAATATTTATAATAATTAACAAATAATTTTATGGATTACACAAAATTACTTAACAAGTTTATTCATATTTATAATATCCAGCATAATGTTAAAAATTCTTTTTTTGATGGCATCAATGACAATGAAATTACCAGCACAAATCCCCAACACGAAATGTTGTATGAATATTTAGAACGTCATAAAGAACTCGAAAAAGAAAATAGTAATTATGTTGATATTTACAAACCTGGTGTTCCTATTGAGAATGACAAAAATTATGATGTTTATGTTATTATCGATGATAATAAATTACCAATATATTTATCTTTGTCATTTATGAGTTTATTGAGTTATGGTGTAGCTAATTTTAAGGAATTTTTCGGATGGACTATTATTAAGTTATAAAATAATAATATAAAATTTTTGTCTATTATTTTGTTATCATAATAAATAATATTGACTGGTGAGGTTAAATAAAACAATAATATAATCTCTACCAAATCCGACAAGTCCCCAATTAAAGAGACCATTCTGACACCGAGCAACAACGAGTTAGATTCACAACCACGTGTTCACTTGGAGGTTTACCAACTGGTATGATTGCGATGGTTTCTGGAACACCTTTTCTATTCAATGTCACACTAATGATTCTTGCTTTAGGATAATATAGTTCCATTCCCCAAAAGCTTGATGCGTGGACTTTCACATTAACTTCCTTACCATCTCGCAGACACAACATCAAGGCAGGCACGAACAATTTGGGGATGCCAATTTCTATTCCTGGCGGTTGTTTGGTGGTTACACTTACCGGAAATGAGAGACCTGTCTTCTTTGTGGTAAATTTCCCAAAAGTAATTTCATCTCCATTTATCTCAGGTCTTGACTCGAAAATATAAGACCGCATAATGTCAGACTCATAACCAGGAGTCATCGTGCAGAAGCAAATAAGACCAATTTCGCCATCTTGAACTTTGGTTTTTTCGGGTTTATAACGTGCAACAATCAAAGGACCACATTTGCCATTTTCGCCATCTGCGCCATCTTCGACATCTTCGCCATCTTCGCCATCTTTGCCATCTTTGCCACCTTCGACTTTCACTATTTCGGGTTTAGAATGGCGATTAAACAGAATTTTTCCTTTCGTGTCCCTGACTGTGTCAACATATGCCTGACATGTCCTAGTAACATTACCAGTGCATACAGTAACCCAGAATGAACTCAAAACCAAAAGTTTTAAAAACTCGAAAAGCGAAAAGCGAAAAGGTTGAGAAGATTCGTCCTGAGTATCAGAAATGGGAGAAGTAGCAGCAGCTGCGGCAGAAGAAGACATTTTAATAATTTTATTCATCTAAACAATTAAAAGAACAATATGTTAATATTTTCATTTTTTATCAACTAAAAAAAATATATTATACTAATATATATGTCGAGCAATCGTAATAATGAGGATAATGACAGTTCATTTGTATCTGATATAGGCGACAAAGAAATCAGTAATAATGCTTTTGAATATGATGACAAAAAAGTACATGAAGAATTTGTTAAAACTGTTCTTGTTGATAAAGTTAGCAAATATATTAAACTTGATAATATAATAAAAGAAAAACAAGACAAATTAAAAACAGAACTAAAAAAAATAAAGGATGCTAAAGAACAAATGGAAGAATATATCATATCATATTTAGACAAAAATGATGCTGAATTTTTAGGATTAGGAAATGAGAAACTTATTAAGACTGTTAAAGAGACAAAAGCGCCCATTAAAATAGAAAACATAGAAGAAAGTCTTGTGGAAGGATTTAAAAAATATGAATTATATAAAAATGATGAAGAAATATCAAAAGTTGTTAAAGATTTTCTTATGACAATTGACAGTAAAAGAAAAATAACACAACGTAAATATTTAACACGCGAGAATAATAAAAAAGAAGATAATAAAAAAGAAGATAATAAAAAAAAAGAAGTCAAAAAAGAAGTAAAAAAACAGGTTAAAAATAAAAATTAATGTAATAATAATGAACTATTGGTTATCTAAAAAAACTAAGAACAATAATGAATATAGCAATTATTTTTATTCTTTGTATGATTATAAAGATACAAAAAATATTATTTATGATGAAGATGACATTGACTTATACCAGGATGATTATTATGATATTTCTGATATTACAAAAAACGAACAATTAGTAAAATTTGTAAAAAGCACTAATCAAATTTCTTGTAATTTTATTTATAAATTAATTTTATTTACAAGATTTAATTATGATATTCCAGTTGTTGAGACTAATATAATAAATGAAGGTTATTACAAAAGTATTGATATTATTATAAACAAAGATGAATTTTACGAATTTTTATTTAATTGTTCGAATTAATTATTTAACAATAAATCACAAATATTATTTTAAATGGAAGCACTTAAAATAATAGAAATGAGTATCACCAGACTAGAAAACAACATGATGAAATACACAGATGATTTAAAATACATTTGGGAAACTAAAATAGAACCATTTGTAAATTCAACTGATTGTAATATTGATTTTAATCACAAATTTACTTTTGATAATTTCCACGAGTTTATGTTAACACAAAAAACATACGGATTTATGTTATTGGCGCACACGAGATTAACAGAACAAAGACAATTTTTAAGGGAAAATACTATAGACAACAGGTGAGATAAATCGTGGAATAATAACTGGTCTAACAACAAGTTGGGGATTTAGTGTGGTATTATATATTGGACTGGTGTATAATGATGGAAAATAATTAAAGATAGGAGTATTAATTCTGGTTCTAAATGTTGGATATTGGTCTGATGATGAAGAAGAACTATGACGACGGCGTCTGGGGCGATGTTTAACTTTTGATTTAGCATCAGAAGAAGCAGTAGACGACGAGTCAGAAGACGAGTCACTAGATTTTTCCCCACCACTAAGAACATCATCATTTAATTTGTCTGCGTGTTCCATAACATTAGCGCGGAATGTGTCAAAATGTTCTTCTTTAATATTAGCATCAAACTTTTTAATTTTATATGATTGGTTTTTTCTATTTTCTTCAACTTCGAAATGATGAAGTGCTCCACCATTCATTTCTTTTACAGAAAATAAAAATTTAGAACTATGACCTCCTACATCTTTTGTTAATGCCTTCCAAACTTTTTCTGCGGCGTCAATTGAAGTTTTTGCTATAAAAATATTAGAATCATTATTTCCATCTAACATAATAGGATTTACTACCTCAAATTTTTTTACCATTTATATTATAATAATATAAAACTTTTTTAGTTTATATTAATTTTTATTATAACTTCATATCACAATTTAAGCACACTTTATTAAATATTAAATTTGATTTTGAACAATACAAACATTTTTTATGTGAGTTTGTTATAATATTATTATTAAATTTGATACCATAAGAAGTTGTAAATATAATTCTGTCTTTTGTGTTTGTATGTTTTTTTGTATCATAAACTGGCACAGTATATGATTTTATCATAATATAAAATTATATATTTTTTTGAAAATAAGCAAATAATTATTAGTTATTGATGAATTATAATATACTCATAATATTGCCAAACAATTGACAAACCAAAATTGTGTAATAGCCAAAGGTTAAAACCTTTGCCTATTGTTTTTTTTTTGGTTGTCAATTGTTTTGGTAATGTTTATAATTCAATTTTATATTCAATGTATAAATACCTTGAATAAAAAATTGATATCTCCCATATTAATTTTTTATTCAATGTATAAATACCTTGAATAAAAAATTGAATTATAAATATCTAAACAATCTAACACTAATATAATAAATAAATGAACATCTTTAAAGCTGTTACAAATGAAATACAAACTATGAAAACAATAACTGAGATATTAATGTCTTCAGTTTCAGAGGCAAATCTTGATATAATCAAAAATGTTGATGCTGGAAACACCCAAGTTAAAAAATCAGCAGATGTTGATAAGAAAAAAGATGTTATCAAACCAAAGAAAATGGATGAGAATACATCAAAGGGACAAATTAGAATTTTTACAAAAGATGCAAACCAAGTAATGATTACATATATTGTGTTATATGGACACGCATTCAAAACATTTGATTTAGTGCCTGATAAATATAGTGTTGGATTAAATGTTGATGAATTTTATAAATATATTAAAAATGTTGATAAAGAGGGTGAATTATCAATGTCTATTTTAGCTGACAATACTCATTTTATAAATTTTAAAGTTGAAAATGAAGAGAGAAAATCAAGAGTGTCAAGTTGTCAATTACGAGTATTAAATGTGCCAAATAAAAAAGATAAAAAAATAGAGACAGAATTTACTTTGGGTGTTATTATTGACTCAAAAGATTTTCATAAGACTTGTAAAGATTTACAACAATACGCCCAATTTGTTGAGATTACTTGTGATACTACCCAACTGATTATTACATGTGCAGGTGATGGAAGTAATCACAAAAGAGAATTTAAAGCAGATGGTTCAAAAGATGCTATTACAATTAAACATAAAAAAGATAAAGACACAACTGAACCAGTTATTATCAGATTATTATTTGACCTAAAATATATTAATATGATGTATAAATGTCAAGATTTGTGTGATGATATGGTTATATACTTAAAAAAAGACAGTGTTATGTTTTTTAAATATGGCATTAAAATGGATGGAGAAATGTATGTAGGAATTGCTCCTTCTAATAAAAATAAAAATATGAATTATGATGCTAGTAATGAAAGTGCTTATGATACAGGAGCAGAAGACATAAAGTATAAAAATTAATTTATCATAAACTAATTTGATATTATTTTATAATAAATTAATTTGTTATGTATCCATAATAAATTAATTTATTATAAAATAATTAACATTATTTTATAATAAATTAATTTGTTATGTATCCATAATAAATTAATTTATTATAAAATAATTAACATTATTTTATAATAAATTAATTTGTTAATTTCTTTTTCTTAATTATTTTACGCGTTCTTTTGGTTGTAAAATATCTCAAATATTTTGGTCGTCGTCCTTTCTTCTCATTTCTTGTCAGATATTTGTAAAATGTGTCTTCTCTTGAAATATTCTTCAATATGATACGTTCATTGATAAAACTATTTAGTATTATAGAATTTGTTATGATTGGTTGGTTCATTTTTGTTTATTATTTACGTATTAAATAATAAATAGTTTAAAATTCAATTTTTTCTAGAAATATATAATATACAATTTATTATGGAACAATTAAGTAAAAAACTAGAAGTTCCGGTTTGTGCTGATTATTTAACCGAAGATAGAAATGATATCAGATGTTCAAGATGTGGAAAACCACCGGGTGCGCATGTAATAAAATCGAAGGAACAAACATCCGCATCACCTATCAATCAAAAATGGGGTTGTAGTATATGTACTTTTGAAAATCCTGCTGCTCAGACCAAATGTGAGATATGTGGAACTAGAAAACCAACACCAGAAAAATCAGTAGTTGCATCACCAGCACCCACAAAATCAACACCAAAAAAACAAGCAGTCGCGTCCGCATCAGCGCCCACAAAACCAATATCAGCGCCCACAAAACCAATATCAGCGCCCACAAAACCAATATCAGCACCCACAAAACCAATATCAGCACCCATGCAATATGTAGCAGATGAGTGGGTTTGTGATCATTGTACATTTAGAAATACTAAAAAAAAAGATAAGTGTGAAATATGTGAAGTAAAAAACCCTATGTTTATTCAAGAAGAAAAACAATGTTCTAACTGTACATTATATAATCCTAAATCTATAAAGAAATGTTTAGGGTGTGGTGAGAACAATTTTGGAAAAATTCTTGATGAACCGACCTGGATTTGTTTTGGGATTGATTGTGGAAAATCGAATATAAACAACCCTTTGCCACGTTGTGTTTTTTGCAACAGATCTAGAGCAGAAAAAATAGGTAATATTGGTTTTTTTAAACAAGATACAGCAATGGGATGTATGCGCCAAGCAATAAACAATATTGAACAAAAATTTGCTGTTGTTAATTTCGGAAGTTTTGAAGAAAAGAACTTACAAGAAGAGATATCACCACTCAATATAAAAGCATTTTGTGATATCATTTCTGCGAAAATAGATAGTCAAACAGAACTGAAAGGAGAAATTATATGTAATAAATATGAAAATTATGAATATAATTTTTTTAATAAAATATTATTATATTTAAGATATGAACTGGAAAAAATGTATGGCGATGTTGACACAGTAGAAAAAAAAATTAAAGACTTTGATGAAAATACGTTTAATGAAAGATCTGCTTTATTTATCAATTTGGGTGAGAAAATGACGCAAGGCAGTTTAGCAGGCACAAATGGTCGCCATTGGGTTTCAGCAAGATATATAGAAGGTAAATGGTATTATTTTGATGGAAAGGCACAAGCACCAAAAATATTTAATACTAAAAATGAATTAGTAAATTATCTTAAAACAAGTCCTGATTTTACAGTCAATCATAGACCAATTAACATATTAATATATAAAAAACTTGACCGCTTTATACCAAATAATCCTGCTATAACAACACCTGAAAAATTACTTTTTACAGGTGGCAGTAGATATAATCACAATAAACAATTATACAAATTATTAAAAAATATGATATAATTTATTATATAATATTTTTACATATCAATCAAATTAATTAAACAACCGTTTTTGCTAATTCAGTCTTACAAAATGTATCAATATTTGTCTCATAAATCTTGATAATCGAGCAAATATTCTTATCAGTTTTATATGTTGTTAGTAAATTTCTTAGTCCATCTAAACTATTCTCTAATAGTTTCTTGATTTGTGATAATTTCTCAGTGTTCTTAAATGTTTTGTCTTTTTCATCTTTACAATATTTTTTCGCACATTCTACAACGTGATTAATAAATCTCATCGTTTTTTGTCTTGAATCAGAATATAAATATCTCATAATACTTTGTCTCTTATCAACCTGCATATGTTTATTTTCTAAAATCATTATCTTCTCATTTTCTTTCAAAACACTCAAAAATTGTAAATTAATTTGAACATCAACAAAATCTAAATCAACAAAATCATCAGTATTTAATTCATCTGGTTTTCCAGGATTTTTTTTCACAATAATATTTGAACTGACTGTTTGTGATAAATTATTATTTGATGAGACAGCATTTTGAACTACCTGTTGATATATTGTTGGTTGCGTTGGTTGTGTAGTTTTTGCTGTATTATTTGTGTTAATATCTATATTTTTATTGAGATTGTTATTATTAACATAACTTGATGTTGTTGAATAATAAGATGACATTTTAGTATATTTATGTATATCAAACATATATATTTATATGTTTAATACACAATTTTTTATTAACCTTGCATTAAACATAAATTTTCTTGCTTTATGTTATTATGTTCATAATTTATAATATTTTGTAGAACTCCTATTTTATCTTTAATTTTATCAAGCATATTCATATCATTAAGTGTATATTTTTGAAACAAATATTTATTATAATAAAATTTTGGATATTTGTATTTAATTGACTGATATGTTTGACATAATTCTTGAATTGCTATATTTAAGATTATTTTTTCATTTTCATCTTCTCGTTCATACACATACATACAAATATTATTCAAATAATACTCAATAATTTTTTTATTTTGTATTGAAATTACAAAATCAATATATTCTGGTGTCAATATATTCTCATCTTCGCTCTCAAAATAATTACATAATATTTTCTCTATAATTTCTATTTTTTCTGTATGTTTAATATCATCATAAAATTTAATAATTCCATAATCTCTTAATAAATAATAATTTTCTAATGTTAATTCATCTGTAATTATCTTATTTAGTAAAACTTCCATTTATAATTATTTATCAATAAATAAATTTATACAATAACACAAATTATTTCATATACAAAGAACCATCTCTGTCAAGATAACCATAATAACCAGTTTTGAACCATTTTTTATCCATTGATTTTAATATTTTGTCATCATAATATTTATTAAATATCATATCACCTTTTAATAATATCTCATTTGTTTTAGAATTTATTTTGATATCAGTAATCGGAATTCCCACACAATTATTTGTTTGTGTATTTTTTAAGCATAATGAAATTAATCCGGTTGCTTCTCCCATTATGAGTGAATTAAATAATGGAAAATCTATATCTTTATAAAATTGTCTTGTTTTATCATCAATATTATTATTTGTTGTTATTGCTATTTTTATATTATCAAGTCCAGACTGTTTTATTATATATTTATTCATAAATATTTTGTTAATAAATTTTTCAGGTTTTATGTGGTCTTTAAGTTGTGAATATATCATTGTCCAAATATTAGGCGAACCAATAAATATTGTTGGTTGAACTGTTTTAATTGTGTCTATTATTTGAGTTTTCGATGAAAAATAAACTGTGCCAACAATAGATATCGCAATAAAAATGTCAATCATTTGTGTTGTTATGTAATTCAAAGGCAAATAAGATATGATTTTTTCTTTAATGTAAATATCAATATTAGACTTTTTTCTTATCAAAGACAAGCAAGATTTTATTTGTGCTATAATATTTTTATGTGTTATAACAATCCCTTTATTATCCTGATATATTATTGTAGCAATATCATCTATTTTGGGTTTATTTATTGTGATATTATCAAATGGCAAATTCATAAAATCATTATAACTAATATTTTCATCATAAATTATTGTCATATTATCTAATATTATTTTTGGTTTAGTTTCATTAATAATAAATTTAGAATGCTTTTCATTACAAATAATTGGAATACAACCTGCCAACATTGAACCAAGATAAGCATAAAATATTTCCGGTTTATTCTCATTTATGATTATCACAATCTTATCTTTTGGTGAAGCAATATGAGACAAATTATTGCTAAATTTAATAACATTTTCATAATATTCTTTGTATGTTATTTTTTGTGAATTATGTTTTAGAGCAGTATAATGTCCATAATTTTTAGAAACATATTCTAGCACATCAATAATTGTAATATCATCACTAAGAATAAAATCAAACGGTATTTCTTTATTCTTTTTATCATTCTTTTTTAAATACCAGAAATAATATAGTATAATAATAATTATAATAAGAGCAAGTAAAATATAAATTAATATTGTCCAATTCATTTGTTTATAATTTTGTTGTTAAAATTATATTCTATATATGGCACATAATAATGTGAAATGATAAGCATATAATATTTGAAGCAATAAAGTATTATGGTTGATTATGATAAATTAATAAATTCACAATGTAAGTGTTCTAAGGGTTTGCCTTGGAAAAAAGATTACATATGTATGGTTCTTCCTTGCGAACATTTGTTTCATAGTCAATGTATCAAAAATGACATTTGCTATTTTTGTAAAACTAAAATAGACAAAATTATATCTTTACAAGACAAAGACATTCATTTTCAACATTTTGCTGATATTTTAAGTATGACAAATTATGACACAATGAGTTATAACACATCATTGAATTTTATTGACTCGATGTTTGATTTATTAAGTATTATGTCAAAACTTGTTTTCACAAATAATAAAAAAGATGGAAAAGAATTATGTACAAAAATATTTAGTTTGAATAATTTAACACTTAATGTATATGGTATGGAAAAATTAGACTTAGAAGAAAAGAAAGTGCTAATTTGTAATCACGTATCATATCTTGAATTTATTGTTATATATTATCTTTTCAATACTGGTTTTTTAGCATCAAGTATTGTTGGTAATTCAAAAATTATTGAAAGACTTCGTAAAGTTGTAAAATTATTAACTATTGAAAGGGGGAAAAATGCTAATGTAGTAAATGAAATAAGAAAGTTCGTTGATGAAAATGGCAGTATTTGTTTATTTCCAGAAGGCATTCTAAAACATCCTGACACTTTAACAAGATTTAGAACAGGTGCTTTTCACGTTGGATATCCCGTTTATGCTATCACAATAAGACATAATAATATTATTAGTGATGGTCTTATTAATAATTTCTTGTATAAATTAAGTAGCAAAAAAAATATTAATATGGAAGTTCATATTTTGGGTCCGTATTATCCCCCATTTAATGAAGCGTCAATAGAAAAAATAAGACAGTCGATGGCAAAAGTTGGCAAAATGTGTCTAAGTAGAGTATGTAATAGGGATATTGTAGATACAAAAGATAAGAAAGTTGAATTATAAAAAATTGAAAAAATGATCATATTGATATATGAATGTATTAGTATTTAAAAAATTACTTTTGCGAGAATGACGATTTTTAGAGTTTTTCGAGTTTCAGCTCCTGGACTTTCCGTTCCCGTTCCCGTTATCGAATGCGATTGCATTATTGGTGAAGGGCGTTTTTTTCACGCTGGTAGACTCTATTGTGTGCGTGAAGTTATTCGCGATGAAAATCATGTACATGCAAGGACACTAGTGACACAACCTTGCCAACTGCAACATTTGCCGGGTCAATCATTTGAAAGTATGATGAGACGCTTTTATCCCACACGAGTTGTGGTTGATGGGGAGGTGCATGTGGCGGACGTTGATGTATGCCCCGGTTGTTATGCAGAACAGATTCAGCATCAGCATTAGCGTAACAGTGTCTAAGACTGTTGTTTGATTTTATGTGTGCTTGGAAAATATATTCCTAAAAATTTTCAACTATTATTTTCACTAAAAATTGATATTTACAGTTTTAACAAAATAAAACTAATATAGTGAGTTACATTTTATTTCTCCATTGTTTGCTTGTATTTTTTTTTGTATATAAATACAATAAAATACCAATAAGAAATAACTTACTAAACGTACCCTTTGCGGTTTTTGTTCCTTTCTGACATTCCTCTATAAGTTTCTCATTAGATTTAGCATAAGATGAGTTAACGAATTTATTAACATAATTAGCAAAATTAAGTTTGATATTATTTTCAATGTTCATAAGTATATCTTTTTTTATATAATTATAGATTGATGATAAATTAATGCCATCAATTTTAATTTCATAATTTAATTTTTTGTATATTGTATTATAAAAGTCATTAAAATTATTATACAATTTTAAATTATTTCCTTTCTTTTTGGGTCCACGTATTGTTTCTTTAGATAAAACATAAAATGCGATACGTATTAAATTCTCATCAATAATAGGGAGTGAGTCCATTTTATTTGTATGATATTTATCAAGAATCCATAATCTAAGAAATTGATATGTATGAATTGTGATTTTATGTGCTCTTAATAGAACATCATAAATAATTGAAAAATTAATTTACTATATAATAATTTTAGATATTAGTAATAATAAAAAATATCAATACACCCAGTGAAACAACACAAATAATAAAAAGTATCAAAACACCTATGTGACAGTACTATATTTTATTGGTAATTATTTATATTTGTATGTTGGGGATATGATGTATTGTATATGAATAGATAGAAAAATTTGAAAAAATGAATATTTTGTGATTTGCATTAAAACAACATAATTATTCTAAGATGTCCGATCTGCTCTCAAGCTTAAGAATTGGATACGATACTGTTCGATTTTCGAAAGAATTTTTGGAATTGGTAGGATTTACAAGGGAAGAATTTTTGGAATTGGTATCTAAAACCGAAAAACAGCTAAAAATTCGAGAGGAGAAGGTTATTCCTGAAGAATGCACTTCTTCAGGAGTTTCGGCAGCTGCCGCATCGGTTTCCCCTCCAGAAAAACCACCATGCCTCTGCAGTAGTCAGGATGCTGAGGTTGTTACCAAGCATGGTATGGTTTACTGTTTTATACCGCCAGGTATTTGCTTCATAGGGGAAGGTTGCTCGCTTTGTAAGGACCACGAAGTTACAATGAGCATGTGTACGTGCTCGCACAACGAAGAACCCGGTCGATATCAGAGTCTGCAAACGTTGGATTCTTTTATGATGCAGCGGAAGTTTTTGTTTCCGCAAACATATATATATGCGGGCATGGTTATAGCAACAAGAAGACCGCGACAGAACCCGCTTTGGAAAGGCGACGTGCTCTTTCGCGGTAAATGGATGGAGTAGTTGATATACTTCGCTATTTTTTATTATTTTCAACTATTATTTTCACTAAAAATTGATATTTACAGTTTTAACAAAATAAAACTAATATAATTATAAAATGCCTGAATGCCCTGAGATTTACATAATGTCATTATTTTTGAAATCAAAAGTAATGAACAAGAAAATAAAAAGCATTGATGTTTTTAACAAGACTAATGCTAAAATGAAAAAAATAAAAACTAAAATGATAAATAATAATGAAATTTTAGACATTAGCACAAAAGGAAAGTTATTATGGTTTGAATTAAGTGATGGCAAATATATATTGTCTTCTTTTGGTCTTGAAGGTTATTGGTCTTATGAAGAGACAAATAAATATGAAAAACTAAAGATAACATTTGATGACGATACAAATTTGTATTACATTGATAAATTAAATTTTGGAACATTAGAAATTGGCAAAAAAGAATTATTAGAAACAAAAATAAATAAATTAGGGATTGATATATTACAAACAAAAATAAGTGATAATGAATTAAAAAATATTATTGTTGAATACAAGAATAAATTAAAGAAAGATAAAAATATAGTTAAAATATTAATGTCTCAGGATGATATTATTTGTGGTATTGGAAATTATCTTGTTGCTGAAATATTATATGATGCTAAAATTAATCCACATAGAAATTTACAAGATTTAGACAATGATGAATTATTAAAATTAGCACATAGTATGCGTAAATTAGTTAAAAATGCGTATTATCACAATGACACAAGATATACTAAACATTATAATACTTTTATGAAAACATTACAGTCTAAAATTGATGATGGCAAATATAATGAATTTCACGAAGATATCAAACTCTTGAAAAATTTTAGATTACATGTGTATAGACAAGAAAAAGACAGTCACGGTAATGAAGTAAAAACAGATAATATAGTTGTTGGAAGAACGACATATTGGTGTCCTGAAATTCAAAAATAATATTTATTCTTTATAAACAGGTAAGTCTGGTTCTTTAGTTTCATCTTTATCCTCTTCTGTTTCTTGTTTTTTATCAGATGTTTTCTCCGAAGTTTTTTCAGATGGTTTATCGGATGGTTTATCAGATGGTTTATCGGATGATTTCTCAGATGGTTTATCAAGTTTTTCTTTTTGTAATAATTCTTGTTGTTTTCTTACAATCATCATTCTTTGTATTATTTCTTGTTGTTGTTCTTTTGTTAGTTCTTTTGATTGTTCTTGTTTATTTTCTTCATTGTGTGCATCTTTTTTAGGTTCTCTGGATGGATAAAATTTCTTGATTGCGAAAGCAGCAATTACATCTCCAGCCATTACATAATATAAATATTGTCTCACTTTTTCCATAATTCCTTCTTGTTGTTTAGAATACAAATACCAATGAACGATAGAATAACAAACAGCACCTACAACAAAGATATATAGATAATCTCTTGGGGTTGATATTTTTCTAAATAGTGTATTGCTCACAAGAGTAAAAAACATTTTATTATATATGAGTATATATATTAGAATTATGAAAACGCAATTATAGTTTATACATATTCTAAAAAAACTTACGCAAAATCAATCTCATCATCTGCCAATAACTTATTTTTGATATCGTCTAATTTTGTTATTTTTTCAGGAATTTTATACTCCATCATTTCTTCATCAATGTTTCTTTCTTTTAGTCTTTGTTTTTCTCTACATTTCATTCCTATTTCTATTAATTTATAAAATTTATCACTCATACACAATTCAACTAAATCATCTCTTAGATTATCTAATGTTGTAAAATTTATTACAATCCCATTTTTATTCATAATATCATCATAATATTTTCTCTCTTTAAATACATAATTATTTATCCATTCTAATATACTTTCATCATTCTTATAATCATCCTTATTTTGTGTTTCAAAAAATTTGTTAGTCCCCTCATTTTCTAACATTTCAACTAAATATTTGTCATAATTGTCTGTCAATTCTTTATCACATTCTATTTGTCTAAACCATAAACCAGAAAATTCTAAATTAATATAATCATTATTCTTTCTTATTTTTTGTTTCTCTTCTTTTGGCATTTCTATTGAGACAAAAATTTGGAACACGCAACCTGACACAATTGACCTCTCATACATAACATTTAGACACATTAGGGGATATCGTTTTGTTATTACTACATGAGTGTCTATGATATTACATCTATAAATTAAACCAGTCATATCATATTTGCCAATACTTTTTATTGGTATTGCGTGTTTTCCAAATATGGCATATTGTGGGTGTATTGGTTTGGATAATTCAACAAGTTCATCACCTAATTTCTCATTTTCATTGATTTCACCAACACATTTTATAATTGCTTTATTTTGTCTATTAATTGGTTTCAATCTAAATACAGGGTGTTTTTTCATATTAGAATATATTTTTATATGTATTATTTATTTATTTACACAATTTATAATTATAAATGTCTAATAATTGCGAAAACTATATTCACATTTGTTTTTTAGGTGATATAGATAAATTTATAAATAATGAATATCTTACAAATAAAAATTATGTTAAGATTAGCAATACTTGTATAAAAATAGTATGTGATTTGAAACCTGATTTTGATTGGTTTGAATATTTAATGATAAAATATCCAAAATTACAAATTATAAATGAAGGAGAAGAAGGAGTATGGATTGGTTATACAAATAAAAATGGAATACTAATAATTCAAGAAATTATGAGTGATGATATATGTGTTGAAATGATTAAATGTCGTCTTTAATTATCAGCAAATAATTATGCTCAAAAATATTTTAATTATTTTATCTAAAAATAATAAAATATTATAACACAAAATGTCAATAAAAACATGTAGTTCTTGCAATAATGAAACAACCAAACTACAAAAGAAATTTGAAACAGATATTTGTGATAATTGTTATAATTCAGATGATTTTAACTATATTAGTAAAACAGATGCTAAGAAAAAATACAAATTAAAAGATTCTGACCTTGATAATCTTATTTGTGATATGATAACACACAGTAAATACAAAAACATAATGTGTTTATATAAAAAGAAAGACATTATGGATATAGCAGATAGCATAAAAGATGAAATAGAACAGAATGAACTTATTAAACAAAATAAAAAAATAAGTATAAAAAAGAAAAGAGAAACTACAGTATTGAAAATCTTAAATAATTCTGAAATAACAAATATTATGAGCAATAAAATAATAATACAATATATTGAAAATGGTGGAATGACAATAAAAAACCTGAAAATATATATAGACAGAATTACAAAACTTGAAAAAGAAAATATTAAAGATTTATTGCCAAGTCATTTATACGATAAATATATATCTGGTGAAATATCAATTGATGAACTAAAATTTTATTGTAATAGAAAGACAGAAATAGGAGATTTTATAAATGAACTAATAATTGACGAAGAATATATAGAAGAGTATTTTATAAATAAAACAATAACAGCAAAAGACCTAAAAGATATGAATGAACGAAAGAAAGAACTTATAAAAAGATTAGAAGAAAGAAATTTAGTGTTAAGAAATGACTCAACATATTGCTCTGAATATATTTATGAAAATAAAAGAAACATAAATGAAGTACTAAATATGGTAGAAGAAATGAATTTTTTTTATACTAAAACTGGATATCCTCAAATTTTGAGAAATATTTATAGAGAAAACAGAAATTACTATATTGATTTTTCAGAATCAACAAAAAATAGTTTTTCAGCAACAGCAAAAAAGATAGCATTAAAAGAATTCAAAAAACAAGGAAATATTAAAGATATACCATCTTTTTTACAATAATATTGCGTATAATAATACTAATATGTTTTAGTATTATTATTTATACAAATGGATAAATTAACATATGTAAATCCAGTCACAGATACAACAAATTATTATGAAGACCAAAAAGAATTAATAGAAAAAGCAAAACAAGTATCAGAAAATAAATTAGAACAATTAATTTATTTTGTTAGTTGTCTAATTCACGAAGGATATGAACCAGAATTTATTATAAAAATTATGATACCAGCAAATAGAGATGTTGAAATTATTCTTCCCATAATTGAAGATTCAGATTATTTTGGTTATTATGTTAGTTGGGGTGATGAACTATATCCAGAACATAATGTATCAACACATAAGTATAAAAAACAAGATATAAACAAAACTTATACTATTAAATTTTTTGGAATGAATATAACTGGATTTGGTAAAAGCACAGTAAGCACAGAGGATTTTCAAAATTATTTAATATCAGTTGTATCATTTGGTATTCTTGGATATAAATTCACAAGTTTGTCAAATGCTTTTATTACTAGTGCCAATAATTTTACAGTGCCTAATTATTTGCCTTCTAATATTACGAATATAAGTTCTATGTTTAGTTGGTGTAATAGATTTAATCAACCATTAAATCATTGGAATACATCAAATATAACGAATATGGAAAATACATTTGGTTGTTGTTTTGATTTTAATCAGTCATTAGATAATTGGGATGTTTCAAATGTTATAAATATGAGTAGTATGTTTTGTTATTGCTTTAAATTTAATAGTATGCTTAGTAATTGGAATGTATCACAAGTTATAAATATGAGTAGTATGTTTTATAGTTGTAATCGATTTAATCAACCATTAAATAATTGGGATGTATCAAATGTAATGAATATGAATGCGATGTTTTATAATTGCACTGATTTTTCACAATCATTAGATAACTGGAATGTATCTGCCATAACAAATGTATTTTGTATGTTTGATAAATGTGATAATTTTAAAGCACCATTTGACAAATGGAATAATAAAAAAATTGAATTATAAACATTTTAGATGCTAAGACAAATATATAATAAACAAAATGCCTAATACTACCAAGATTTATAAAAATGCTATTGTTGCTAGACAAACAGCAGGAAAAATACTCGCCCAAGCAAATAAAGAAGACAATATTGCTATTAAAGCACAATTAAGACAACTTGCTGGAAAGCAAATAGCAGGAGCAAATAAAATTATAAAAGAAGAGAAAGTAATTATGAAAAAACAAATTACAGTCAAGCAATAATTATTTTATTTAATTTCTAGATTTTTTAGATTTTCTAGATTTTTTAGATTTTTTGGTTTTTTTTGATTTTTTATAATTTAATGGACGTGATAGTTTAATTTCTTTAACATTTTGAGTATAAGTTATTAATTTATCTAATTTATTTTTCATATAAAAGTCAATAATATCTTGATTATATTTTTTCATTTCAAATAGTGCTTTACTTTGACCAATATTATATGCGATTTGAAGCAATTTGAAAAGTTGTAAATTAAAATTTTCCATAATAGGAATTCTAAAATGTTGAATTAAAAAATGTTCATCGGGTATAGTATTATCTAACATTGTATAGTTTATTATAATAGTCACATTTTTATGGTCATCATCTAATAATTTATGTGAATAATTTATTTCTTTTGTTAGATTTATAAAAGAAGTATTGATTACAAATTTCATATCATAATTTTGATATTGTTTTTTCAATGGTTGCCATATCTCGAGACCATTCTTGTTATTCTTTCTTGTTTCATATCCAATGTCTATTATTTCCTGCCATAATTTATTTATATCCATATAAATAATTTATAAAAAAAATTTATATAGCATCACCAATTGCTTTGATAATCTTAATACTTTTCTTAGGAATTTTACTTATTATTTGTGCTTTGATAGATGTTTTATTAAAGCGAAACAAACGAAAATACATTATTTTCTGTTCTTTTTCAGTAAAATTAAGAAATGAGTATTTATCAATTTGAATGCCAATATCACTTCTTATATTTTTACCTTTTATTTTTACAACATTTGAACTTAAACCAAAATATAAACTTGCTAAAATCTTGTAATTCATTTTATGATTCATTATTGTTTCATCAACTTCGGGCAACTTAAATTGAACCAATTTAGAACGATACATATTTTTCTTTCTTTGATACTCGTGATAAGCATTTTCAAGTAAATGACGTTTTAGGAAATATTTATAGCACCATTCTTTTAATTCTTTTTCATTGTCTTTTAGTTTTTCATACTCTTTAAAAATCTTAAGTATTGCTATATGATCGCCATAATCATTTTGGAAATATTTTTTTGCTTTTTCAAATTTATCCATAATTCCTTTATTTTTGTTATCATCTGGTGGAATAGTAAATAATTGTTGTAATGAACCTTTTATAATTTCTATTACTGATATAATAGCTGTTATTTCTCTAAAACAATTCAATCTAAATCCCATTATTATTGACAAACCAAATGATGGTTCAATTTGTAGTTCATTGCACATAAATCCTAATTGTGTAAGTTTTCCTGTGTCTTTTGATGAATCAATCATTTTTAATTTTCTTAAATATTTTATTTCGTATTCTACATTGCTCTCTTTTGGTGGTTCAATAAATTGTTTCAATATTTTTTTTAATTCCCCAACATTGTCAATTGTTTCAATTCCTAACAGTCTCATCATTTCAAAACTAATATCATCACTAACAATAGACGGAGCAGGAAATTTTTCCATTTTTCTTTCAAATGTATCTTGTGTATATAAATGATAACAAGTGCCAGCACCGGTTCGTCCAGTGCGTCCCATTCTTTGTTTTGCTTGCGCGTGTGTAATATAAGTTTTTTCCAAAATATTAATTCTATGTTTTGGATCAAATCTTGATAATAATTGAAGACCACAGTCAATAACATAAGAAATATTTTTTACAGTAATACTTGATTCGAACATATTAGTAGCAATAATTACCTTTCTATTTTTTAGTTCATATCCCTCATAATACTCATCTTTTGTTACATAATTAAAAACACCATCATTCATACCAGAAAACATAGGAACACAATTATTTGTATCTCTAAATTCTTTATTTTCTCTTGCTAATAATTCACACGTATCTTTTGTCTCATTAATACTTGGAACAAATAATACAATATTGCCTTTATCTTTTTTATCAGAAACTAATTCTTGAATTATTTCTATTCCCTTTGAAAGATACTCATTTTTATTAACATCTAATTCTTGATCCACAAATATAGATTTTATTGGATAATTTGTTTTACTGCCAATAAATATATTTTTGTATTTGAAATCTTTAAAATAATTCTTGAATATTTCTTCATTAATAGTTGCTGACATAATTATGACTTTAAAATCTTTTCTCTCTTTGAGAACATTTTTTAGTAAATATAATAGAAAATCAATATTTACTTTTCTCTCGTGCGCTTCATCAACAAGAACACCATTATAATCACTTAATAATGGGTCTGTTAGTAATCTTGCTACCAAAGTCCCATCTGTCATATACATCATTTTTGTGTCATTATTATAAGTATTTGATCCACAATTTCTATATTGATAACCAACCTCTTGACCTAATATAACATCAAGAGCACTGGCCGCATAACTTGCTGATGATTTAGCAATATCTTTTTTAGGAAATGTTATAGCAATTTTTCCTTTATAGTCAAACACATGTAAAACATATTTAGGAAATAATACAGTTTTGCCAGAACCAGTTCCAGACACAATAGTAATAACATTATGTTTTTTTATGTCGTCAATATATTTTTTTGGATCTTCATATGCCGGTAGATTAGACCATACTTTTGCCAAATTTTTATAAACATTTGAATATGGTTTATTTGTCAATGGATTATTATTTTTTCCTTCTACATCTAATATTCCAATCATTATATTATACTAATTTTTTAAATTTTTTGTTTGTTTAATTTCTGTAATATTGTATCAATTGTAAATTTATTAAATTGTGTATTTACACATTTTATCATTTTCATAAATTCTAATAACGCTTCATCATAATTGCTATTCCAGTTGAATTTATTATAAGTTATCCCAATTGGTGATTTATAATTAATTACATAATGAGGAGCGTAATATGGGTCTATTTGTAAAATAATATCGCGATATTCAAAATCCCATACATCACTTCTATCATCAATTATTAAAGTATTAGATTTTGTCAATCCAAAATTGTCTAAAGTTTTGAGCGTTTTTAATGTGACATTATTCGTAATTCTTGCTTGTATTTTTTTTATGCTAAAATATGTTATGTTTTTACTAATTAAATTAATAGCATTTATAGCATAATCTTCACAAGCATTTGTGTAAATATATATATTAAAATTATCATCCAAATAATTTAAAAAATCATAGAGATTTGGTCTAACAAAAACAACGTAATGAAATATATCATTATTATCAAATGTAAATGACCCAATACATAATTCTTGATTTAGCAATCCAGGAAGTTCTTTTTTATCAACAATCAAAGTATTTATTATAGTTTCATCCAGGTCAAGAACAATATTAAGCATAATATATGTATTATAAAAAATAATGAATAAAGAATTCTCATTAAGAAGAAGAAGAAGAAGATAAGCGTTCCTTGATTTTGAGTTCATTTTTAAGCGCACAATCATCGCATTCACCATTTTGAAAGAGTTGTTTGACAAAACTATTGCACTCCCAACAATAGGTTCTTTCAAATGAATCGTTAATTGCTGTGAGAAGATTTGAAACGTATCGACAGGTTTTGTTTCCAGGTTCGATGCTTAGTAAAGCGCAAATAATTTTGAAATTCTCACTACAACATATATCGTGTGCGTTGAGAGCAGTAATAAGTTTCAGTTCTGTCTCAGAAGCCTGTTCTTTAAACATTCTTCCATTTGTACTAGGCACTTTGCCAGTGCGCAATGATCTGAACCAAGCAAGAAGACCTGCAACAAACAACTGTGTAATTTCTAATGGCATTTTCTTTTATTATTATTTATATACAATCTTCAATATCTTTCTTTTTTTCAATTTTTAGAAATCTAAAACAAGACTACAACATTTTGCCTCTCCATTTTCTAACTTAATAACAAAAGTTTCAGCAAATGGCAATGCTGAACCAATGCTATTATCAAAAAATACAAATTGGATTTGCCCGAAAACAGTCATAATCATTATGTCATCAACAACAACCCATTTTGATTTGATATTGTCATAATTTGCTCTCTTGACAAGTTCGCTAAAAAGATGATGAAGAAACTCATAAGGATTGGCAAATTTTTTGTCTTTACAAATAATAGAACAATTGTTAGACATTAGATACATCGCATTAGTCCATCCGTGATTAGAAACATTTTTGTAATATTCAGTGAAAAAATTATTTGCTAATTTATCAGTGTCTATTAATGGTTTTTTCTGTTTCTTTGGGTCTTGTATAGCAGGAACGCAAGAAGCACACGAGGATGCCTGTATTTTTTGAATTTGTTGTGTATTTAAATTCATTTATATAGAAAATATATTTTTGTTAAAATATATTTCACACAATCTAAAAATAATAAATTATAGTGTCTTATTATAATGTTCAATTATTTGAAAATTTGTGTATTTTGTTTATTTAGCATATATATAATTATTTTGATAATTAGTATGAGTAAAAAGAAAACATTTTATGAACTTACAAATAAACAAGATTTTGATATTGATTTTAATGAAAATAAATTTTTGCCAATAAAAAATATTGATAGATATTGGTATTTAGTAAATAAAGGTTATGAAAGAATGAAGCAAACTGATATTGTTATTGGGGGTTTATTTATGAATTCATCAGGTATTTTTGACAAATTTAAAGCACGAATAGAAAATATGTCAAATTTATTCAAATCACTAAAATGTGTATTTTTTGAAAATGACTCAACTGATAATTCTAGAATTTTATTACTTGATTGGGAAGAACAAAATCCAAATATTCACATAATCAAATGTGAAGAAAATAATTATTGTTTATTAAAATCATCAAAAGCAATTAAAGATGGACAATTTAGTGAGACAAGAATGATTAAAATGGCAAAATATAGAAATATATTATTAAATTATATCAAGAAAAATTTTACACACACTTCATTTGTTGGATTTATCGACACTGATATGAAAGGGGGAATAAGTTTTGATGGTATTGCTCATAGTTTTGGTATAGAACCAGAACTAAAATGGGATATGTGTAGTGCTTTTGGTATGACTGGTTTAATATTAACTCTTAATAGATTAATTTATTATGATTTTCTAGCATTAAAAACTTCTGACTACGCACCAAATAAAGTAAATAATATGAACTATATTGAAGCAATTAAATTATACTTTAAATATATACATAATTTAAAGCGGGGCGATGAACCAGTATTAGTTCAATCTGCTTTTTGTGGTTTTGCTTTATACAAGATGGATAGTATTAGAAATAGTGATTATACGCCAATTGATAATAATTATGTATGCGAACATATTATATTTCACGATAATATGATTCGTAATGGTTTTGACAAAATTTATATTAATCCAAATATGTTATTATTTGCTGGAAAACAAGGTAGTTATACTATCCCTTTTTATTATTGATTGATTTTTATAACAAGTGTCATTATGTTTTATATTATTTAATATTTTTTTATAAATTTATAGTATATGACAAAAACGGATAATGCCTTTGTAATAATTCATTTTGGTTCAAATAAAAAATATTTTGAATTAGAACTTTATTTTTGTATTATGCTACAAAAATATACAAAAAATAATATTATTTATATGTATTCAGAAACTGATACACCTAGGTCTTTTATAAATGGAATTAGTCCATTTGTTTATAAAACCCAAGGATTTAATGATGATGGAATTACATACAATGTTAGTTTTAATAGCGTGTATAAGTCATTTAATCTAATAAGAGGTTGTGATTTTATTTTTGCGTATAAACTAATAGAATATGAAAAAATATGTATAGTAGAGAGTGATTTAGTAATAATGAACAATATAGATTCTATTTTTAATCTAAATATTCCAGCTATAAGATACTATCGTGATGATAACATAAATTTTAATAAGAATTTAATACAAAGAAATAATAAAGAAGATATTTTATCACAATGTGTAAATGGTTCTAATGTAAATGGTGGTGTTATGTTGATAACTCCAAGTTATGAATTATTTAATGAATATGTTAATTGTCTTCCAATAATAGTTAAACAACAATGTAAATATCCAAATGAATCATTATTTGAATATGTTAATAATACATTTTATAATTTACCTGTTATCTATAATTTGTCACATTTTCATACATTAAGGATTTCAAAGTATGGTCTAAATCCAAATGGTGAAGATATACTAATTTATCATTTTAATGAAACCAGATTTAAACATATAGATATGATAAAAGATAATTGGTTAAAGGAAGAAGTTAATTATCCACAATTATTAGGAAAATTCAGAATTCGTAAAAATCCAATATTTTTCTTTGAAGAAACAATATATAATCCTAATAAAGAACAAGTAAATTTAATTTTGTCATTATTATCTTCTGAAAAAGAATTGACAAAACGAATACGTGCTATTAAAAAACGCACTAACAAAAAACGTACTAATAAGAAACGCACTAATAAAAAACGCACTAATAAGAAACGCACTAACAAAAAACGTATTAACAAAAAACGTATTAACAAAAAACGCACTATATGAGTTGGCAAAATCAAAGAATAATATTATTTAATTATTTTTATTCTCACGTGGTCGCATAGGAACACATTCTTTAATATTATATCTATAATCAATATCTTCATTATAATATATAGCTGGATACAACATTATGTCATTTATCACAAGATTGTCCCCTCCTATTGTTTTTGCAAAAATTATATATGGTTCAAAATTCTTTACATCTAAATTTCGCCAATCTATCTTAAAATATACATCAGATTCTTGATCATATATATAATATTCATTCTTGCAAATTAACCCAGATATAGAATGTCTCCCAGTATTCTCTCCATCTATCCATTTATACGTTATTATTGCTGAGTCAAGTCTAAATCTTTTTTTGTCATTATTAATTATGCAACTCATATAATCATCTATTTTTTTGAGAGGAGTTTTGAAATCCTTATAATAAAAGAATATAAAGTGTAAATTATCTATATTATCAAGTATCAGTTTAGACGATGTAGAAAATTCTCTTACAGAATTATTATAATTTATTTTAATTGCAATATTATTAAAAGAAAATGTATCATAATATGATCCTGCATATATTGAATACGTACCATTATAATAAATATCAAAATTTAAATGATTTATATGGTTGTCATTACCAAAATAATATGTTTCACTACCATATATATCAGTACGAAACTTAAAATGGTCGGCGTGGTTTTGCTTGTCTGTTCCATCTGAAAACCCATTCATTATATCTATTATCATACTGATAGCAGCATTTGCGTAAAATCCAGAATGTTTAGTAATAATTGTATTGGGATTTTCCTCTTGTATAGGTTCTGTTGTCCACGGTTGTTTGAGAAATGATAGAGCTAAGTTTGCTGTAACCATATTTTCATATCTGTTTAGATTTTTATTTCTTATACCCTCTCCACATAAGACTTTATATAATAAACTTATAATTTGTTGAAATATCTTATATTCGTCCTTTTCTATTTTTTTGGTTAGTGTATAATTAGTTTCATGTACTTTATTAATTATACTAGTAAATTTATTATTTTGTGTGATATGTTTGGTGAGTATTTGGATAAATCTACCACGCATATGTTCGCCAAAGATTATTGAGTTTAATACAGAATTTAACCAAGACGTACCATATAATTGTGTGGTTCTATTAACACCGCAACTTGATAAATGTTGTTTCAATTTATATTGATATTCATAATATCCCAAATCTAGCAAATTTTGTAGGCAATTTCGTGTTGTGCAATACTTATTATATTTTTCTAAATATATTCCTGATAACTCTAAGTCTAACTTGTATATATTTTTTGGAATTATTGCTGTATCAGTAGTTTTTTTGGCACGCACTAACTGTCTCATTTGTTTTTTTGCTTTTTTTTTCATTTTTTTGATGTATTTCGGATCATTTTGTTTTTCTAATTGTCTATTCATTTTTTTTAGATCTCGCAGTATTAGTTTTCTAATATTTTTTGATTTTTTTTTGCTACCACCACCTATTTTGTTTGTTTGTATTTTCAAATACATATTTTTGTTTGATTTATACAAATCAAAATTATTTGTGTTTTTATCGGTCATATTACTAAATAATATAATATTTATTCTTGTTTATAATTTGGAAACAAACATAAAACACTATTATTTCTAATATTAACGCACCCACAATATTCTTCTTCATATACTAGACTATTTTTTGTTGCTTGTTCTTTACAACATGTGTCATTATGTTTTCTATTACTTAATAATTGTAAATAATCATCATTCCAATTTTTACACAATTTTTTATTACAAGTAAAACACCAATCTTTGCCACAACCATACCAATCATATCCATTTGTTTGATTTATATACCCACAAATAACATAAGTTGTGCTTTCTTCAGCATTTAATGCGTGAAAGCAATGAGGACATTTCTTAGTTATTGTTTTAATTGCTTTCATACTACTATTTTTTTGTCTATTATTTTGTATGCGTAACAATGCTTTATCATAAATATCATCTTTAATTTTAGTATTTTCTATATCTTGATTATGAAATGCTAAATTTAATAGACTTTGTTTTGTTTTCAAATCAACATTTTCTGTATATTTTGAACCATATATATAACTCATAATAATCTCTTTCTGTTCTGGATATTTATGGCAAAAACGATTACTCAAATGAATAGCATCTAATAAAGTATGACTTCCATCAATAATTGTTCGCATTTGTAAGAATATATCTTTGTCCATTATTAATATTAGTATTAATTTTAATTTAACACAAAATAACGAGTTTATAAAATAAATAAAAATAAAAATTATAATATAAAATGAATCTAAATCCTATGTTGTGTGTAACAGAAAATGACGAGGTTTCATCAAACAAAGATGAAATTATTAATAGTATTGTAAAAAAAATGGATGTTGTTGAGAGCAATAGTGACTCAAATAATGCTGAATATGTTAAGAAAGATAATTTCAAAAAAATTATCGGTGATATCCGTGTTGATATTTTAGGTATCTTAAATGTTCTTGGTATGCTTAATAAAAATGTAATAAAAGAAAATACTGACAATAAAGAATTATACAAAGAAATAAGTGATTTGAAACAACAAATTAATGTTCTTAATCAAGCAATTAATTACGTTCCCCAAATAGTTAATAATCAAGAAACAGTTATAACAACAAAAGAAAAACCAATAATGGCATTAGCACAAGAAAAAGCACAAGAAAAAGCAAAAGCACAAGCACAAGCACAAGCACCAGTCTCCATACGAATACCAAATATTAGAGTAGCAAACCCATTAGAAAAACCAAAAACACCAAATATTAACAAAAAAAATCCTCATTTTGTGAATAATACTACTCAAAAAATAACAAATGTTAAAACTCTTGCTCCTAATAATCTAATTATACATAAAACAGCACCAAATAATGATAGAACTACTGATAGTAGAAGAAGATAATTATCTTTTGCTCCTTGCTTCTCGCATTGCTTTTAGTTTATTTTTATACGCTTTTTTGAAATCATCTGTTTCTTTTTCTGGATTTGCCATTTGCGATACTAAATTTTGTATTTCTTTATTACCACCCATCATTGAATTAAGCATTTTCTTTAATTCAGCAGGTTTGTAATTTTTCAGATTTTTCATAAGTTTATTCACGTCAATATCGCTAATATTATTTTGTGAATTATCAAGTTCTTCATATAAGTCATCATTAGTATTTGCCATTATATGATAATTATGTTTATATTAATTTAGTATTTTAATTATTATATTTTTTGGATTTGGACGATTGCTACTGGATTTTTTATTATACTTGTTCCAAAATCTACAAAATCTTTTTTACTCATTTTTTTAATTATTTGTGATATCTTTTTATACATATCAAATTTTTCTTTTTTATGAAATTTTTCATTTGTTTCTAGAATATTTATTTTGTCAATAATTTCATCACCAATATTAGTTTTTTTCTCTTTTAATGATTTTGATATGCCCTTAGTGATTTCTTTAAATTCTTCATCAGATAATTTATCGAATAATTCCATATAATTATTGTCAATAAAGTCTTTTATTATTTCTTTTAAATTGTCTAATGATGATTGGACGATAAAGCACAAATAATATTCTGGATATAATAAAGTCTTTACATTATATACTTTTGCTTGAACTATATATCCAACTTGTTTTTCTGTTCTTACTATATTAAAAAATTTCTCATGTATATACGTCTCTAATAATATGATAAAACTTTTTAACAATAATAGATCATCTGTATATTTCATTAAATTAACTCCATAACAAATTGCGTTCTCAGTATTTTCTTTATTTTTACTTTTTATTGTTATTGTTTTTGCTATTTCTTTTAAACAATATTCTTCATAAATAATTTTTGACTGTTCAAATTTATCATCTACAATATCTATTATTTTCTGGACGTTATCCAATGTAATTGAACCACCAAAAAGACCTGTAATTTGACCTGTTAAATTAAAACTTTTTTCGTGTGTTAAGTCTTTTTTAATACATTTCAATATTTCTTGATTTGAATAATTAAATTCAGGATTTAATAACAATCTAAATTCAGAATTTAATAATTCATAAGATTGTGATAAATAATAATTATTAATATTGTCAATTAATTCATCCACAATTGTTTTGTATATTGTTTGATTTATTTTTGTTTCGTTTTTATTAAAATATAAATCAAGAACTTGTTTTAATAATTTAGGTATATTTTTATTATCAATACTCTTAAATGAAACTCGTAATACATCATCATTAATATCTATTGAGATATCATTTTTTGAGACACTTAAATCATAAAATAAATTTTCGTGTAATTTTTGTATATATGCCAAATGAATTAATAAATCTGTGTAATATTCTACGTTTTTCACATACATTTCATCTAATCGAATATGACAAATAAAGATATTAAAGTATGTATTAAAATTATTACTTTTTTTGAGATAATAAATATTTTTATTACTGGATTTTAGTTTGAGATAATGTTTTGATTTTTTCTTAATTGGTGTAATAATCTCAAATTTATCTGTTAGATATTTATTTAATTCTGGGTAAATATTTTTTATTTTTTCTTCATCTTTTAATGGTAGAAATTCTTTGTTATAATGTGTTCCATAATATTTGTCTATTAATGATAATTCTTTAATGTCAAATGTATCGCTTACTAATACGATTTTCATTTTATTTTGTGTCATTTGTGAAATTATATCAAAAAAATAATCCAAATCTATATTATCAAATTTAATAGATTGAATTAATATTTCAGATAAAGGGCATCTTGTTAAATTATATTGCGTAATTATGCTGTCTGCTAATGATGAACTATCAAGTTCAATTTGTGTTATGAAATCCATTAATTTTTTTTTTTTAAATTCTTCATAAAATTCATTAATAAAATCTTTTGACATATTCAAGTTTTTCAAATAAGTACAAACCATTATTATTATCGCATTATAATGATTTAGACCTTTTTCTGTTAATTCTATGTCAATACGAACGTGTGTATGTGTTAAATACACTTCATCCGTGCTAATATGTAAAAATTTTATGAGACCACTATTACTCAATATATTATCTAAACTATTTACGCTTGCACTTCCTAATATATATCTTAATAATCCAAAAATAAATGACTTATTCTTTTTATAATGTTGGTCTCCTTTCACAAACCAATTAAACACAATTGATGGTTCTTTTTTTATTGCTTTCATTTTTATAATCTCATATTTGTCATCATAATATGTTATTTTTGGTTCATAATTGGTTGTCTTAGTTTTTTTATTTGATATTTTTTTAAACATACTAACTGTTTTATCTATAAATTTATCATCTATTTTTTTGTGTGATACAATAAGTATCATTTTATCAGGATTATAAAAATCATTAAAAAATTCTCTTAATTTTTTTATTAATTTATCTGTATCATTATCATTAAATAATGTCTCTTTATTGCCACAACCAAAAGTATTATTGTGACTATCATCAAAGAATTTTTTAATTAGACTATAACCGCGCCAACCATCACTGCTAATATTTTTATTATGCTCGGAACATACAGCATTAACTTCTTTTTCAACATACTTTTTATTAAATAATGGATCAATAAAAAAATTACTGAATATATCTAAACCTTCTAAGATTTTATTTGTTACAGAAAAATAATAATATGTAAATGTGTGTGCGGTGTAAGCGTTCGTGTATCCTCCATGTGTTGTGATAAAATTTTTAAAATGTGCTACATCTGGATATTTTGAACTTCCCATAAACAACATATGTTCTAAAAAATGTGCCAGACCTTGTGTGTCATTTGGATTATCCACACTGCCAACATTAACATACATATTTGCGGTGCTTGTCAGTGCTTTTTTATCTTCAATAAATAATATTTGTAATCCATTGTCTAGTTTTTTTAATGTATAATTATTTGTATCATTTATAGATGAATAAAAATTATTATTTTCTCTAATATATTCAGGCATTTAATATTTATAGTCATAATAATAATTGAAAATAGGTATGTATTAATAATGTATATTGAATAATAAAACAACAATAATATATGAGATGCTAAAAGCAGCCGCACATTTTAGATGTAATCAAAGACATCCAAATAAGGGAAAAGAAATATTAACAAGAGAATACAAAATCGTTCATTTGACTGAAATCTCAATCACTACCAATGAAGCAATCAAACTAATCAAAAGTTCATTGTGGACAGAACAACTCAATCAATGTTCAATAGAATCTTTGACAAACATAATGTTGGGTGTTCTTCCACGATATATTGCTGGATGCTTACATCCATTATCACAAGCAAAATATTGTATGGTTCATTTTGGAATTAATGATAATGGGATTGCAGAAGGTGTGCTTTATGATGGAATTCTAAAAAAAGCACTTGATATTGCTTCTCTCATAAATCATATTGTTGATACTAAAATTATTTGTTCCCCAGAAGAAAGAGAAATTGTTAAAAAATTTATTTCTTTCAAAATCATTAAAATCAAAAATGGCAAAAATATTTTGGAAACACCAGAAAATATATTGCTCAAAAAATATGAGGATGATTTGATACGAAATCAAGAAGCACAAATTAAATATGAGAAAGAATATATTGAATGGAATTCTCTTTTTACAAAATACATGAAACAACTCACAATATTATTCAATGAACCAAAAACTAGAATGGAACTTAGAGAATATATTTTTTCAAAAGATAATAATTCTCCTGTTCTTGATTTGATTGACAGTCCATTTATTCTTGAATATCTTGAACACGAAGAAATAGCACTTGAAAAGTTAGACAATACCAGTCCATATTATTGGATATGTATTTGGCGTGATGAATTAATGAAAGACATATTGGCAAGAAAACCAAAAAAAGCGTGTATTCTCAGACCATATATGTCTCCATTGAAAATCATCCAAACACAAACAACAATGATTCCATATTGGTTAGCAAAAAATCCTAAACTTAAAAGATATATTGTTGCTGTCAAATTAAGAAAACCAAAAATTAACATCGATATTAAATATTATAACGACCATAGTGGAAATATCGAAAGTGTTTTTCGTACGATATCTCCGAGAGGTGATCCGTGTTTGTCTCCTTTGTTTATCTAAAAAATTGAATATTAAATGTTAAAATACTTATTTATCATAATAATAAAAATGTCTGAATATCATCTCGATAATAATGATAGCGATAATAATGAAAATGAAAATATACATGTTGATGATAATATAAAATCCGCTCCTATTTATGATCCAAAAGAACCATTTTATATTTACAAAAGAAAGTTAGACAATTTTATTTTTGAGGTTGAGAGAAAAAAATTATACAATGAAATTTTAGCAATTATGAATAAATTATTTGACACTAAATATACTGAACTATCAAAATTTGTCAAAATAAATAACATCCCTAAATTGCCAGATAATATCATAAAAAAGTATAATCTTAATAATGATTTTTCAAATGACAAAAATTTAAATATTTTATTGAGCAAAATAAAATATTCATTAATAACTTATGACAATATTAATTTTAAAATAAAAACCAACTAACCATATTTTGTTTAAACAACGGATTTTTTAAATTATATAGATACATAAAAGACTTTTTACTTGTTTTCATTATATTTAAATTATAATTCGCATTCTCTTCTTCATCCTCAGTATCTTCATTAGCATTCTTTACAGATGATAAAATAATGTCTGTATTATTCATAGTATCATTAATAAATACTATTTCGTGTCCGTCAGCATTCATATTTTTCATAATATTCATAAACATAATTTCAGGAGCAATTACATTTGAACTATACATTAATAAATTACACGCTTTAATAATATTATTTTCTGTCTTTTGAGTATTAGTAATATCATAAAAATTATATGACACAAAATCAACTGGAATATTATTAGATGTAATTAAAAATGTCTTCACATATTTTGTATTAAAAAGATAATTTTTTAGTTCATCTTTTGTCAATACCATAGAAATATTAAATGATGTCATATATTTACAATACATCGAATATACTAATTCTAACATACTTTCATTATACTCAATCTTAATATATTGTTTATTTGGTTTTAAATTAATTCTTAATTTATTATGTATTTCATCATCTTTCATTCCCCCAATTTCAACAAAATCATTTTCTCTTAGTTTTTTATAATTTAATGGTCTTGTGTAATATCTAATTGTGCTAATCGGTTGTGCTATAATCGTGTTTGACAAAAAAATACCTGTATTATTATTTGTAAGTCTTGCTACTTCATCAACAAGCACTCTCGTAATACCGTGATTTTTATAATCATCAGCACAACATAAATATTGAGGATTACACATATCATAAGTTTTGTCATTTAGCATAACACTAACAAATGAAACACAAACACAAGCAATTATTTCATTATTATTTTTAATAACAAGAAAATATCCCTTATTGTTTGTTTCCCATTTAATTCTTTCAGTATCATACATAACAACATAGTTTGAATTATTGCCTCTCTTGTAATATTTGTTTATAAAATCACAAACACTTGAACCATTGTCATAAGATATTTCCTCCCATACAAACCCATCCGGCAGTTTAGTTCGTTCAGTTTTTTTTTCAATATTTGTGTCTATAATTTTAGTCTCAAAAATATTTGTATTCTTTTTCATAACTGGTTTAGTATTCCAAAATTTATTGGTGATATTTTGAGCGTTTTTAAAAGTCTTAATCATAATTATTTATCTTTGTTATATTTTTTAGTATTTAAAATACGCAAAAAATTGATAATTAAATGTTTTAATAGTTATTTTTATAGTATATTAAATTTATTAATAATGATAGATGATTATATTGTTAATTATGACAAAGAAATAACCAAACTACATTATAGTGATATAGAAAATGTAAATGCTTTTATGAAAAAAATAAAATTTTATAATCCTAATGTTGAAATAGAACCATTACAAAAATTCTGGTATAAAATAAATAATGCTAAAATAATAAAAAAGAGTGTCAATAATTTAGAAATTGTATTGTCTCAAAATGATGAAAAATTAATTAAGTCTATTAGTATTCTTGATGATAAAATAAATATAATATTGAAAGAAAAAGATAACTCATTTATAAATAATAAGTCAATAATTAATAAAGCAAATTATCCTCCAATTATGTTATTATTTTTTGATGACACATCAATGTTTTATGATGAAGCGCATAATGAAAAAAATTATTATGATCTAAAAATAGACACAAAAATAAGTCTATTTATAGAACTTGAAAGTGTTATTATTAATGGCATAAATTGTAATAAAAAATGGAAAATATTACAATTGAAAGAAACAAATATGCTAAACAACAAAACTAATTTTTTCAGTCCAAATATTATACGAAATAATATACCACCTGCTCCTTTATTGCCTCAAATATCTCAAATATCTCAAATATCTCAAATATCTCAAATACCTCAAATAATTTCAAGTATTCCAAATATTTTAAATATTTCAAAATCAAATAATTCACCTATAAAACAAGAATATTCACGGTCAATGATTAATGTAAATGATATTAGAAATGTTTTAAGCAAACTAAGAAAAAAACCAGACATAATACAAGAAGAAAAAAAACAATTGCCGTTTATTGCTGATTTGTGCAGTATGAAAACTAAACTAAAAAAAGCACCAATAAAAGAATATGATTATAAAATATTATTTGAAGAAATGATAGAAAAATATAAAGACTTAGACAAGTTTGAAATTTAATTTATCTTCTTGAAATACTAATATGCCACATATATTTTTATCAATAAAAGATACCTTAACTTTTCCATCAGTATTAATTACTAATGTGCTATTAACATAACCGTCGATTTTCTCAATACTTGATAATACATTTTTATTATCCATTAATATTGTATCAAATGTGTTTAATTTTTCGAACAATAATTTGGCATATGTTATTCCACTATTATTGTCATTTATACTATTAAACATAAAACCATCACTTATATTTTCTTCTTCCTCATTATTTTCTTTGGAAACCCAATAATATTTTCTTTCATCACACATTCTTATTTCATTTTCGGTATGTTCTTGAATTTCATCATCTTTTGCAATTGTTTCGTATATTTTACCTTTTAAAGTTATTGTGCTGGGTCTTATTGTGCCTTTTTCAACAGTGTCATACATGGATTTATTATAATTACTTTCTAGAAATTTTGTATTATTGATTAGGATTAATACTAGTCCATTATCATAATCAGTTGAGAGAGCAAATGTTTTTTCATTATGTATTAGATAAACATTGCCATTATAGTCAGCACACAATTGAGACTTATGTTGTGAATTAAGAATGTCTATTAAACTCATTTTGTTTTAGTATATATTATGTATAATGCTTAAAGTTAATAATTCAATTTTTATGAGTTATGAAATGTTAAATTAATACACATTATAAGAATAATAATGAATACCATAATTCTTGAAGATGGGTATAATACAGATTATATTTATAGTCTCATAATAGCAATATTTCATAATAAAGGAAATGCTTATCAATTGTTAAATAATGATTGTAATAATAGTAATACATATTATTTACAAGAATATATAAAATATAAAATATTAGACAAAATAAATAATAAAATATCAATAACAACTGAGGTTATAAATAAATTAAGAATGTTTTTGTATAATTCAGGATGGTTAAAAGATAGTGAGAAATATATTTTTGATAAGTGTGATATTCACGAGTTTTACATATTTTTAGTTTCACAAATGTTGGAAAATAAAATAATTTGTTCTCATATTGACACTAAAAAAAATATTTCAATAAAAAAAACATTTGATTTAATAGAACTAAATGATAATCATTTTAACGACCATAATAATTTGTCTTTTGCTTTGAATAATTGGATTGATAATAATTATGATGAAACATATTTTAAATTTGAAGAAATACCAATTTTCATTCCAATATATATAAATCTAACAAATCCAATAATAATAAATATAATGGAAAGTATTAATTTTACTAAAAATTATGACAAAACACAAAAAACATTAGTATGGGATTTTGAGTCACTAATTTGTTATGATAATGAAAATAAATATTATTATGTTGTCAAACAATGGGATGCCAATAATTTTTGTATTTTCAGTGATAAACAAATGCCGTCGCAATATAAAGTATGTATTGATGATAAAGATAAAATTTATAAGATAGCAAAATCAATTAAATTTGTTATTTATAATATTAGTTAAATATTATACTTTTCAATATGGGGGTTAGTTTCACTTAAATATAATGTAATATTTTCAAATACATGTTGTTTTTCTTTCAATAATTTATTATAATCATCATAATTTGACAAAAATAATATGCCATATTCTGTTTGTTCTCCTGTAAAAAAATTTGTCACTATGAAATATTTTGACAAATTATAAGAACCAAATGCTACCTTTAACCATTCTCTATTTTTTGTTAATGGTATGTTTTTTACATAAATAATTTTATTCATTATTTTGAAATTATTTTCTATCTTATATTGTGTTATTCTTAATTGTCTCCCTTTAAAATCAAATTTAGTTCCTATTATTTCGTTTTCTTTTTCTTGTGAATTTAATGTTAGAACACCAAAATTCTTAGTAAAATTAAAATTTTGTATTAATTCATAATTTATTATTCCCTCAAAATCTTTGAATACTTCTTTAAATTCACTCAAATTAGAATTATATGGAATATTACCAACAAATACTTTATACATTTATGCTTGTATTTTAAATAAAAAATTGAATTTTAAACATTCTAATAATCTAGACTATATATTATAAATAAAAAATGAACGGCAATAAATTTAAGGGAAATCAAGTCAAGAAATCTAAAAGAAAAGAAGAGTTCGTTATGGACTATGACATCGAAAAAGATAAATATGCGGTTGTAACTGGTATTTTAGGTGGTAATCATTTACAAGCTGACATTATAGAAGGAGACAAAAGAAAACAAGTTAGAGCAAGAATTATGGGGATACATTATAGAAAAGTTTATTTTAAAAAAGATGACCTTATTGTAGTAAATTGTGATGGAAATATTTTTGAAGTTCGGGGACGTGTCAATGATAATGAAATTGATAATGTTAAAAAACAATTCACAAAAAGTCAAAATAAAAGTGATGTTATTAATGAGGAAGACACTGGATTTGATTTTGAGAATATCTAAAAAATTGAATTTTATTTATTTAATTAATATTTATTAATAATACTAAAATGTCTTATATTAATACTCGATTTAATGTTAAACAATTGTCAGTATCATGTGCCAGAACACCCCAAGAACAAAATATATTATTTAATCGTTTGCAAAGTAATATGAATTCTTATTATACATCAATAAGATCAATTGCTGAAACAATAGACACACTATTAAAATTAAGTAAATCAGGATATTTATTTAGAACATTTGATGAACTATGTATAATATCAAATATAATATATGGTTATAGTTCTACTCATTATGGACGTTCAATAATATCACAAATAAAACCAATTCTGGAAACAGGATTTTGTTTTGACCCTTTTACATCTATAAATATGTGTGCTATTGACCCTATTATTTGTGATAAAATTATGGAAAATTATAATTACACATTAGATAAAACTTTTTTAGATGAAATAATTAAGGGACATCATACACCAGGCGACAAAAGTAAATATAATAATGTTATGGAAAAAATACTAAAAATTAAAAAAGTACAAATAGTATTATCAAAAGAAGAAATTGAAGAACATATTAAATCACCAAATGCCTTACAATGTGTTATTCTACATTCACTAAATGAACCATTGCTAGATATTGACTATGATAAGATAACAATGAATTTTGCTGAGACTGGAAGTTTAGAAAGTTTAAAACTCATTGTATTTAGAGGGGGTGTATTAAATATAAATGTATTTGAAAAAGTATGTAATTCAACTCAAAATAGACTTGAAAAAATATTATTCTTGTTAGAAAATAAATTAGAACCAAACAAAAAATGTTTTGATATAATCATAGAAGATATAAATTATCACAGAAATTATGATACAAATATTACTATCGGGGGAATGAAATATAGAGATACACCAGAAGACATTATAAATTTGTTTGTTTCTAAAGGTTATGTAATTACTTATGAAGATATAAAAAATTGTATAAAAAAGAAAATAATTATCAAAGATTGCTACATAAAAAATTGTAATATTAAATTTGAGACTGATTTTTATGTTATTTGTTTGAATGCTGGTTATGATATTCCTCCTTATGATATTAAAATTAAACCAGACATTAAATATCTTGAAGAGGCGTGTAAATTGAAAAAACCACTTTCTACGATTAGAGTAATAATGGATAGATATAAACTTGTGCCATCAACACTTGCTGTTGAATATGCTTCCGTACATGTAAATAATAAAAATGTCGTAAAATATCTTATTGATAATGGGGGCAATGTTGATATTAATTGTTTGGCAAAATGTATTGGTTCAATGAGAATACCACAATTACAATCAATCTTTGACAAATTTGTTGTTAATAATAAAATAGAATTTAATGTAAAACCTATTATCGCTGAACCAATTATTGAACCATTAATTAAAGAAACAAAAAAAACAGAACAAAAAACTGAAATTATTAATAATCCAAAATCTAAAATACCAGATAATTATGATTATAATGAGAACATAATAAAATTAATCCCAAGTGAAATTGTAAATGTAATTAAAACTATTAAAAAATTAAAGGAAATTAATTTTGTCTCATTTAGGCATCTAATATTAGAATATCTAAATGACAAAGAGAAAATAACAAAAGATGGTATTATATTAGAAAAACCTTTTTGCTATGCTGATAAAACTAATATTGGTATATTAGATATTGATAACTGGATATATTATTTGATTTATAAAAATTGAAATTTAAATAATTAGATATTTTATGTTTATTTATCATAAAAATGAAGTATCAATATCTCGCAATTTTAGTAATATTATTATTATGTTTCGCTCAATTAATTAATTATTTAATGAGAGAATTAATGTTTTTACTATTCATAATAAAAACATTATACGCTATTTATAATAAAACAGAAGAAAATATTAATGATATGCTTGAATTTTTCATAATATATTGTGTTGCTAATATATCTATAATTTTTGAATACATTGATTTCTTTTGTGTTGGAAAATTATTATTGACTTTCTTTGTTATTATGTTATTGACAAATAATGAAATAAAAAAAAAGATACATTATAATATTACACAAAATACAAAGGTAAAAGATTATGTTGGTATTATCAATGACAAAATTAATAAACTTATGTTGGGATTACATAATATTATACGCAAACCAATTATCATATATAAAAATTTAGAGAATAACTCAAATTTTTATGAAATTATAGAGAAAATAATTAAAGAAAACTAATTTTGTTTATTTCTTAGATTTCTTGGATTTCTTGGATTTCTTAGATCCCTTCTTAGAACCCTTGCGAGGGCGTCCTAGTTTCTTGGATGCCTTCTTGGATTTCTTAGAACCCTTTTTGGAGGATGCCTTCTTGGGGCGTCGGCGTTTGCCACCTTCTTGGGCGGCGCACGAGCAATTGCCAGGGCAAGCACATGAGCGTGCTACCTTGCGGGAACGCTTCTTAGAACCCTTCTTAGAAACACCCTTCTTGGAACTCTTCTTGGATCCACGCTTGCGGGACACTTTACGAGAACGCTTCTTAGAACCCTTCTTAGAAACACCTTTCTTAGAACTCTTCTTGGAACTCTTCTTGGAAACACCCTTCTTAGAACCACGCTTGCGGGATACTTTGCGAGAACTCTTTCTGGATTTCTTGGAGACGGTCTTTTTAGAACCTTTTTTGGAACCACGTCGGCGTGCTAATTCAGCACCACCATTTAATACTAGTTGATTATCTTCTGACATTATATAATTAAACAAAATAAAATAAATTTTTTATATTTAAAAATTTTTATCATTAATTTATAAATATTTATTGCTTACTATATATTCTTTTTATTGTCAAAAATATGTAAATAATTAATTAAATTATTAATTTTTTTAGTCTTGACATTAGTCTTGGCCGTGTAGTCTCTCATATAATATATCTAATTTAGTTGTATCAAGTGTTGAACATAACATTGATATTAATATCATTTCATAAAACGATGGCAATCCATTTTCATCAAGTGCGTTAATTCCATTTTTTCTCATATAATTTATTATGTGTCTTGTATTACAATCTCTGTCTCCCCATTCAATTGTATTTCTTGTTAATTTTGAAAAATAATCTACATATTCATTATAATTTATTAGCCCTAATGTTTTTGCGTGTTCTTTTAATACATAACAATATTTTATGTCAATTATTGGCGATCTAATTATTTTTGCTTTTTGATAAGACTTTGCTTTTATATCAAGTGGCATTAAACATCCTTTGTCTGTTTTAGTACATTTTGCTCGGTATGACTCGAATTTATAACACATTTCTTGATATGTTTCACCGTAATTAACACCTAATTTTTTATTAACTCTATTATGTAATTCAAATCCCCATTTTGTTAGTGTTTCTCTACTTTCCATTGTTCTCATATCTAAAAAAGTTCCTGGTTCTTTAATAAATTCAGCATATGATATTCGACAATAACTGCAAGGCAAAACTTTGCCAAAAAATACAAAAAAATTTAGATAATCATTTTTTTGTTCTTGGGTTGGTTTAATTGGATAACCAAATGTTATTGAATGAAATGTTTCCCAACAAGGTGGCCCCCAAATACTAGTAATAAGTCCATTATTTGAGTCTGGATTAGTTGGATCATTTGTTTTGCCGGGTGCTTCTATTAATTCTATTGGATCTATATGGATACACGCTGAATTCTTTTTATCTTTATTTACATTTACTATCATAATTATATATATAAATCATTCAAAATAATAAAACTCTGGGTTGAGAGAACAATAATCAAAAGGCGTTAATCCATATTTATTTTTCTTATTTTGAATACACATTCCAATACAAATACTATTCTTTGTAATATAATGATATATTGTGTTTCCATAAATATCACAAATATCTAAATTTGCTCCATTACATTTTAATATGTAAAATATTTCTTCACATCCTGTCTGTGTAGCTATTAGTGCCGGTGTCATAAACAAATTATTTTTAACATCTATTATGTTTATTATTTTTTTTATTATTTGTTTAATACATTGTATATTTTTATTTTCACATAATATATGTAAAAAATTATTGTTATTATTGTCTATTAATTCATAATTCGCATTATTATCTATCAATTTTATCACAAATGATGTTAAATTATTTTTCGCATAATATATTAACGGTGTTTGCCCCTCTTTATTTTTTATATTAATATTATTATTTTTCTTTATTATAATATCTAAAATATCTTTTGACTTTTCATTATTTAGACTAAAAAATAATTGTTGTATATCTATTTTACATAATTTCAATATGACTTGAAATGATTTTACTAAATTATTATCTATTACATCTTGTAATTGTGCTAGTATTAATTGTATTTCATCTTCATCTAATTTTTTATCTCCTGCTACATAATTTGTTAAAAATTCATTCCCAAGTAATTTTAATTCTTGAGACATAAATATTAGTCTATAAAAATCCTTTTTATTAGTTATTTCTTGTGATATCATAGCATTAATAATATTTTTAGCATTATTTGTAATAATCCATTCAATTATTTTTTTTGTTGTTTTTGTTTCTGTTTTAAATTTGCTAATAATATTCATTTTATTCATATACTCAATAAATAATTTATCATTGTCTTTTGTTATTAGAAAATTCAATATATACATATCAATATGATATGTTGTTTCTAAATTATTGTTATTATCTTCTGTTAATTCATATTTGTTCTTTTTACTGACAATAATATTGTATAGTTCTGGATATTTCTTGTCAAAACCGCAAGATTTTGCTACCAAAAATAATGGTCTGTAATATTCAAATGTCATAAAATATTCAAGCATTTCTATTTGTTTTTCTACTAATAATTCGTTTGTTGTCTCCATTATTTTTATTATGATAAATTCAGGAACATTATATTTTTGATTTTTATAATTACAAGTATCTTTATAATTCATCAATTTTTTATTAAAAATTATTTTTTCAATCATTTGTTGAGTATTTAATAATATTAGACTATCATTTTTTTCATAAATATCTAATATATCAATAGGAATATTAAAATATGGATCTAAATCATTTGACAAATATATTGACGATGATTTGTAATACTCTAATATGAACATACCACTTGCTAATAATTTATTTTCAAACATCATTATTCTATCAATTTCTTTCTGTTGAGACAATATACATTGTGTAATATTTGGATAATTATTTCTATTGACATAAAATGTTGATTGTTCTGTGTCTAAAACATAATAATTATCAGTAATATTTTGGGGTTCAATAAATATATTAGAGTTTTCACAAATTACAAATACTTCATAATAATTTTTAATATTTGTGTATGATTTATTTGGATTGATATATTTTTTTATCATTGCTCCACTATATGCTAATTTTACATCTGGTTTTATATATTGTTTTTCAAATTGTTCGATATTATTGTCTTGTTCTAAAGAAATGTCAAAAAATTCTAATTCAGTTAGATTATATATTAATGATGTATCTTCAGTTTTAAAATTTATTGCTCTCAATTCATCCTGAATTAATTTATTATAATCATTACTAAAATTATTACTTGTTATAAACTTTTTGATATCCATTATTTTATTAAACTATTTTATATAGTAATTTATAGGCATAAAAATATTTAGAAACTGTGTAAAATTAATCTGGTATAATATATAAAAATTAATTAGATGAGTAGAATTAATAAATATCAGGAAGGCATCCAAAAATTTTTAAAAAATAAAAGTTTTATCAAAGATACAACAAAAACAACACAAAATATAATTAACGAAGTATTAGAAACTTCCGACCATTTGCCAGCAATATTATGTTTGACGATATTGAATAATCAATGTAAAAAATATGAAATTCGAATTCACGGTTATTATATTGCTTCTGGTATTGATGTTCTTATGATAGTAGCCAGAGTTTGTAATAATAGAGATTATTTTAATAATAAATACACTGAGATTGCTGTTGATAATATGATTTTTGAATCAACAAATTGTTTCTATAAATGTATAACACAAAATATTGAGATATTAAGAGACACTAAGGATGGAGAAATACATAAGAGACTTACTCAGTTATGTATTGAGTATGCTACTAAAATCATTCCACATATTACGTTCAAACAAAAAATATTTAGTAATGACAAAATGAAGAAAACAGATTTATTTTGTATGTCAAATGTAAATGATTTTTACAATGAATACAAAAAGAAAAATAAATTAAATGAGAATATTATTTTTGCTGATAGTAATAAAACTTATGGGTCTGTTTGTAGATTAGCTTTAACTTTGGGATGGATTATTGGTTTAGGCGATGACACTTGTCTTAATAAAATCAAAGAATTGAGTGATGATAAGAATATTAGCAATCTTGAGAAACTTGCTGATGATATTGGGTATTTTTTAAAAATATATGACGATTTTAAGTATATATTGCGTGATATTAAAATCGGTCAATACAGTATGAATTATGTTATTAATTACGGCATAAAACAATCTTATATAAAACTAATTGAAACAAAAACTAAATTTCTTGAAGGAATTATGAATTTAAAAATAGAAACAAAAACTATGAAAGAAATTATAGATTTTATTATGGACAATGTTGATGAGATTATTAAAGATGTTTCAGTTGATATGGAAACACAATATGATGATGTTTCATTATGCGTATGATTTTATTTTTTATAAAACATTATTATAATAATGGGTTACAAACTTGACACATTTTTGAGTATTCCTCTTGCCATATTAATATACACACTTAGTGAAAAACTCATTATAAATATGACTTGTGATAATATTTATGATGAAAAGTACAAAAAAGTTTT
>Ga0214923_10000101_pt1 | contig 123928 bp, 141 predicted proteins | sample LL1510_MetaG_FD_177993 | JGI IMG/M metagenome (GOLD analysis project Ga0214923, IMG submission 177993) | Freshwater microbial communities from Lake Lanier, Atlanta, Georgia, United States - LL-1510 | ecosystem: Environmental > Aquatic > Freshwater > Lake | place: USA: Georgia | collected... | reverse complement strand
GTGGTCAACGTGCTGATACCGCACTTAATATGATGAAGTTTGCTAATCAACCAGAGCTTGGAGCTGCAATTTATTCATTAATTGCATCAGCTGTGGCCAATGCTAAGCAGAAGAATCCTTCCATTCGCGATGCATCTGAGCTTTGGATTATTGAGGCATTAGTTGATGAGGGCTTCACAATGAAGAGATATCGCCCACGTGCTCAAGGCCGCGGTTTTGCGATAGATAAAAGATCATCCCAGGTAACTCTGGTTTTATCTGATGATAAGAATTTACGAACCAATAAGAATTTAAAGCCATCACAAATGCAAAAACCAAAGGCTTTAAGAAAACCGGCACCAACTGCTCCTGCACCTGTTGCCACTAAAGCAGAAGATGATGTTGCCCAAAAGCCAGTAGCAAAGAAGGCGGCTGCTAAGAAAGCAACTGCTAAAAAAGCGCCAGCTAAGAAAGCTGCAACTAAAGGGAAGGCCGAGTAAATGGGTCAAAAAATAAATCCACATGGCTTTCGTTTAGGAATCACCACAGATTTCAAATCACGCTGGTATGCCGACAAGCTTTACGGTGCCTATGTGAAGGAAGATATTCAGATTCGCAAACTTATGGCTAAAAAAATGGAGCGAGCTGGCGTATCTAAAATTGAAATTGAAAGAACTCGCGAGAAGGTACGTATTGACCTATTTACCGCTCGTCCAGGAATTGTTATTGGTCGTCGTGGCCAAGAGGCAGATAAGTTACGCATTGATTTAGAGAATCTAACTGGCAAACAAGTTCAGTTGAATATTCTTGAGGTTAAAAATCCAGAAACTGATGCTCAACTTGTTGCTCAAGGAATTGCCGAGCAATTAGCGGCACGTGTTTCATTCCGTCGCGCAATGCGTAAGGGAATGCAAACTGCATTAAAGGCCGGTGCTGAAGGTATCCGTGTTCAGTGTGGTGGTCGTTTAGGTGGCGCTGAAATGAGTCGTTCTGAGTTTTATCGTGAAGGCCGCGTTCCTCTTCACACACTTCGCGCTGATATTGATTATGGATTTGCTGAAGCACACACCACATTTGGTCGCTTAGGAGTTAAGGTTTGGATTTATAAGGGTGAAGTTATTGAATCTCGTGCTGAGCGCGCCGCCGCTGCTTTAGCTGCTGCAAAAGCGCCAAAACCAAATAGAGCTAATCGTGCACCAAGAGCTCCTCGCGGTGAGGTAACAACTACCACTGTTGCTGCTCGTGCCGAGGCTGCTGCTGCAGAAAATTCAACACCTAATGAGAGCGGAGCTAACTAATGTTAATTCCACGTCGCGTTAAGCATCGTAAACAGCACCATCCAAAGCGTGCTGGAAAATCTAAAGGTGGCACTACTGTGGCATTTGGAGATTATGGCGTGCAGGCAATGGAGCCGGCATATGTAACTAACCGCCAAATTGAAGCAGCACGTATTGCTATGACTCGTCATATCAAGCGTGGTGGAAAAGTTTGGATCAATATATATCCAGATCGTCCATTAACTAAGAAGCCTGCTGAAACTCGTATGGGTTCTGGTAAAGGATCACCTGAGTGGTGGATTGCCAACGTTAAACCAGGCCGAGTTATGTTTGAGATTTCCGGTGTGACTGAGGCTGTTGCTTCTGAAGCCATGACACGTGCCATGCATAAATTGCCAATGAAGTGCCGAATTGTTCGTCGAGAGGAGTTCTAATGTCAACCACAACTGCTGAAACATTACGTGCAAGTTCAACTGATGAGTTGAACACTAAGTTGCGTGAAGCTAAAGAAGAGTTGTTTAACCTGCGCTTTCAAGCTGCAACTGGTCAATTAGAAAACCATGGTCGACTAACTGCAGTTCGTAAAGAGATTGCTCGAATTTACACAATTTTACGTGAACGTGAATTAGGGATTGGAGTGAGCGCATGAGTAAAGCAAAAGCTTCAGCTAATTCAGTAGAGCGACCATTCCGTAAAACACGTGAAGGAATTGTTACCAGCGACAAAATGGATAAAACTGTTGTTGTTGCAATTCAAGATCGTATTAAGCACGGCATGTATAGCAAAGTTTTAACACGCTCTCGCAAGTTAAAAGCTCACGATGAAAGCAACTCTGCTGGCATTGGCGATCGCGTATTAATCATGGAAACTCGTCCGCTATCAGCGACAAAGCGCTGGCGTGTGGTTGAGATTCTTGAGAAGGCCAAGTAAGGGGCAAAAATGATTCAACAAGAGTCGCGCTTACGCGTTGCCGATAACACCGGTGCAAAGGAATTACTTTGCATTCGAGTGCTTGGCGGTTCCTCACGTCGTTATGCTGGAATTGGCGACATCATTGTTTGTTCTGTGAAGGATGCAATTCCTGGTGGACAGGTTAAGAAAGGTGAAGTTGTTAAGGCTGTAATCGTTCGCACCGTTAAGGAAAATCGCAGACCAGATGGCTCATATATTCGCTTTGATGAAAATGCTGCTGTAATTATTAAAGATGATGGTGAGCCACGTGGCACACGTATCTTTGGACCAGTAGCCCGTGAATTAAGAGATAAGAGATTTATGAGAATTATTTCACTTGCTCCGGAGGTACTATAAAAATGGCGAAGATTCGTAAAGGCGATACTGTGCAAGTAATCGCTGGAAAAGATAAAGGCACAACTGGAACAGTTATCTCAGTTGATCGAATTAAGGCTCGGGTATTGGTTGAAGGAGTCAATCGCGTTAAGCGCCACACTAAAGAAACTACCTCTGAGAGAGGCGTAAAAGTTGGCGGAATTACCACGGTTGAGTCTGCAATTCATATTTCAAATGTGATGCTAGTTGATGGCGATGGTAAAGCAACTCGAATTGGTGTTCGCAAAGATGATGCAGGTAAAAATGTGCGCATCTCTCGCCGTTCTGGAAAGGATGCATAATGTCTACTAATTTAGCGCCACGTCTTAAGGGTCGTTATAAGGCAGAGATTGCACCAGCTTTAAAAACAAAGTTTGGTTACAAAAACAGCATGCAGGTTCCAACGCTTACCAAAGTAGTTGTGAACATGGGTGTTGGTGAAGCCGCTCGTGATTCCAAGTTAATTGAAGGTGCAATTCGTGACTTAGCAACAATTACCGGACAGCGTCCACAAGTAACTCGCTCTCGCAAATCTATTGCGCAATTTAAGCTTCGTGAGAATATGCCAATTGGGGCTCACGTAACACTACGTAATGATCGTATGTGGGAGTTCACCGATCGTCTACTTTCTATTGCACTGCCACGTATTCGTGACTTTAGAGGATTGTCGCCTAAGCAATTTGATGGTCAAGGAAACTACACATTTGGTCTAACTGAACAGGTGGTATTTCCTGAGATCGAGCAAGACAAAATTGATCGCACTCGCGGTATGGATATAACTTTAGTAACCACTGCTAAAACAGACGAAGAGGGAAGAGAGCTTTTGCGAGCACTTGGTTTCCCTTTCCGGGAAAATTAAGAGAGGCACCAGTACATGGCAAAGACATCCCTAAAGGTTAGAGCTAGTCGTAAACCTAAATTTAAGGTTCGCGGTTACACACGTTGTCAACGTTGTGGCCGTGTTCACTCGGTTTATCAAAAATTTGGTATTTGCCGTATTTGCTTCCGCGAAATGGCACATGCTGGAGAACTACCAGGTATCACCAAGGCCTCTTGGTAATACAAACCCAACTATCAACTACGGAGCAGGTCCGCTAGAAAAAAGCGGAAACCATTTCGAGAAAGGCCAAAGGCCAACAGAATGACAATGACAGATCCGATCGCAGACATGCTTGCACGTTTGCGTAATGCCAATTCGGCATACCATGAGAAGGTTTCTATGCCTTCATCTTCGGTAAAGGCACGAATTGCTGAAATATTAAAACAGGAGGGATTTATCTCTGGTTATCACATCGAGAGTAATCCAACTGGTTTTGGTAAAACTTTAGTTTTAGATCTTAAATTTGGTTCAAACCGTGAGCGTTCAATTGCTGGTTTGCGTCGAGTTTCTAAGCCAGGACTTCGTGTTTATGCAAAATCAACCTCACTACCTAAAGTTTTAGGTGGTCTTGGAGTGGCAATAATTTCAACATCCTCTGGATTGCTAACTGATAAGCAAGCCAATAAGCAAGGGGTAGGCGGAGAAGTTCTCGCCTACGTATGGTGATCTAATGTCACGTATTGGAAAAATGCCGATCACAATTCCATCTGGAGTTGAAATTAATGTTGCTGGGCAATCTGTTTCTGTTAAAGGTCCAAAGGGAACTTTGTCCTTTGATTTAGCTGGTTCTCTAACTGCCAAGCAGGATGGTTCAACCTTAATTATCACCCGACCAGATGAAAGTCGTGAGTCACGCTCACTTCATGGCATGTCACGCACCATGATTTCAAATATGATCGAAGGTGTAACAAAGGGTTATAGCAAGAAGATTAATATTGTTGGTGTTGGTTACAAGGTTGCAGCTAAGGGTAAAAACTTAGAGTTTGCACTTGGTTATAGCCATCCAATTGAGTTTATTGCAGATGAGGGAATTACATTTAAGATTGATTCCCCAACTGAAATTTTAATCTCCGGAATTAACAAACAATTAGTTGGCGAGACTGCAGCTAAAATTCAAAAATTACGGAAGTCTGATCCTTACAAGGGTAAGGGACTACATCTGGAAGGCGCATATATTCGCCGCAAGCAAGGAAAGACAGGTAAGAAATAATGGCTATCGGACAAAAAGTCGTTAAGGGTTCATTTACTAAGGCCCGTACCCGTCGTCACTTCCGTTTGCGCAAGCGCGTATCTGGAACTCCACAACGGCCACGTTTAGTAGTTTCTCGCTCTGCTCGTCATTTATTTGTGCAGATCGTAGATGACACAACCTCAACCACTTTAGCCTCGGCATCTACTATGGAAAAAGATTTACGTACTTTTTCTGGCGATAAGACGGCAAAAGCTAAGCAGGTTGGCGAGTTAATCGCTAAGCGTGCAAAAGAAAAAGGTGTTTCTACCGTGGTATTTGATCGCGGTGGTAATAAGTACCATGGCCGAGTTGCAGCTGTTGCAACTAGTGCTCGTGCAAATGGATTGGAGTTCTAATGGCCGGTACAAATCCGACTGCAGGTAATCGCGAAGAGCGCCCTAAGGGTGGCAGAGAAAAACGCGAACGCCGTGATGGTGAATTTCAAAAGGAAAAATCTCCATATTCCGAGCGGGTAGTTTTCATTAACCGCGTAGCAAAAGTTGTAAAGGGTGGACGTCGCTTCTCCTTCACAGCGCTAATAGTTGTTGGTGATGGCAAGGGAATGGTTGGCATAGGTTATGGAAAAGCCAAAGAGGTTCCACAAGCTATTGCTAAAGCAGTTGAAGATGGCAAGAAAAATTTCTTTAAAGTCCCATTATTAAATGGAACTATTCCGCACCCTGTTCAAGGTGAGAAGGCAGCGGGCATAATCTTGCTACGCCCAGCATCACCTGGTACTGGTGTTATTGCAGGAGGTCCAGTTCGTGCGGTTCTTGAGTGCGCTGGAATTACTGATGTTCTAACAAAATCTTTAGGTTCAGGTAATCCAATTAATATGGTGCATGCGACGGCTGCAGCATTAAAGATGCTTGAGAATCCAACTGCAATTGCAGCACGTCGTGGCCGTCCACTTGAGGATGTTGCCCCAGCAGCACTTACTCGCTTAATTGCAGAACAAGTAAAGGTTGGTGCCTAATGCCAAGATTAAAAGTTACACAAATTAGATCAAAGGTTGGAAATCCTCCGGATCAACGCGACACACTTCGTTCACTTGGTTTAAAGCGAATCGGTGATGTTGTAGTTAAGGAAGATCGTCCTGAGATTCGGGGAATGGTATATGCCGTTCGTCATTTAATTGCAGTTGAGGAGGTTGAATAACAATGGTGCTTAAGGTTCATCATTTACGTCCAGCCCCTGGTGCTAAGACCGCAAAAACTCGTAAGGGTCGCGGTGAAGCATCTAAGGGAAAGACCGCAGGTCGAGGTGGTAAAGGAACACGTGCTCGTAACGTGGTCCGTGCTGGATTTGAAGGCGGTCAATTGCCACTTGTTATGCGCCTACCAAAACTTCGTGGATTTAAGAATCCAGAAAGAATTGAGTATCAGGCAGTAAACATTTCAACTATTAATTCACTTTACCCAAAGGGTGGCGAAGTAACTGTTGAGGATTTAGTTAAAAAAGGTGCTGCTCGCAAGGGTTATCCAGTCAAGGTGTTAGGAAATGGAGATATTTCTGTGAAGGTAACAGTTTTAGCTCATGCATTCTCTACCTCAGCTACTGAGAAGATAACAAGCGCTGGCGGATCTGCAAAGACACTTTAAGAGTTAAGTAAAAGAAGGAGAAGATCTTGTTATCAGCTTTTGGTAAGGCGTTTAAAACACCTGATTTGCGTAAAAAGATCTTTTTTACTCTTTCTATCATGGCTTTATTTCGCTTTGGATCAGTTATTCCTACCCCTGGAGTTTCCTATGTAAATGTTCAGGAGTGTTTAAAAACCGCTGAAACCGGTGGATTATTTGGATTGATTAATTTATTCAGCGGCGGAGCCTTACTACAACTTAGCATTTTTGCTCTTGGCATCATGCCTTACATCACAAGCTCAATTATTGTTCAACTATTAACTGTGGTTATCCCTCGCTTTGAGGCACTTAAGAAAGAGGGTCAATCTGGTACTGCAAAATTAACCCAGTACACACGCTATTTAACTATCGGCCTTGCAATTTTGCAATCAACTGGATTGATTGCAGTCGCTAGAATTCAAGGAAGAATTTTTGCAAACTGTTCACTACCAATTATTCCAGATACCTCATGGGTAAGAATTGTGACCATGATTGCTGTTATGACAGCTGGCACATCAGTAATTATGTGGTTAGGTGAGTTAATTACTGACCGTGGAGTCGGTAATGGTATGTCAATCTTAATTTTCACCTCAATTGCTGCAAGTTTTCCAAGTCAACTTTGGTCAATTAAGTTACAAAAGGGCTGGTTTGCATTCCTATTCATTATGGCAGTTGGAGTTTTAATTGTGGCTGCAGTGGTATTTGTTGAGCAAGCACAACGAAGAATTCCAGTTCAATATGCAAAGCGCCAAGTTGGGCGCCAGCAATATGGTGGAACTAGTACCTATATTCCAATTAAAGTAAACCAATCTGGTGTTATTCCAGTTATCTTTGCCTCATCTTTGCTATATATCCCATCATTAATTGTTAATTTCAGTGGATCACAAGCTGCATGGGCAACCTGGATTTCAAAGTATTTAGTCTTTGGTGATAATTACTTCTATATCTCTGTTTATGCGCTCTTAATTATTTTCTTTACCTACTTCTATGTTGCAATTACATTTAATCCAGATGAAGTTGCCGATAATATGAAGCAGTATGGTGGGTTTATTCCTGGAATAAGAGCGGGTAAGCCAACAAGTGATTACCTACAGTATGTATTATCTAGAATTACTGCGCCTGGTTCCTTATATCTTGCAATTGTGGCAATAATTCCATTTATCGCTTTGATTTTATTCCAAGCTTCACAAAACTTCCCTTTTGGTGGCACATCAATATTAATTGTGGTTGGTGTTGGATTAGATACTGCAAAGCAGATCGAATCTCAGTTGCAACAACGCTCCTATGAGGGGTTCTTGCGCTAATGCGTCTAATCCTGGTTGGACCACCAGGTGCTGGTAAAGGAACACAAGCAGTTGCCTTAGCTGCACACTACAAAATCCCACACATTTCAACCGGGGATATTTTTCGCGCTAATTTAAAAAATGGAACCGAGTTAGGCAAGCAAGCCCAAAGTTACATGGATCGTGGTGAATTAGTTCCTGATTCAGTTACTAATGAGATGGTCAAGGATCGCTTAGGAAATAGTGATGTCGCCAATGGTTTTTTATTGGATGGTTTTCCTAGAAATACCAATCAAGCCGAGGTTTTAGATGCAATTTTATTAGAAAAGAAGATGCCACTTGATGCCGCCCTTGAGTTAGCAATAGATAACTTAGAGATTATTAGAAGATTATCTGGGCGAAGAACTTGTCGGAATTGTTCTGCAACATTTCATAAAGATTTTGAAAAGCCTAAGGTTGATGGGGTTTGCGATAAATGTAATGGAAAGCTTTATCAGCGCGAGGATGACAAAGAAGAGGTAATTGCAAGACGGCTTGAAATTTATTCGCAGCAAACTGCACCGATAATTTCCTACTACAAGAAAGCTGGAATATTAAAAAGTATCTCAGCAATCGGTGATGTATCTGAAATTACGCAAAAAGTTATCTCACTTTTAAAGTAGTAAAAATGGCAATTGAAATTAAAAATTTAGAGCAATTAAAATCCATGCGCAAAGCAGGGCTAGTGGTTGCAGAGACTTTAAAACTAATCAAAGAGCAAGCTCAAATTGGCATGACCACTTTAGATTTAAATGATTTAGCGATTACAAATCTGGCTAAACATGGTGCCACCTCATCTTTCTTAGGTTATCACGGATTTCCAGCTGTTATTTGTGCATCAGTCAATGAAGAGGTTGTCCATGGCATCCCAAATAAACGTAAGTTGACTTCAGGTGACCTTCTTTCAATAGATTTTGGTGCAATTATTGAGGGTTGGCATGGCGATGCTGCAATCTCCTTTGGATTAGGTGATGTTGATCCAGCTGATCAAAAATTAATGGATGTCTGTGAGGAATCTTTGTGGCGAGGTATCGCAGCTGGTAAAAAAGGCGCCAAGTTAACTGATATCTCCGCTGCAGTTGAAGGTTATATTAATTCACAGGGTAGGTACGGAATTTTAAGAGAGTATGGTGGTCATGGCATTGGAAGTGCAATGCATCAGGAGCCACACATTTTAAATTTTGGCCCAGCTGGAAATGGTCCAGAGCTAACAGTTGGTATGGCACTTGCAATTGAACCCATGATTACAAGAGGTAACGCAAAAACTAAAGTTTTAGGTGATGACTGGACTGTTGTAGCTCATGATTCATCAAATGGTGCGCACTTTGAACACACATACACAATTGCTCCAGATGGGAAGGTTTTTGTACTCACCGCCGAAGATGGTGGTGCACAAAAGCTGGGTCAATTAGGGGTAGAGATCTCAGATCTGCTCTAGATGCAGGGGAATTTCCCGCATAGATTTTGATTAATTGGGCGGATTTTTCTTTTTTACCCACCCCACCTAAACTATCCCTCCTGCCTCGCAAGGGGTAAACCTAATTTAGAACAGATAAGTAGGTATCGCTTGGCCAAGAAAGACGGTGCAATTGAAATCGAAGGCACTGTTGCTGAAGCACTACCAAACGCAATGTTCCGAGTTGAGTTAACAAATGGACATAAAGTTTTAGCACATATCAGTGGAAAGATGCGACAGAACTACATTCGCATTTTGCCAGAGGATAAAGTGATCGTTGAACTTAGTCCATATGACCTCACAAGAGGTCGAATTATTTATCGTTACAAATAAATAATTTTTAATCTTTAGTTGTTGGAAAGGTAATCGTGAAGGTTAAGCCAAGCGTGAAAAAGATTTGCGACAAGTGCAAAGTCATTCGTCGTAATGGTCGCGTTATGGTGATTTGCGACAACCTGCGCCATAAGCAACGTCAGGGTTAATTTAAAAAACGCGTGATACGACTTAATTAAGGTAAAACTTAATTAAGACCCCCAGGCCGAAGGGCTGGGGCCAAATAAGAAATTATTTGGAGGTATTGCGGAGGACCTTTCGGATATTAGAAACAGGTTAGCAATATGGCACGTCTTGTTGGTGTTGATCTACCTCGCGAAAAGCGAGTTGAGGTCGCACTTACCTATATTTTTGGAATGGGTCTTACCCGTGCGCAAGCAACCCTTGCTGCTACTGGTATCTCCCCAGATGTTCGAGTTAAAGATCTTCAAGAGCCAGAGTTGGCAAAACTTCGTGAATTTATCGAAGCTAATTACAAAATCGAGGGTGATCTTCGCCGTGAGATAGCAGGCGATATCCGTCGTAAAGTTGAAATTCAAAGTTATCAAGGTTCACGTCACCGCAAGGGATTGCCAGTCCGCGGTCAACGTACTCATACCAATGCGCGTACTCGCAAGGGTCCACGTATTGCAATCGCTGGTAAGAAGAAGGAGACCAAGTAATGGCCGCCGAGAAAACTAAGCCAGTTAAAGAGGCAGCAAAGGCTGCACCTAAGAAAATTAAAGCACGTAAGAAGGATAAGAAGAATGTTGCCTTCGGTCATGCATATATTAAGAGCACATTTAACAACACCATCGTTTCAATTACTGATCCATCAGGTGGCGTAATTGCATGGTCATCATCTGGTCAAGTTGGATTTAAAGGTTCTCGTAAATCAACCCCATTTGCTGCGCAAATGGCAGCTGAGGCTGCGGCTCGTAAAGCACAAGAGCATGGTTTAAAGAAGGTTGATGTATTTGTTAAGGGACCTGGCTCTGGCCGGGAAACTGCAATTCGTTCATTACAAGCAGCTGGTCTTGAGGTTGGAGCCATCGCAGATGTAACTCCAGCACCACATAACGGTTGCCGTCCACGTAAACCACGTCGAGTATAAGGAAAGGGAGAAAACTATGGCTCGCTATACCGGTGCAGATTGCAAAAGATGCCGTCGCGAAAAAGTAAAGCTCTTCCTTAAGGGCTCAAAGTGCGATGGTCCAAAGTGTCCAATTGAGTCACGTCCATATCCACCAGGACAACATGGTCGTGCTCGCTCTAAGGATTCTGAGTATTTATTACAGATGCGCGAGAAGCAGAAGTGCGCTCGCATCTATGGAATTTTGGAAAGACAGTTCCGTGGTTATTACGAAGAGGCTAACCGCTTACAAGGTAAGACTGGTGAAAACCTTTTGGTATTACTTGAAACTCGCTTAGACAATGTTGTCTTCCGCGCCGGCTTTGCTAAGAGCCGTGACATGGCACGCCAATTGGTACGCCACGGTCATTTCTTAGTTAATGGCAAAAGCGTAAACATTCCATCTTTCCGAGTTACACCTATGGACATAATTGATGTAGTTCCAGCATCGCTGGATACCACACCATTTATCGTCGCAAGTGCTGAGCTTGGTGAGAAGAGTGTGCCAGCGTGGATGGAAGTTGTTGGATCAAAGATGCGAATCTTGATTCACTCAGTTCCAACCCGCCCAGTTATTGATACCCAGGTACAAGAGCAACTAATTGTTGAGCTTTACTCGAAGTAATCATTTATAAAGAAGTAAAGATTTACCAGCAGTAAAACTAAATATCGAAATAGCCAACCGGAAGATCAAATAGAGGGTCTTCCAGAACATACGGAGGAACACAGTGCTGATTGCACAACGCCCCATCCTCACTGAGGAAGTAGTAAGCGATTACCGTTCACGGTTCATCATTGAGCCGCTAGAGCCTGGTTTTGGCTACACCCTTGGTAACTCAATTCGTCGCACATTACTCTCTTCTATTCCAGGTGCAGCTGTTACTGGAATTAGAGTAAATGGTGCTCTTCACGAATTTACAACTTTAGAAGGTGTTAAAGAGGATCTAACTGAGATCGTTTTAAACATCAAGAACCTAGTACTTTCATCAGACAATGATGAGCCATCACTTCTCTATATTCGCAAGAATGGCGAGGGTGTAGTGACTGGTGCAGATGTTGCCGCTCCAGCTGGAGTGCAAGTTCACAACCCAGAGCTTCACATCGCAACCTTAAACTCAAAGGCAAATCTTGAAATTGAGTTAACAGTAGAGCGTGGTCGTGGTTACATTACTGCGGTACAAAACAAGCAAGCCGGTGGTGAAATTGGTCGTATCCCAGTCGATTCAATTTATTCACCAGTCCTTCGTGTTACCTACAAGGTTGAAGCCACACGTGTTGAACAACGTACAGACTTTGATCGTTTGGTTATTGATGTGGAAACTAAAAGATCAATGAAGCCAGCAGATGCAATGGCATCAGCGGGTAAAACCTTAGTTGAATTATTCGGCCTTGCTCGCGAGCTAAATACCAATGCCGAAGGTATTGAAATGGGACCTTCCATTCAAGATGCAGCATTAGCTGCAGATATGGCACTGCCAATCGAAGATCTAGAGTTAACAGTTCGTTCTTACAACTGCTTAAAGCGTGAAGGAATCCACACAGTTGGTGAATTACTTTCTCGATCTGAGGCAGATTTAATGGATATTCGTAACTTCGGTTCCAAATCAATTGATGAGGTTAAAGCGAAATTACAATCTATGGGAATGCAACTAAAAGATAGCCCAGCTGGATTTGATCCAACTAAGCATGCAAACTACGGAAGCAACGTTGATGATGAACTTGTCGACGAAGAGGTCTAGGAGAAAATATGCCAAAGCCAAGTAAAGGCCCACGTCTAGGAAGTGGACCAGCACATGAGAAATTATTGCTGGGTACCCTTGCAGCTCAACTTTTCGAAAAAGGAAAGTTGACTACAACCGAGGCTAAAGCCAAACGTCTTCGTCCATTAGCTGAGCGATTAATTACTCATGCTAAGAAAGGTGATCTTCCTGCTCGTCGTAGAGTGATGGCAAGAATTTCAAGTAAGTCTGTTGTGCACACATTATTTACTGATATTGCACAAAGATTTGCATCTCGTGATGGTGGTTACACTCGAATTACCAAAATAGGTCCACGCAAAGGTGATAACGCACCAATGGCAGTGATTGAAATGGTAGAGGCTGGTACCCCAACAAAAAAGGTAGCAAAAAAAGCAGCAGCGAAAGCTGAGTAATAACGCAACCTAAGTAATTATGACGCTACCCACTCTCAATCCCGAGAGTGGGTTTGCTCGTTTGAGGGTTGATTTAACATATGATGGAACAAATTTTTCAGGCTGGGCTAAGCAACCAAACCAGCGAACAATTCAAGAAGAATTTGAGAAGGCACTTACAACAATTCTTAGGACTCCCGTAACAACAATTGTTGCTGGCCGAACAGATGCAGGTGTGCATGCTAAACATCAAGTTTTACATTCAGATATACCAATTGACTCTAAAATAGATAATCTGACATTTAGATTAAATCAGTTTCTGACAGATGAGATTCGGGTATTAAGAACCGCTTGGGCACCAGTTAATTTTCATGCAAGATTTACGGCACAATCTCGCACTTATCAATACAAAATAATTGATGGTGGCCAGGTGACGGCACCACTTGATAGGTATGACAGTGTGGAATGGTTTAGAAAATTGGATATTAATTTAATGAACCTTGGCTCTAATCTACTACTTGGTGAGCATGATTTCTTTGCTTATTGTAAGTTTCGTGAGGGTGGCAGTACAGTTAAAAATTTACTTAAATTTGAATGGCATCGAGATGAGAATTCGATTGTGATCGGAGAAATCCAAGCGAATTCTTTCAGATATAACATGGTTAGAAATTTGGTTGGGGCTGCTGTTTGTGTTGGCGAAGGCAGATTTGAACCAAAATGGATGAAAAAAGTATTAGATGAAAGGTTAAGAGTCTCCGATAGTTATGTTTTTCCAGCCAAAGGATTAACTCTTATTTCAATTTCATACCCAGAAATAGATCAGTACTTAGATAGTTATAACCAGTATCTGAAGCAGATCGATTTTGATGAGGTTGAAGGGTGATTTCTGAGCGGGGGGCAAACTGGTTTTGACCCGACCCCTCATCTGAAGGTAATCTTGCCCCTCTGGAAATGACCCAGTTGGGACAATCCTTAATTTAGAAAGCGAGCTGCTCGTGCGCACATTTACACCGAAGGCTGGTGAGATTACCCGCAGTTGGTATCTCATTGATGCTCAAGATGTTGTGCTGGGACGCCTTGCAACTCATGCAGCGAATCTTTTACGCGGTAAGCATAAAACTACTTTTGCACCTCATATGGATATGGGTGATTTTGTGGTTGTCATTAACGCTGACAAGGTTGCATTAACCGGTTCAAAGAGTTCACAAAAATTTGCTCACCAACACTCTGGTTATCCAGGTGGTATGACATCAACTGTTTATTCAGATTTATTTGAAAAGTTTCCTACTCGTGCAGTAGAGAAGGCAATCAAGGGAATGCTTCCTAAGAACTCTGTAGGCCGTTCAGCTGCGACAAAATTAAAGGTATATGCCGGCTCTGAGCATCCACATGCCGCTCAAAATCCAAAAGTTTTTGAATTCAACCAAGTTTCGCAGATAGCAAAGAAGTAATAGGAGCGTAATGTCTAACGATAATTTAGAATCTGTTGAAGAGGATCTACCAACCTCTTATAGCTCTAGCACTCCTGCTGCTGCAACGAATCGAAAAGCTATCACCGCACCTGGCGGTGGAGTTGGTCGACGCAAAGAGGCGGTGGCAAGAGTTCGCCTAGTACCAGGATCTGGCCGTTGGGTTGTAAACGGCAAACCATTAGAGGTTTATTTTCCAAATAAAGTTCACCAACAATCAGTCTCTGAACCATTTAGAACTGTAGGAGCAGAGGGTACATATGATGTTTTTGCTCGAATTAATGGTGGTGGCACTTCAGGACAGGCAGGAGCACTTCGACTAGGAGTTGCTCGGGCATTAAATGAAATTGATGTAGATGCAAATCGTCCATCGCTTAAGAAGGTTGGCTTCCTAACTCGTGATGCTCGCGTAATTGAGCGCAAGAAGTACGGACTTAAGAAAGCTCGTAAGCGCTCTCAATACAGCAAGCGTTAATTTAAACTCTCTTTAAATAATTATGGCCCTCTTCGGCACCGATGGTGTTCGAGGTGTTGCAAATGTTGATTTAACCGCAGAACTCGCAGTGGATTTAGCGATTGCAGCCGCTCATGTCTTGGGTGAAATAGGAGCATTTGCTGGCCACAGACCAAAAGCAATTGTCGGCCAGGATTCTCGCGCTTCAGGTGATTTTCTTGAAGCTGCAGTTGTTGCTGGATTAACAAGTGCCGGCGTAGATGTTTATCGAGTAGGGATACTGCCAACTCCCGCAGTTGCATTCTTAGTTAAAGAAAGCGGCGCAGATCTAGGTGTAATGATTAGTGCATCTCATAATCCAATGCCCGATAACGGAATTAAATTCTTTGCCAAAGGTGGGGATAAATTAGCTGACTCAGTCGAGGCACAAATAGAAGCAAGATTGGGTGAGCCATGGGATAGACCAGTCGGCTTAAATGTGGGAAGAGTAATTGAGGATACAGAGGCTAAGAATCGTTATATCTCATATCTGCTATCAACGATTAAAACTAGCTTAGCCGGCCTTAAAGTTGTGGTGGATTGTGCAAATGGAGCTGCTTCATACTCCGCTCCCATCGTTTATGAGAAAGCTGGTGCAAGTGTCACAGCTATCTCTGCCACGCCAACTGGTTGGAATATTAATGAAAATTGTGGATCAACTCACCTAGATAACTTAATTAAAAAAGTTGCATTGGTAAAAGCTGATTTAGGCGTGGCACATGATGGCGATGCTGATCGCTGCCTATTAGTTGCAGCAAATGGTGATGTAATTGATGGTGATTACATCTTAAATATTTTGGCACATCAATGGTTATCACAAGGAAAACTTAATAAGAAAACAGTGGTTGGAACTGTTATGAGTAATTTGGGTTTCATTAAGTCGATGGAATCATCAGGAATTATTGTAGAAAGAACAGCAGTCGGTGATCGGTATGTCCTAGAAAAAATGTTAGAGCATAACTTTAATTTAGGTGGTGAGCAATCCGGACATGTGATTATGAGAGACTTCTCAAATACTGGTGATGGCCTACTGACTGCATTACAAATAATGCAGGTGATGGTAACTTCCCAGAAATCTTTAAGTGAGCTGGCTTCGAATATGAATAAATTCCCACAAGTGCTAATTAATATAAAGGATATTCAAAAAGAGAAATTAGGTTCTTCAGAAACAATTAGAGATGCAATTAAGGCAGCAGAGCAAGAACTTGAAGGTATAGGAAGAGTTCTAGTTAGAGCATCAGGTACTGAGTCAATTGTTCGCGTAATGGTTGAGGCGAATGAATTGCAACTAGCAGAAAAAATCGCTGATTCATTGGCACAACTAGTAAGATTAGAGCTCAAGTAAAGGGAGTTTAAAATGTGCGGCATTGTTGGCTACACCGGTAAAGTCTCCGCACTAACTCCAGTAATTGAAGGCCTACGTCGCCTTGAGTATCGTGGTTATGACTCTGCAGGAATTGCTATACCAGTTGAAATTGGTAAACCATTATTTGTTGAGAAAAGATCAGGCAAACTAAAGAATTTAGAAGATGCATTAGGAAAAACGCCAAAATCTAGTAGTGGCATAGGCCATACCAGATGGGCAACACATGGCGGGCCGACAGATACAAATGCACATCCACATTTAGATAATGATGGAAAGTTGGCATTAATACATAATGGAATTATCGAAAATTATGAACAGCTACGATTTGAATTAGAGAAAAAGGGACACAAGTTCAAATCAGAGACCGACACTGAATCAGTGGTGCACCTATTAAGTGATGCCCGAAAAGAAAATAATGGAGATCTTGCAGCGGCTATGCGACAGATCTGCAAACAGTTAAAAGGCTCATTTACCTTATTGGCAATTCATGCTGATAACCCAACCCATATTGTTGGAGCTAGAAGAAATTCACCTTTAGTTGTTGGTATTGGTAATGGTGAAAATTTCTTAGCATCTGATGTTGCTGCATTCATTACTCATACAAAGAAAGCTTTAGAGCTAGGCCAAGATCAAGTCGTCGAGATCACTCCTACCTCTATTGAAGTGACAGATTTAGCCGGCCAAAAAATCAATGGCAAGGAGTTTGAAATTTCATGGGATGCTACCGCAGCTGAACGAGGCGGATTCTCACACTTTATGCTTAAGGAAATATATGAACAGCCAAAAGCAATCGCAGATACATTAATCGGGAGATTATCTGGTTTAGATTTGAAAATTAAGTTTAAGAAGTTTAATAAAATTGTAATAATTGCTTGCGGAACTGCATATAACGCGGGCTTGGTCGGTAAATATGCAATTGAAAAATGGGCAAATATTCCAGTTGATGTTGAGTTGGCTTCAGAGTACCGATATCGCGAACCTAGTTTAGATAAAAATACTTTAGTTATTCCAATCTCTCAATCTGGTGAGACTATGGATACTTTAATGGCTTTAAGATATGCAAAATCTAAGAACGCTACAATTCTTTCAGTTTGTAATACTAACGGCTCAACAATTGCAAGAGAATCTGACGCAGTGCTTTATACCCATGCTGGTCCAGAAATAGCGGTTGCCTCTACAAAAGCTTTTGCTACCCAACTTATAGCGATGTATTTGATCGGCTTAGAAATAGGTCAAAAGTTGAATACATTAACTAAGAAACAGGTAAAGCAGATAAGCGAAGAGTTAAATGAATTACCATCAAAAGTAGAGCAGATACTTGAAACTGTTGAACCACTTCGACAAACAACTAGACAGTTTAAGTCTGCACAATCAGTGTTATTTCTTGGTAGGCATGTTGGATACCCAACTGCACTAGAGGGAGCGCTCAAACTAAAGGAACTTGCATATATGCATGCTGAGGGGTTTGCTGGTGGAGAATTAAAGCACGGGCCAATTGCTTTAATTGATCAAGGAACTCCAGTTGTGGCAATTATGCCAACTCCAGGTTCACTATTAGCTGAAAAAATGGCAAGCAATATTCAAGAGGTTAAGGCAAGAGGCGCTGTTGTAATAGTTATAAGTGAAATTGATTTCCCAGGAGCTGATCACTTGATCCGAATTCCAAAAGTTGATCAATTAATGCAACCCGTTTTATCAGTTGTCCCATTGCAGGTAATTGCTTATGAAATGGCAGTTGCTAGAGGAAATGATGTTGACCAACCTCGAAATTTGGCAAAGTCAGTAACAGTCGAATAAAAATGCCAGAAGAGAGAAAAAGGCAGAAAAACTCTGCGCTTAAATTGACTATCTTATTTATTTTCCTTTACGGATTAGTTACGCAGCAGGTTTTAGCAAATACCTGGATCCGAAGATTGGATGAGTGGATTTACGAAAGAGATTTTTTATTGATCACTCCTGGTAAAACTCCAACACTTGTGATGCTAGTAGATGATTTAGGATTAAGAAGTATTACAGCGATATTCTTGCTTACTACTGCGGCCATAATTAGTCGTAGATTTAAATCTTGGCGGCCAATTAACTTATCTATGCTTTCACTAATACTACTTAATTTAGTTGTGGGTGTATCAAAATTACTGTTTGGCAGAACCAAGCCAAATACTGGTTTTGATTTAGTATTTACTGATAGTGGACTCTCATATCCATCAGGCCATGCTGCAAATGCGATATTAACTTGGGGCATGTTGGCTTATCTAATATTTAGATATTCACACAAACAACCATTTGAAGGAATTAGATTAACTTGGTCGGTAGCGATCATTACCACCGGAGTCTGCCTTGCATCTTTATACCGAAATACACATTGGTTCTCAGATCTACTAGGTGGCCTATTTATTGGATCTGCTTTGCTAGTTTTAATTATTGCAATCGATAGATCAATAAGTTCTAATCGCCAACCTTCTTAAATCAAAGTAGGCTTATCTTATGAGCAGAGCTGTTGCTGAAATTAACCTAAACGCGATAGAACATAATTTAAAATTTATTAAGAATAAAACTAACTCAAAAGTTCTTGCTGTTGTTAAGGCAGATGCTTATGGTCATGGATTAATTCCAGTTGCTCAGGCAGCTGTGGATTCTGGTGTTGATTGGTTAGGTACAGCATTATTAGAAGAGGCGATAACACTTCGAAAAAATGGATTTAAGCTGCCAATTATTGCTTGGCTAACTCCATGTGGAGAGGATTTTGAATCTGCTTTAAATTTAAATATTGATCTATCCATCTCCTCACTTGAGGTATTAGCAGAGATTATTTCAGCTGCTAAAAAGATAGGAAAAATACCAAGATTACATATTGAGCTTGATACTGGAATGAGTCGGGGTGGCGTAGGTGAGGAGTGGGCAGATTTTCTACTTCAAATTGGGCACTTATTAACTGAAAATAAAATCAACATAGTTGGAGTTTGGTCCCACTTTGCAAGGGCAGATGAACCAGCTGAGGTTATGAATTCTCAGCAACTTTCCTTTTTTAATGATCGTGTATTAAAGCTAAATGCTATGGGAGTTCATCCGGAATTCTTGCACCTTGCAAATTCAGCCGCAGCCATTACCTTCAAAGATTCTCACAAAAGTATTGTTAGGTGGGGAATTGGACTTTATGGTTTAAGTCCTGATGTCGAAAATTTAGGTGATTCAAAGTTAATTGGATTAAAACCTGCCATGAGATTAAAAGCAAAGCTAAATCTAGTAAAAAAAGTTAAAGCTGGATCTACTGTTGGATACGGGGCAACGGCAATTGTTAAACATGATACAAAGTTAGGTGTTGTGACATTAGGTTATGCAGATGGAATTCCAAGAAATGCCAATAATCTAGCTGGAGTATTTGTTGCAGGCCAAAGGGCACCATTGATTGGACGAGTTTCAATGGATCAATTTGTGGTTGATCTTGGAATTGATTCCTTAGCGAAAACTGGGGATGAAGTGATCGTTTTTGGCTCTGGAATTGATGGTGAATACACAATTGATGAGTGGGCTAAGGCTTGCGGAACAATAAATTATGAGATTGTTACCCGAATTGGTCCTCGTGTGCCTAGAATCTACACTCGTGAGTGAAGCAAATTTACTGGCGATTAAATCATTATCTGTCAGTTTTGGTGGTTTAAAGGCTTTATCTAATGTTGATTTACATTTAAATAAAAATGAAGTAGTGGGTTTAATTGGTCCCAATGGTGCCGGAAAGACAACTTTATTTAATGCTTTATCTGGATTGGCAGATGTTGAATCAGGTGAGCTAGAGATTAATGGTAAGCAACATGGTTGGCCAAAACCTTATGAGTTGGTAGATCTAGGAATCTCTAGAACTCTTCAAGGAGTTGGTTTATTTCCGGAGTTAACAGTTTTAGAAAATGTCATGATTGGGGCAAATAAATCTGCTCGAAGTGGATTAATCTCCTCCGCATTAGGAATAAGTGGTAGAGATGAGACTAAATTAAGGCAAAAAGCGTTGAGTGCGTTAGAGCGAGTTTACGCCTCCGGAATTGCAAACCAACGGGCAGATTCACTCGCCTATCCAGTTACCAAGCGGGTTGCTATAGCCAGGGCTTTGGTAAGTGAGCCAAAAATTTTATTGCTAGATGAACCCGCTGGTGGGCTTGGGGCCCAGGATATTGAGTGGATGAATATCTTAATTCATAACCTAGCAACTCAATGTTCTGTAATTTTGGTTGAACATCATATGGATGTAGTTATGTCGGTTTGTGATCGTTTATATGTTTTAAATTTTGGTCAAGTGATCTCATCTGGGGAAGTAGAAGAGGTAAGGCGGGATCCAGCAGTTATTGCAGCCTATCTGGGGGTAAACAATTGACACTTGTTGTCTCTAATTTAACAATTGATCATGGTGCCATTAGAGCTATAAACAATGTTTCATTTCAAGTAGCTACCGGGCAATTGACGGCGATTATTGGCGCAAATGGTGCTGGAAAAACTACGTTACTTAGAAGCTTATCGGGATTAAAAGAGAGTAAATCTGGATCTGCAACCTGGAATGGAGACTCAATTCTTGGAAGAAAATCTGAGGATTTAGCTAGGTCAGGAATTATGCATGTATCTGATGGTAAATCAGTGATTGCAGAGTTAACAGTCAAAGAAAATTTAGCTCTTACAGGTCTGTGGCGAAAAGATAAAAAAGATGTGGCAAAAGCTACCGAAGAGGTAATTGAGTTATTTCCAATTCTTGGAGAACGTTTATCCCAAACATCTGGCTCATTATCCGGTGGCGAGCGGCAGATGTTAGCTATTGGGCGAGCTTTGATTGCTCGTCCTAAATTATTATTACTTGATGAGCCTTCATTAGGATTAGCACCATTGATAGTTGAACAGATATTTCAAACCATAAAATCATTTGTTGCAAAGATGAATTTGACAGTAGTTTTAGTAGAGCAAAATGCTATGGGCGCCCTAAAGATTGCAGATGAAGGAGTCGTACTAAATTTAGGCACGGCTGTTGCTAGTGATTCTGCTAAAAACTTACTCAATGATCCGGCAGTCAGAGCTGCCTACTTGGGGTTTTAGATGTTGGAATTTTTTACAGCAGTCTTAACCTCACTTTCTACCGGTGCAATTTATGCCCTCATGTCTACAGCATTAGTTTTAGTTTGGCGCTCTACTCGAGTAATTAATTTTGCTCAAGCAGGTCAAGCAGTTTTGAGCACATATATTGGTTATGAAGTTACCACTCGATCTGGTTCATACTGGATTGGATTTATTGGAGCTGTGCTAAGTGGTGCCATAATCGGAGCTGGCATAGATAGATTCTTTATGCGTCCAATTTTTAAACGAGTAAAGAGTGGACCTATTGTCATGATTGCGCCAGTTGTTGCAACTTTAGGATTACTAGGAATCATTCAGGCGATTGTGGGATTTGTTTGGGGCTTAAACTATTTAACAATTGCCGCTCCAGTTTCAACTGAAGGCTTAAAAGTATTTGGTTCAGTAATTGCCTTTAGTCCATTTAATTTAATGGTCTTAATTTCAGTCACCTTGAGCATGATTTTACTTACGATTTTATTTCAAAAAACTAATTTGGGACTAGCTTTGCGGGCATCTGCTTACTCACCAGAGATTGCAAAACTTTCTGGAATTAAAGTTGAGGCAATTCGAACAATTGGTTGGGCGTTAGCAGGTGCAGCTGGCGGATTGGCTGGAATGCTTTATGTTCCAGGTTCATATTTGTATCCAAATTCTATGGAGGTATTACTTGTATTTGGATTTATTGCAGCAGTTATTGGTGGTCTAGATAGTTTATTTGGTGCCGTAGCTGGTGCCATGATTCTCGGCTTTGCCATAAATTTCTCTACTACATATATAAGTTATAAATTAGTTTTTCCAACGGCATTTGTAATTTTAATACTAGTTCTTTTAATCAAGCCAGGAGGAGTTTTCTCAAGTAAAAAAGGTAGGAAAGATTAATGGTAAAGATTTCCACAAATCGAAAGCGAACACTTGCCTTTGTTTTATTGGGTTGGGTACTCCTTATTATCTCTGATCGGGTAGGAGAGTTGCGTCAGTATCAAGGTTCATTTGTTGCTATGTATGCCCTAGCTATTGCATCTATTATTTTATTAACAGGTTACTCAGGTCAACTTTCTCTTGGTCACAGTGCATTAATGGCAGTTGGTGCTTATGCCGGTGCGCTTTCAATAAATAATTTAAAGTTACATCCAGCCCTTGCCCTCATTGTTGCAGCTCTGATTGCTGGTATTTTTGGTTTGCTTTTAGGGTTTACCGTTGCAAGGTTAAGTGGTCCATACCTAGCTGGTACCACATTAGCGTTAGCAGTTTCATTGCCAACAGTTGCAAACCAATTTCCAATTTTGGGTGGTGAACAAGGAATTATCTTTGATATTGGTACACCTCCTTCAAGATTTGGTGAAGATTTTTCACAGTACAAATGGTTTTTTTGGATTAGCGCCCTTGCAGCATTAATCTCCATTTGGATGCTCTCTAACTTATTAGCATCAAGGTATGGCAGAGTTTTTAGAGCGCTCAGAGATAACTCAGTGGCTGCTCAACTTTCAGGTATAAATGTTGGGCGTCTTAAGGCGATCGCCTTTTCCATTAGCTCAGGTATTGCTGGCTTGGCTGGGGGCTTACTAGTAATGCTGATAAGTGGGGTATCACCGAGCGCCTTCCCGCTTAGCCTCTCATTTGCATTACTGACTGGGGCGGTTGTTACTGGCGTGTATAACCTAAAAGGTGTGATGCTAGGGGGGTTGGTTTTGGTGGCTATACCTGAAATCGCCGAATCGGTAGTATCGCGCATAGGAGGTTCAGAAGGGTTCACCACAACCTTGCCTGGTTTTATGGTGAGTGCACTTTTGATTTTAGCGGTGCTATTCACACCAAACGGACCGGGGCAGTTACTACATCACCACAAGAAAAAGCATTAAAGTCAAAGCAAGTTAATCAGATAGGGAAGGAAATAAATGATCAGAAATACTCGCATGAAACGATTCTCAATCGTTTCGGCGGTAGCAACCGTAGGAGCGTTGGTTTTCAGCACGCTACCTGCCCAAGCTGCTACCCCAGGTGTTAGCGCAAAGGAAATTAAGCTGGGTTACTCCGGCCCACTAACTGGCTCCGCCGGTTTAGTTTACGGAAAATTACCAGGAGCTATGAAGGCTTACTTCGATCACATTAACGCTAATGGCGGAGTCTATGGTCGTAAAATCAAGTTAGTTTCAAGAGATGACAAGTACTTACCTACTCTTGCAGCAACTCAAACCACAAATTTAGTTTTGAATGACAAAGTTTTTGCATTAGTTGGCGCACTAGGTACTGCTACACATAGCAAGGCTTACACCGCTGCCCAGCTAGCAAAAAATAATGTGCCAGATCTATTTGTGAATACTGGATTTAGTGGATTTGCTAACAAAGAAAAATATCCCACCACATTCACAATTCTTCCAAGTTATGCCATGGAAGCAAAGATCATGGCCAAATTTATTAAGGACACACCAACACTTGCACCACAGGCATCTTTCTTGATCGCTCAAGATGATGAATTTGGTGTTGATGGTGTAAATGGATTTGCATTAGCTGGACATAAATTTACGGCTGCTCCTACCTTGTATCCACAGGGTGCATTAACTCCAGCACTTGCAGAGGGTGCCCTTACTAAGCTAAGTGTCGTCCCTGGAAAGCCAGTACTTGTACTATTTGGAACAACTGACTCAACTGCCACAATTCTTAAGGCAGCAGAGAAGTTATCACTAACTACTAAGTTCAACTGGATAGCTGGCTCAGTCGGTGGCGATGCCAATACATTGCTTGCATTAGGTGTTAAACCATCAACAATTAATGGTGCGCTCGCAGCATCCTTCTTCCCAGATGCTAAAGATGCAACCGATCCTTACGTAAGTGAATTCATGGAGATAAATTCCAAGTACAACAAGGGTGTCTCATTCGACAACGTTGTGTTACAAGGTATGAATTCAGCGATGTTAACTGTTCAGGCGCTACGTGCGGCTGGAAAGAATCTAACTCGTGCTGGCTTAATTAGCGCTATTGAGAGTAAGGGTGCAGATTTTGCAAGCGCAGGACTTGTACCACTGAACTACTCAGGCACTAGTCGAGTTGGTTATAACGGATATTGGTTTGGTCAGTTAAATGAAAAGGGTGAGCTAAAGCCATTTGGTGGAAAGCTATCTATCTATACAACTGATTCATCATCAAACTCAGCACCAACAGCTTCCTCATACGAGCGTAAGCCAGTTCCTAAGAATGGGGTACCAACAAACTCATGAAAAATATAAACCTTAGAAAGAGCTTGGTAGCTCTATCAACTACAGCACTTATTGCTGGATTAGCAGTGGCTATTCCAACAGCAGCGAGAGCTGATGGTCCAACTTGTAGTGAGGTTGCTGCTGCAACTAAATACAGTGCACGCAATACACAACTATGTACTGGTGTCGATCAATTCGGCGCAAAGTATGAAATTGCAATGCCAAAGAAGTTCAATGGAACTTTGATTGTTTGGTCACATGGAATTCGTAAAAATACCAATTTACCTAAAATTCCAGTAGTTGCACCAAATGGGTATGTAGTTGATAACTCGCCAGAGATTGCACCAGCGCCGGCAATTGCAACCGCGTTGCTAAAGCAGGGCTTTGCATTAGCTGGATCAGGAGTACAGACTCAGGGTTGGAATCAAGAAGAACAGGTACTTGCAACCACGATCGTAATTGATCAGGCAATTACAACGTTCCCTCAAATTGATCGCGTAGCTGCCTGGGGTGCATCTCTTGGTGGTCTTTCAACTCAACTTCTAGCAGAGAATAATCCAGGACTTGTTGATGCAGTTGCACCATTGTGTCTATCTGATTCAGTGGAAGCAAATGCAATTACTTATGCATCTGATGCGCTTTGGTTAACAAAGACATTATTTGACCCAAGTATTAAAGGAAATGGTTATGCATCAGGTTCTACCGGTTACGCTCAAATGGTTACTGATATTGGCAAGGTGCTAACAGTATTTGGCGCTTTGTCAGCCTCAATACAAAAAAATCCATTGGCACCAACTTGGCCAGAGACCTCAACTGTTCCTGCGACTCTAAAAGGAATTCCAGTTCGAAGCGCTGTTCTACTTATGGGATTACTTGCAGGAGTACCTACACAGTCAAGAACATTTGATTCATCAAGTGGTCCAAAAGGCCCACTTGAAACTTCATTTGGATTGGTAATTAGTCCATCGCTAGCAGTTCTAGAAAATGCTGCTGAAGCTGCAATTCTTGCAGTAGTTGCGACTTACGATTTAGAGCTACGAGCAGGCGGTGTTGTCTATGACAATACCCAAACAAATTGGGCAACACGATTAGGTGATGATAGTGATGTGTATGCAGCTGGCCTTACCGGCAAAACTGCAATTGCAGGAATGCTTGCATATCTAAGTCCACTTAACCCAGCTGCACCACGTGTAAAAGCAGATCCATCTGCAGTAGCTAGAGTTGCCGCTTATGCAAAGATTCAAGGTAATGTGACAGTTCCAACCATTACATTAGCTGGAACAGCAGATCATATTGCTCAAGGTACTCAGTACTTTATTGATCAATACAACGCTTCAGTTGCTAGTGGCAAAGCAAAACCTGGATTACTTGTAAACATCTGGAATAAACCGCCAGATCAATACACAAAATTTACAGATGCGGGTTCACCTATTCCAGTTGATGCTTCTGCGCCAACTAATGGAACCCAGCACTGTAACTTTACTGGAAGCCAATGGTTAACTATTGCCAAACTACTTACTGATTCAGCGAAATCAGGAAAGGCTCCTTCAAGTAAAGTAGTTAAGGCAGCTATTGCAAAGGATAAAAATCTGTTTACTGATCCTAATTACAGGGGTCAAGTACACAAATATCGTCAATAACTAAGTAAGTAAAAAAGGGGCCTCAGAAACTGAGGCCCCTTTTTATATCTATAAACTACTCTCAATCATGAAACTTGTTATTGACTCAATCGAACAGATGCAGCTATTGGGTAAAAAAATTGGTGAACAATTAAAGACCGGTGATGTTGTGGTTTTAACTGGTGAATTAGGTTCAGGAAAAACTGTATTGACTCAAGGTATCGCATCGAAATTTGGATTTAAAGATATTACCTCACCTACTTTTGTTATAAGTAGAATTCATAAAGGCATTCCAAATCTTGTGCACATAGATGCTTATCGATTGCTAGAACTAGGAAGTAATAGTTTTTCTGATTTAGATTTGGAAAGTTACCTTTCAACTAGTGTTTTTGTTATTGAATGGGGTGCAGATTTTGTAACAACACTTACAGATGAGTATTTAGAGATTAAATTAGAATTAGGTGAAAGAGATAATCAAAGAGTTGTTGAGATTTTAGGCTCAGGAAATAGATGGGCTGGATTTAAAGTATGAGTACAGTTTTAGCAATTGATACCTCTACTTCAAGAACTTCAGTAGCAATAGTAAAAAATAGGGAGGTTTTGTTTAATCAATTTCACGATGATCCAATTGCTCATGGCGAAGTATTGCCAAAATTGGTGGCAAAGGCTTTAGAGGTAGAGTCGGAAATTGATTTAGTCGTGATTGGAATGGGACCTGGTCCGTTTACTGGATTACGATCTGGAATAGCATTTGGTCAGAGTTTTGCACTTGCTCGTGGCATCAAGTGGTTAGGAATTTGCTCATTAGATGCAATGGCAGTGAAAATTAAAGAAATTGATTTTATAGTTTCAACCGACGCAAGAAGAAAAGAAAGATTTTGGGCCAGGTACATTAATTCTAAAAGAGATGGACAGCCTAAAGTTAGCAAAGCTAATGAAATATTGAAGTTAAATATTCCAATATTTAATGAGGGCGAGTACTACCCAGATCCAGTGCAGTTAGTTGAGTTAAGCGCTACGAATAATTCGATCTTAACTCCAATTTATATAAGAAAACCTGATGCTTATCCAGTACCTAAAGATATAAAAATTCGAGCGATGACCGCTCTAGATTTGATTACAGTAAGTGGAATTGAAAAGCAGGTTTATCAAAAAAGTGCCTGGAGCTTAAACCAATTTAAAGAAGAGTTTTCAAAGGTACCTAAGAGCGCTCAATACTTGGTGGCAGAGTTAGCTGGTGAGGTAATTGGCTATGCCGGCATAGTATTTAATATAGATACTGCAGATATTCACACATTAACAGTTATAGATTCTCAACGCCGAAAAGGAATCGGTCGAGAGTTATTAAAACGAATGATCGATTTAGCGCGAAGTAAAAAAGTAAATGCGGTATTACTTGAAATGCGATTAGGAAATGATCAAGCCAGACCACTTTACGAGCAAATGGGATTTATCGAGGTCATGCAGCGAGAAAATTACTACGCACCCGGGGTTACTGCAGTTGTTATGCGTAAGGAATTAATGTGAGTCCACTAGTTCTTGGTATTGAAACTTCTTGTGATGAGACTGCTGTTGGAATTGTTAAAGATAGAACACTACTTTCAAATGTAATCTCATCTAGCGTGGAAGAGCATGTCAGATTTGGCGGGGTAGTTCCTGAAGTTGCTAGTAGAGCTCACTTAGAATCAATGCAACAGGTAATTAAGCAAGCGTTATTTGAGGCTAAGGTAAAGCTTTCAGATATTGATGCCATTTCAGTAACAGCAGGCCCCGGACTTATTGGAGCATTGTTAGTGGGAGTTAGTAGTGCATCGGCTTTAGCGTTAGCCTTAAATAAGCCAATTTATGGCGTTAATCATCTAAATGCCCACATTGCAGTTGATGCACTAAGTTCTGATGCGAAGATTCAACCTAGTATCGGTTTACTAGTTAGTGGTGGTCACTCTTCAATTTTACAAATTAACAATCTTGTAACTGATGTAGTCGTAAAAGGTTCGACTATTGATGATGCAGCAGGTGAGGCGTTTGATAAGGTTGCGCGAATTATGGGATTAGGTTTTCCAGGTGGACCATTAATTGATAATCAAGCTAAATTGGGTAGTAAAGATGCAATTAACTTTCCAAGAGCTCTGACTCAAGGAAATGATATAGAAAAAAATAAATATGATTTTTCATTTTCTGGATTAAAGACTGCAGTTTCAAGATACTTAGCACAAAATCCAAATTTCAATCGAGCAGATGTAGCTGCATCTTTTCAAGAGGCGATTGTGGATGTGTTAATTAGTAAATCCTTATTAGCTTGTAAAGATTCAGGAATTGAAGATTTGGTAATAGCGGGAGGAGTAGCAGCTAATAGCCGACTAAGAGAGCTAGCTAAGCAACGATGTGAAGTCGCCAAGGTCAGATTACGGATTCCGCCAGCCGCACTTTGCACCGATAATGGGGCCATGGTGGCAGCCCTTGGCTCTCTAGCTATCTCCGAGGGGGTTAAGCCATCTGCCATCGGTATTTCCGCTGATTCTGCCGCTGGGGTCGATCAGATCGTCTGGGCATAAACACTCGCCAAGTTGCTCCTTAGCGCCAACCCCTTTAAAGTTAGCGTTAGCACTCTAAGCCTCCGTGTGCTAAGTAAGCCCTGAGGCACCAAGAGCAAAAAATTTCGAAGACAAGTAACTAAGAAGGAGTATGAGCATGGCAATTTCAATTAAGCCACTAGAGGATCGAATTGTCGTAAAGGCAAATGAGGCGGAGCAAAAGACTGCATCTGGATTAGTAATTCCAGATACTGCGAAAGAAAAGCCACAAGAAGGAACTGTGATGGCTGTCGGACCTGGCCGCTTTGAAAATGGCAATCGTATTCCGCTAGATATTAAAGAGGGTGATGTAGTTCTTTACTCAAAGTATGGTGGCACAGAGGTTAAGTACAACAATGAGGAGTACTTAGTACTTTCTTCCCGTGATGTACTAGCAATCATTGCAAAGAAGTAAATATGAGTAAATCACTTCAATTTGATGAATCAGCTCGTCGCGCTATGGAGCGCGGAGTAAATATTCTTGCTGACACAGTAAAGGTAACTCTTGGACCTAAGGGGCGCAATGTAGTCATTGCAAAAAGTTACGGCGCGCCATTGATTACAAATGATGGTGTAACAATTGCAAAGGAAATTGAGTTATCTGATCCAGCTGAAAATATGGGCGCTCAACTTGTTAAACAGGTTGCAGAAAAAACCAATGATGTTGCTGGTGATGGTACTACTACTGCAACCGTATTAGCTCAAGCAATGGTTAAAGAAGGCCTTCGTAACTTAGCAGCGGGTGCTCAACCTATGGAATTAAAGTATGGAATTGAGCAAGCAGTTTCTGCAATTACTGAAGCTTTAAGAAAAAATTCAACTGCTGTTAGTGGAAAATCTCAGATCGCAGATGTTGCAACTATTTCAGCTCAAGATAAGGCTATCGGTGACCTGATTGCTGAAGCTATGGATAAAGTTGGAAAAGATGGTGTAATAACTGTTGAAGAGTCATCTACTACAGGACTTGAGCTTGAGTTCACAGAGGGTATGCAATTTGATAAAGGCTATATCTCACCTTACTTTGTTACCGATGCAGATCGTATGGAAACAATTTTAGAGGATGCATTTATTCTTATCTCTGGGCAGAAAATTTCAGCATTAAGTGAGGTCCTACCAGTACTTGAGAAAGTTGCTCAAGCAAGTAAGCCATTACTAATTATCGCTGAGGATGTTGAGGGAGAGGCACTATCTACTCTGGTAGTAAACCGCATGCGTGGCACCTTTGCCTCTGCTGCTGTTAAAGCACCTGGCTTTGGTGATCGACGAAAGGCTATGTTGCAAGATATTGCAATTTTAACTGGCGGTCAGGTTATTTCTGCTGAGGTTGGATTAAAACTTGAGCAGATTGATATCTCAATGTTAGGTAAAGCTCGCCGAGTCGTAATTTCAAAAGACAACACAACAATTGTTGATGGTGCTGGGAATAAAAATGATGTTGCGGCAAGAGTTACTGAAATTCGCCGTGAAATAGAAAATACTGACTCAGATTGGGATCGTGAAAAACTACAGGAACGAGTTGCCAAGCTTGCTGGTGGTGTATGTGTAATTAAGGTTGGTGCACACACCGAAGTTGAGTTAAAAGAGAAAAAACATCGGTTAGAGGATGCGATCTCTGCTACCCGTGCGGCCGTTGAAGAAGGAATTGTTGTCGGTGGTGGTGCGGCATTAGTACATGCGGCAACTGCACTGGATAATGATTTGGGCTTTGAGGGAGATCGGGCAGTTGGTGTTCGCCTTGTTCGTAAAGCTTGCGATGAGCCACTTCGTTGGATTGCTGAAAATGCTGGCCAAGAAGGATATGTTGTTGTTTCAAAAGTTAGGGCTATGAAGCCTAATGAAGGTTTCAATGCATACTCTGAAACATACACTGATCTTGTTAAAGAAGGAGTTATCGATCCAGTTAAAGTAACTAGATCAGCATTGGCAAACGCTGCTTCAATTGCAGCAATGTTCATTACAACTGAAGCATTAGTCTTTGAAACTCCAGAAGAGAAAAAAGATGAGGCGGCAGGTCATGGTCACTCACATGGACCAGGTGGACATTCACATTAATCATTAAAAACAAGGCCTTGTTTTCATAAAGCTGATAATCGACTAGCATTAATCAGTGGAAAATATAACACTGACCGTTGATTGCGGTGGAACTGGAATCAAGGCCTCAGTTTTTGATAAGAATGGGAAAGTTTTAATTGATTTTCCTTACCTAAAAACTCCCTATCCACTATCCCCTAATTTACTCACCGAGATAATTAAAGACTTTGTTTTAGCTGATAGCCGAGTTAATCGAGTAACTGTCGGATTACCAGGCATGATCCGAAATGGAAAAATAGTATTTATTCCACATTATGTAAATAAACGTGGGCCAAGAACTGCACTTGATCCACACTTAAAAAAAGCTTGGCATGGATTTGATCTACAAAGCACACTTACAAAGAAACTTAGGATGCCGATATTAGTTTTAAATGATGCTGAGGTACATGCATCTGCAGTTGTAACTGGAGTTGGGTTAGAAACGGTTCTTACATTTGGAACCGGATTGGGATCTGCAATGTTTAGTGATGGCAAGATTGCGCCACACTTAGAGCTGTCTCATGCCACTATCAGGTATGGAAAGACTATCGATGCCTGGATAGGTGAGATATCCAGAAGGCGAATGGGAAATCAACTTTGGTCACGTCGAGTTAAAGCACTTATTGAAGAGCTTTATCCAATGATTCTTTGGGATAAGTTATATATCGGTGGCGGAAATGCACAGCGGATTAGTAGGTCTGCACTGCGAAGTTTTGATTATAAAGTTAAGATTATTCCAAACTCGGCTGGTGTTGCTGGCGGAGTAAAAGCTTGGGATCTTCTAGCTTAGTTATTAACTCTATTAGTAGATACGATTGGTGATATGTCCGATATCGAGATAGGCCCTGGTAAGCGAGCAAGATCTGCTTATTCTTTTGATGATATTGCAATTGTTCCCTCTCGCAGAACTCGTGACCCAGAAGAGGTTTCAATCTCTTGGCAGATAGATGCGTATAAATTTGATCTACCATTTTTAGCAGCACCGATGGACTCTGTTGTTTCGCCAGAAACAGCAATCTTAATTGGCAAAGCAGGTGGTTTAGGAGTTCTAAATCTTGAGGGAATCTGGACAAGATATGAGGATGCCGAAAAGCAGTTATCGGATATGTCTAAGTTACCTGAGGATAAAGCGATCATAAAGATGCAGGAAATATACTCAGCTCCAATTCAACCATCACTTATTAAAGAACGAATTTCACAAATTCGATCTGCTGGCATAACAGTTGCTGGAGCACTCTCACCTCAAAGAACAGCTGAGTTTCATAAAGCTGTAATAGATGCTGGGGTTGATATTTTTGTAATTCGGGGAACTACTGTTTCAGCTGAGCATGTTTCGGCAAACTCAACAGCTCTAAATCTTAAAAAATTTATTTATGAGTTAGATGTTCCTGTGATAGTTGGTGGCTGCGCAACGGCGCAGGGTGCACTACATTTAATGAGATCTGGTGCAGCGGGAGTCTTAGTTGGATTTGGTGGAGGATCCGCTCATACAACAAAAACAGTTTTAGGTATTTCAGTACCAATGGCATCAGCGGTTGCAGAGGTGGCATCAGCACGTCGTGATTATTTAGATGAATCAGGCGGACGGTATGTTCATGTAATTGCCGATGGATCGGTTGGATCAAGTGGTGAGATTGCCAAAGCAATTGCAACTGGTGCAGATGCAATCATGATGGGATCTCCGCTTGCTAAGGCAGCAGAAGCACCAGGAAAAGGTTGGCATTGGGGATTAGAGGCACATCACCCACAACTTCCAAGAGGAAATCGGGTTAAAGTGGGAACGGTTGGCTCATTACAAGAGGTACTAACTGGACCATCCAATACCTCTGATGGTTCAATGAATTTATTTGGTGCGTTAAGAAGATCTATGGCTACCTGTGGTTACTCTGACTTAAAAGAGTTCCAGAGAGTTGAAGTAGTTGTAAAACCTTAAAAATCTGTGAAAGTACTTAAAGTTGGGTTGTAATTATCAATAACTCTCTAAATTTGTTGGGTAATACATACTTATTGATTAAACTTACTCTATGTTCAAAACAAAAATAGCCGTTTTCTCTATAACTATTTTTGTTGCCTCATCATCAATAACTACTCTCTCACATGCATCCCCAAGTAGTAAGCCATTTAAATTAAATTGTAAGAGCACAAAAGCAAAAGGTCATGCAGTAAAAAACGTTACGCCCCCAGAAGTCAAAGCCCCGTTTAGAAATAGAGTTATAAATTTATCCACCAATTGTGGCGACATTGCGATTGAAGCTTTTGGGGTAAATGCACCAGTTACCGTAACCGCAATTACAGCCTTAGCAAAAGGTGGTTTTTTTGATCAGACACTCTGCCATCGTCTAACAACTGAGAATATTTATGTCTTGCAATGTGGTGATCCAACAGCAACTGGTAGAGGTGGGCCAAACTTCTTCTATAACGATGAGAATCTTCCATTAGATACAGAAGGTAATTATCCTGCCGGAACAGTTGCGATGGCTAACTCCGGTGCCAACACAAATGGTAGCCAATTTTTTATCGTTTATGATGATACTTCATTACCGCCAAATTATACGATTTGGGGAAAAGTTATAAGTGGGTTAGAGATAGTTAAGGCGATTGCAAAAGATGGGGTGATTGACGGTAAATCTGAAGGATTGCCAAAACGCAAAATTGCAATTGAAAAAGTTAAAATTCGTTAATCAGTATTTACAATCTTAAATACTTCAGCAACTGAACCATTTGGCAAATTATTTGCTTGGGCGTTTCTTTCTCCCCATTCTCGAACCATTTTCTCTAAATTTTCGTTATGCGCAGTTTGGCTAACATGACTATGCAGAGCTTGCATTTTTTTATCAAAAGTTGAGGTTATGTCTACAAAATGATCTGGCGATTGAGAAGACATGACCCAAACTTCCTTAACGCGCCAAGGTTCTAAGCCTTCCTCTTTTAATAATTCCTCAAAGGCGAATGGGTTTCTTGAGTCTGGATAAACTGCTTGAATTGCTGCCTCTCCAGCTGCCATATGATCTGGGTGAGATGCAAATAATCTGTCCCAATTTCGCTCTGGTGATTGAATGACCATCCGATCTGGTTTGGTTATTCTTATTTGCCGAACAATCGCTTTTCTTAGTTCAATTGTTGGAACTAGCCAACCATCTCGATAATTCAAAAAAGTAATATCAGTTACACCAACGGCTAAACCTGCTTGACGCTGTTCATGCTGTCTAATTTTTGGCATTTCTGCACGGGGAATATTTGGATCTTCGCCACCTTGATCACCATTTGTACATATGCAGTAAGCAACATGGATGCCTTTGGCACTCCACTGAGCAATAGTTCCAGCAGCTCCAAAATCACAATCATCAGGATGTGCAGTAACTACTAATACGCGCTTAATCTCATTGTCGTCTAATGGCTTCATTGGAGGTAAGGCTACCGCAGCAATTCTCTCTGTCTTACCCACCGATAGACTTGGCAATATGTCTGTATTAACAGGGGATTTAAACCCAAATCAGCAAGCGGCAGTGAAAAGTGAAGGTTATCCACTGCTAGTTGTAGCTGGTGCTGGCTCTGGAAAAACTAGAGTTCTAACTAGAAGAATTGCATATTTATTAGCAGAAAGAAATGTTGCACCATTTGAAGTATTAGCGATTACATTCACTAATAAAGCTGCCGGGGAAATGAAGGAAAGAGTAGCCCAGCTAGTTGGTGAACGAGCAAAGGCAATGTGGGTATCGACCTTTCACTCCGCATGTGTTCGAATATTAAGAAAAGAAGCTGCACTACTTGGCTACACAAATTCATTCACAATCTATGATCAAAGTGATTCTCTCAGATTAATTACTTTAGTATTGAGGGATCTAAATTTTGATGAAAAGCGGTATGCACCAAGAGCAATCGCTTCATTGATCTCTCAATCGAAAAACGAGTTAATGGGACCAGCAGATTATTTAAATCAAGCTAAAGATCAATTTCAGGAAATTGTGGCGCAAGTGTTTGAGGTATATCAAAAACGACTCATGGCAGCTAATGCTATGGATTTCGATGATCTAATTGCTAAGACAGTAGAGGTATTGCAAAGATTCCCTGAGGCTAAAGCCAAGTACCGTTCAAGATTTAGGCATATTTTGGTCGATGAGTATCAGGATACAAATCACGCCCAGTATGTACTAATAAAAGAGTTGGTTGGATCTGAGCGAGAGGGTTTTCCACCTGCCGAACTTTGTGTGGTTGGTGATGCAGATCAATCAATTTATGCATTTAGGGGAGCAAATATAAGAAACATATTGCAATTTGAGGCAGATTATCCAAATGCCAAAACTATATTACTTGAGCAAAACTATCGATCAACTCAAAATATTTTAACTGCCGCAAATGCAGTAATTTCAAATAATGATGGTAGAAAAGAAAAAAATCTTTGGTCAGAGGCTGGAAGTGGCCCAATGATTACTGGGTACGTGGCTGAAAGCGAACATGATGAGGCTGATTTTGTGGTCAGGCAGATCGCAAGATTACGCGATCTTGAAAAATCTAATCCAGGTGATACAGCAATTTTTTATCGGACTAATGCTCAATCTCGAGTATTTGAAGAGGTATTCATGAGAATAGGAATCCCATACAAGGTTGTGGGGGGTGTCAGATTTTATGAGCGCAAAGAGATTAAGGACCTTCTGGCCTATTTAAGAGTTGTTGTTAACCCAGAGGATGAAATTTCCATGCGTAGGATTATAAATACTCCGAAGCGAGGCATTGGTGATCGGACACTTGATCAGTTAGATCTCTACGCTAGGAATAACAATTTAACTTTTTGGCAGGCTTTATGTGAGGTTAATATAAATCAAGAGTTTGCAGCGAAGTCAGCTACTACCCTAATTGATTTTGTTAAGTTTATAAAATCAATGCAAACTCTGGTTGAAGCAAAGACCAGACCATCGGTTATTACGCAAGCTGTATTAGAAGAATCAGGGTTGTTAACTGAGTTGCAAGATAGCAAAGATCCACAAGATGAAGTCAGAGTAGAGAATCTAGAGGAATTAGTTGCTGTGGCAACTGAGTATGAAGAGAGTGAAGTTGATGAAGGTGAGGAGATTTCACTTACTGGATTTCTAGAAGATGTTTCATTGGTAGCAGATGCTGATCAGATTCCTGATGGCGAAGATCATGGTGGCGTTGTAACCATGATGACATTACATACTGCTAAAGGATTAGAGTTTCCGACGGTATTTTTGACTGGAATGGAGGAGGGTATTTTTCCTCATTCTCGAACACTAGATGATCCCGAGGAGTTACAAGAAGAGCGCAGACTTGCATATGTTGGATTAACCAGGGCTAGAGAAAATTTATTTATAACTAGGGCAGAGTATAGATCTGCTTGGGGCTCACCAAACTATAACCCGGCATCTAGATTTATTAGTGAAATTCCAGAAAATGTAATTGAATGGAATCAAGCTCAGGAAAAAACTAGTAGTTCAAGGTCTGCAATTAAGCGAAATTTTGCAGCCCCAAAGCCGACTGGAAAAGTAAGTAACACTATGCAATTAGAAGTGGGTGAGCGGGTATCACATGACACTTTTGGATTAGGAACGGTAATTGAGGTTAATGGTGAAGGTGACAGAGCGGAGGCCACCATTGATTTTGGCTCATTTGGGCCTAAGCGACTTTTATTGCGTTATGCCCCAGTTGAGAAATTATAAGTTTCTTAATTAGGTCATTACTATTACCACCTTGCAGTAGAAAATTGATCGGGGAAAATATTGGATCTTTTTGAGTACCAAGCACGAGATCTTTTTGAATCTCACCAAATCCCAGTATTAGCGGGTGCTGTGGCTAGCACTCCAGAAGAGGCCGAAGCAGCAGCAAAAAGAATCGGCGGAAAAGTCGTTGTAAAAGCACAAGTAAAAATTGGTGGGCGAGGAAAAGCAGGTGGCGTTAAATTGGCAGAAAACGCTATCGATGCAAAAGAAAAAGCTAATGCAATTTTAGGTATGGATATCAAAGGTCATATTGTAAAAAAAGTAATGATTGCTCAAGCAGCTCCAATTGATTCCGAATACTACTTGGCTATTCTTTTAGATAGGGCAAATCGTAACTTCTTAGTCATGGCATCGGTGGCTGGTGGAATGGAGATTGAAGAGGTTGCTCATAAAACTCCTGACAAACTGGCACGAGTTAGCATCGATCCCAATAACGGAATAGACAAAAAAAGAGCAATTGAGATTGCCAAAGCTGGTCAATTCCCAAGTGAGGTGATCGATCAAGTTGCTGAGGTTCTGATAAAGCTTTGGGATGCCTTTGTGAAAGAAGATGCGACCTTAATGGAGATTAATCCTCTGGTTAAAACCTCTGATGGAAAGATTATTGCCTTAGATGGAAAAGTAACCTTGGATGATAATTCAAACTTTAGGCACCCAGAACATGAAAAATTAACTGATCAAACTTCTACAAATCCATTGGAGTTACTAGCAAAAGAGAAGGATTTAAATTACGTAAAACTTGATGGTCAAGTAGGGATTATCGGAAATGGTGCCGGATTAGTGATGAGCACTTTGGATGTTGTCGCATATGCTGGCGAAAAATACGGAGTTAAGCCTGCAAATTTTCTTGATATTGGTGGGGGCGCATCTGCTGAGGTTATGGCCAATGGCTTATCCATCATATTAGGTGACACTGATGTAAAAAGCGTATTTGTTAATGTTTTTGGTGGCATCACTGCATGTGATGCAGTTGCAAATGGCATTGTTCAAGCACTACAAATATTGGGCTCAAAAGCCACTAAACCGATTGTAGTTCGCTTAGATGGAAACAATGTTGAATTAGGAAGAAAAATTTTAAATGATGCAAATCATCCATTAGTGCAACAACTTGAAACCATGGATGGTGCTGCAGCTAAAGCGGCAGAATTGGCGGCGAAATAGTGGCAATTTTTGTAAACGAAAATACTAAGGTAATTGTTCAAGGTATGACTGGTTCAGAGGGAACCAAGCACACCAAGCGAATGCTAAAAGCGGGCACAAAAATTGTAGGTGGAGTTACTCCTGGTAAAGGTGGACAAACTTCTGATATGGATGGAGTTTTGATCCCAATTTTTAATTCGGTTAAAGAGGCAATTAATGCAACAGGAGCAAATGCATCAGTAGTTTTCGTTCCACCCAAGTTTGCTAAGAGTGCTGTATTGGATGCGATTGAAGCCGAAATACCTCTAGTGGTAGTTATTACTGAAGGTATACCAGTTCACGATGTAGCAGCTTTTTATGCTCAGGCAGTTACCTTGGGTAAAACTCAGATATTAGGGCCAAACTGTCCTGGCATCATAAGTCCCGGCAAAACAAATCTAGGGATTATTCCTTCTGATATAACGGGTTCAGGAAAGATTGGTTTAGTTTCAAAATCAGGAACGCTTACATACCAAATGATGTATGAGTTAAGAGATTTTGGATTTACAACTGCAGTTGGGATTGGTGGCGATCCAATAATTGGTACAACACATATTGATTGTCTTCGTGCGTTTCAAGATGATCCTGAAACAAAGGCGATAGTAATGATTGGTGAGATTGGTGGAGATGCAGAGGAAAGAGCGGCACAATTTATCAAGGAGTATGTAACTAAGCCTGTTGTTGGTTATGTAGCTGGATTTACTGCTCCCGAAGGAAAAACCATGGGTCATGCTGGTGCCATAGTCTCTGGATCATCAGGAACGGCAGCAGCGAAAAAAGAAGCACTAGAGGCTGTCGGTGTTGCGGTTGGTAAAACCCCAAGTGAAACCGCTAACTTGATGCGCAAGATTTTGAATGGATAAATCGCAGATAGGAAAATAATGGTTGCGCGTCGCCTTTATGTAACGTTGCAACAAGTAATTAGATCAGTACTAATTATTCTCTTTCCTTTAGCTTTCATAACCTTGTTTGCTTGGGCTACTGCAGGTAGTACTTATGGCACTACCTCAGACCCAATGAGGGCTGCAGTATGGCTCTGGCTGGGTGCGCACTTAACACCATTCAATATTGTAAGTAACCAATTAAATGGCTACCTTTCATATTTACCCATCGGGGCGGCCTTACTTCCTATCCTTGCTATTAGAAATGGTTTTGGTCGAGTGGCTCAGACCCTTGATAATAAGAAAATTGGCAGATCATATTTTATTCTGATCTATTTTACGCTCTATATATTTTTAGCAATTTTAGCCAGTAATGCTCAAGTACAAATTAATTGGCTTAGGGCACTTCCAACTGTCTTAATTTTACTTTTTGTTGCAACTGCACGGAATAAAATAACCAATCTGATTAAATTACCGTGGAGTATCTTTATATTATTCCTAGGAATCAGTGGAATTATTTTTACATTATCTTTGATCTTAAATTTTTCTACCGCTAAAAATCTTACTATTATTATTCAACCTGGAATTTTAGGTGGAATTTTATTAGTTATTTTACAGGTGCTTTATCTACCTAATTTATTTTTTGCAACCTTCAGCTATCTAATTGGATCTGGGTTTTCTCTTGGACAGAAAACTAATATCTCACCTATAATTTTTGAGTTGCGAGAAATTCCTGCTATTCCAGCACTAGCTGCCTTACCAACTGGGAAATTGCCTTGGTTGATAATATTTACAATCGTTATCTCACTTTATGGCTGGATTAATTTTAGCTTGATAAGTAAATTAAAATTAGATCCAAAAAGTATCTGGCAGTTAAAAATTCGATTTATTTTTATTTCAGTAGCATTTGTTGCCTTGGCATCATTTATTAGCTCCGGATCACTTATTTCTGAAAATATGTCACCTGTTGGGGTTAATCCAATATTGATTTCCATAGTTGTTGCAGCACACTTACTTTTAGTTATGCTTTTCATGTATTTATACACACTTATATTTAAGAAAAAAGTAAGTCAGGGGTAGGCTTAAGTTATGAGTGCGATCATTATCGATGGTAAAAAATCTGCTTCTAGAGTAAAAACTCAGATTGCTAATGAATTAAAACACTCGGGAAAACAGTTAGGACTTGGGACCATTTTAGTGGGAAATGACCCAGGTTCAGTCGCCTACGTAGAAGGAAAACATCGAGATTGTGCGGAGGTTGGAATTGATTCAATTAAAATTAATTTAACATCGTCTGCATCCCAAAGTGAGATAATTGAAGCTGTAAATACTTTGAATCAAAATAAGAAGTGCACCGGCTTTATCGTCCAGCTACCCTTACCAAAATCAGTTAATGTGCAAGAAGTACTGGAGCAAATAGATCCAAATAAGGATGCAGATGGTTTACATCCAACTAATTTAGGAAATCTAGTTTTAGGTAAAAATCCAGTAATACCTTGTACTCCAAGTGCGATACTCGCTCTTCTTAGAGAGTACAAGGTAAATTTAGATGGAGCAAAAGTTTTAATTATTGGTAGGGGAACTACGGTTGGTCGGCCGTTATCAATCCTGCTCTCACAAAAAGCGGTGAATGCCACAATTACATTGGCTCATACAGGAACTAAAGATTTATTAAATCTAATTTCTAGTGCCGACATAATTATTGCCGCATTGGGAAGTGCTCATTTTTTAAAGCCAGAAATGGTTAAGTCTGGCACGATAGTAATTGATGTTGGAATTACAAGAACTGAAAACGGTTTGGTTGGAGATGTCGATCCAAGGGTTATAGATGTAGCTTCACTCTTTTCACCTATGCCAGGCGGAGTTGGTCCTATGACCCGTGCCATGCTTCTACGAAATTTAGTTGAATTGTCAAAGTAATGAAAGATAGTTTTACTTTGGACCAAATTAGAAGGTTCTCACTTATAGTTGTAATCGTAGGGTTAATAATAGGAATGACGGGTGCAGTTAGAACGGGATCAATTATCTTGTCTTTAGGGGCAAGTGCCTTTGTACTAGCTAGATATACTCAGCAAAAAGTTAAGCGAAATATTGAACTTTTGCTACCAATTATGATTTGTATCCTACTTTTTGTCTTGGCGCTTTCTTTACCTAACGCGAGGTAATTACTCGATTTAGCAGTAATGGCATTCATCAGTAATATTGGGGCATACTTGAGGGGATTAAATGAGTCGTTCTGGGAAAGTCACTGTTGTCGGAGCTGGATTCTATGGCTCAACTACTGCACTAAGACTTGCAGAGTATGATGTTTTTGAAACTGTGGTACTAACCGATATTGTTGAAGGCAAACCTGAGGGGTTAGCTTTAGATATTAATCAATCAAGGTCTATTGAAAAGTTTGAAAGCAAAGTAATTGGTGCAACAACTACAAGTGATGGTGTTGGATATGAAAAAACTGCCAACTCTGATGTAGTGGTAATTACCGCAGGATTGCCACGTAAACCTGGCATGAGTCGAATGGATCTAATCGGTGTCAATGCTGGAATAGTTCGAGGTGTTGCTGAAAATATTGCAAAGCACTCTCCTAATGCTGTAATTATCGTGGTTTCAAACCCATTAGATGAGATGACAGCACTTGCGCAAATAGCAACTAAGTTTCCTTATAACCGAGTAATGGGTCAGGCTGGAATGCTCGATACTGCAAGATTTACAAATTTTGTAGCCGAAAAATGCAAGGTTGAAGTATCAGCAGTTAAAACTTTAACTTTAGGATCTCATGGCGAGACTATGGTTCCCGTACCAAGTCAATGCACTGTTAATGGAAAATCTTTGTCAGAGGTGTTATCAGAGCAGGAAATTTCCGAGTTGGTTGAAAAGACACGAAATGGTGGGGCAGAGATTGTTGCATTGCTTAAGACTGGATCTGCTTATTACGCACCATCTGCTGCGGCAGCAAGAATGGCTAGAGCGGTAATTACAAACTCAAATGAGATTTTGCCAGTGTGCGCTTGGGTAAATGGCGAATATGGAATTTCTGGTGTTTATCTTGGAGTTGAAGCTCAAATTGGTAAGAATGGTGTTACTAAAGTTATTGAAACTAAATTAACAGCAGATGAGCTTTCATCATTAAAAGCTGCTGCAGAAGCGGTTCGAAGTAAACAAGCTGATGTTAAAGATCTATAAGAGCGGAGTAAAAAGTGAACAAGATTAAGGTCGAAGGTACTGTCGTTGAGTTAGATGGCGATGAAATGACCAGAATTATTTGGCAATTCATTAAAGACTCATTGATCCTTCCATATCTTGATGTGAATCTTGAGTACTACGACTTAGGAATTGAATATCGAGATAAAACTGATGATCAAGTCACAATAGATTCTGCTCATGCGATTCAAAAGCATGGTGTTGGCGTAAAGTGCGCAACTATCACACCTGATGAGGCTCGGGTTGAAGAGTTTAAGTTGAAGAAAATGTGGAAGTCACCAAATGGGACTATTAGAAATATTTTAGGTGGCGTAATATTTCGCGAACCAATCATCATAAAAAATGTACCCCGTTTAATACCGCATTGGACAAAGCCAATAGTTATTGGTCGTCATGCCTTCGGAGATCAGTATCGTGCTACAGATTTTAAGGTTCCAGGCCCTGGTAAATTAACAGTAACTTTTACTCCAACTGATGGTTCAAAGCCAATGGAGTTCAATGTCTTCGATTTTCCATCCTCAGGTGTGGCCATGGCTATGTATAACTTGGATGATTCAATTAGAGATTTTGCCAGGGCATCATTTAATTATGGATTAGTAAGAAAGTATCCAGTATTTCTTTCAACTAAAAATACAATTCTTAAGGCTTATGATGGCCGATTTAAGGACATTTTTGCTGAGGTCTTTGAAAATGAGTTCAAAGCTGAATTTGATAAAAATAATTTAGAGTATGACCATAGATTAATTGATGACATGGTCGCAACCTCACTTCGTTGGGAGGGTGGATATATCTGGGCCTGTAAAAATTATGACGGTGATGTTCAATCTGACACCGTTGCACAAGGCTATGGCTCACTTGGATTGATGACCTCAGTATTAATGACACCGGATGGTAAGACGGTTGAAGCCGAAGCCGCTCATGGCACTGTTACTCGTCATTATCGAGATCATCAAGCAGGTAAAGCAACTTCAACAAATCCAATTGCTTCGATATTTGCCTGGACCCAAGGATTGGCTCATCGTGCAAAGTTAGATAACACGCCAAAGGTTGCAGAATTTTCAAAGACTTTAGAAAAGGTATGTATTCAAACAGTTGAAAGCGGCAAGATGACTAAAGATTTAGCTCTTTTAATTAGTAAAGATGCACCATGGTTAAATACCCAAGAATTCTTAGCCGCAATCGATGAAAATCTAAAAAAAGCAATGGCCTAAAATAAAAATAGCCCCACTCAAATAAAGTGGGGCTATTTTTATTTGATTTTAATTTATTCTCTTACCATTAGCTGCATCAAACAAGTGAACCGCATCTGGATTAGCTCCAACTATTACTGTTTGACCAACCTTTGGTGGAGTCTTTGGATCCCATCGAATAATTACTTGACCTAATTCTTCACTAGTATTTGCAAACTTTAATGACTTATCTACAGGCTTTCCGTAAACAAATGCATCAGCACCTAATTCCTCTACAACTTCAACTGCAACCTCAAACCCAGTTGCGGCTGGAATAAAGCCCTCTGGCCTAATTCCAACAGTTACTGAGGATGCGGAGGTAGTTGTTGCTATTGCTAAATTTCCCATCATTGCTTTACCGCCAGCGACAGGAGCTGTAAGAAGATTCATCGCAGGTGAACCAATAAAACCAGCAACAAATACATTTTGTGGTTTATCGTAAAGATTTCGTGGCGTATCAACCTGTTGTAGTAGACCATCTTTTAGCACCGCTACTCGATCACCCATAGTCATAGCCTCAACTTGGTCATGAGTTACATAAACCGTTGTAATACCCAATCTGCGTTGCAGAGCTGCAATTTGAGTACGAGTTGCAACTCTTAATTTTGCATCTAAGTTTGAAAGTGGTTCATCCATTAAGAAAACTTGTGGTTCGCGCACAATTGCTCGTCCCATCGCTACACGTTGACGCTGTCCACCAGATAGAGCTTTTGGTTTGCGATCCAAGTAATCCTCTAAATCTAATAATTTTGCGGCCTCTAAAACTCGGCGATCGCGTTCCTCCTTAGCAACACCTGCAATCTTTAGTGCAAATCCCATATTTTCAGCCACTGACATATGTGGGTAGAGTGCATATGATTGAAATACCATTGCAATATCTCGATCCTTGGGTGCAACATTTGTCACATCTTTATCACCAATGTGAATTGTTCCGGTATCAATTTCCTCAAGCCCGGCTAACATGCGAAGTGAGGTGGATTTACCACAACCGGATGGACCGACTAAAACTAAGAATTCGCCATCATTAACAGTAAGGTCTAATTTATCTACCGCTGGTTTTGTAGTTCCTGGATATATTCGAGATGCTTGTGAAAATACTACTGAGGCCATGATTTATTTCTCCCTCTTCCGGGTAGGTACGTACCCGACGATCCGTTGGATGAAGGTCTCACGTTTGTGAGAGTTGGCAAAGGCTACGACATAAAGGCAGTAAAGGGGAAGTGGGGCGTTAAAAGCGCCTGACTTAACGCCCTAACCGCCGGCACAGTTATCATTAAGTAATGGCTCAAGGGGCAATTCAAAGTATCGCAATCGTTTTAGGCTTGATTGCCGTGGGTGGAATCTTCGTTGCCGCAGAGATCGCACTGATATCGCTTAGAGAATCCCAGGTAAAGCAGATTGCCCATAAGGGTAAACGTGGCGCAAGAGTCTTTAAATTAACTAAGAATCCAAATAGATTTTTAGCTGCCGTACAGGTTGGTATTACTTTCTGTGGATTTTTATCGGCGGCGCTGGGTGCTGAGCAACTTGGCCAATATGTAATTCCGGAGCTAGAAAGTATCGGCATCTCTACTCAAAGTAGCCAAATTCTCTCTATCGTAGGAATCACCTTGGTAATTGCATACATATCTCTAGTATTTGGTGAACTTGTTCCAAAGCGCTTGGCTTTGTATAAGAGCGAGTCGATAGCGCTCGCAACCTCCGCCATAATTGATTTGGTAGCCACTGTCTTTAGACCAATTATTTGGTTACTTTCACACTCTACCGATTTAATAGTAAGAATTTTTGGTATTACCTCAAAGAGTGAGCGAAATCAGATCTCAGAGGTTGAGTTGATGGATTTAGTAAGTGGCCATGCCGACTTAACACAAGAAGAGCGAGAAATTGTTGAAGAAGTATTCAATGCAAGTGATCGATTAATTCATGAAATTATGGTGCCAAGAACTGAGGTTGATTTCCTGGATGCCTCTCTGCCTATTTCTCAGGCTAGAAAAATTGCGGTTGAGTTAGCCCATTCTCGTTATCCGGTTGTTCGCGGTAGTAGCGATGAGGTAATTGGTTTTCTACATGTTCGCGATTTGTTGAATCCAAAACTTGATGATGCTCAGATAACAATTATGGAATTGATCAGAAACATTTTATTTTTACCTGGCACAAAAGGAGTCCTACCAGCTCTGACTGAGATGCAAACTAAGCGACAACATATTGCCATTGTCTTAGATGAGTATGGTGGTACCGATGGAATTGTGACATTAGAAGATTTAGTGGAATGTCTAATCGGCGAAATCCATGACGAATACGATCCTCAAGAATCAGACAACAAATTTGAAAAGCGAACTGGCGATATCGAGCTAGATGGTTTAATTTCACTAGAAGAGTTGCAGGAGATTTCTGGAATATCTCTACCAGAGGGTCCATATGAAACTTTAAGTGGTTTTGCTATGCACTATCTGGGGCGAATTGCGCAAGTAAATGATGTCATAAGAATTAATGGTGCACGCTTTACAATTATCAGTATGAATGGCAAACGCGTTGGCCAAATACTTCTTGCTAGAGATGATGCTTAATGAGTAAAAAGCGAGTCTTATCTGGTATTCAACCCACGCATGACTCATTTCATTTGGGAAATTACTTAGGAGCACTTAAGCAGTGGGTTGAACTTCAAACCGATAATGATGCCTACTACTGCGTGGTTGATCTACATGCCTTAACAGTTGAAACCGATCCAAAGCTTTTACATCAAAGAACTTTATTATCAGCTGCACAATTAATTGCAATTGGTATTGATCCAAATAAATCAACACTCTTTGTTCAATCTCATGTTCCAGCACACAACCAACTCGCATGGGTATTTGAATGCATAACCGGCTTTGGGGAAGCAGGTCGCATGACTCAATTTAAAGATAAATCTCAAAAAGGTGGCGCCGAAAGAACTAATGTTGGCTTATTTACCTATCCAATTTTGCAAGCAGCAGATATTTTGCTTTATCAACCCGATTTTGTTCCAGTTGGAGAAGATCAGCGGCAACATGTAGAACTGACACGGGACATTGCCGAACGATTTAACAAAAGATTTGGTAAAGTTTTCAATATTCCACAAGCTCAGATAATAAAATCACTTGCAAAAATTAATGATTTACAAGATCCAACAGCAAAGATGAGTAAATCAGCCTCTAGCATGGCGGGAGTTATCGAGATACTAGATACACCGGAAGCAACCTTGAAAAAATTTAAGTCATCTGTAACTGATGATGGTAAAGAAATTAAATTTGATGAGAAATTAAAGCCTGGGATTTCAAATTTACTAACAATTCACTCAGCTTTATCTGGTAAGTCAATTCAAAGCATTGAGAGTGAATTTGCTGGTAAGGGTTATGGAGATTTTAAATCAGCGGTTGCAGAGGTCGTTATTGCTAATTTAGAGCCGATTGCCAAGCGCACCCAAGAACTCATGTCCGATCGCGCAGAATTAGTTAAGATTTTAGAAGTTGGTGCCCAACGAGCTAACCAAGTTGCATCTGAAACTCTTAAGTCGGCATACTCGGCTATTGGCTTGATTTAGCACCTATTTTTAAGAGTAATTTGTAAAAACTCTTAACTCTTAATTAAGAGTTTAAGTGATTCTAAACAAATCGTAATATATACCCTAGGGCGTTGACCTTGATGAAATGAGACCTAACGATAGGGTCTGCCTACAACCAACCCCAGTCTTTTTGGGAACTAGTCCTTGGGAGGGATTTTGAAAAAATCATTTAAATTCGTAGTCGCCGTAGCAGCGACTTCACTTGTGGCATCTGTTGCTGTGACCCCGGCAGCGCAGGGTGCGACTAAGCAAAAAGTTTGTGTCGCACTCGACACTGCTGGTATCAATGACAAGTCATTTAACCAGAGCTCTTATGAAGGTGCCAAGATGGCACTAAAGCAGGGATTTGCATCATCAATTGAGTATGCACCTGCGAATTCAAATGCTGACTACGCACCAAATATTAAAAAGTTCATCGAAAAGAAATGTACTTTAATTATCGGAGTTGGATTCTTGCTAGGTGATGCTATTGCTGCTGCAGCTAAAGCAAACCCAAATGTTAAGTTTGGATTTGTTGATGGTTGGGGCTTGGGCAATAACGTCAAAGCAATTACCTATAAGACCGATGAAAACTCATTTATTGTTGGATATATGGCAGCTGCCTTGAGTAAGACAGGTAAGGTCGGAACCTACGGCGGATTACCAATTCCAACAGTGACAATATTCATGGAAGGTTACGCAAATGGCGTGGCTCACTACAATCTCATCAAGAACAAGAATGTTCAAGTTTTAGGTTGGAATACTGATACTAAGACTGGAACTTTCCTTGGTGGCTTTAATGACACTACAAAGGCCCTTCAAACTTCAATTTCACTAGAGCAACAAGGAGCAGATTTTATTTTCCCAGTTGCCGGTGGAATGCAAGCAACAACAGCTGCAAATAGCCAAAAGACCAAGAAATCAAATGTAATTTGGGTAGATGCAAAGGTCATGAATACTGGAGCTCAATTTGCAGATGTAACTCCAGCATCAGTTGTTAAGGGATTAGCAGAGGGTGTATTAGCGACCGTGAAGGAAGCTCACGATGGTAAGTTCTCAAGTAAGCCATATGTTGGAACAATGGCAAACAAGGGTGTTTCCGTCGCTCTAACTCCCGCCTGGGACAAGAAGATCCCAGCATCACTAAAAGCTGAAATTAATCAGCTCTCAAAGGATATTGCAGCTGGAAAGATTCTTGCTCTAGATCCAATCGAGTAATAAGTTAGTAAATTACTGGGTAGGTTAGAAATTAACCTACCCAGTTTTTAATTTGAAAAAGTTAGAGGAATAATGTCAATTGAATTAAAAGGCATTACTAAAAAATTTGGCAATCTAATTGCTAATGACTCTATTAACTTAAAGGTAGCTCGTGGTGAGATCCATGCGATTCTTGGTGAAAATGGTGCTGGAAAATCTACCTTAATGAATATTGTTTATGGCTTAGTGAAAGCCGATTCTGGAAAAATACTTGTTGAAGATAAAGAAGTAATAATTAATGAACCAGCAGATGCACTTAAGTATGGAATTGGTATGGTGCATCAGCATTTTATGCTGATTCCGGTCTTCACGGTCGCAGAAAATATTGCCCTAGGACGAGAACAGTCCAAAGGAGGATTTTTATCTTTAGATGAGGTGAAGAAGAGAATCAAATCATTAGCTGATGAATTTAAGTTTGATATTGACCCAGATGCATTGATAGAAGATTTACCGGTTGGCGTACAGCAAAGAGTGGAAATCATAAAAGCACTGATTTATGATGCAAAAGTATTGATTTTGGATGAACCTACTGCCGTGCTGACACCACAAGAGACTGATGAGTTGTTAAGCATTATGCGGACATTAAAAGGTAAAGGAACCTCGATAATATTTATTACTCATAAACTTCGAGAAGTTCAAGAAGTCGCAGATAAAATTACGATTATAAGACTTGGCAAAGTCGTTAATACCGTTGCATCAAATACCTCGCAAGAGGAACTAGCAAGTATGATGGTGGGCAGAGAAGTTGATTTAGTTCCAGAAAAAATTGCGATTAAACCAGGAAAAATAATCCTAGATATTGATAAATTGAGTGTTTCTGATGCATCTGGCAGAAAAATAATTAACTCACTCTCATTACAGGTCAGAGCTGGTGAAATTCTTGCTATTGCAGGTGTTCAAGGAAATGGTCAATCAGAATTAGCAAGGGCCATCGTTAATTTAGAGGATCATGTCTTAGGCTCAATTAAGTTAGATGATCAGGAGATTCTAGGTAGTACCGTACAAGATTCATTGCGGACGGGAATTGCTTATATTCCTGAATCTAGAGAGCTAGATGGATTGATTAGTAGTTTTAGTATTGTCGAAAATCTAATACTTGATGTCCATGATCTATCACCGGTAGCCAATAAAGGTCGCTTAGATTCAAATTATATTAAAAATAATGCCACTAAATTAGTCAACGAGTTTGATATTCGAACTCAAAGTATTTCAGATATGGCATCCTCACTTTCAGGTGGAAATAAACAAAAAGTTGTATTAGCTAGGGAGCTTTCCAGGGAAGTAAAACTTGTAGTAGCTTCGCAGCCAACAAGAGGTTTAGATGTTGGTTCGATTGAGTTTGTTTATGAAAAGTTACTCGCTGAGCGAAGTGCAAATCGAGCAATACTTTTGATTAGCAGTGAACTAGATGAGGTTCTTGAGTTAGCAGATCGCATAGTTGTCATGTATAAGGGAGATATTGTTGGCGAGGTCGGTCCAGAAGTTTCTCGAGAAAAACTAGGTTTAATGATGGCTGGTATTAAATAATGAAATTATTTTTTATTAAACTTCAAAGAATTGCATTACTACCAACATTATCGTTCATATTTGCTTTCTTTATTGGTGGCATAATTATTGTTGTTTCAGATCCGATTATTATGGGTCAGCTTAATTCACCAGGTAAATTTTTAACAGCTGCTGGTGCAAGAATTGGAAATTCATACTTAGCGATTTTTCAGGGTTCAGTTTATGATGTTAATTTAGCAAGAGAATCTGGAGTAATTCGAGGTCTATATCCATTATCGGAAACAATTGTTACTTCCATTCCATTAATTTTTGCTGGTTTGGCCGTAGCTTTAGCTTTTCGAGCAGGATTGTTCAATATTGGAGCACAAGGCCAATTTATATTTGGAGCTATAGGGGCTTCCTATATTGGATTCAATTTTAATTTTCCACCATTAATCCATGTTCCACTCGTATTACTTGCTGGAATATTTTTTGGAGGAATTTTTGGAGGAATTGTTGGACTACTGAAAGCCAAAACCGGCGCTCATGAAGTAATTGTGACAATTATGCTTAATTATGTAGCTGCATTATTCATACTATGGCTTCTTAAAACTTCAGTATTTTTGAGGCCTCAAAGATTTGATCCAATCGCTCCAGATGTTAATCCAAGCGCACGACTGCCAAAGTTGTTTGGCGCTGATTTACGCATCCATTTAGGAATAATTATCGCACTTTTTGTTACCTATTTGGTTTGGTGGTTACTGAATAAAAGTACGCTTGGATTTAAATTTCGTGCAGTTGGTGCCAATGCTAGTGCAGCTAGAACTGCAGGAATCTCTGTACCAGTAGTTACTACCTTAACAATGTTTATTTGTGGTGGTTTGGCCGGACTTGGTGGTGCCATACATTTAATCGGAACTGAGTACGCACTTACTGCCGGTGTGGCTGGAAGTATTGGCTTTGATGCCATTACCGTCGCACTGTTAGGGCAAGCAACTCCGATCGGAACATTATTTGGTGCCCTTCTATTTGGGGCTTTACAAACAGGTGGTAGGACTTTACTTTCAAATACCGGTACTTCAGCTGAAATCATTCAAGTAATTCAAGCCTTAATAGTTTTATTTATTGCGGCCCCTGCCCTTTTAAAGATGCTGTTTAGGCTTAAGAAAAACATTGAAACGAAATCTATGGCAGCAAAAGGTTGGAATGGCTAATGGCACAGTTGAATGCGCTGCAAAGGCGAAGAAAAAATGGCGTCATATCTATGGTGATTTTATTGTTTATATTTGTTTATATTTTTTATATCTCATCATCTAGAGTTGAACCAGTTGTATATGGCTTTTTCTTAGGAGATGAGTGGAAGCTGATTAGTGAGTGGAAAATTGGCTCTAAATCTGGTGTTTTAATTTTTCTTTTGCTTGCATTAATTGGCCTAGCAATCTCTTACATTCAGTTCAAAAAAAATCGGAAGATCACCTTAGGAAGTGTGATTTTTGGTTTTGGATCCATAATGGCATTTTTAACATGGGCAGCTGCTGGGAAATTTATACCACTGACAGGTTTACTCCAGGCAGCAGTCTTATTAGCAGTCCCACTTATATTTGGTTCAATGGCTGGGCTTCTATGTGAAAAATCTGGAGTGATAAATATTGCAATTGAAGGCCAATTACTTTTCGCAGCATTTATCTCAGCTATTGTGGCTAGCCTTTCTCAAAACCTAATTTGGGGATTGATTTCTGCTCCTATTGCAGGTGCGTTAGTCTCTTGGATTTTGGCTTACTTCTCGATTAGATTCCAGGTTGATCAAGTCATATTAGGATTTGTTATAAATGTATTAGTTCTTGGCTTGACAAACTTTTTTTACACTGTGCTTCTAGTACCTTATGAGAGTACATGGAATGCTGCCAGAAGCTTTTCGGCAATTCCGATTCCAATTCTTTCTAAAATTCCAATAATTGGTCCAATTTTATTTAATCAGACAATTATTGTTTATTTAATGTATGTAATTGTTACAGTGATTCAAATTGCTCTATTCAAATCAAAATGGGGATTGCGCACTCGTGCAGTTGGTGAACTTCCAATTGCAGCCGATAGCGTAGGGATAGATGTAAATAAATTACGATTTAGAAATGTCATTATTGCGGGGGCGGTTGCTGGAATTGGTGGGGCTGTATTCACAATTGGTGCGGTTGGTGTTTTCTCCCAATCTATGACGGCGGGAGCCGGATTTATTGCACTTGCCTGTTTAATATTTGGAAAATGGAGTCCTAAGGGTGCTCTAATCGCAGCTTTATTCTTTGGGTTTACCAACAGTTTGCAAAGTAATTTATCAATTGCTGGGGTACCAATTCCTTCTGAATTCATGTTGATGATCCCTTATATTGCGACCATAATCGCAGTTTCAGGACTTATAGGGCGGGTTCGTGCTCCAGCTGCTGATGGAATCCCATATCTTCGCGGTACAAAATAATCATCATTCATAGGAGAATTAACCCGTGAATATTGATTGGGAAAAACTACATCAGGCTGCTAAAGAGGTAATGAAAAATGCCTATGCCCCATATTCAAATTTTAAAGTTGGTGTTGCAGCTTTAGTTGATGATGGCCGAGTAGTAGTTGGATGTAATAGCGAGAATGCAAGTTATGGCGTTGGACTATGTGCTGAGTGCGGATTAATTTCTAGCCTAACTGCAACTGGAGGCGGAAAATTAATAGCAGCCGTTTGCGTGGATGGTAATGGTAATTACTTATCGCCGTGCGGAAGGTGTAGACAACTTTTATTTGAGCACGGGGGAAACGAAATGCTTTTTATGACCCCTGAAGGCCCAAAGCCGTTTTCCTACTTACTCCCTTGGGCATTTGGTCCTGAGGATCTTAAGTAAATGAGCACAAAATTTACAGCGGTTGAAATAATTTCTGCAAAAAGAGATAAGCAGGAATTAAGTGATGAACAAATTGACTGGACTATTGATTCTTATACCAAGGGGTTAATAGCTGATGAACAAATGTCAGCATTGTTGATGGCGATTTTATTAAATGGCATGAATGATCGAGAAACTTTTAGATGGACTGATGCCATGATTGCGAGTGGGGAAAAAATGAATTGGTCAATTTTGGATCGACCTACGGTTGATAAGCATTCAACGGGTGGAGTTGGGGATAAAATAACTCTTCCACTTGCTCCATTAGTTTCTGCTTGCGGTGGTGCGGTTCCGCAATTATCTGGCCGAGGATTAGGTCATACTGGTGGAACATTAGATAAGTTAGAGTCGATTTCTGGCTGGAATGCCAATATCACTAATCAGCAAATGCTTAAGGTAATACAAGAATGCGGAGCCGTTATTTGTGCTGCCGGAAGTGGTTTAGCTCCAGCGGATAAAAAACTTTATGCACTTCGCGATGTCACGGGCACAGTTGAATCAATTCCACTAATTGCATCATCTATTATGAGTAAGAAAATTGCGGAGGGCACTGGAGCATTAGTTTTGGATGTTAAAACTGGATCTGGTGCCTTTATGAGTGACCCAAAAAAAGCCAGTTTACTGGCTAAAACCATGGTGGATCTAGGAAATCGAGCTGGAGTAGTGACCAGGGCATTAGTAACTGCAATGGATGTGCCACTTGGATTAACTGTTGGTAATTCCTTAGAAGTAAGAGAAACCTTAGAGGTACTAGCTGGTGGAGGGCCAAGCGATGTCGTTGAATTAACTTTGATATTAGCAAATGAAATGTTGACTGCTGCAAAAATAAAACCAAAGATGGATCCTGCGACTGCACTTAAAAATGGTGCTGCTATGGATGTTTGGAGAAAAATGATTAAGGCACAAGGTGGTAACAATGATGCACCTCTGCCTGTTGCAAAAGATAAAATTGAAGTTAAGGCAGATTCCACTGGAAAATTGTTATCTTTAGATGCTCTCAAAGTTGGTGTTAGCGCATGGCGCTTAGGTGCTGGCCGGCAAAAGCAAGGTGATTTACTACAACATGGGGCTGGTATTGAAATCCATGTAAAACCTGGCGCGAATGTAAAAGTTGGTCAAACAATTTTAACTCTACATACCGATGATTCTTCAAGATTTGATCGAGCTAAGGAAGCTTTAACTGGTGCGTTCACCATTGGAACTGAAGACTCCGAAGTAAATCAGTTACCACTAATTCTAGAGAGAATTGAGGCTTAAATGTCATTAGCCAGAACTCCAACTTCTGAACAAATTAAGCGAATCCCAAAAGCCTTACTGCATGATCATTTAGATGGTGGATTACGGCCTGCAACCGTTATTGAGATTGCAGATCGAATTGGATATTCAAAATTGCCAACCGATAATCCAACAGAACTTGCAAAGTGGTTTGAAGATTCTTGTAACTCAGGATCATTAGTTCGCTACCTTGAGACTTTTGCCCACACAGTTGCAGTTATACAAACTAGAGAGGGAATAATTCAGGTTGCAAGAGAGTGTGTCATTGATTTAGCAAGAGATGGAGTTGTTTATGCAGAGGTTAGAGGTGCACCAGAGTTATCGACTGAGCAAGGATTAACCATAGATCAAGTAGTTGATGCAACTATTGAAGGTTACAAACAGGGCATGGCAGAGGCTGCATCTGAGGGAAATAAAATTAAAGTGAAATCATTGCTTTGTGGAATGCGCCAAAGTAATAGATCAATGGAGGCGGCAAAAGCGGTTGTAAAGTATCGAAATCAGGGAGTAGTCGGCTTTGATATTGCCGGTCCTGAAGATGGATTTCCCCCAACTAATCAACTAGAGGAGTTTTCATATTTACGAAAAGAAAATGCTCATTTCACTATTCATGCCGGGGAAGCTTTCGGTTTACCTTCAATCTGGGAGGCAGTTCAAATTTGTGGCGCTGAAAGGTTAGGACATGGGGTAAGAATTATTGACGATATAGATTTCAGTTCCACATCCCCAAAGATTGGTTTGCTGGCTTCATATATTAGAGATAGTCGAATTGCGCTTGAATTGTGTCCAACCTCTAATTTGCAAACTGGGGTGGCAAAAACTTATTCAGAACATCCAATTGGTAAGTTACTAAAGTTGAATTTCCAAGTTACCTTAAATACTGACAATAGATTAATGAGTAACACCTCAATGAGTAATGAGATGCAACGATGTGTTGATTCATTTAATTGGACGTTTTCAGATCTTCAACTTGTAACAATTAATGCGCTTGAAAGTGCTTTCATTTCATATGATGAAAGAGTTGATATTATTAATAATGTTATTAAACCTGCTTATGCAAAAATCTCCGATGAATAAACTACATTCCTATTGGGTGCCAAATAGTTTTTTGTTCCATAAAGCTCAAAATTCTTTCTGGACTATTAGCATTTTTGAATCTAAATACTCTTTTTAAGTTTTCAGCACCTAAAAGTTTTAATTCCTCCTCCTCTTTCTTAGATAAGCCTGCAACATCTACGCCATCAATCTCCATGTGTGATGCAATCCAAGGCGCCAGCTCTGATGTTTTTCCAGTCAATACATTTACAACACCAGCTGGTAGATCACTTGTAGCAAGCACTTCACTTAGCGTGATTGCAGGTAGGGGGTAATTCTCACTTGCAACTAACACCACAGTATTTCCACCTGAGATTACTGGGGCTATAGTTCTTACCGCACCCAGTAATGATGGTTTATTTTCTGCAAATACAGCAACAATTCCTAGTGGCTCTGGCGAGGTAAAGTTGTAAAACGGACCAGAAACTTGGTTTAGAGAGCCCGAAATTGAAGATAACTTGTCACACCAACCTGAGTACCAAACCCAGGTATCAATTGCCTCTTCCACCTGAGATTTTGCCGCTTTAGTACTCAATCCTTCTAAAGCGCATATCTCATCTATGAATTGCTCACTTCTGCCCTGCATAATCTCCGCAATGCGATACAAAACTTGTCCTCTATTAAATGCAGTTGCACTGGACCATCCAGGAAAAGCAGATTTTGCAGCCACGACACTATCTCTTAGATCTTTTCTCGAAGCTAGTGCTGGATTTGCAATAAATTTCTTGTTTACACCTTTTACTTCATAAACTCTGCCAGATTCACTTCTAGGAAATGCTCCACCAATAAACAATTTATAGGTTTTGTTTACATCAATGCGACTCATTTATTTACCTTCGCATCCGATTCTAAGTATGCTGCTAAGCCGTGGCGACCACCCTCGCGTCCCCAGCCTGACTCTTTGTATCCACCAAATGGACTAGCTGGATCAAATTTATTGAAAGTATTGCTCCAAATAACTCCCGCCTTTAATTGCTTTGCTGCCCATAGTATTTTTGAGCCCTTATCACTCCATATTCCTGCTGATAATCCATACATAGTGTTATTTGCTTTTTCAATCGCTTCAATTGGTGTTCTAAAAGTTAGCACTGATAAAACTGGTCCAAAAATTTCTTCACGGGCAATTCTGTGAGATTGTGAAACTCCAGTAAAAATAGTTGGAGCAAACCAGTAACCTTTTGAGGGTAATTTACATTCAGGAGACCATCGATTTGCCCCCTCAGAATCACCAGCACTAGCAAGATCTGTAATTCTTTTTAACTGTTCTGAAGAGTTAATAGCTCCTAAATCTGTATTTTTATCCATTGGATCGCCAACTCTAATTAAACTCATTCGTTTCTTTAATTTTTCTAGAACCTCATCCATTACATTTTCTTGAAGAAGTAATCGAGATCCAGCACAGCAAACATGACCTTGATTAAAAAATATGCCGTTAACTATTCCCTCGACCGCCTCATCTATCGCGGCATCTTCAAAGACTATATTTGCAGCTTTCCCACCAAGTTCTAGAGTTGCACTTTTTTTAGTTGAAGATATTGACCTAGCAATTGCTTTACCGACCTCGGTTGAACCTGTGAATGCAATCTTATTAATATCAGGATGATTAACTAATGCCGCCCCAGTAATTCCATCTCCAGTAATGATATTTACAACACCATCGGGTAGTCCTGCTTGTTGGCACACTTCAGCAAATAAGAGTGCTGTCAAGGGTGTGGTCTCTGCTGGTTTTAATACAACGGTATTTCCAGTTGCAAGTGCTGGTGCAATTTTCCAAGCCAACATTAGTAGAGGAAAGTTCCAAGGAATTATTTGCCCAACTACTCCAAGAGATTTTGGATTATTTCCAACTCCTGCAAACTCTAACTTATCTGCCCAACCTGCGTGATAGAAAAAATGTGCTGCAGCCAGTGGGATATCGGTATCACGAGATTCTCTGATTGGCTTTCCGTTATCTAAAGTTTCAACAACTGCAAATTCACGAGCCCTTTCCTGCAAAATTCTTGCTATGCGATACAAATATTTTCCACGCTCTTTAGCGGGGAGCTTTGACCATACTTTTGTATAAGCCGATCTTGCACTTGAAACAGCTAGATCAACATCTAATTTATCTGCATAGGCAATTTTTGCCAGAACTTCCTCTGTTGCTGGATTAACGGTATTGAAGCTCTTACCTTTTTTAGGCTTGACAAACTTACCACCAATAAATAAGTCATAGGATTGGGATATCTTGGCGATACTCTTGGATTCAGGAGCATTTGCATACTCAAAGTTGCTCATAAACCACCTAATCTATTGTTACGTAATTGGCACTAGCGTAGTGCCCAGTACGTAATTTAGTACGTTGCATCAGCAGGTCATTTAATAATGAACTAGCACCGATTCTAAATAATGCTGGATTCAACCATTCAGGCCCGGCCGTCTCATTTACCAGAACTAATTGCTTTATTGCATCCTTAGTGGTTTTGATACCACCAGCAGGCTTAACTCCAATTTTCTGCCCAGTAATTGAAAAATAATCACGGACAGCTTCTAGCATTACCAATACAACTGGAGCTGTGGCAGCAGGAGTAACTTTTCCGGTACTCGTTTTAATGAAATCAGCTCCAGCAAGCATTGCAAGATAAGAAACTTTTCTTACATTGTCATAAGTTACTAGTTCTCCAGTTTCAAATATAACTTTTAAATGTGCTTTCTTGCCACAGAGCTCTTTAATTATCTTGATTTCTTCAAAAACTTTTCCTAGATTTCCAGAAAGAAACGCACCGCGATCAATCACCATATCGATCTCACTAGCACCTGCATCTAAAGCATCTTGAGTATCTTGTTTTTTAACAGCAAGTGAGGCACGGCCTGATGGAAAAGCCGTAGAAACAGCTGCAACTGGAATATTTCTTCCACCAATAAAGTCCAACTCTTGCCTTGCTATCTTTACCAAGTCGTTATACACACAGATAGCTCCCACTGAGGGAACTGTTAAATCTGTTGGATCAGGTCTTACAGCTTTTGCGCATAGAGATTTAACTTTACTCGGGGTATCGGCACCTTCGAGGGTAGTTAAATCCACCATGCTAATAGCTAGATCAATTGCCCAGGATTTACTTGTAGTCTTAATGCTTCTAGTGGCAAGCATTGATGTCCTGGCTTCAACACCCACTTGGTCGACTGGTGGTAATTCACTTAAAAATTTTTTTAAAGAAGCTTCACTACCATCAATTATCATGAGAGTACTTTAATCAATACTTGTTTAACTTGCGACATTAATTTCTCTAAATCTAACTTTGAATCTCCTATAACCTCTATGTAACACTTTAATTTAGCCTCAGTACCACTTGGCCTAATGATTACTCTGATACCTCCAGAGTATTTAAGTCTAACACCAGGGGTGCTCAACTCTTTTTGTGCATTTAAATTCTCAATTGACTCAAGGTCAAAATTCAACAGAACTTTAGGTGGATTATCAAGGATCTTTTTTAACAATAACTCAGATTTATTTGTATCACTTACTCGAATAGATATTTGGTCAGTTAAATAATAGCCAAAATTTTTGTAAACCTGTTCTAAATAGCCCTCAATTGTTAAACCTCTTTCTTTTAAGTCACCAGCCATCTCAGCGATAAGGATTGCCGCGCTTATTCCATCCTTATCATTAACAGTTTTTGGATCTACGCAGTAACCAAGCGCCTCTTCATAACCGTATGCCAAATTTGGTACTTTCGAGATCCATTTAAAGCCAGTTAGTGTTTCCGAGAATTTTATTTTGTTACTTAATGCAATTTTGCTTAATAGAGTTGAAGATACTAGTGAATTTGCAACCGCACCACTTCTTATTCTGCCTTTTTCTATCAAATATAAACCTAAAGCAACTCCAACCTCATCACCTTTTAGTACCCGCCAAGTTCCAGTTGAATCTTTAATAGCAACGGCACATCGATCTGCATCTGGATCATTTGCTATTACTAGGTCTGCACTAGATTTTTTAGCATATTCAATTGATAAGTCCATAACTCCAATCTCTTCTGGATTGGGAAATTTAGTAGTGGGAAAATCAGGATCGGGCTTTAATTGTTCTTGAACAATAAGAGGGTCCAAAAACTTGGAAGCTTTTAACACTTTTAGGAAAGTTTCCGCACCCACTCCATGAATTGGTGTATAAACAATCTTTAAATTATTTGGTTTTGTAACTAAAGAAGCAGTAGCTCTAACGTAATCGTCAATCAGATCTTCACTTACAGTTTGAAAATTACTCGATCTATTTGGAGTCAAATTTGCCTTTGATATATCAGCTGATATTTCATTATCAATCGGTGAGATTATTTGTGAGCCAGAAAAGTTTATTCCTTTTACATTTCCTCCCAGATAAACTTTATAACCATTATCACTTGCAGGATTATGACTTGCAGTTACCATAATTCCTACATCGGCCTTTAGCTTTTTCACGGCAAAAGCCAATACCGGAGTTGGCAATTCCCTGGGTAAAAGAAAGGTACTAATTCCTGCACCTGCGAAAATTTCTGCACTATCTAATGCAAATTCTTTAGATCCATGTCTTGCATCTCTACCAATAACTACAGACTTCAAATTATTTCTCTCCATGAATGCAGCAATTCCGGTCGCAGTTCTAGTAACTACCGCTCTATTCATGCAAGAGGGACCTGGCCCTAGAGCACCTCGTAATCCAGCTGTACCAAATTGTAAGAATCCATTAAAACAACGTTTTAATTCGAACTCATTAGATTCATTAAGCCATTTAGTTAATTGTTTTGCACTCTCTTTGTCTGGATCATGTTTAATCCAATCCTCAACCTCTTTTTTTAACTGAGCTGAAATCACAACTTAGGAAGGATCCTGGCTAAAAGTTTTCCCATTTGATCTGCCGCAGCTTTCCCTGCAGCGATAACTTCTGCATGGTTTAATTTTTCGCCGGTTACCCCAGCCGCAGCATTTGTGACTAATGAAATTGCGAGAATTTCTGCACCCAATGCATGAGCTGCAATTGCCTCTGGAACTGTCGACATTCCAACTAAATCTGCACCTAAAGTTCTCATCATTTTAATCTCAGCTGGCGTTTCATAAGCAGGGCCTCGCCAATGCACATACACTCCCTCAGCAAGTGTTGAGTCTTCGGCTTTAACTATCTCCCTAAGTCTTTTACTGTATAAATCTGTCAGGTCTACAAAATCTGCACCTATTAGCGGTGAAGCTGCTGTCAATGAGATATGGTCCTTAATGATTACTGGTTGACCAACTTTATAATCTGTATTTATTCCGCCACAAGCATTGGTCAAAACAATTGCGCGACAACCAGCCTTAACTGCAGTTCGCACAGCATGAACAACGGGTTCCATACCCAAGCCTTCGTAAAAATGTGTTCGACCTAGGAAAACTAAAGCATCAATGGAGTTATTTAAGTTATAAGAACGGACTTTTCCACCATGTCCTGAAACTGTTGGCGCTGGAAAACCTGGTAAATCAGTTACAGAAAATTCATGAGTCGGTATTCCAAGTGCCTCTGCTGCAGAAATCCAACCTGAACCCATGACAAGTGCAACATCATGTTTTTCTTTCTTCGTTATTTTTCTTAATTCTTTGGCAGCATTTTCAGCTGTTCCTATCGGGTCTTTATAAAGTTTACTCATAAGACAAACTTATCGTAAATCAATAATTTTTAATATCAAGCCAGCTATATCCAAGCGATATGAGCATTTTCCGAACTAGGGGAAGAGATAAGCCAATAATTCCGCTAGGGTCTCCTTCAATACTTGAAATAAATGGTGCGCTTAAACCATCTAAAGTAAATCCACCAGCGACATTAAGTGGCTCACCGGAATTAACATAATCGATAATTTCTTCCTCACTTATTTCTGCAAAATTTACTTTTGCAGTAGAAAGTTCAACTATTTCCTTTTCTTGCCTAGTGTCTATTACACAATGACCTGTATGTAAATATCCAAATTTTCCACTAACTAATCTACTGCGCTCTATGGCTATCTTGCGATCAAGTGGCTTGCCCAGAGATTTTCCATTAAATTCAAACGTAGAGTCACAACCAATTATTAATGAATTGGCTGGTGATTTAACTCTGACAGCATTTGCCTTGAGCGTGGCTAATTTTAAGACTAACTCTTTCGGCGACAAGGAATTAAACTCCTCGGACTCTTCATCTATTCCACTCACAAGAACTGTGGGTTTAATTCCAGCACTCTCCAGCAGTTTAAGCCTGGATGGGGATGATGAGGCAAGAATAATTTGGACCATAATAAAGGTAACCTTATTACATGACATTCCCAAATATTGGTTTAATCGCTGACGAAATTGTTAAAAATAATTTTAAACAAGAAGCAGATAAATTAGGTATTGGCATTAAATTCATTGAAATTGGCCTATCTACAGAAAAAATTATTGAATTAAGCAAAGATTGTAATTTTATATGTGTGGATCCAAATTTAATTTCAATCTCATCATTAAAATCTATCGAACGATCTGGCGTGATGATTTATCCTCCAATTTCAGCAATTGAATCCATGGCTAAATTAACCATGTATCCATCAAAGACTCAGATGCTCTCAATTGTGGTAACAAGATCTCCACATGCTCAGATTTCTACTTGGCCAATCACACTTATCACTGAGAATGTTTTAATCACGCCTGCGCCCGCGATAAGTGATGAACAAGCCGTAGAGATTCAATTATCAGCAATAAATTTTGCAAATGAAATTAAATTAATTGGTGGACTAGAATTAATTGTTGATGCCGATGATTTTAAAAAATTAATAGGCATAAATTGGATTAATCCGCTATCAAGTCACTCTTTTGCTATTGGTTCTGTCACGGGATATTTTGAACAATACTTAAGAGCAGTACTAGATCTTCCACTAGGAAACTCAACAAACTTAAATTCATTTATTGTTACTGGAAATTTATTCACAGATGTTAATAGCGATGATTATCGACCATATTTACATTTGATGGCTAGAAATCCTAATCTGAAGTTTGATCAGCTAAGAAAAAAAGTTGGGTTACTGGGTGATAATTTAGAGAATATACTTACTGAAGTAATTCATGCTCAACAATATTATTGTGGTGAAATTGACGAGTGATTACCTTTTTTCATATTCAATAGCTGGACATTTATTCATTGCAGTTAATAGGCCAGCAGCTTTAGCACGAGATATTGCTGCCTGATCAATCACATCAAGTTGTAGCCATACTCCTTTTGCCCCCATAGATATTGCCTCATCAACAACAGAGCCAGCTAATTGTGAATTTACGAAAACATCTACAACGTCGATTGGAATCTTAATTTCAGATAGTTTTGAATAACCTTTTTGACCATGTACCACTTCTGCTTTGGGATGTACTGGAATTACTGTATGACCCTTTTCAATTAATAATTTTGCTACTTTATAAGCAGCTCTCTCAGAATTATTACTAAGCCCAACTACTGCCCAAGTCTTTAGTTTTAGCAGATCATCGATGTCGTTAGCCAACCTGACTCCTACCTAGTGCGCGAAACTTCCACCCAGCTTTAAGCCATAGCTCTCGGTCTAGTGCATTTCGGCCATCAATCATGATGGCATCTTTTACCAACGTTTTAACAGTTTTTGGATCAATCTGCCTATAAATTTTCCATTCAGTTAAATGAAGAACTATGTTTGAATCCTTTAGCGTTGTATTTATATCTTCAGCAAAATTTAAAGCAGGAAATCTTTTTTGAGCATTGATAATTGCTTTTGGATCATGAACGGTAACGATTGCACCCGCAGCTTGAATTTGAGCTGCAATATCCAAAGCCGGCGAATCTCGAACATCATCGCTATCGGGTTTAAAGGCAGCGCCTAGAATTGCAACCTTCTTTCCCTTAAGATCATTTGCCAAATCATTACGAACTAATTCAATTATCCGTTGTCTTGCTCGAAGATTTATCGAATCAATCTCTTCAAGGAATTTAACTGCTTGTTTAGCACCTAACTCCTCTGCTCTCGCCATAAATGCACGTATATCTTTTGGTAAACAACCACCACCAAAACCGATACCTGCTTGAAGAAACCTACTTCCAATTCTCGGGTCATACCCAATTGCTTTAGCTAAAACCGTAACATCTCCGCCAGCTGCTTCGCAAACTTCTGCCATAGCATTAATAAAAGAGATTTTAGTAGCAAGAAAAGAATTTGCTGCAACTTTAACAAGTTCAGATGTTGGTAAATCAGCTCTAACCCAGGGTGTATTTTCTGCAAGGTTTTTTGCATAAACTTCTTTTAAAATTTCCTCAGCTCTATCATTGGCAACTCCAACAACTAATCTATTTGGTTTAAGAGTATCTTCAACTGCGAATCCTTCACGTAAGAATTCGGGATTCCAAGCCAAATCAGCCTTTGGATTTAACTCAATTAATCTACTTCTCAATCTTGCTGCAGTTCCTACTGGCACAGTTGATTTACCAACAACGAGCGCACCTGCTTTAACGAATTCGGCTATAGATTCAAGTGCTGAATTAACGAATGTTAAATCTGCAGCGATACCACCTTTTACCTGTGGAGTTCCAACGCAAATAAAATGAACATCACAATCGGCAAGATCTTTAATATTGTTTGTAAATGTTAACTTTCCAGAGGCTATCTGCTTAGAAAGTAACTCCTCGAGGTCAGGCTCGTAAAAGGGTACCTTTCCTTTACTGAGAAAATCTATTTTGTTTTGCTCGGTATCAAATCCAATTACTTCAAATCCCATACTAGCCATACATGCAGCATGTGTTGCCCCTAGGTAGCCAGTACCAATTACTGAGAGTTTTAGCGCCATGGATGTAAGCCTATCTAATTATCTACAGATGTTATCTTCAGCGGTCCGAGTTTTAAATTTATCAATTACGGTGGGCTTCTCTGTTTTTGTTGTAGAGGCAGAAGGTGATGGAGTTACCTCATCAACAATGGCTCGATCTTCACGCAATCTGTCCCAAAGTTGTGGTGCAAGCACTGGATCCCAAAGCACTGAGGCAGTAACGCCATTTGCGTAGTAATTTAAATCTGAAAGTGGAACAGTTAATGTTCTGACATTAGAAGCAGATACAGATTTGAATTGTTTAGCTAGCACGATTAACTCTGAACTATTTAAACCACTGTCAGTTGTTACTGCAGAGAGCGCAGAGTTTATAAAACTTGTCATTGTCACTGGGTTTAGTAGTACACCAAGGCTAGTTGCTTTTTTTACAATAGAGGATATAAATGCCTGCTGTCTTTGCATTCTTCCGATATCACCGAGTCCATCAAACTCTCTAGTTCTTACATATTTAAGTGCTTCAATTCCATTCAAGGTGTGAACACCTGCGGGCAATACCAGGTGACTTTTTGGATCATCGATATCCTTTTTAGTACAGACCTCCACGCCACCTAATGCATCAACCATTCGAGCAAATCCTACAAAGTTTATTTCCACATAATGATCAATCTTAAGATTTGTCATCTCCTCAAGTGTTTGAATAAGTAATGGTGCTCCGCCCCAGTTAAAAGATGAATTGATTTTTGAATGAACAGCAGGAATATCTTTACCTGAACTATTTTTATGAGCTGGTATCAGAGCATATGAATCACGTGGAATTGAAATGATTACTGCTTTATCTCGTGACTTTGACACATGAACTAGTAGCATGGTGTCAGAGCGCTTTCCAGCAGCGGTTTTAACAGAACCTACTCGTAACTCTTTTTGCTCAGCTTTTGTCAAACCTTCCCGAGTATCAGAGCCAACTATCAAGTAGTTAATTGCAGAAGACTTCTTTTCTGGTCTCTTATCTAAACCAGCAAAGACATCTATTTTCTCAATGGAAGCAGTTACAGTTGTAAAAGCAAGTGCACTAACACCAGAAATGGCAAGTACGGCTATAGAAATCCCAGTCAAGATCCGGACACTTCGAGCAGATTTCACCTTCTTATCCTAGATTATGGGCAGGGAATACGAGTCATACAAATTGTGTTAGGAGGAATTGTGGTGAATTTATCACTTCCTTCAGTCTCAGTTATTTTGCCCCTACTTAATGAAGAGCAAAATTTACAGGATTGCATTGCTTCAATCTTCAATCAAGATTACCCAGGGGAGCTTGAAATAATTTTGGCTTTAGGCCCTTCAAAAGATAAGACAAATGAGATCGCGAAATCTCTTGCCAACCAAGATAATAGAATAAAATTAGTAGAAAATCCTACTGGGCAAACTGCAGTTGGATTAAATTTAGCTATAGCAAAATCTAAGTTTGAAATAATTTGTCGAATTGATGGCCATTCCGAGATTGAAAGCTCATATATTAAAACTGCTGTTGAAATTATGCAGAAGAATAAGGCAGTAAATGTTGGTGGTTTGATGTATGCAGATAGTAATAAGGGATTACAGAGAGTTATCGCACTTGCGATGCGATCAAAATTAGGTGTTGGACCATCTAAATTTCATACCGGTGGCGAAGCTGGGCAGACGGATACGGTCTATTTAGGAACCTTTAGTAAACCAGAATTATTGGCTGCAGGCGGTTTTGACGAGAGATATATTCGAGCTCAAGATTGGGAGCTAAATTATAGGTTACGCAAAAATGGTGGCGTAATTTGGTTTGATCCTAAATTAGTTGTTACATATCGGCCACGAAAATCATTAATTAAATTAGCCAAACAGTATTTTCAATACGGACGCTGGCGCAGAGCGGTTTTAAGGCAACATAGAGAAACCGTTAATTACCGATACCTAGCTCCACCGTTTACAGTGTTAGTCAGTACTCTTTCGATATTACTTTCTAATGTGAATCCTATTTTTATTACTCCATTTTTTATATATTTAGCTTTAATAATTTTTGGAGGCTTAATAATTGGTAAAAATTTAATTGACAAAATACTGATGCCATTTATATTGTTTATAATGCATTTTTCGTGGGGAATTGGATTTCTTACCTCACCAAAGAAGTTATTAAAAATTAATTAGAATGCAATATGGAGTTTAATCCACCCCAGCTACCTGTTTTTGGTAAAGCCTCTAATGCACCAGTTTGAGAATTTCTTCTAAACAGCAGGTTATTTGCTTTATTTAATTCTTTAGCTTTCACCACGGATCCATCTGGTAATGAAATCTTTGAGCCGGCAGTGATATAAACACCTGCTTCAACAATACAATCATTTCCAAGACTTATTCCAATTCCAGAATTTGCTCCCAGCAATGTTCGCTCTCCGATAGATATTACCTCTTTACCGCCACCGCTTAATGTCCCCATAATTGAAGCACCACCGCCAATATCACTGCCATCACCAACAACCACCCCGGCGCTAATTCTTCCTTCTACCATTGACTTACCAAGAGTGCCAGCATTGAAATTTACAAATCCCTCATGCATAACTGTTGTGCCTGATGATAAGTAAGCGCCTAGGCGAACCCGATCTCCATCTGCAATTCTTACACCCTCTGGAATTACGTAATCAATCATTCTTGGGAATTTATCTACCGAATAAACTACTAAATTATTGAATTTATTTTGTAACTGTAACCGAACCGTTGCAAAATTTTCGACATCACAAGGCCCAGCTGATGTCCAAACAACATTTGTAAGTAGGCTAAAAATGCCTTCTAGATTAAGTTCATTCGGTTTAACAATTCGGTGTGAAAGTAGGTGAAGCCTGAGAAAAACATCTTTAGCATCCTTAGGTTTGTCTTGAAGATTGATTTTTAATTCAACCAAAACTTTTTTAACCCCTCGAATATCATCATTTCCGAGTTGGGCTTTGATCTCTTTTACTGGTTGGCTATCTGAAGGCTCGCCAATTCCTAAAGAGTAAAAAGTACAATCAAGTGTTTGCCCAGAATTGTTTTGTGTTGCAAATCCAAAGCCATAAGCGGAATTTTGATTATTGCCCATTAGGCAACGGTATCAAAATGTCGCTTAGGTAATAGACTAATTTCATGCGCGTATCTGTTTTCTGCTCCTCTGCACCAGATATTCCTAAAACATCACTTGATTTAGCTTTTGAAATCGGAAAAGCAATTGGTGAACAAGGGTGGGATCTAGTTTGGGGAGGTGGTCGAGCCTCCATGATGGGTGAGGTTGCAAAAGGTGCCAGATCTGTTGGTGCTGCAACAATTGGAGTCATTCCAGAACCATTAATCAAGTTAGAGTTTGAAGATAAAGATGCTACGCAAATGCATGTTGTAAAAAATATGCGTGATCGAAAGGCAAAGATCGAGGATCTAGCAGATGCTTTTATCGCGCTGCCGGGGGGAATTGGGACCCTAGAGGAATTTTTTGAAATTTGGGTAGGCAGTTATTTAAAATTTCACCAAAAGCCAATTGCAATTTGTGATCCACATGGCGTTTATGACCCACTTCGTAGGGCTTTAGATCATCTAGCTCAACATAATTTTATGAAGACTGGACAAGCAGAGTTAGTTGCATGGTGCTCAGATATACCATCAACAATTGAGGCGATAAGAAAATGAATAAACTTTCTCACTTAGAATTAACAATCAAAATAAATAAGCCGATCAAAACAGTATGGAAGTCACTAGTAGATTGGCGCAGCCAAGGTAATTGGATGCTACAGACTAAAGTTTGGTCTGAATTAGATCAGGATCAAACGATAAAAAATGGTAAAGGAGTATTAATTTTTGCCTTTACTGGATTATTTCCAAATTTATATCCAAAAATACGAATTGGATTTTTAGATACTATGGAGATTACTAAATTTAAGCCTCCTACGCTTTGCGAAGTAATCCATATTGGTCGAGTTATTCGTGGGAGTGGAAAGTTTGAACTTAAAGAAATAAAGAATGGAACCTCATTTAATTGGCAAGAAGATTTAGATGCCCACCCTGTATTTTTGCTGATAATGAAGCCATTCTTATTACTCGGTGTATGGCTATCGCTACGCAGATTTGCACGGCAATTAAGTCACTAATCCTAAAAGTCCCTCTGCTTACCAGTAACCTTGTTCCATGAATTCAGATATCGGTGATAAGAGTATTGCTGAGCTTATCTCCACGTTGCCGGAGGAAGAACGGCTAATTCTGAGATTACATTTAGTAAATTCGGTTAGCACTAGCGAAATAGCAAGTAAACTTGGTGTGCCCGAGAGAGCAGTAATATCTGTTATAGCAAGTGGTAAATCGCGCCTAATTAGAATGATTTCTAAAGGCGATTTATAGGATTTCCCACATCTGGACTTATCAGGGATAATTACACCTCTAGTCAGGCTAGTTGAGTTTTGTAGGGGAGAATCACATGGCGGCAATGAAACCAAGAACTGGTGACGGCCCAATGGAGGTTACAAAAGAGGCCCGCTCAATGGTTATGCGAATCCCATTAGAGGGTGGCGGTAGATTGGTAGTTGAGTTAAATATAGAAGAGGCAACAAATTTAGGAAATGTGTTACAAGCTGCAGTTGCGTTAGTTAAAAAGTAATCACTAGCTTAAATATTAAAAGGATTATGAATCCTAAATCTCCTAACTTGTATCCAAAACTTACAAATATAAGTGAGAGCGAATTAGATTTTTCACTCTTTAACGCAGTTGCTATCCCGGTATTAGCTCAGGAAGAATTACAGGTTAAGGAATCAAAAGTACTTAAGCTATTGAGTAATTTCGTCAAAATTGATTTAAATCTTGAACTTAAAAAATGGCCAGACTTTACCGGCAAACCAGGTGAAATAATTGAGCTTCCAGTGATTAATGATAACCTTACTAGGATTTACTTAGTTGGAGTCGGTAGCGAGAGCATAGAAGATATTAGAAAAGCATCTACCTCTATAGGCAGAAAAGTTAAAAATACTAATACAGTTTTACTATCTTTACTGACCTCAGATATCGATTTAATGACTATAAGCCTGATCGCTCTTCAATTATCCAATTATCAATACTCACTTAAAACTGATCAAAAAATTAAGAAACCAACCTTTTATACCGTTGGAAATTTCTCTGACCAAGGCGAAAGAGCAGATATTTTGGCAACCGCTGTCTGGCAAGCACGGGATTTAATCCATACACCTTCTAATTTTAAAAATCCTCAATGGTTAGCAATAAAAGCAGAGAGTATGGTTTCAGAAACCAAGAATTCCTCCCTTAGCATCTCAATAAAATCTGGTAAATCAATTAATCAATTTGGTGGCTTAAATGCAGTTGGAAATTCCTCCCCAGATCCTGGGCCTAGATTAATTGAGATTTCTTACGCTCCAAAAGGTTCAGCTAGCTGGCCACATGTGGTTTTAGTTGGTAAAGGTATTACTTTCGATACTGGTGGGGTATCACTGAAGCGACCATATGAAAGTATGGTGGGAATGAAAAGTGATATGGCTGGTGCAGCTGCAGCACTCGCTGCAACTATTGCACTCTCTCGAATTAAACCAAAAGTAAAAGTTACAACTTTACTTATGGCAGCTGAAAATTCATTATCAGCCACTGCACAACGCCCCTCTGATGTTATTGAACATTATGGTGGCACCACAGTTGAGGTAATAAATACTGACGCCGAAGGTAGGCTGGTTTTAGCCGATGGGTTGTCCTATGCAGATTTAGAACTAGACCCAGATTACTTAGTAGATATTGCGACCTTAACTGGTTCAGCAACTTTAGGCTTAGGGCGACAGTATGCAGCTATGTACACTAGAAATAAAACATTGGCTAATAAGTTTGTGGAGGTGGGCGAAAAAATTGGTGAGAAAGTTTGGCACATGCCATTAGTTGATGATTACTCAATAGCGCTAGAGAGTGAAATTGCAGATTTCAATCACTTAGCAGATAAGTTTGATTTTTCAGCAGGTTCGATTACTGCTGCACTATTTCTAGAGAAATTTGCTGGTAAACGAAACTGGGTGCATTTAGATATTGCTGGTCCAGCTAGGTCTGAGGTAGATGCTGGAGAAAATATTAAAGGTGGAACTGGATTTGGCGCTCGCTTACTAGTTGAATGGTTGGCTACATTTTGAACCAAATTAATCAGCCTAGAGGTGATATGAGCTCCTACTCCGAAACCTTTGCTCACGAGGATTACTTTATGCAATTGGCAAGGCGAAATGGTGAGGAGGTTGGAACGTCAGATCCAACACCTGCCGTTGGAAACTACATAAAGTTTCTGACTAAACTTTTGAACTCAAAATCTGTTGTTGAAATTGGTACGGGTTCTGGTGTTGGTGGGCTATGGATATTTCAAGGTATAGCCCATGATGGGGTACTGACTACCATTGATTCCGAACGTGAACATTCCAGAATTGCACGGACAATATTTGAAGATGCAGGAATACCATCTACAAAGTATCGAATAATTACGGGAAAATTAATTGAAGTTATTGGCAAACTTGCAGATACTTCCTATGAAGTTGTAGTTATCAGACCGGCTTTAGATTTATTTGAAATGGTTCAAGAATCTTATCGATTGCTTAAACCAGGAGGTGTGCTCGTAATTGACCAAATTCTCAGTAATGGCAAGGTGGCCGATCCTTCTCAACGTGATCCTGAGAGTATCGCCCGAAGAGATGCAATTAAACTGATTAAAGAGGATGAAAGATGGTCGGCAGCAGTAATCCCGGTTGGCGCAGGAGTATTGGTTGCCAATAAACTTGTTTAGATGAAGCGACCATTAAATACCCCTTGGTGGCAACCTGCAGTTGAAAACAAATCAAGAATTTATATCCAGAAACGAAACAATTCATCACTCTTTGTATTAGTGATCGTAGTTGCTTTAATTGCCGGGGCAATAGGTGCAACTCTGGGCAGGTCAACCACTCAAAACTTGGGCGCAAATTTAGTTCAAACTGAAAATATTGTTGAGCGAGCACCGGGCTCGATCGCTGCATTGGCGGCAAGATTGATCCCAGCTGTGGTTTCAATCGCCGTTAATGCTGGTAGTGGATCTGGCACTGGGTCAGGATTTTTTTTAGATAGTGATGGTTTTATTTTGACAAATAACCATGTGGTTGAATCAGCAGCCAATAGTGGGAGAATTACTGTTGAAACTTCAGATGGTAAAAAATATCCTGCAAAATTAATTGGTCGCGACAACTCCTACGACCTGGCAGTACTTAAAATAGATGTTAAAGCAGCCCCCACTTTGCAACTAGGCAACAGTGATCAAGTTATGGTTGGAGATGCTGTAATAGCAATTGGATCACCACTTGGGCTGTCAGGAACTGTAACAGCCGGGATTATTAGCTCTAAGAATCGTCCTGTAACTACCGGAAATGGTTTTGGTGAATCTTCATTTATAAATGCCCTCCAGACTGATGCAGCGATTAATCCTGGCAACTCCGGGGGACCATTAGTAGATTCAACTGGTGCGGTAATTGGTGTCAACTCTGCTATTGCAACTCTTGGCGCGGGTTCTCAAGCCGGCTCTATTGGATTAGGTTTTGCAATTCCAATAAATCAGGCAAAGAAAACTGCAGAGCAGTTAATAAATACTGGTTCTGCCACTTATCCGATTATGGGTATTTCAGTTGATACACAATTTAATGGTGTGGGCGCATTGATATCAAGTGAATCAACTGGAATTACACCTGGTGGTCCTGCTGATAAAGCTGGACTTAGAAAAGGAGACATAATAATTGCACTAGATGGTGCAAGTGTTGAAAATTCAAATGAATTAATAGTTGCAATTAGAAGTAAAAATATCGGCGATAAAGTAAAAGTCAAATTTAAACGAAATAACATAACTAGAGAGGTAGATGTAGTTTTAGCTGCATCTAGGAGATAAAATGTTTAATTTGGGCGCCGGAGAGGTTTTAGGTTTATTTGTGCTTGGAATAATTTTAATTGGGCCTGATCGAATGCCGAATGTTGCTGCGGACTTTGCAAGATTATTAATTAAGTTAAAAAATTTGGCACAAAATGCCACTAATGAATTAAAAGAAAATTTAGGACCAGGGTATGAAGATTTACAGGTAAAGGATCTACATCCTAAGACCTTCATTAAAAAACATATTGGCGATGTAATTGATAAAAGTGATTTTGAAATCAAGCCGAAGCCAAAGATTGATCCGGATCTTTTATGAGTACTGTTGAAGCAATTAACAAAGCCCTTACTACTGTTATTGACCCGGAGTTGCATAAACCATTGCCAGAATTAGGAATGGTTGAGTCAGTTTCATTTGAATCTGGAGTAGCAAAAATAAAAATTCTTCTTACTATATCTGGTTGTCCAATGAAGGACAGGCTGAAATTAGATATTACTAATTCTTTAAAAAATATAAATGAAGTTAAGAGTTTAGATATTATTTTTGGTGTAATGAATGATGATCAACGAAACGCGGTAAAAAAAATTATCCGAGGTGGCCGGGAAAAATTTATACCATTCGCTCAACCAGATTCGTTAACAAGAGTTTTAGGCATCGCATCAGGCAAGGGCGGTGTAGGAAAGTCATCAGTTACTGTTAATTTAGCTGTTGCTGCTGCAGCCAGAGGATTAAAAGTCGGTATTTTGGATGCTGACGTATATGGACACTCTATTCCTAGGTTGATGGGCATTTTAGATAAAAGACCAACTGCAATTGATCAAACTTTTATACCGGTTGAAAACTACGGAGTAAAAGTAGTTTCAATGGAGATGTTTAAGCCGGAAAGATCTGACCCAGTTGCTTATCGAGGACCTTTATTGCACCGAGTTTTAGAACAATTATTAAGTGATGCTTACTGGGGCGATTTAGATTTATTACTTTTGGATTTACCACCCGGCACTGGTGATATTGCGATATCGCTCGGTCAACTAATTCCAACATCTGAAATTATTGTAGTAACAACACCTCAAATTGCAGCGGCTGAAGTCGCAGAGCGTGCTGGTCGTATTGCTCATCAAATTAAGCAACCAGTAATTGGAGTAATCGAGAATATGTCAGACTCAGAGTGCAAACAGTGTGGCGAAAAACTTTCAGTTTTTGGAAGTGGTGGTGGTGAAGAGACTGCTCGCCGACTTGGAGTATTAGTCGGGGCTGAGGTACCACTGCTTGCAAAAATTCCATTTAACTCAGAACTTAGAGAAGGTGGAGATGAGGGCAATCCAATTGTCTTGTCTGATCCAAAGTACAAAAAGGTATTTGATGAAATTCTCGATCAGATTATTATCAGGCCAAAATCTCTAGTAGGAGTTAGACTTAACGTAAATACCTAGTTTTTCTTCTTTAACTTTTCAACGATTTCTTCAATAGCATCAGCAAGTTCACTTCTAAGGTGGTCTCTAGTTGTAACTTCATTCACTGATGTTCGCAAGCTTGCCAATTCCCTAGCCAGGTATTCAGTATCCGCGATATTTCTTTCATCTCTTTCACGGTCTTCGTTACCTTGAATTCTGTCCCGATCTGCCTGCCTATTCTGGGCAAGCAAAATAAGAGGGGCAGCGTAAGAGGCTTGTAGTGAGAGTAAAAGTGTTAAAAATATAAATGGATACTCATCAAATTTTAAATTGTCTGGAGCTGAAAAATTCCAAGTAATCCAAAATATTACAAAAACCGTCATGAATACTAGAAATTTGGCAGTACCTAAAAACCTGGCAAATTTTTCTGACCAACGACCGAATGCCTCTGGGTCATAAGATGGTTTTAAGCTCCTACGAGCCTCTCGTGGGAACTCAAGTGAGTTCTTATTCAATTTCTCTTTTGCCACGATTATCTAGCCTCACTTTCTTGTTTTAGAGACTCATCATGTCGCCAGTTCTCGGGAAGTAAATGGTCTAACACATCATCAACTGTGACGACTCCTAATAAACGATCATGGGCATCAACAATAGGAACAGCAAGTAAGTTATAGCTAGCCAAATACAGAGATACTTCATTTAAATTTGCTTCAGGAGACAGGGGCACTATGTCATTATCTAAAATTCCACCCAAAAGTGTTGCTGGTGGTTCTCTTAATAATCGTTGGATATGAACTACTCCCATAAAGCGCCCAGTTGGAGTTTCAATTGGTTGGCGGCAGATGAATACTTGTGATGCAAGTCCAGCTGATATTTCTGACGCTCTAACTTTAGCGAGAGCTTCAGCAACTGTTGAATCGGCGGTAAGGACTATTGGTTCAGTAGTCATCATTCCACCTGCAGAGTAATCTTCATACTTCATAAGTCTTTGAACATCTTCGGCATCCTCTGGCTCCATTAACGCCAACAATGCTTGTGCACGCTCTTGACCTACTTCACGCAATAAATCAGCGGCATCATCTGGATCCATCTCCTCTAATACATCCGCAGCTCGCTCACCTTCAAGCTCAGCTAATAACTCAACACGAGATGCTTCATCCATCTCTTCAAGTACATCAGCCAACCGCTCGTCATCTAGCGCTCTGGCAACTTCAACTCTTCGCTTTATATTTAAATCATGTAACACAGAGGCTAGATCAGCTGCTCTTAAGTTCGCTAAGGTTCCAAGTAAATTACTTACACCATGATTGCTTTCTCCGATTGTAAATCCAGTTATTTCAGCCCATTCAACTGTAATTGATGTTCCTCGCCTGCGAATTCCAGTGCCGCGCTTCATAACATGGACTTTCTCAATGAACCAATCTCCAGTTTTTGATAACTCCATGGCAACATCTTCAACTGTAACTTTTTCATTTGTTTCCACCAAAGTGACTGAACGATCTAAAAATTCTGAAAGCACTGTAATTTCATTTGTCCTTGGTTCAAATCTGCGCATATTAAGTAAACCAGTAATAATTACATGCCCATTATTTATGGAAGTAACTCGAGTAATCGGAACAAAAATTCTTTTACGAGGCGGAACTTCAACAATAAATCCTAAAATTCTTGGTGATTGATTGTTAGAGCGCATAGTCGCAACTGCATCCCTAACTTTTCCAACCTGGTCGCCATTAGGATCAAAGACACCAGTACCGGCTAATCTCGCTAGGAATACACGCTCTAATTGGAAGCCTCTAGTTGTATTCATAAGGTAAGGGTATCGCTAAGGCAGTGATTCATAATAATATTTAATTTCAGATAGGTTTCACCTGTGAAGGATCATTACCACACCAAACTTCCAACGGGTAGGGATATCCCGCTATTAGCCGTTGGAATTATTGGAATCGGAACCTCTGGGCCAATTATTGCCAAGAGTCTGATACCAGTCCCTTCATTGATTTTCCTCCGAAATTTAATTGGTGGTCTACTAATGCTGCCGTTTGCAATCAGTAGGCGAGAATGGAAATCTAAAACACAACTAATTTCTATTTATTGGTCTGCATTGGCTGGCATGATCCTTGCCGCTCATTTTTTATGCTTTTTTTGGTCCATGAGATTAACAAGTGTTGCAACCGGCACAGCCCTTACTGCTACACAGCCAATATTTGCAGCACTATTTATCAAATTTAAGGGTGGACATATACCTAAAAGATCCATTGGTGGCATGTTGATCGCATTTTTTTCTGTATTAGTTATTACTGGAGTTGATTTGAACCTATCAATTCGATCTTTTCAGGGAGATTTACTTGCAATTATTGGTGGAGCCTTAGGTGCAAGCTATATGTTAATTGGATCTAAAGTACAAAAAGATATTTCTACATCGACTTTTACATCTGTTTGTTACTTAGTGTGCTCCTTATCAGTTTTGCCAGTTGTATTTCTTACTGGTTCACCACTATCTGGATTTACTACCTATGATTGGTTATTGTTACTAGCTTTAATAATTGGTGCGCAATTACTTGGTCATACCCTGTTTAATCTCTCATTAAAACGCGTATCGCCCGTGGTTGTATCTTTGATTGTATTTTTTGAAGTTCCAGTAAGTGCGATTCTTGCGTTAATTTGGTTAGGGCAACAACCACCTACGGGAACAATACCGGGAATTATCGGGCTAATCTTCGGTTGCTCAATTTTTGTACTTAGATCAAATCAGGAACATCAGGTAAGGCAATGATTGATTTACATACTCATACTACTTTTAGCGATGGAACTGATACTCCAACCGAATTAGTTAATAAAGCGCTAGCAAGTGGAATTTCAGTTTTGGCAATAACTGATCATGATTCGATAAGCGGTTGGAATGAGGCCACTGCTGCACTGCGTCCTGGACTCTCGCTGGTACCAGGAGCTGAAATATCTTGCCAAACTGCGGATGGGGTAAGTGTTCATGTACTAGGTCTACTATTTGATCCAAACCATCAGGAATTAATGAATACACTAGAAAAAACTAGAGATAATCGAATTGGCAGAATGGAAAAGATAATTACCCGAATAAATGAAGCTGGAATAGATATTTCTATGTCAGATGTACTAGAGCAGCTTTCAGAAGGTGCAACTCTCGGCCGACCACACTTGGCAGATGCCTTGGTAAAGAAAGGAGTTGTGGCGAGCAGAGATGAAGCTTTTTCAAAAATGCTTCATAATAATTCTAAATATTATGTATCTCACTATTCCCCTTCACCAGAATTAGCGATTGAGTTAATAAAGCAAGCCGGAGGGGTAGCAGTTATAGCCCATCCCATGGCTTCACATAGAGGCAGAGTAATCTCTGACGAAACCTTTGGCTCAATAATTAATGCTGGGCTTGACGGAATTGAGATAGACCATCGTGACCATAATCCAGATGAAAAAAAAGCGTTAATAAATTTAGCTAAAAGTTTTGACCTAGTCATGACTGGAGCAAGTGATTATCACGGTAATGGTAAGTTAAACATTTTAGGTGAGTACACAACAAATCCTGAACAATGGGAAAAATTAGAGTCTAAAGCAAATAAAAGACGAGTTATAACTGCTTAGTTTGCAAAGCCAACCTTACGGTCAGTTGATTCCCCTACCTCAACATAACTAATTTTATTTGATGGTACTAGTAGCTCTCTACCTTTTGTATCACTCAAAGAAAGCACTGCAGAGGACTTTATTGCTTCATTAACTTTAGATATGACCTCAGATTGAGTGCTTACACACTCAATATTTATTTCATGAGTTGAATCTGAAATGCCAATTTTAACCTCAGTTCGTGCCGAGGTTTTTGCTACTGATTTTGGAGTTGCCATGTCAATACTCTACCTTTTCAATCAAAACTTTGCTAATTCATGATTTTGATTTAGGAAAACCTGATATTCCTCGCCAAATAAGATTCATTACCAATTCAGTAGCTCGCTTGCGATCAATTTTACCGTCGCGATCTAACCAATGCCTTGCTGTAGTTTGCACAGTTCCAATGATTCCAACCGCAAGCATCATTGATTCCTCTTTTCCTAATCCAGTATCAATAGAAATTACTGCACTTACCGCCGCCGCGCAGTCATAAGTCATTCTATTTAGTCGTTCGCGCACTTGTGGTTCTAAATTCATATCACTTTCAAAAAGTAATCGAAAAGCCTCACCCTCAGAATCAATAAAACCAAAGTACGCCTCAACAGTTGCCGCAACTCGAGAAGAGTTTTCGCGATTTGAAGCGATAGCTTTTTGAATCGCAAAAACTAATGAATCAATATGTAAATCTAATACTGCTAGATAAAGTTCTAGTTTAGAGGGAAAGTGTTGGTATAAAACTGGCTTACTAACATTTGCTCTATCAGCAATCTCATCCATAGCAGCAGAGTGGTAACCAGCTACCGTGAAAACTTCAAGCGCTGCAACTAGTAATTGCGCGCGACGCTCATCACGAGGTAGGCGAGTAGATTTATCATCAACCATTGATTAATTCTAATCATTCTTAAGAGATATTGTCAGATTTGATTAGTTTCAAGTTATATTGAGGCAGTGAGTGCACAAAAGCGATTATTACTTGTACATGCTCATCCAGATGATGAGACCATCAACAACGGCATAACAATGGCTAAGTATGCTCAAGAGGGAGCAAAAGTAACCTTAGTAACCTGTACTCGCGGCGAAGAAGGTGAAGTCTTAGTTGAAGAGCTGGCTAACTTAGCAAGTAACAGAGATGACAAACTTGGTGAGCACCGGGAAATTGAACTTAAGAATGCTATGAAACTCCTAGGTATTGAAGATTATAGATTTTTAGGTGCGCCAGATAAAAAATGGCGAGATAGTGGAATGATTGGTACTCCACAAAATGAGAGAAGTGATGTTTTTTGGCAAGCAAATTTAGAGGAAGTAGCACAGGAACTAGTTAAAATTATTCTCGAGACGAAACCACAGGTTTTAATTACATATGATGAAATTGGTGGCTACGGGCATCCAGATCACATAAAAGCGAATCAAGTAGCTATGAAAGCCGCAGATTTGGCAGCTAATCAAGGATGGAAGATAAGTAAAATTTACTGGAACACCATGCCCAGGTCTGTAATTCAAAACGGGATTGAAAAAATGAAAGAAGTAGGTTCAAGTTTTTTTGGAGCAGAAAGTGCCGATGAACTTCCATTTGCTAAACCAGATGAATTAGTCAGTACAGTAATTAGGGGAGTTGAGTATGTGCCACAAAAACTAGAAGCGATGAAAGCTCACGCGACGCAGATTGCAGTGGATGGGCCATTTTTTGCCCTATCTAACAACTTAGGGTTATCCGTTTGGGGCGATGAGTATTACACACTTGTAAAGGGAGAGAAGTCTGAGCCGTTTGATTCAGAAGGTCGGGAAATAGATTTATTTGCTGGAATTAATTTATGAAATTTCTTAAATCAGTTTTTTTGGGACTTTTAGTTGGATTCTGTGCAACATTACTACACAATATTTTTCCACCATTTGGATTGATCGGAGCCATAATTTTAACTTACTTAGGAGTTAAAGTATCTGAGCAGATCTATATTTTTAAGAGGTATCAGATTTATACCTCATTAGCCTGGCTACTAGTCGTTGTAAGGGCAGGCTCAATTGGATTTGCAGATGAGTTATTGATTTATGGAAATACTACTGGAAATGTTTTTATGGTCGGTGGTTTTTTGGCACTACTATTTGGATTATTTTCAAAAACTTCTTTTACTCGTTAATGATCCAATTCCAAGTTTGACCATCTTGAGTATCATTAACTGCAATTGCATTCTTAGCCAATAAATCTCGTAGGCGATCACTTTCAGAATAATCTCCCTTAGATCTTGCTGTTTGCCGTTGAATTAGCATTTCTTCTAGGTGATCTGGAAGAGATTGTATTTGGCTTGCTGGGCGGAGAAGGTCTAAGCCAAATACTGCATCAATTTCCCTAAAGACCTCATATTTAACTCCATCGTTAAGAGTTTGAGATTTTTCAATTATTCGTAATTTTTGTAGCGCTCTTGGCGTATCAAGGTCATTGCAAATATCTAAGATTATTTCGCTAATTAAACTACTTGATTCAGTTGAGTCAACATAATCATTTGATTTCCAAGTTGAAATCTTTTCTCTCCAGCGCAGCAGGAGTTGATTTGCTGCTTTTAAACTATCCCAACTCAAGTCCATCTGACTTCGGTAGCGATTTTCTAAAAAACATAACCTTAGAGCTAATGGATCAAGTTTCTTTGCAATTAAGTCTGAAACTAATACAACATTATTGGAGCTTTTTGCCATTTTACGACCCTCAAATAATAAGTGCTCTCCATGAAGCCATATTGCAACAGCTTCTTTATCAATAATGCAATTAGATTGGGCTCTTTCGTTTTCGTGATGGGGGAATCGCAAATCAATCCCACCTAAATGTAAATCAACAAAGCCATCAAGGTAGTGAAGTGACATAGCAGAACATTCAACATGCCATCCGGGAAATCCTTTACCCCATGGTGAATTCCAAATCATTTCTGTGCGGTTCTCTGCTGCCTTCCAAAGCGCCCAGTCAGCATGAAATTTTTTAGATCCATCTTCACTATATTCAAATCTATGACCAGGTTTTAACGAATCTAATCTATTTCCACTTATCGCCCCATATCCAGAAAATGATTGGGCTGAAAAGTAGACGCAATTATCACTTCCAACGTAAGCATGATTTTTATTTAACAATTTATTTATAAGGTCATGCATTAGATCTATGCATTCACTTGCCTTTGGATATTTGTTAGCAACAGTAATGTTTAAATGTTTTAAATCGGAATGAAACCTTGCTTCGTATACTCTGGCGATTTCGTAAGGATCCTTGGATTCAGCCTTTGCTTGAGCCAATATTTTGTCCTCAACAAAATCCTCTGACATATGACCAACATCTGTAATATTTTGAATAAATTTAGTCTCATAACCTAAATATTTTGCAACCCTAATTACTATGTCAGATAGTAAAAAAGTTCGCATGTTTCCGACATGAGCATCTCTATAAACAGTTGGGCCACAGCCATAAATTCTTAAACTTTTTCCATCACTACTTGTTAACGGTTGTAATTGGCGTGTTTTTGTATCAAAAAGATTTATTTGAGGTCTTTGATTGGTTAGCTTCATTTACTTGGCACAATCTTCCACACCGCTATCTTTGCCTGATCAAAGCTAACAAGCGAACCATCTTTTTTTCGTACTGTGTTCTCGCTCTCTAAAACCCCCAAAATATCGCGAAATCCCCCATCAGGATCATGCAGGCGGATACTCACCCGCTGGCCGATATGAGCCGCTGATGGCTGCATTTGGCGCCTCCTATTAAACTTGACCACAGTAATCAATCTTGATGGCAGTATTCTCCACCTAACAAGGTGGATTCACTGTAAGGAGAAGCGTGACCTACATAATTGCTCAACCATGCGTCGATGTTAAGGATAAATCCTGTATCGAAGAGTGCCCAGTCGATTGTATTTATGAGGGCGATCGAATGCTATACATCCAACCTGATGAGTGTGTGGATTGTGGTGCTTGTGAACCAGTTTGCCCTGTGGAGGCAATTTATTATGAGGATGATGTTCCGGCACAGTGGAAAAATTTTAGTGAGGTAAATAGCAAATTCTTTGTTGAAATCGGATCCCCGGGTGGAGCAGCAAAACTCGGTGCAATTGGCAAAGATCATGAAATAGTTGCTGCACTTCCACCACAAGAGAAATAAGTTTTTCTGAAGCTGCCAGATTTTCCTTGGGATCTTTTGGCGCCTTATGGTGAAAAAGCAAAAAAATATCAAGGTGGGTTCATAGATTTATCTCAAGGAACTCCAGTTGATCCAACACCTAAATTTATTCAAGATGCATTAGCAAGCGCAAGTAATTCACCCAGCTATCCACTTACCGCAGGTAGTGAGAAGTTAAGGAGTGCAATAAGAGATTGGGCAACTTCAAACCTGGGTGCAACTGGAGAGTTTGATGTACTTCCAGTAATTGGTTCAAAAGAATTTGTTGCACTACTTCCCACTTTTTTACAAAGTAAAACTGTGCTTTATCCAAAAGTCGCTTATCCAACCTACTTAGTTGGGGCATTAATGGCTTCAGCTAAGGCAATACCGGTTGAGATTGATGCTAAGAGTTGGCCAGTAGCTGACTTAGCATGGATTAATTCACCATCTAATCCAACTGGACAGGTTCAAACAGATAGTGAAATTTTAGCTGCCATTAATTGGGCCAGAGAGAATAACTCAGTTGTTGCAAGTGATGAGTGTTACCTTTCATTTTCAAAACTGTCTAAATCCATTCTTGCTTTAACTGGTGGCAATAATGATGGCGTTTTATCTGTTCACTCCCTTTCAAAGCGCTCTAATTTGGCTGGCTATCGAGCAGCTTTTGTAATTGGAGATTTAAAATTAATCGATCAAATTAGGCAGATTAGAAAACATGCTGGTTTGATGGTTTCTCTTCCGGTGCAACAGGCGATGATTGCAGCTTTATCTGATAACAATCATGCAATTGAGCAAGCAGAGCGGTATGCAAGAAGGAGGAGTAGGTTAATTTCAGCCTTTTCAGAGATTGGTTTTACTATCGAACATAGTCAAGCTGGCTTATATATTTGGTGTAGTAAAAATGAGGATTGTTTTAAAACGGTAGAATGGTTTGCAAATCTTGGTATTTTAGTTACACCAGGTAGTTTTTATGGCAGTGACAAATTTATTAGAGTTGCTCTAACAACGAGTGATGAAAATATTGATGAGGTAGTTAAGAGAATTAACCCATGAAAATTAGTGCCATTTTATTAGTTGGTGGCAAAGGAACAAGGTTAATGCCACTAACTCAACACACACCAAAGCCCATGTTAGAGGTTGCAGGAGTGCCATTTACTGAACATCAAATTAGAAAAGCTGCTAAGGCTGGAATTAGTGAGATAGTTCTAGCCACCTCATATAAAGCTGAATTATTTGAGCCATATTTTGGAGATGGAGAAAAATTTGGCATAAAGATTAAATATGCGGTGGAAACCACAGCTCTTGGAACTGGTGGTGGGATTAAAAATGCTGCTGAATTACTAGATGCATGTGATCAGGTTGTTGTCTTTAATGGCGATGTTTTAAGTGGGCATGATTTATCAAATCAGATTAATTTTCATCAAAGAAATAATGCTGATGTCACTTTATATCTTACTGAAGTTTTAGATGCTAGAGCATATGGCTGTGTTGAGATTGACAAAAATAATCGAGTGAAATCATTTCTAGAAAAGATGGATAATCCAATTAGTAATTTGATTAATGCTGGCTGTTATATTTTTAATCCAGCCATAATTAACACTATTCCTAAAGGTCAGGTAGTTAGTGTTGAGCGAGAAACCTTTCCAAATCTCATAGCCACAAATGCAAAAATTTTTGGATTTATTGATAACTCTTACTGGTTAGATATTGGCACTCCGGCAGCCTTGGTAAAGGCATCAGCTGATTTGGTAATCGGAAAAATTGAGTCTGCAGCTACACCAGAACACAAGGGTGAGGTATTGATATCAAATACTGCACAAATATCTCCTACTGCTTTGATTAAAAATGGTTCAGTACTTGGTTCTGAAGTAGTAGTTGGGAGCAGATCAGAGGTATCTGGTTCAATAATTGGAAAGGGTGCAAAAATTAGTGATGATTGCAAAATTATTGACTCAATAATCGCACCAAATACCCAAATTTCGGCTGGAATGCTCATATTTTCTAATTATTTGGGGTTTTAAACCCACAGATTGACTGATATCAACTTGACTTATTAGAGTTACAAGCGTGTAATTCTCTTATTGCGGGCACACCCTGGCCCTTGAGGAACTTGAAGTAATACCTGAAAACCTAAGGAGTGAAGATGTCAGATCAACGTGCAGAGCTTGCTGCTTTAGTAGTTTCTTCCGAACAGCTTTCTTGGCAGGAGAGAGCGCTCTGCGCCCAAACCGATCCAGAGGCCTTCTTTCCTGAGAAGGGCGGATCAACTCGGGAGGCTAAGCGGGTCTGCCTATCCTGCGAGGTCAGATCAGAGTGTCTTGAGTACGCACTGGCCCATGATGAGCGATTTGGAATTTGGGGCGGATTATCAGAACGTGAACGCCGCCGCTTAAAGCGCCGAACCGCTTAAAATAACGGGTGGCTGAAAAGCAAAGCACCGCAGCTCAAGTAAAAGACCAGTATGTAACAACCATACTTGTTACCCATAATGGTGTTACTTGGCTAAGTGAGGTTGTTGCCTCATTATCATCACAAAAACATTTGCCTGATCAAATTATTGCTGTTGATAATGGTTCTACCGATGGCTCGGTTAAGTTATTAAGTAATGCTGGAATTCCAGTAATTAAGCAATCTAAGACAGCAGGATTTGGCTTGGCTGTTGCGACTGCAGTATCAAAATTGCCACTAGCAGTAGATGAAAACAATGAGTGGCTTTGGATTATCCACGATGATTGTGCGCCGGATAAGTTTGCGCTCGCTAAATTGTTGGAGGCAGTTGTTGAACGCCCTCAAGTTGCAATCGCTGGACCTAAAATTTTGGGCTGGTATGACCGCAAACATATTCTTGAAGCTGGTGTCAGCATTACTGAAAATGGTACTCGCTGGACTGGATTAGAGGAGCGAGAGCATGATCAAGGTCAACATGATGATGTAAATACAGTTCTTGCTGTAAGCAGTGCTGGCATGTTAATTAAAAGATCTGTATTTGAAGAGCTCGGTGGTTTTGACCCAAGCCTTGAGTTGTTTAGAGATGATGTGGATTTAGGCTGGCGGGCAAATATTGCAGGATATGGTGTTATTTGCGTTGGGCAGGCTGTGCTTTACCATGCAGAAGCTGCTTCAACTGAACGCAGAACGGTTGATGTTAAGGATGCCATTTTACATCGGCCATTATTACTAGATAGAAGAAATGCTGCCTTTGTTTTACTTGCAAACTCAAGTTGGTGGATTTTGCCTTGGGTTGCACTTCAGCTCTTACTAACCTCCCTTGGTAGATCCATAATTTACTTGCTGGCCAAGCTACCAGGTTATGCCGCTGATGAAATTGCAGCTATTGGTTTATTAATTTTTAAGCCTGCCGACCTGATTAAATCTAGAAGGTATCGAAAGCGAAATCGAGTTTTAACTGCTCGGGTTATAAAGCAGTTTATTCCACCTCGAACAATTCAACTTCGGGCAACTATTGAGCGAATTTCAACAGCGGTAACCAATGCATTTAAGCCAGGAAGATCAAGTAGTAATTCACAAAAGGTAAAAAGCTACTCCGATATTGGAGTAATCGATGAAAGTTTTGATGAGATTGAATTTGTGGAAAGTAAAAGTTTTTCAAAAATTAGAGCCTTAGCTAAACAGCCTTTCTTATTTGGATTATTAATAATTTCAATATTTACAATTCTTTACTCACGCAATCGATTTGGCTCTTTATCTGGTGGTGCCCTCCCGGTTGCCCCTGATAGTGCAATGCACTTGGTAAGAGATTTTGTTAGCTCTTGGCATTTAGTTGGCTTAGGAAGTAGCTCACCAGCTCCCCTCTGGATGTTATTGCTAGCAGGGGCATCTTTAATCACAGCTGGAAATCCTCAAATTTTTATTTATTTATTCTTTTTACTAATACCTATTACTTTATTCTCTTTGGCATATAGGTCTGCTCGTAAATACTCTTTGACTACTTACTCAGCAACATTTGTCGGGTTGATCTATGCAATTTCACCAGTGGCTCTGAGCGCAATCAACCAAGGAAGAGTTGGTACCTTGGTAGTTGCAATACTTGTACCCATAATTTTTACAAGCTTAAACCAACATAAACTTTTATCTACTTTAAAATGGCGAAAGCTATATCTAGTAAGTATTTTGGCTGCAGTAGGCGCCACCTTTTCACCAGCATTTTTACTATTTTGGTTCTACTACCATCTATTTCAATTAGTAATGTTTTACGCTTCTCTTAAGAGAAGTAAAAGTTATAAGTGGCAAGTTATTCTCAAAAATTTTGATCAGGAGGAGATAAAAAAGCGTGCTGCATTATTAATCACTCCAATTTTAATTAATCTGCCCATATCGCTATCAATACTTGCCAATCCGATTTCAAAATTACTAGAGCCTGGTCTGCCGATATCGGCCGGAGACCCAATTTCAATACTCTTATTTAACCCTGGTGGGCCAGCATCTCCCGCGCTTTTTATTTTTGCTCCCTTCATTTTGTATTTAATAATCGCTTTAATCACAAAGGATCAAAGAGATCGTGGATTATTAGCATTAGTGGTCTTGGTATTAAGTATTACTTTATCTTCCTACTTTGTATCTACTAATAATGGCAGTGCCCAGCGAATTTGGACTGGATCACTTTTAGTATTTGCTCAATTTATTTTACTGCTAGCTGTATTTGCTATTGGTGAAAGATTACTGCCGCAATTAAGAAAAATTGATCTTGGATACAAGCATTTTATTTCAATGTTTACTGCCATCATTACAATTCTTTCAGTGAGTTCAATGGCAGGCTGGGCGCTGACAACAGGAGCTAACTCACTAGTCAGGACTGATAATGAGCAGGTGATTCCAGCATTTATATCTGATCTAGCAACTACTGATGAAAAGCCAAAAACTCTGGTGATTAGAAAGTATCAAGAACAAATTAAATACTTTGTTACCAGGGGAAGTGATTTAATTATTGGTGAACCAGATGTTTCAAGCCAAACTCCTGAAATTGTTCACAAATCAGTAGTTGATTTGTTTAATGGAATTGGTGCAAATAGTAGCCAGGTATTGGGATACTATGGAATTCAATATATTTTTATGAAAAATCCTGCAGATCCAGCCTTAGTTCGAACTATTGATGGAATTGGCGGCTTTACCAGAAGTTCAGCTACTAAAGATGGAGTAATTTGGAAAGTAAATAAGGCACACGCCAGAGTGTCATTTCAAAATAAAGCAGGACAGTTTTTTACTATAAATTCAACTGACAAGAGTGCCAATGGGTATATATCCTCCGTAGGGGTTGTGATTGTGGCGGAAAAGTATGATCCATCTTGGAAGTTACTTTTAAATGGTAAGAATGTCACATTAGAGAAAAATGAATTTGATTTACCAATTTTTAGAATAAACCAACCAGGAGAGGTCTTAATTACTCATGATGGTACTGCCCGAAGAGGTTGGATTTCTATTCAACTAATAATAATTCTTTCGGTCGTAATTTTAGCGTTGCCTGCCGGTAGAAGGCGACGGGAAGTTCCTCTTGAGGAATTATTATGACCCAGAGAATTTCCCTAAGGATGAAGTTATTGTTTGTATTTTTAATTGCAATGTTAATAATCAGTTTTTTAGCTCCACAACAAAGTGAACAGATTAAGGTGACTTCTACCTATCCAGCAACAGTTTGCCCGGCAGTAGGTAACAAAGTCTCATCCATAGCTGGAGTGACTTATTCAAAGATTGGTCGAAGATCAATAGATGGTAATAGTAAAAAGTTAGTAAAAGGTAGAACTACCCAAATTCCATTAGCTAACAACTCTATTTTGGTAGAAGGAAATGCTGGAACTGCTATTACCTTCGCAAATAATAAATGGAAAGCAGTAGTGCCATGTTCGGTCAGCAATGGCCAACAATGGTTTGCAGGTGGTTCGGGAGCCTTAACCAGTAAATCATTTTTATACATTGTAAATAGCGGTTTTTCAGAATCAAATGTTGAGGTAGAAGTATTTACGCCAACTGGTGCCCTTGAAGTTAGTACTTTCACTGTGGCTCAAAATTCAACTAAGAAGATCGCAATAGATACTTTGGCTCCTGGTGTGGAAGAAATTGTTATTTCTGTTAAAACATTATCAGGAAGGGTGTCTTCATTTTTATTTGATGAGCGAAAAAAAGGCCTTAAATCTTTAGGTGCTGATTTTGTCTCTCCGATTGCGAAACCCGAAAAGCAGGTAAGAATTGTTTCAGTCCCGGGATTAATTGGAAAAACTAACACTAAAGATAACCTTCTTAGCCATAGCCTAAGAGTTCTAGTAACCGGAAAAATTGATGCAAATATAGAGGTTACAATTAATTCAAATGACGGGAATTTTGTTCCCGATGGCCTTGCTGATGTTAAAGTGAATTCCCAGCGGGTTGTAACTATTCCATTGACGTATGCACCAATAAATCAACCATTTTCAGTTGTAATTAATTCAGATCAGCCAATTATTAGTAGCGTATTATCTAGCTTTAAAATCGGGCGCGCTAATGAAATTACTTGGTCAACGAGTTCAGATACATTAAGTAGTTGGAGTGCCAACTTAACCGGATCAAGGCCAATTTTCACTTTTGTTGGTAAGAAAATTGATATTTTCATTAAAGCAAATGGAGTTAATGGTAAAAAAATTGAAAAGAAGTTGTCCGGCAGCGATTTTACTTCTTGGCAATCACCAGTTGGGCTTAATCGAGTTCAAGTGACTGCTTTGGGTAAGGGGATAAGCGGTGGGGTAATCTTCTTGCCGCTTGAAGCAAATATTGGAGTCAGTACGATTCCTATGAATAATGGTGCAAATTTAGAAACCGCCTCAGAGCCAGTATCCGATGCTTCAGTAATCACACGCCGTTAAATCCCAACTTTTCTAGCAAACCCCCGATAACCTGTTCATATGAAAAGGACTACTGGTCGCAGATGTTCAAGAGCTAGCTGCACCAATTCGGCAATTAAGACTCTTACCTATATCTACTCTGACTCAACCGCCGTCTTAGGTCCACTTTCTACTTACGCAGAACCTCATAATTATGATCTTTGCAGTATTCATAGTGCGAGATTAACAGTTCCAGTTGGCTGGAATGTAATTAAAGAGGAGATTATCGAAAACAGCTCTGGACCATCAGAGGAAGATTTAATGGCAATTGCAAATGCTGTTAGAGAGGTAGCGAGTACCGATTTAGGTAGCAAGACTATGCAACCTGAATTAGGTAGACGTGGGCACTTGCGAGTCCTGCCATCAAATTAACTAAAAATATTCTTTAAGTTAAGAGTTATATGTTAGATAAGATAATAAAAGCCTACGATATACGAGGCTTAGTGAAAGATGAAATAACTCCAGATTTTTCATTTTCTGTTGGTGTGGCATTTGCAAAATTTTTAGAGATTGAACGAGAACCTGGCACCATTGTAGTTGGTGAGGATATGCGACCTTCCTCAGCTCCATTAGCAAAGGCATTTTGTGACGGAGCCAATAGTCAAGGTATGGATGTAATTCGAATTGGTTTGTCTTCAACCGATATGTTGTATTTTGCCTCTGGGAAATTAAATCTACCTGGAATTATGTTTACCGCAAGTCATAATCCAGCAAAATATAACGGAATGAAATTATGTAAAAGTGGCGCTAGACCAGTAGGTAAAGAATCTGGCTTACAAGTAATTAAAGACATCATTGAAAAAGGAGCACCAATATCAAATCGGCCAATAGGTAAGGTAAGAGAGCAAGATCTATTAAAAGAGTATGTGGATTTTCTAATTAAACAGTTTCCTAAAAAAACTTTTTCAAATCGAAAAATAAAAGTTGTGATCGATGCTGGTAATGGAATGGCTGGATTTACGGCACCTGCGGTAATGGAAAAACTTAATGTCGAATTAATTCCCATGTACTTTGAATTAGATGGAAATTTTCCGAATCATGAAGCAAATCCAATAGAACCAGAAAATCTTAAAGACCTACAGAAAATGGTCAAAAAGCATAAAGCCGATATTGGATTAGCATTTGATGGCGATGCAGATAGATGTTTTTTGATTAACGAAAAGGCTGAATTAGTAAACCCTTCGGCCCTTACGGCATTAATAGCGGTTCGAGAATTAAAGAAGAACCCAAAATCTGCCATTATCTACAATTTAATTTCATCTAAAGCTGTACCAGAGGTAATTGCTGAGCATAAAGGTAGGGCAATTCGAAGCCGCGTTGGGCACTCTTATATTAAGAATTTAATGGCAGAGACAGGTGCGGTATTTGCTGGCGAACATTCTGGTCATTTTTACTTCAAAAATTTTTGGAAAGCTGATTCTGGAATGCTTGCTGCGTTGTATGCATTAGCCGAACTAATGCAAAGTGATGGTACCTTGTCAGAGTTACTAGAACCTTACAATCGATATTTTTCAAGTGGTGAGATTAATAGCAAGGTTAAGGATGCGCAAAAATCTATCAAGGTGATCAAAGAAAAGTATCAAAGCAAATTTGAGGTCGATGAGTTAGATGGATTGACTGTTACCGCGAAAGAATGGTGGTTTAACCTTCGGGCTTCAAACACTGAGCCACTACTAAGGTTAAACGTCGAGGCTCAAACCCAGAAGCAAATGGCCAAAATTAGAGATTCAGTTTTGTCTCAAATTAAAAGGTGAAATTGTAAGGCTGGCAGGGTATCTTTATCTCCTTGCAACTATTTTTTGAAATCTAAGCGAAACCGGGAGATGTGATGAATACAGTAACTGGAATTAAGAGTGATGTTGCCAATATTGCATTAGCATCTGACGGAAAAAAGCGTATTGAATGGGCAGCTAGAAATATGCCAGTGCTGTCACAAATTAAAGACAGATTTGCAAAAGAAAAACCATTTACTGGAATCAGAATAGCTGCTTGCATGCATGTAACAACTGAAACTGCTAATTTAATGTTGGCCCTGAAAGCTGGTGGTGCAGAAATTGCACTTTGCGCATCCAATCCGCTTTCAACTCAAGATGAGACTGCTGCAGCCTTAGTGCAAGAGTATGGAATTTCCGTATTTGCTAAAAATGCAATTGATCGCGATGGTTTTTATTCTCATATTAATTCAGCTTTAGATATCAAGCCGCAATTAGTTTTTGATGATGGCTGCGATTTAGTAAATGTAATTCATACTTCCAGAACTGAACTCATTGATGGAATTCTGGCTGGATGTGAAGAAACAACAACTGGAGTAATTAGGTTGAGTCAAATGGCAAAAGATGGGGCGTTAAAGTTTCCTATGATTGCTGTTAACGACACGGATACTAAGCATATGTTTGATAACAGATATGGCACTGGTCAATCAACCTTTGATGCAATTTTCAGGGCAACAAATACTTTAGTTGCGGGGAAAGTTGTTGTAGTCGCAGGCTTTGGATATTGCGGTAAAGGCGTAGCCGAAAGAGCAAAAGGTTTGGGTGCTGAGGTAATTGTTACGGAAATCGATCCAACTAAGGCATTAGATGCCTTAATGCAGGGTTTTAGAGTTATGCCAATGACTCAAGCTGCTGCTATTGGAGACATTTTTATCACAGTTACCGGAAATAGAGATGTATTACGAGATGAGCACTTTAAACAAATGAAAGATGGATCAATTTTAGCTAACTCCGGACATTTTGATATTGAAATTGATGTTGCTTGGCTGGAAAAGAATGCAAAACAAAAGAATTCAAAAATGCGCCATCAAACAGATGAGTATGTATTGTCAGACAATCGACGTATTTTGCTGATAGCTGAAGGCAGATTGGCAAACTTAGGCGCAGCTGAGGGACATCCAGCATCTGTTATGGATATGTCATTTTCTGATCAAGCACTAACTGCAGAATGGCTACTTAAAGCTGGCAAGGATCTGCCAGCCGGATTACATGATGTTCCTTCTTCAATTGATAAAGATGTGGCAAGATTAAAATTGCAGAGTATGGGCGCATCTCTTGATGTATTAACTCCAGCCCAAGAGCTTTACTTGAACTCCTGGGAACACGGTTCCTAAATGCCTTTAGTCATGGTCGTTGATGACGACCAAGACTTAGCTGAGATGCTGAGCATTGTTTTAACCAGTGCTGGCATGGAGGTTGACCTAGTTAATCGAGGCGATCAGGTAATGGATATTTTTAATCAGCATCCGCCAGATTTAGTTCTCTTGGATGTTATGTTGCCTGGCATTGATGGAGTTCAGGTTTGTAAAATTATTAGAGAAAACTCCATGGTGCCAATTGTGATGCTTACGGCTAAGGGAGATACCCAAGATGTGGTGCTGGGACTTGAAGCTGGTGCTGATGATTACATGGTTAAACCATTTAAACCTCAGGAATTAGTTGCCAGAATTAATACCAGATTAAGGAGAGTGGCACGAATAGGTTCTATTTCAATTGGAGATCTAGTAATCGATCAGATGGAACACAAGGTACTAAGTGACAATAAGGAAATTCCACTTACTAGACTTGAATTTGACCTGTTAGTGGCCTTAGCAAAAGAGCCAGGTAGAGTCTTTACTCGCGAGGCATTACTTAGTGAAGTTTGGGGTTATCAGCACGCTGCCGATACTAGGTTGGTCAATGTACATGTTCAAAGACTTAGATCTAAAATTGAAGTCGATGCAGATAATCCAAAATATGTTTTAACAGTTAGAGGTGTTGGCTATAAAGCAGGAGTTGGAAAAAACTAAGGTGTTAGCAAGTTGGGTTAAGATTAAACAATCACTTAGCCTAAAAGTATTGTTTACAAATACATTTTTTGCTTTTGTAATTGTTTCAATTGTTGGGGTAATAGTTCATAATCAAGTATCTTCTACTTTTATAAATGAAAAAATTGCCATCTCAAAAGTTGAAACTAAAAATGCGCTAAATCTTGCTCAAGGGCACTTTAATATCGCTCGATTTCAAGATGATGCTGGGTTAAAGAAAGTTGTGCAAGAATTTATTACCAATAGCAGGGAAGATGGTTCACTCTCAGGTCGAGAGACAGTTATTCTGCCAATATCTAAATTTGGTAAAAATGATATTTACCAGACCGTCCCTACTCTTTTAGTACTTGATTCGATCCCGGAGAATTTTCGCAAGAGCGTTCGTGCCAGCGAAGAAGTATTGGAAAGAAGAGTAACTATCAGGTACTCGGATGGAACTCAAAATCCTGGCTTTTTAATAGGTGGAAAATTAGATATTCCACGCACTGGAATTTATGAAATATATTATTTATTTAAGTTAAATTCGCAGTATGAAAGTATTCGGTATATAACCTGGATTCTGATATTTACGGGCCTTTTGATAGTAATACTTATTGGTGTAAGTACTCAGTTTGTTATTAAGCAGGTAGTCTCACCAGTTAAGGAAGCGGCAGCTGTTGCTGAAAAATTTACAAATGGCGACTTAACTAGTCGTATGGCAGTATCAAGTCAGGATGAGTTAGCCAGCCTAGGAAACTCATTTAATGAAATGGCAGTTTCAATTCAGCAACAGATTTACAGATTAGAAAACTTATCAAGGCTGCAGCAGCGATTCGTTTCTGATGTATCGCATGAACTTCGTACTCCACTTACTACTATTCGAATGGCAGCAGAAGTTATTTATCAGCAAAAGCATGAGTTTGATGCCAGCGTCTCAAGAAGTAGTGAGTTGTTGATCAATCAGATTGATCGATTTGAATTACTTCTATCAGATTTGCTCGAGGTAAGTAGATTTGATGCCGAAGCAGCCGCGTTAAATGTTGAAAGTTTTGATATTAGTAATTTAGTTCGAAAAACTGTGGATTATTTACATCCGAGCAAATCACAGATTTTTGAAGTTGACATAAAAAATGAACCGATGATGATTGAAGCTGATCCACGTCGAATTGAGCGTATTTTGCGCAACTTAATTACCAATGCATTTGACCATAGTGAAGGCAAGAAGGTTCAAATTAAAGTTGCTGAAAGTGAGAATGAAGTCGCTGTAAGTGTAAGAGATTTTGGTTTAGGTTTTAGTGAAGAAGAAAGCGCCCACCTATTTGATAGATTTTGGCGAGCAGATCCATCTAGAGCCCGCACTAGTGGCGGAACCGGACTTGGACTGTCTATTGCGCTTGAGGATGCAAAGCTGCATCAAGGTGAATTACTTGCTTGGGGTCAAAAGAGTAAGGGTGCACACTTTGTTCTTACATTACCTAAGCGACATGGAACTTCAATTCAAAGCCTTCCTATTAATGTAATTCCAAAGGATGATGTTTCAACAGTAGTCAACTAAAAAACTCGTTGATGTGATATAAATTTTAAGTGAGAGAATTAATCTGGGGATTATTAGATCTAGTTTTCCCAAAGTTTTGTATTATTTGTTGTAGAAGTGGAGATGATATCTGTTTAGAGTGTGGCTCCTATTGGATAGCTAAACCATATAAGATTAATTTGGGCGAAACAAAATTGTACTTTGTAAAAGATTATGACTCACAAGCAGCAAAAGTTACTCTTCTAGCAAAAGAAAGTAATAATAAAGAAGCAATTAATTTGATTTCCTTCTCAATATTTTTATCGATCAAAGCTCTTATCAACGAATCAAAATTAAGTGGGACAATAAATATAGTTACTATTCCTTCATCATCTAAAACAATTATGAAAAGAGGTAGAGATAATATTAGTGATATCTGTAATAAAGTTATTGAGCTTTTAAGAAAAGATGGAATTAACGCTAATAACACTCCTGTGCTTACTCAGGTAAGAAGAGTTAGAGATCAATCAAAATTGAACAGAGTTGAAAGAATTAGAAATTTAGATTATGCGTATGGCCTTAAAAACAAGCAATTAGATGGAAACAGTTGTATTTTAATGGATGATCTAATTACTACCGGTAGCTCATTATCCGAGGCCATCAGAGCCTTAACTGAAGCCAAAATCACCATTCTGGGAGCGGTTACCGCGTGTGCAGTCGGGCGTAAATCTCTAATACGATAAGCCTCTTAATATGCAACCCAATCATAAGTTGAGACAGCGGAGGATTTTGTGAGTCTACTGGACAAACTCTTACGCGCTGGTGAAGGTAAGTCCGTTAGAGCACTTGAGAAAATTGCTCAACAGGTTAATAAATTTGAAAGTTCAATTTCATCTCTTGATGATGGCGCACTTAGAAGTAAAACTGATGAATTTAAAGATAGAGTAAGTAAAGGTGAAAGTTTAGATTCGCTCTTGCCAGAAGCATTTGCAGTAGTTCGCGAGGCAGCAAAAAGGACTTTAGGTCAGCGACATTACGATGTTCAATTAATGGGTGGAGCGGCCTTACATCAAGGCAATATCGCTGAAATGAAAACAGGTGAAGGTAAAACATTAGTCTCAACCTTGCCAGCTTACTTAAATGCATTAACTGGCAAAGGTGTTCATGTTGTCACTGTGAATGACTATTTAGCAGAACGTGATAGTGAGTGGATGGGACGTGTTCATAGATTCTTAGGATTAAAGGTTGGAGTAATACTATCGAATATGTCTCCAGCTGAGAGAAGGGAAGCTTATGCAGCAGATATTACATATGGAACTAATAATGAATTTGGTTTTGATTATCTTAGGGATAACATGGCTTGGACGCTTTCAGACTGCGTCCAACGTGAACATAATTTTGCAATAGTTGATGAAGTAGATTCAATTTTAATTGATGAAGCAAGAACACCATTAATAATTTCAGGCCCAGCGGATAAAGCCACTAAATGGTATGTAGAGTTTGCAAACTTGGTCGCAAGGTTGTCAAAGGATATTCATTACGAGGTAGACCCTAAGAAGCGAACTGTAGGTATTTTAGAAGAGGGTGTGACTCGAGTTGAGGAAGCATTAAAAATAGATAACCTGTATGAGGCTGCGAATACGCCCATGATTGGTTATTTAAATAATGCAATTAAGGCCAAAGAATTATTTAAGCGGGATAAAGATTATGTCGTAATGAATGGTGAGCTCTTAATTGTTGATGAACATACCGGCCGAATGTTGGCAGGGCGTAGATATAGTGAAGGATTACATCAAGCCTTAGAGGCAAAAGAGAAAATTGAGATTCAAGATGAGAATCAAACCCTGGCCACAATCACCCTCCAAAATTATTTTAGGCTTTATAAGAAACTAAGTGGTATGACCGGTACCGCAATGACTGAAGCCTCCGAATTTATGCAGATATATAAGTTGGGTGTAATTCCTATCCCAACAAATAAGCTAATGCAGAGAATCGATCAATCAGATCTAATTTATAAGTCAGAAGTAGGAAAATTTGCAGCGGTTGCTGAAGATATAGCCAATAGACATAAAAAGGGACAACCAGTACTTGTTGGAACAGTGAGTGTAGAAAAATCTGAAGAACTATCTGGGATGCTTAAACGTAAAGGTATTCCTCATGAAGTTTTGAATGCCAAGCAGCATGAGCGCGAGGCTGCAATCATTGCTCGAGCAGGAACTATTGGCGCGGTAACAGTTGCAACCAATATGGCAGGCAGAGGTACCGACATTATGTTGGGTGGTAATCCAGAATTTATGGCAGATTTTGAATTGCAAGCAAAAGGATTAAACCCTGTTGAAACTCCAGAAGAGTACGAGAAAGCCTGGCCAGTGGAGATTGCTCGACAAAAAGCTGCCGTGGAAGCAGAACACGAAAAGGTTGTATCACTTGGTGGCTTATATGTTTTAGGAACCGAACGACATGAGTCTCGCAGAATAGATAATCAGCTTCGTGGACGATCTGGTCGTCAAGGAGATCCTGGTGAATCTAGATTTTACCTTTCTCTCCAAGATGAGTTGATGAGAAGATTTAATTCTGGATTAGTTGAGAGGTTTTTAGGCGCAGCTGGGATGCCAGAAGATACGCCGTTAGAATCAAAAATAGTTAGTAATGCAATTAAGTCAGCTCAAACTCAGGTGGAATCTTTAAACTTTGAAATGCGAAAGAATGTTTTGAAGTATGACGATGTTATGAATAAGCAAAGAACTGTGGTTTATTCAGAGCGTCGAGAGGTTCTAGAAGGCGCTGATATAAAAGATTTAACTAATGATTTTCTTACTGAAACTATAACTGCATATATAAACTCAGCAACAAGCATTGGTGTGGCTGAAAATTGGGATTTAAATACACTTTGGACTGCATTAAAATCACTGTATCCAATTTCGATAACAGTTGAAGACCTAATTTCTGAGGTAGGGGAGGTTGGAGCCTTAGATTCTGATTTTATTTTGGATCGCGTATTGGCAGACGCAAAAACCGCCTATAGCAAACGTGAGAGTGAATTAACTCCGGAAATTATGCGCGAATTAGAAAGGAAAATATTACTTTCAGTATTAGATAGAAAATGGCGTGAGCATTTATATGAAATGGATTATCTTCAAGAGGGTATAGGGCTTCGAGCAATGGCCCAACGAGATCCATTAGTTGAGTATCAGCGTGAAGGTTTTGAATTATTTTCAGCAATGATGGATGCAGTTAAAGAAGAATTAGTTGGATACCTCTTTAGTGCTGAAGTTCAAATAGAGGGCGATCAAGTAGGAGCAAAGGGATTAACTCCAGCTCCTGCGCCGGTTAACCAACTTCAATATTCAGCCGCTGAAATCGAAACAACTTCAAGTGGGGGAACTTCTAAAAATGCACCATGCCCATGCGGATCAGGTAAGAAATATAAGAGATGTCATGGAGCATCTTAGATAAGTTGAAGTTCAGTACAAATCCATCTTTTATCAACACCTTCAAATCTTAAAATCAAGGATCTTACTCTTTCGCCAATTAGTAATGTAACTGTTATCTCTGATACGCCTTCAATTGGCTGACTTAAGTAAATTCTTCTTATCTTGCATATATTTTCAATCTTATTTGCATAGTAATTTACTCTACGCGTGACCAATCGATGACTTGAACCAGAAATTTGAACTATAGATCTTTTACCTGCCCAAATTTCAATTACAGCTATGATAAAACTTTTACTCCAGGTATGGATATTTGGAAGTTCAGAAAGTTGAGAGGGAACGGTAGAAAATTTCGGGTGTGACCACTCTTCACCAAAATCTTTATCAATACTTGGGATTAGGTAAAGCTTTCTAGGTGAACCCAAGGTCGAACCTATTCTTTGAGGTTGCATGATTAGATCCTGACAAAAATAAGCCAGGGAGAAATCATTCGAAAGGATGAGTTTTACTGCAGAGAATTGTCACAAAATTACCTCGTGATGAGGGATAAGTTTGAAGTTATCAAGAATTCAAGACTAATTTTAGGAATCTCGGTGTTACTGGTTGCAATGCTGACAGCTGGGTTAATCTCGAAGGAAGCTAATCGAACGGTTCAAGTTTGGGCAGCAAATTCAAATCTATCTCCAGGTACCTACATAACAGAGCAAGATGTAAGAAAAACTTCAGTTCTTTTGCCAGAAGCTTCTAAGAATTACATTTCAATAAAAGCTCAGATTATTGGGGCAACAGTTCTCACAAAAATCAGTGCCGGTGACTTAATACCGGTTTCATCAGTTTCAGCTGCAGATAATGCAATCAATCAGAGGTTTGTTCCGATAGCTGTAGCCCAAACTGATCTTCCCTTAAATTTGACTCGTGGTGATGTAATAGATTTATACGCAGTACCAACTAGAGATTCCAAATTCTTTACAGAAACTCAAGTAATTGCTGAGCAAGTCTCTGTATCTGAAGTTTTTAAAGAATCAAACCTAGGTCAGGTTAGTATCACTGTATTGCTTAGAAACGAACAAGTTTTGCCTTTATTACAGATCATTTCTGATGCCAAGGTTGTTATAGTCAAAAGTATTTAGCAAATGAAGATTGTAACTTCAATTCTTAATCCAGATCAAGAAAAATTGGTGACTTCTCTACTATTTTCACAAGGATGTGAAATCATGTTTAGAGCTTTATCAATTAACTCTTTAATTAAATTCTTAGCCAACCAACTAGAATCGGTAGTGGTCGTGTATTCAACTGAATTCTTTGCTAATAGTGACCTTAAAAAAGTGATAGGGATAAACTCAAAACATAGATTTATTGAAGTTAACCCGGAATCTTTTTCCCCCATAAAATTACTCTCTGATCTTTCAAATATAGAATTGAACTATAAAACTTACAGTTTAGAAAGATTAAATAATGTATACGCGGTTATGGGATCCTATGGTTCGCCAGGAGTATCTACATTGAGTAATTTTCTAGCAGAATACCTCTCAGGGATAATTCTTACTGCTGGCCATCATAATCTTAGACCGAAAAGTAATACTCGAGTTGTTATTACCTCACCTGAAAATTTAGGTGAATCAGTTAAATCGGTTATCGGCAATCGGATAATTATTGACTCTGGAGCTGCCATAAATCTAACAAGTACACTGGTAGATAGGAGGTTAAATTCACGCTGGCTAAAAGAGGTGATTGGTACAGCTAATCAATTGATTTACATCATAAAGTCAGACAATAATGGAATTTCTTATTTAGATTCATTTGTATCTGATTTTAAGAATTTAATAAACCCGCCAGATATTACTTATATTCTCAACCAACAAAAATTCGATCGGGTAAGCCAAGAAAATCAAAATAGATTTAATAGTTTGATAGCCGGATCGAGAAATTTTATCCTCCCCTATACAAACCGAGTAACTCTGGCCAAGCCCTTAAAAAGGTCTGAAACTTCGAACTGGCGCACAAATAGCTTCCAAAAACAAATAGCAAAAATTGGCGCGCAGTTACTCTAAAAAAAGCCCTACCATTGGCTAATGGCAACCTTTAGTGAATTGATATCCTCTAATTCAATACTTAGCGATCAGGAGGCGGAACATTTGGCTGCACTGGTAGCTGAATGGAGATTGCTCGCAGATTTATCATTTGCAGACTTAGTGCTTTGGCTTCCAATAAGAAAAGATGAAAAATCTTGGCCGCAAGGTTTTATCGCGATTGCTCAAATTAGACCTACCACTGCCGCCACTGTGTTTAGTGATGACTTGATAGGAACAAAAATTAGTTGGGGTCAAAGACCGCTGATTGATCAAGCTTTATCTGATAACCAAGTAATCAAGGATTCAAAACCGGTTCGCGTGGGCGAGATCATGATAAAAGAAGAAACAATTCCAGTGATATATGAGAATAAAACATTAGCAATTGTTGCTCGACACAGAAATGCAGATTTGATGAGAATGCCATCAAAACTTGAATTAAATTATCGAGAAATTGCTCATATTATTTTTCAAATGGTCTCTGAGGGTAACTTTCCGATTAGAAATAGTATTTACAGTTCTGAATCTGCACCTAGAGTAGGTGACGGACTAATTCGACTAGATGTAAATGGAACCGTATTTTTCGCAAGTCCTAACGCTAGATCTGCATTGAGTAGAGTCGGCTATCAAGGTGAGCTTGAGCAGAAAAATCTTGGTGAAGTATTTTCAAGTCTTGGTCATGGCGAGAGCCATCCGATTGATGAGACTTGGAAATCACTATTGAGTGGGAAAAGTCTTAAGCGGGCAGAGTATGAAAGTAACAATGGAGTAATTGATTTACTAGTAATTCCTTTAACTCAAGGAAAGGATCGAATTGGGGCTATAGTTTTAATTCATAATATAACTGAGTTACGAAATCGCGATAAGGCCTTGATTACAAAAGATGCAACAATAAAAGAGATTCATCATAGAGTTAAAAATAATCTACAGACTGTTTCAGCATTACTCCGGTTGCAATCTAGGAGAGTTGAAGACCCCGTTGCAAGTGCTGCTTTAGCTGAAGCGGTTAGACGGGTGGCATCGATTGCCTTAGTTCATGAAACTCTCTCTAATCAATCCGCTGAAACCGTAGAGTTTGATCAAGTATTTGACCAAATAATTAAGAATGCAGTTGAGTTAAATCCAAGAAGTATTGAGTTTAAAAAATTAGGAAATTTCGGTTCATTTGATTCGAAGATAGCAACAGCACTATCTCTGGTCATCACCGAGCTAATTCATAATGCATTAGAACACGGCCTGTCAGAAACGGGCAATCTATTACAGGTTGAAGTGAAAATCGAGGGAAATCAATACTCCGTGACTGTTTCAGATAATGGTTCTGGACTACCAGATAATTTTGATATTGAAAAATCCTCTAATTTAGGTTTACAAATAGCAAATACACTTACTAAAAATGAATTGAATGGAAATATTAAGCTATTTAGGAAAAGTGATTTTACTTTTGGTCAAATTACTTTCGCACTGAATTAGAAAGTATTTTGATTTTCAGCTAATCTAGCGCGATTTCTTGCAGCCCTGCGCTTCATTGCTCTGCGCTCATCCTCGGAGAGTCCACCCCAAACACCAGCATCTTGACCACTTTCAAGTGCCCAGGCTAAGCAAGCTTCTCTTACGGAACACTTTTGACAAATCTTCTTAGCCTCTTCAATTTGGGCTAAGGCCGGGCCAGTATTTCCTACTGGAAAGAAAACCTCTGGATCCTCTTCGCGACAAGCAGCTTCATGTCGCCAATCCATACGGCACTCATCTCCTTCGGTAGGTGAATTTTAATTATTGAAAATCAATAATTTATATGGAGTATTCTCTCCTTAATTTAATTAATAAACAAGGATATTTTGATATTAATTAATATATTTAATTAATTTTAGGTATTTATTAGGTGAATCTAGTGCCCTCGGCAGGAATCGAACCTGCGCACCCGCCTCCGGAGGGCGGTGCTCTATCCCCTGAGCTACGAGGGCTAAAAATTGCCAACTAGGTAAGGTTATCAGTTATGTTATTAACTAATGCATTAGTTGAAAATTGAGATTGCACACTCATAGCAAATAAGAGAGAATTACTTCATGAGTCAAACTGGATACTTTGCAACTGGGTGCTTTTGGGGTGCAGAGAGAAGATTTTGGCAATTAGATGGTGTTATATCAACATCAGTAGGTTATATGGGTGGCAATAAGCCAGATCCTACATATGAAGAAGTTTGTACTGGAAAAACAAATCATGCTGAAATTGTTGAGGTTATCTTTGATCCATCGGTAATTAGTTATGAAAGATTACTTGCTGAATTTTGGGTGATGCATGACCCAACTTCATTGAATCAGCAAGGTGGCGATATTGGGACCCAATACCGCTCAGCAATTTTCACAACAACAGCAGAGCAGTTGGAAATGGCATTAAAAAGTAAGTTGATTTATCAAGCAGAGTTAACTAAAAATAATTTGTCTCAAATAGTTACTGAAATACTCCCTGCAAGCGGGGTTACTTACTGGCTTGCTGAGGAGTATCACCAAAAGTATTTAGCTAAAAATCCAAATGGATACGACTGCCATTCTTCAACTGGAGTTGCTTACCCGATCTTGCTATCTCAAATTAATGAATGAAATAACACCAATTGATTCCAACGGTAAGCCTTATCGGGTAAAAATCAACGAAGAAGAGCTTAAATCAAGAACAGACCAACTATCTTTTGATGTATTAAGAAAAGCTGCCACTGAGACAGCATTCACTGGAGAGTACACAGATACCGAAACTATAGGTGTATATAAATGTAAAGCTTGTTTTGCTGAGTTGTTTAGATCGGAAAATAAATTTCACTCTGGTTGTGGTTGGCCATCTTTTTATACTCCAACCAAGGATGATGCAGTAGAGCTAATCGAGGATAGGTCGCTATTTCCAAGAATTAGAACTGAAGTTAGATGTGCATCTTGCGGTTCTCACTTAGGTCACGTATTTACTGGAGAAGGTTTTGCCGTACCAACAGATCAAAGATGGTGTATTAATTCGGTGGCTTTAGTACTTGAACCTAAAATTTAGTTGTCAACAGCCCGCCAGCAATACCAAGCTACAACACTTTGAAAGCCCTCAAAATTAATACCCTTCTTATCCAACTTAATTGGATCGATTTCAGTTCTTAAATTGTGAATTTTTTCCCAACCCCTCCTTACTCCTAAATCTCCAACTGGCCACACATCTAATCTTCCTAAGTGGAAAATTAGGAACATTTCTGTAGTCCATCTACCAATTCCCCATATTTTTGTTAATTCTTTGGTTATAAGTTGATTTGGCATCTGATTAAATGATTCAAAGTTGACACGTTTTTCCATGGCAGCAATAGATAACTCGGTTATTGCCTTAACTTTTGCAGTTGAAATTCCTACGGATCTAAGTTGCTCTGGTTTGAAAGTGAGAATCACCTCTGGCTTAAAACTATCATTTACTAGGATTGAAAATCTTTCATTAATTTTTGCTGCAGCCTTAGTAGCTAATTGTTGAGAAACTATAGATTGAACTAGAGTCTTAAAATGAGGAGTATTTTTTTGCTTCATCCCAATATCACAAAGAGGTGAGTTTGAGATTACATTGATAAATTTTGAGTCTGCCTCGATAATTTTATTTGTAATTGACCGCATTTTGTAAGCAGTTATTGGTTTTACCCCTATTTTCATCTTCTAACCTTAAGTGAAATAGGTTAGGCTTAACATATGAGCCAGGGTCATGATTGGGAAAAATTATCCACCGAAACCAAAGTAGTAGCTGCTGGTCGTCCAGCAAAGAAACCAGATGGTGCGTTAAATCCATCAATTGCGCTCAACTCAACTTTTCATGAAGGAGGCCCAGTTGGTTATGGTCGGTATGGAAATGAGGTTTGGAGTGCACTTGAGGAATCTATTTCCCTTCTTGAGGGCGGCCAGAGTTTAATATTTTCTTCTGGAATGGGTGCGATTAGTAGCGTATTTTCATTAATGCCTGAAGGTGCAGTTATTGTGGCAGCAGAAAATGGTTATCAGGGCACAACTACAATGCTTAAGAAGATGCATGAAGCAAAACGCCTTGATGTTAGATTTGTAAACCTACCAGATACAGATTCTGTGTTGAAAGCATTACCAGGAGCACAAATGCTTTATCTAGAATCTCCAACCAATCCTGCGATTGAGGTTGTTGATCTACCAGTAGTAATTGCTGCTGGGAAAAAAGCTGGTTGTCTGGTGGTAGTTGATAACACACTTGCAACACCTATGATTCAAAATCCATTAGCACTTGGCGCAGATATTTCATTACATTCTGTTACAAAATATCTATCTGGTCACAGTGATATTTTGCTTGGATGTACCGTAACCAAAAATGATACATTAAATGAAAAATTAGAGCAGGCCCGCAGATATGGTGGTGCTATTGCAGGACCGTTTGAGGCCTGGATTGCTTTAAGAGGTTTAAGAACATTTGCACTTAGAATGCAACGTTCTCAAGAGAACGCAATGGAATTAGCAAAGCGACTAGAGAAGGATCCCAGAGTATTAAAGGTTAGGTATCCAGGATTACCCTCAGACCCATTTCATTTGCGAGCAAAATCTTTTATGCGAGGTTTTGGTGCGATGATTTCATTTGAGGTCAAAGCTGAGGTTGCTCAAATAGATAAGATGTGTAACTCATCAAATCTCATTACAAATGCCACTTCATTGGGTGGAGTTGAATCAATATGGGAGCGCCGCCGCAGGTGGGCGACTGAGAGCCATACTATTCCAGAGAACTTAATTCGCTTTTCAGTTGGTATTGAGAATGTGGATGACCTTTGGGCAGATATTCAAGCTAGTTTTTCAGCTGCAAATATAAAATAAATGCCCGTAATTGTTCGTGAAGCAAAATTGGATGATACGCCAATTATTCTTAAATACATTAAGGATCTAGCAGAGTATGAAAAATCACCCCTAGAGGCGGTCTTAACCGAGGATGATTTAAGAAGGTCATTTTTTATCGAATCACCACAGGTTTATTGCCTGGTTAGTGAATTAGACAATGTTGTAACGGGAATTGCTATCTGGCATTTGAACTACTCAACCTGGTTGGGAAAGCACGGAGTTTACCTAGAGGACCTTTATGTCGATCCTAAATTTCGAGGTCAAGGACATGGAAAAGCTTTATTGGTTGCACTGGCCAAAATCTGTATCGATCGAGGTTACCCAAGGCTGCAGTGGTGGGTATTGGACTGGAATAAAAGCGCCATAGATTTCTATGATTCCATTGGTGCCAAAGCAATGGATGAGTGGACAGTCTTTAGAGTATCTGGGAAAGAACTAGGAATACTCGCAAACTCCGATAAATAGTGCCGCTAGAAAAAAAATAGGGGTAGATTTATCTCATGATAAAAGCCTTCAAAAGATTGCTGGCACTTTTTGGGATTACCTTGGTTGCTTTTGGCGCACTAAAGAGTCTATTTAATTGGATTGCTAGATCTGAAAATGATGAATATGAAGTGTGGAGTGACGATGAACAACGGGAAGATGCTTAGTGAGTGCTGAATACATTCCTGGTACCTGCAATATTGGCAGTGGCGAGGTAAAGCGCAGACAACTTGTTGCAATTTTTGGATTATTTTTAACAGTATTTTCAGCAATTACAATTGTGGCGACCGACCAAAGTAAAAGTTCAAGACTTTCAATATTTTTACCCGCTTTAATTTTTTCAATTGGATTTGTGCAATCAAGAAAAAAGTTTTGTCTGGCATATGGATTAGCAGGCACGTTTAATTTTGGAAAACTAGGGCAAATTTCAAAAGTGCAGTCTCCTGAAGATAAAAAAGCTGATCGTAAAACTGCAGTTTCTATTTTGCTTCAATCGGTTGCAGTTGCAGCTTTAATTACCGCTGTATTTTTCTTACTTCCGCTATAAATCTTCGTAGCTAGAAGGTAGTTCACCCACATTTAAAAACTTTAGGTATTTTTCAGTAATTTCACCTGGTTCTCCCGATGCCAGCATTTGTCCCTTGTGCAGCCACACAACTTGATCACAAAGTTCATTTATCGAAGAAAGGGCGTGAGAAACAATTAAAATAGTTCTTGCCTCTTCACACAACTGTCGCATCTTATTAAAGGATTTTTCTTTAAATGCTGCGTCTCCAGCCGATAACGCTTCATCCAATAGCAAAATATCTGGTGTCATATTTACCGCAACAGAAAAAGCTACCCGGCTATACATACCTGAGCTATAGGTTCTGACTGGCATATCAATAAAACCTTCTGGTAAATCAGCAAACTCAGCAATTGAATCGGTTTGGGACTCAATCTCATCCCTACTTAATCCAGCTGCTAATCCGCCTAAAATTATGTTATCTCTACCTGATAAAGCTTTATTGAAACCAACACCTAATGCCAATAATGTAGAAATTTTTCCATTTACTGAAATTCTTCCTTCAGAGGGTGGCAAGATTCCAGCGATTGATCTCATTAAAGTCGATTTACCAGCACCATTTGCGCCAACTATTCCTAGGACTGAGCCATGCGGAATATCTAAAGTTAGATTCTTAACAGCCTCTACAGTTCTGGTTCTAACCTTTTCACCACGACTTGCACGCATGAGTGCATTTTTTAATGTTTTCTTTGATTCGACATTTATTTTATAACTTATCGAAAGATTCTCAATTTGAACTGCCAGACTATCTGGCATTATCGATTTACTAAGAGATACGGACGGCAAAATCGCGCTCCCTTGATATGAAGAAATATCCACCAAATAAGATTGAAAGTATGCACCACACTACACAACCAATGGCTTGTGAGAGCGTTGGCGTTAAGCCATCTATCCAAATTCTTGAGTTTGCCGAAAGAATTGGTCCAAGTGGGTTTAAATAAAGAATAATTCGTGACCAACCGGAGAGCATATCCGGCTGCCAAAGCACTGGAGAGGCGTATAGCCAAATTCTCATAATGTAAGAGAGCAACTTTGTGGTATCCCTAAAATAAACATTTAATGTTGCAAAAAATAAAGCCAAACCAAAACTTGTAATTCCAAGCAACAAAAGCAAAACTGGAACTAGTAGGTAATTCCAAGTTAAACCGGGAATTGAGGTGTCATCAATTATTAACTTACCAATCACAACAATACTTACATAGACTGGAAGCGTTGGCCAAAACTGTCGTGCGGCACTTATCGCACTAGAAAGTGGCAGTAGTGATCTTGGAAAAGCTTGATTTAAAATTAATCGGCCACCAGATGTGATGGATTGGGCACCCGATAAAATACAATTTTGGGCAAAGTAAAAAGTAAATAAACCAATTAAAATATGACATAAAGTGGTAAAGCCACCTAATCCATCTCTACCACCTTGAATAATTGTGACCAATAAAAAATAAATCAAAGCCAAAAATAATGGATTTAATACCAGCCAAACATTTCCCAGTTTAGAATCTAGGTATTCAGCTTTATCAGTAAATTTCGATAACTCAGTGGCGAATTCACGCCTTCGCCAAAAATCTCTTAGATACGGTTTTAGCGGTGGCAGGCTAGATTTATGCGGCTCAAATACTTGTACCCGATCTATTCCCTCACTCATGAGGGTTATTCTGCCACCTTTGATTTAGAACTTCTTGCCAAACTGGCAATCACGGTAGTAGCAAGTGTTGTGACAATAACTAATAGAGAGAATTGAGTAGAAATTTCAGGCACATGAATGCCAAAAATCTTGTGAGTTCCTCCGCCATGAATTGCCTCCAAGACTAATTTCACTCCAATAAATCCTAAAATCACTGATAACCCCGAGTTTAAATAAATCAACTTGCTCATTAATCCACCCAACAAAAAGTAAAGTTGACGCAATCCCATAAGTGCAAAGGCATTTGCGGTGAACACAATGTATGGATCTTTTGTCAATCCAAATATTGCTGGAATTGAATCTAATGCGAAGATTAGGTCAGTAAATGCGATTGCTACTAAAACTATAGTTAATGAGGATGCACCTTTTTTTCTAAGCCACAATATGGCCTTGCCCTCTTTCCATTCCTTCTCACTATCCTCTGTAAATAACTTATAGCTGGTATAGATAAGAAAGGCACCAAAAATATAAAAGATCCAGGAGAATCTAGTAATTGCTGCTGACCCTAGAGCGATAAAAATTCCTCTTAAGACTAATGCCATAGCGATTCCGGCTAATAGCACTAGTTGTTGCTTCCTTTTATCTATTTGAAATCTTGCAAGAATCAATATAAATATAAATAGGTTATCAACCGATAAGGAGTACTCAGTGATCCAGCCAGCAAAGAATTCATTTCTGGCTTGTGAATCGCTCCACTGAGCTAGTGAATATCCAAAAATAACTGCTGCTCCTACATAAAAGGCTGTCCATAAACTAGCCTCTTTCATTGTGGTCTCTTTGTTCCTTCTGATAATTGCTAACGCAAGATCAAAGGCCAGTACAACTAATAAGGCAATAATTGTTATTTCCCAGACGGTAGTGCTCATTAATTAAAAACCTTCCCTGGGTTTAAAATATTATTTGGATCCAAAGTTTGCTTGATTAATCGCATAATGTTAACTGCTGGTGCTCCCGTTTCCTCAATTAACGCCTGAATTTTGCCCGACCCTATGCCATGCTCACCAGTGCAGGTCCCACCCATCTCAATCATTTTCATTGTGATCTCATGAGTTATATGGCGTACATCCTCTAACTCCTCAGGTTTTGTTGGATCAGTAACTATAAAACAATGAAAATTTGCATCTGCCACATGTCCTAAAATCGAAAACGGATAAGGATGCTTTGAAAGTATTTGTTCAGCAGTTTGAACTGCATCTGAAAGTTTTGAAAGGGGAACTGCAGCATCGGTACTCACTGCACGCTTACCAGGATGAGCTGCAATTCCAGCCCAGTAGGCATTATGTCTTGCCTGCCATAATTTTCGCCTGGCACCTTCATCAGTAGTCCATTCAAAATCAGATCCATCAAACTCTTCAACAATTTCTTTTACCGATTGAGCATCTTCGGCAACTCCTTGCGGAGAACCATGGAACTCAAAAAATAAAGTTGGCATTTCAGAAAGATTAAGGTCATCATGAGCGTTAACATTTTTAATGCATTTTGCATCTAGAAATTCACACCTAGCTATTGATATCCCTGAACGTACAATTGCGGTCGCAGCACTGACGCCATCTGCAAGTGTTGGAAAGCGAACTATTGCTGCTGCCATTTTTTCTGGAATACCAAAGACTCTCAAAGTTAACTCAGTTATTACTGCAAGGGTGCCTTCAGATCCAATAAGTAACCGAGTTAGATCATAGCCAGCAGATAATTTTCTTGTCTCTCTACCCGTGTTAATAACTGTGCCATCTGCCATAACTGCTGTAATCGCGAGTACGTTATCTCGCATCGAGCCATACCTAACTGTTGTGGTTCCAGCAGCACCAGTAGAAGCCATTCCACCCAATGTGGCATCAGCGCCAGGATCTACTGAAAAAAATAATCCATGACCTGCAAGCTTTTCATTGAGAGCCACTCTATGAACTCCTGGCTCTAAGCGAACAAGTAAATCATCAGGCCTAATCTCAATAATCTTATTCATTTGAGTTAGGTCTAATGAAATACCACCAAATAAGGGAAGTACATGGCCTTCAAGTGAAGATCCTGCACCAAATGCAACTACTGGAATTTTTTCAGCATTACAGTACTTCAAAACATTAGAAACCTCATCGGTACTGTGTGGCATAACTACAGCTGATGGACGCACAGGCGGAATTGCTGATTCATCTCTTCCGTGTTGATCTAGAACAGTTTCATTAGTACTTACAGCCCCAGAAACTAAAGTTTTTAAATGTTCAATTTGAACGGAAGTTAGATCAACTCTTTTATTTATCACACAAAGATCCTACTGGATTTACCTATATAAATTATTATTACAAAAAGTTAATCTTAATATTTTACGCGTAAATAACAGGGTTGAATTTAAATTTTAAACTGCTAAACTACCCTAGTAAGACAACTTACGACTGGAGTGTGCATCACAAATCTTGGTTTAAAATAAACCACTTGTTGTACAAAATTGCATGAAAACCCAAACGAACCACCCGCAGACTCTTCGCTTAGTTCCTAATAATTCAAAGCCACTAAATCCTGCACGAATTGAAAAACTTTTTCAGGAGCAATTAACTCAATATAAGAAATCTTTGTTGAGTTCAGATTTAGAGTATAAAAAAGCTGTAGAGAGTATTCCACTAGGAGCTCATTCATCATTCCAATCTTTTGATCCATATCCAATATCAATCGCATCAGCAAAGGGTGCTTGGATGACCGATGTTGACGGCAGAAAAATGTTGGATCTTTCAATGGGATTTGGCTCAATGCTGGTTGGGCATTTAAACCAGGAAGTAATCTCAGAGATTAAAGAGTTATTAAATGTAGGTACTTTGTACACCGCACCTTCTCCAATATCTAGAGATGCTGCTGAGCGACTTTGTAAAAGATTTGGAATTGATCAAATTAGATTTACTAACTCAGGAACAGAATCAACAATGTATGCAGTCAGAACTGCCCGTGCTTACACCGGTAAAGAGGGAGTGGTAAAAGTAGAAGGTGGCTACCATGGAAGTGGAGATGCGCTTTCGGTTTCAACTAAGCCTTCGTTGGACAAAGCCGGATCTGCTGACTCTCCAAACTCAGTGCCAAATAATGCGGTGGTACCTGGTGAGTCTTATGTTGTTCCATATAACAATATTGAAGCGTTAGAAAAAGTATTTAGTGAACATGCTTCGACTATTGCATGTTTTATCGTTGAACCTGTTTTAGAGAATATTGGAATCGTAGTTCCAGATGAAGGTTACTTAGAAGCAGTAAGACAGTTGTGCGATCAGTATAAGATTGTTTTAATTTTTGATGAAGTAAAAACAGGTTTAACTGCTGGTCCACAAGGTGCAGCACAACGACTTGGAGTAATTCCAGATCTAATCTGCTTAGCTAAATCTATTGGTGGGGGAATTCCACTAGCTGCATTTGGTGGCAAGTCTGAATTTATGAAACCAGTTTCAGATGGACGAGCGCCTCATCTTGGTACTTTTAATGGTCATATATTGGCAATGGCTGCGGTAAAGGGTGTAGACAAAGTTTGTACATCAGAGGCACTAGAAAAAGCAGAGAATTTAAATATTCAAGCGCTAACGAGAATTAAGGAAATAATTGATGAGTATGAATTACCAGCCCATACCGTTGGATTTGGAGTAAAAGGATGCGTTACTTGGTCAGAAAAACCAGTTCGGAATTATCGAGATTATAAAGCTACAGATTTTAATGTTGCCGAGTTATCATTTTTATGGTCACTAAACCATGGAATTATGACTCCACCCGGGCTAGATGAACAATGGTTAATTAGCTTGGCGCATGGACAAACTGAAATAGATTTTATGGTAAATGATTTTAAGGAATTAGCTAAAACTCTTCGCGGCTAATTTAGTTATTTTGTGGGAATCCTAGGTTTATTCCACCATGGCTTGGATCTAACCACCTAGAGGTAACAACTTTTCCTCTAGTGAAAAAGTGAACTCCATCCGTTCCATGAGCATGAGAGTCACCAAATAATGAGTTTTTCCAACCACCAAATGAAAAGTAAGCCATTGGCACTGGAATCGGCACATTTATGCCAACCATTCCCACCTCTACCTCATTTTGGAATCTTCGCGCAGCCCCACCATCATTGGTAAATATCGCCGTTCCATTTCCATATTGGTGTTCATTAACAAGTTTCAAAGCCTCATCATAACTTTTTACTCTAATTACACTCAAAACTGGTCCAAAAATCTCCTCAAGATAAATACTCATATTTGGCTTAACTTGGTCAAATAATGTTGGTCCAAGCCAAAATCCTTTACCTTCAACTTTTACCTGCCTACCATCTACTACAACCTTTGCGCCCTCTTTTTCACCTGCTTCAATATATGAAGCAACTTTATCTCGGTGAACTTTTGTAACTAAGGGGCCCATGTCTGCGCCTTTAGTACCATCACCAGTTTTAATTTTTAAGGCCCGTTCCTTGATTTTTTCAATTAATTTATCTGCGATTGGTTCTACCGCAACAATTGCTGAGATTGCCATGCATCTTTCACCAGCAGAGCCAAAGCCAGCATTTATTGCGGCGTCAGCAGCAAGATCTAGATCTGCATCCGGTAAAACGATCATATGATTTTTAGCACCGCCCAATGCCTGGACACGTTTTCCAGATTTAGTGCCATTTTCATAAACATATTTTGCAATTGGAGTAGATCCGACAAATGAGATTGATTTAATTTTAGGATGGTTTAGAAGGGCATCTACTGCAACCTTATCTCCATGTATTACATTAAATACTCCATCTGGTAATCCTGCCTCTTTAAGTAGCTCAGCAATTAGCATTATTGCGCTGGGATCTTTTTCAGAAGGCTTGACTATCACCGTGTTACCGCAAGCCAGTGCGATTGGAAAAAACCACATCGGTACCATTGCCGGAAAATTAAAGGGTGAAATAATTGCAACTGGACCTAAGGGCTGACGAATTGAATACACATCAACTCCAGTTGAAACCTCTTCAGAGAATCCACCTTTAAGTAGGTGAGGGATGCCACAAGCAAATTCAACGACCTCTAACCCTCGAGTGACTTCACCCACTGCATCGCTAAGTACTTTTCCATGCTCTGCTGTTATTAATTCAGCAATTTTTTCTTTATTTTTATTTACTAATTCTCTAAATGCAAACAAAATTTGAGTTCTTTTTGTCAGTGAAGCATGTCGCCATTGCTCAAATGCCTTCTCAGAAATATCTACAACCTTGTTAACAGTTTCGAGGTCAGCAAATGCAACATTTCCTGAAACTTCGCCAGTTGCTGGATTATAAATTTCACCGGTCCTAGCAGGCTTATCTAGAGTTACAGATCCGTTGAGCCAGTGAGAAATCGATTTCATAAGTAAACAATACTTCAGGTTTTATCTGACTTCTACCTGCTACCAAAAAATGCTTATAAGTGATTAGATTGGCCTATATTCAAATAAGCATAGGAGCAGCGTGAATACCCAAGAGAATAATCCAGAAAAAGCTGCCAAAGTATTTGCAGATGATCGAGCAAATGTTTTTCACTCTTGGTCGGCTCAAGCTCAGATCACACCAATGGCTATCGCAGGTGGTAGCGGCTCATATTTTTGGGATTTCACTGGAAAGAAGTATTTGGATTTTTCTTGCCAATTAGTTTTTACAAATATAGGTCATCAACATCCGAAGGTTATTTCAGCAATTAAACATCAGGCAGATATTCTGACAACTATTGCACCTCAACATGCAAATGAAGCAAGAAATGAAGCTGCTAAGAGTATTTTAGGTGTAGTTGAAGAAAAGTTTAAAAAGATTTTTTTCACTAATGCTGGTGCCGATGGTGTTGAAAATGCAATCAGAATGGCCCGACTTCATACTAATAAGCACAAAGTTTTATCTACTTACCGCTCCTATCATGGCAATACTGGAGCTGCAATAAATGCAACTGGGGATCCAAGAAGATTTCCAAATGAATTTGGTTATGGTCATGTTCATTTCTGGGGACCATACCTATATCGCTCAGCGTTTTGGGCAACAAGCCAAGAGCAAGAGTGTCAACGTGCACTTGAACATTTAGAGCAAACTATTATTTTTGAAGGCCCAAAAACTATTGCCGCAATTTTAATTGAGAGTGTTCCAGGTACTGCTGGAGTTCTGGTACCACCAAAGGGTTACCTCGATGGCATTAGAGCGTTATGCGATAAGTATGAAATTATGTGGATAGCTGATGAGGTTATGTCCGGTTTTGGTAGAACTGGAAAATGGTTTGGCTATCAACATTCAAACTCAGTTCCAGATTTAATAGTTTTTGCAAAGGGAGTTACCTCTGGTTATGTACCACTTGGTGGCGTGGTTATCTCAGATCAGATATCTAAAAGCTTTGATGAGAGAGTGTTTCCGGGTGGATTAACTTACTCAGGTCACCCACTTGCTTGCGCTGCAGCGGTAGCAACTATTGAGGTAATGAAGAGTGAAAAAATGGTTGAGAATGCAGCAGCAATTGGCGAAAAAATTCTTGGACCTGGCTTAGCAGCACTAGCTAAAAAACATCCAGTAATGGGTGACATCAGAGGTGTTGGAGTTTTCTGGGGAGTGGATATGGTGGTAGATCGCTCAACTAAAGAGCCACTTGCGCCATATGGAGCATCAAGTACCAAGATGAATGAAATTGTCGCTGCCTGTAAGAAAAATGGGTTAATGCCATTTAATAACTTTAATCGAATTCATATGGTGCCACCTTGTAACATTTCAGAAGCTGATGCCAAGTCTGGCTTAGATTTACTCTCTAAATCACTTTCTGATGTAAATCTATAAATAAGTGATGAATTTTTAATTATGTCTATTGTTTTAAAAAGTATTTCAGAGGCAATCTCAAGAATTGAATATTTACTAGATCAGAGTAATGATCGGGTATTAATTGGCGTAGTAGGTAAACCAGGCGCAGGAAAATCCACCTTTACTGCGGAGTTAATAAAGAATCTCTCTGATGTCAAACCAACCTTAGTTCCGATGGATGGATACCATTTAAGTAACAGTCAATTAGCCAACTTAGGATTATCAGATCGAAAGGGAGCATTTAATACTTTTGACGCCACTGGTTATGTTAATTTGTTAAGAAGAATTAATTCAGAAAATAATACTGATATCTATTTTCCGGTTTTTCACCGAGAAATTGAGGAGTCCTACGCTGCCGATGGCGTAGTAAAGGCCGGAAGTAGGTTGGTAATAACTGAAGGGAATTATCTTCTATTTGACCAAGGGGGCTGGCAAGCAGTTAAGCCAGAGTTAACAGAGGCCTGGTTTATCAAGGTAGATGATCAAGTAAGAGTTGATCGATTAATTAAACGGCATGAGCTGTTTGGTAAAGATAAGCAATCTGCAATCTTGTGGGCAACTGGAAGTGATGAAATCAATGCTAAAGCTGTTGAAAATAATATTGCTCAAGCAGATGTAATTATTGAGGGTTTTTAACTTCACTTTGTAATATCGGAGTAACTATTAGTTAAAGTTATTTCCACAGAATATTTATTATTACTTTTCAAAATAAATTATTAGATATATTTACTTCAGTATTTGAGATTGAGGAAATAAACAATGAAAACGTTAACGGTAATTATAATTAAAAGCCAACTAGCTGCTAAAAGTTGGATAAAGAGTTCAAGTCGAGCAGATGTTCCTGGCTGGGTATTGGTGGTATTAATGACCACTGCGCTGGTAACTGGAATTTGGTCAATTGCTGCGCCCAAACTAACCACAATATTGCGCAACTCCCTGGATGCAATGGGCGGTATCAGGTAGTTGCGCAATCTAATAATTGGCAAAAGTAGGGGATCAGTTGAGTCATTTATAACCCTTATTCCTCAAGTTCTTATCTTCTTAATAATGTTTCAACTAGTTTTTATGCAATTTGGTTTTATAAAAGATACTCACACCATTCAAGGTGAATTATCAAAAGCTGCAATTAACGGTGGTTCGCAGGAGTATGAACGTTATCCATTAGCAGGAGGTGGATCAGTATTAATGCTTAGCAAGAATTCTGTAATAGAGAAATTCTTGGATTTCAACTCGATTTCAAGAAAGAAGATAATTGCAATCGCAGTAGATGAAGATGTCAATAACTAAGAAACTATCGAAGAAAAGTAACGGCTCAGCAATTACAGAGTTTCTAGTTTTTACACTCCCTTTTTTTACAGCGTTCTTAATACTTATTACCCTAGTTCAATATAAAGCAATCTCTATTTCAGAGAGTAACAATTTGGCAAGACAAGTAGTAAGAGCGTTTGTTACTAGCCCAAGTGATCAGCTGGCATTTTTTCGAGTAAATCAACTATTAGAGTTATACCAAAACTCTCTTTCACCTGCAGCAAAAGCAGCAAGACCAATATCAGCAGATATCAAATGCCAAAGCTACCCATGCCTTTCGCCAGGCAATAAAGTGACTGCAACTATAAGTGTAGGAAGAGATCAAAAATCCTCTGCGACTGAGTTTGTTGATCTATGGCGCTAATCTCTTGGCTAGTTGGTAGGAGCCGAGGATCCTTAATACCGCTTTCTCTTGGATTCTATTTAATTGCAATGAGCTTATTGTTTATCTCAATTAACATATCTTCGGCATATTCTGTAAAAAAGGAGCTGACCAATCTTGGTGAAGCAGCAATTAACAGAGCAGCACACTCCATAAATATTCCAGCGTATTATGCCCAACTTAATCAATTTAGTGGCAAAAAAAGAGTTCCATTAGATTGCATTGAAGCGGGTAGAACTTTTAATGATTTAATTGGTAAAAGCTCGATTTACGGTAAAAACATAAGCATTGAAAGATTTGATTGTAATCTATTTGATCTATCTGCAACTATTTCAATAAGTGCAAGATTTCCACTCGATCTACCTTTTTTCAACCTTGAGCAATTTAAAACTTTTGATATTCGTACCATAATTGGCGCTAGTTCGGTTTACATCCCTAATTAGATTACCCTTAGGGTATGGCCGCCCGAGAGTATCAAGTAGAGATCGATAAGATCGATGTAACTTTAAAATCAATTGAACAGGTTTTGAATCTGCCTAAATTGAAAGAAAGTGCGGCTGAACTTGAGCAACAGGCAAGTGCGCCTAATCTTTGGGATGATCCACAAGCTGCACAGGTAATTACTAGCAAATTATCAAGGGCACAATCGACATTAAATAAAATAAATACAATTCGCTCAAGATTAGATGATCTACCGGTAATGATTGAGCTAGCAAACAATGAAAGTGATAAGGCTGCAGCTTTTAAAGACGTTGATAAAGAGCTTGATGATCTGACTAAAGTAATTAATGAATTAGAGGTTCAAACCTTATTAAGTGGCGAGTATGACGAACGAGATGCTTTAATCACAATTCGATCCGAAGCCGGCGGGGTTGAGGCAGCGGATTGGGCACAGATGCTGATGCGAATGTATTTAAGATTTTGTGAACGCCACAACTACAAGGTTGAGGTTTTGGAGACTTCATATGCTGAAGAGGCTGGAATAAAATCCACTACATTTCGAGTCTCTGCTGCTTATGCCTACGGTCGTTTATCGGTTGAGCAGGGAACTCATCGCTTAGTTCGCATCTCACCCTTTGATTCACAATCACGCAGGCATACATCATTTGCTGGTGTTGAAGTAGTTCCCGTAGTAGAACAAAGTGATCATATTGAGATCGAGGAAAAGGATTTACGGGTTGATGTTTACCGATCATCTGGACCTGGTGGCCAAGGAGTCAATACCACTGACTCGGCAGTAAGAATTACTCATATCCCTACTGGAATAGTAGTTTCTTGCCAAAACGAAAGATCTCAAATTCAAAACAGGGCAACTGCAATGGCCGTACTTCAATCTAAATTACTTGAACGCAGAAGATTAGAGGAGCGAGCAAAAATGGATGCACTAAAGGGTGATAACTCTGGTTCCTGGGGAAATCAAATGCGATCTTATGTTCTTGCGCCGTATCAAATGGTTAAAGATTTAAGAACTGATTTTGAAGTTGGAAATCCATCTGCCGTACTTGATGGTGATTTAGATGGATTTATTGAGGCGGGAATTAAATGGCGAAAGGGGCGCGAGTAATCTCACAATTACGCATAATTCTCAGCCTTTATTTTCGAAAATAACCATTAAATAGCCGAAGTTCTGTGATTAGTTATCTAAACTAGCCTTAGTGCACCAATAGCTCAACGGAGGGGCAGTTAATTGATTAAGTTTGAGAATGTTACTAAGACCTATCCGCGTCAGGAAAAAGCTGCTCTTGATGGAGTTAATTTAGATATTGCAAAGGGTGAATTTGTTTTCTTGGTTGGATTATCTGGATCTGGTAAATCAACCTTCTTAAAGTTAGTTCTAAGAGAGGAACGGCCAACCTCTGGGGTGATTCATGTTGTTGGTAAGGATCTAAACACTCTCGCTGCACATAAGGTGCCAGAGCTTAGAAGACAGGTTGGAACTGTTTTTCAAGATTTTCGGCTGCTACCAAATAAGACAGTATCTGAAAATGTGGCATTTACATTACATGTTTTAGGGTACTCAAATAAACAGATCAGTCGTGAGGTACCTGAGGTTTTAGAGTTAGTTGGACTTGAAGAAAAAGGCGATCGAAAGCCGAGTGAGTTATCAGGTGGTGAGCAGCAACGGGTAGCAATTGCCAGAGCATATGTTTCAAGACCAACTATTTTGATTGCAGATGAGCCAACTGGAAACCTAGATCCAGCAACATCGGTTGGAATTATGAAGTTGTTAGATCGGATCAATCGTGAAGGCACAACAGTTGTGATGGCGACCCATGACTCTGGCATTGTGGATCAAATGCGAAAGCGAGTTATTGAATTAGAGGGTGGGCATGTAATTCGTGATCAAATCCGTGGCGTCTACGGCTATACCGGTTGATTTAGCAATAGAAAAGATAGGGTTGGTAAATGCGCGCTAAATTCGTATTAACTGAAGTTGGTATTGGGCTGCGCCGAAATCTAACCATGACCTTTGCAGTAATGATTACAGTTGCAATTTCACTCTCCCTCCTTGGAATTGGATTATTAGCTAATTCACAGGTAAGGGTTATGAAAGATTATTGGTATGACAAGATTGAAGTCTCAATATTTTTATGCGGCTCTCTTTCTGAAACTCAATCCTGTGCCAATGGTGTGGTTACTCAAGATCAAAAAATTGGCATTCAACGAGATTTGCAAGCCTTACCAGTTGTCCAAGAGGTTTTTTATGAGTCAAAGAGTGAAGCATTTAATAGATTCCAAGAGAGATTTAAGGGCTCTGCAATTGCGCAAAATGTAACTGCTGATCAATTACCAGAATCCTTTAGAGTTAAATTAAAGGATCCGACAAAGTTTGCGGTGATAGAAAGCGCTTTTTCTGGTCGCCCTGGAGTAGATATAGTCCAAGATCAGCGAGCTATTTTGGATAAGTTTTTCAAATTACTTAATGTATTAAGAAATGGTGCATTAGTTATTGGTGCTGCCTCAGTTTTAACTGCTGCACTATTAATTAGCAACACATTAAGAATTGCTGCCTTTAACCGTAGGCGAGAAACTGGAGTAATGAAGTTGGTCGGTGCATCTAGCTTTTCAATTCAACTTCCATTTTTACTCGAAGGAGTTTTTGCTGCTCTCTCTGGTTGGTTAGTTTCAACTGGTGTGCTGGCTGCGTTTAAAGCGGTGATTGATTCAAAAGTTGCACCACTTCTAACCTTTACTCAATTCTTTACCTGGAAGGATGTATGGGTAGCATCGGCATGGTTATTGCTCACCGGTTTAGTGGTTTCAAGTGCTGCTTCAGTAATTACACTTCGCAAGTATCTTAAGGTTTAACCACCACCTATTTAAGATCGGGGGTTACTTGTGGTCAAAGAGCTTGGCAAAAAAGTAATTGCCCAAAATAAATCTGCTCGCCATGATTACTTTATTGAAGAGGTTTATGAATGTGGTTTGGTCTTAACTGGCACAGAGGTTAAATCATTACGGGCAGGAAGGGCCTCTTTGACCGATGGTTACGCGATGGCAAAGGATGGCGAGATCTGGGTGAGTGGAATTCACATCCCTGAATACAACCAAGGTAGTTGGACCAACCACATGCCACGTCGGGATCGAAAGTTACTGCTCCACAAACGAGAAATTGCTCAAATTACAGGTGTAATTAAACAAGGTGGATTAACTTTAATTCCACTTGCACTTTACTTTAAAGATGGCAAAGCCAAGGTTGAGATCGCAGTTGCAAAGGGCAAAAAATCCCATGATAAGCGGGAGAGTTTGAAGGAAAGACAAGCCAGTAGAGAGGTTGATCGAGAGCTTTCGCGGCATGCTACTGGTAAAAGTGGTAGTAAAGGCAAGCGTAAAAAATCAGATCAAGATTACGATTAGTAGTTAATTAACAGTATTTAAAAATAGCCTGTAAAATAAATCCTTCACACAACTAAATATAGAAAAGTAATTTATTCGCTTAACTCTTGGGGGTGAACGGTCTCGACTTTAGTCGTTACTTCAAGGCAAGCGGGCCGAGGAAGCCGTGATGATCTCGTTAACCACAAAAACATGGCAAACTATAAGCGCAAGTAAAACTGCCGCTGATTATCAACTAGCTGCCTAAGCTAGCTCTGTTATCCGTTACCCGAAGTTTGTTCTCGCCTTCGGATCTAACGTCGCTAGAGGACTTACCCCTAACCGTGTTACGGAGGTTAATGGGGACATAAATCTGTAACTAAGTCCGCAAACTACTTGTGCATGTGAGAGTTTGGACTAAAAAAGCGATAATTGCACTACGCCCGTAGAAACTTTGAATTAGTGCTAGAGGACCCGGGTTCGATTCCCGGCACCTCCACAACTTACTTATTTTTTGAAACCTTCATAACTACTCGATAAATTGCAAAAATTCCACAGATTGCACCAAAGCTACCCATTATTCGTGCACCTATTGAGTCTACATTTGTAATAAGCATGCCTCCAATAAAAATTGAAATTAATGCGATCATAAATGCAATCACCTTGATCACAGCAAGTGGTAATAATCTTTGAGGTAGGTAGGTAAGAGCTATTGAGAGTGGCCCACCGATAACTGTAAGAGAGATAATTAAGGCAGCTAGAAGGGCGAGTGATTCCATAATTAAATTTTTTAACCAGATCCTTCAGTATTTCCAGCCTCAGCAGCAGTGACATCATTAATTTTATATTTTTTGATTGCTCGTTTTACTGCTCGCTTACTAATCATTTCAGCTTGTGCTAACTGGGCAAGGGCAGCAACCGCAATTGATTCAGCATCAACTTTAAAGTGACGACGAAGTGCTCCTCTGGTATCTGAAAGCCCAAAGCCATCTGTGCCAAGAGAGTAGAAAGGCTGCTTTACCCAAGGAGAGATTTGATCTTGGACTGATCTCATGAAATCACTTACTGCAATAACTGGACCTTTTTCTTTCTTTAATTTCTTAGTTACATATGCGGTTTGCTTTTGATCTGGGTTTAATAAGTTATTTCTATCAACTGCTAGGCCATCACGACGAAGCTCATTCCAAGAGGTAACTGAGTAAATAGTGGCTGCAACTCTAAAATCATCATTTAGAAGTTTTTGCGCCTTTAGCGCCCAATTAACTGATACACCAGAGGCTAATATCGCCACCTTTTTACGGCGTCTTCTAATTGGCTTTTTTAATAGGTATATTCCCTTTAGCACGCCATCAACATCAAGATTTTCTGGCTCTGCTGGTTGTTGATATGGCTCGTTATAAACCGTTAGGTAGTAGTAGATGTTTTCACTATTTTCACCATACATTCGGTTAAGGCCATCTTTAACAATGTGGCCTAACTCGTAACCAAAGGCTGGATCATAGGAGATAACTGCTGGATTTGTCGATGCCAACAGCAGTGAGTGGCCATCTTCATGTTGTAGGCCTTCACCATTTAAAGTTGTTCTACCTGCAGTAGCTCCTAAAACAAAGCCTCTAACTAATTGATCACTTGCTGCCCAAAATGAGTCACCAGTGCGTTGAAAACCAAACATTGAGTAAAAAATATAGATAGGAATCATTGGCTCATCATGGGTAGCGTATGAAGATCCAACTGCGGTAAATGAGGCGACTGATCCAGCTTCATTAATTCCTTCATGCAAAATTACACCCTCTTTAGATTCCTTATAGGAGAGCATTAACTCTCGATCAACTGAGGTATAGCTCTGACCATGGGGGGAGTAAATTTTTAGAGTTGGAAATAGTGAATCCATTCCGAATGTTCTTGCTTCATCTGGAATGATTGGCACAAATCTCTTACCCAAACCCGGATCTTTAATTAAATCTTTTAGCAATCTAACAAATGCCATAGTGGTTGCCACCTCTTGCGCACCTGAGCCTCGTTTTACCGACTCATAACTTTCATCCTTAGGCTGTGGTAAAGGTTTTGAAACTGATCTTCTAGAGGGTAGAAAGCCACCTAACTCACTGCGCCGTTGCATCATGTATTGATACTCAGCTGAGTTAATTCCTGGGTGACAGTATGGCGGCAACTTGGCATCTAACTCTTCATCCTTGATTGGAATAAATAATCTATCTCTAAAGTTTTTTAGATCTTCTAAGGTCATCTTCTTCATCTGATGAGTTGAGTTTCTGGCCTCAAAGTGCGAACCTAAAGTCCAGCCCTTAATAGTTTTTGCCAAAATTACTGTTGGCCTGCCATTGTGTTCACTCGCCGCTTTGTAAGCTGCATAAAGTTTTTGATAATCATGGCCGCCGCGTTTTAGATTCCAAATATCATCATCACTCCAAGCTGAAACCATGGCAGCTGTTCTTGGATCTCTACCAAAAAAGTTCTCTCTAACAAAGGCACCATTTTCAGATTTAAAGGTTTGAAAATCACCATCTGGTGTCTTATTCATTAGATCAACTAATGCACCCTCACGATCTGCTGCAAGTAGTGGATCCCACTCTCTGCCCCAAACCACCTTAATTACATTCCAACCAGCACCACCAAAGATTGACTCTAACTCTTGAATAATTTTGCCATTACCACGTACTGGTCCATCTAATCTTTGTAAGTTGCAATTAACTACAAAAGTTAGGTTATCTAGTCCCTCTCTAGCTGCTAATGAAATAGCACTTAGAGTCTCTGGTTCATCAATCTCACCATCTCCTAAAAATGCCCAAACATTTTGATCACTTGTATCTTTAAAGCCACGAGCATTAAGGTAGCGATTAAATCTTGCTTGATAAATTGCATTAATTGGACCAATGCCCATTGAAACTGTTGGAAACTCCCAAAAGTTTGGCATAAGTCGTGGGTGTGGATATGAGGAGAGTCCGCCACCATCATGAGATAACTCTTGGCGAAAACCATCTAATTGTTTTTCAGTTAATCGACCCTCCATAAATGCTCTGGCATACATACCTGGGGAGGCATGACCTTGGAAAAATATTTGATCCCCTCCTCCTGCATGCTCTTTGCCACGGAAGAAATGGTTAAAGCCAACCTCATATAACGATGCACTAGATGCGTAAGTTGAAATATGTCCGCCAACTCCAACACCAGGTCGTTGTGCTCTATGCACCATAACTGCGGCATTCCATCTGATGTATGCACGAATTCTGCGCTCTAAAAACTCATCCCCTGGAAAAGCTGGCTCAAGGGCTGGTGGAATTGTGTTTATGTAATCGGTAGTTCTAAGTCCAGATACGCCAACATTTTTTTCATTAGCTCGTTGCAGTAGTGAGAGCATTAAATATCTAGCTCTTACAGGTCCGGCATTTTTTAACACGGCATCAAAGGATTGCTGCCACTCAGCACTCTCACTTGGATCGGTATCAACTAATTGGTCCACTAAATGGTCTGGGGCCTTAAAGTTTTCACTCACGGGCTTATTCTCTATCTAAAGGGGCCCTTTGGTCATATTTACCGCTTTATGTGGGCGTGATCTGCCTTAAATCCGCAAAATTGCTTAATTAGGAGTTGCACCATCAGCCAAAGTTGGGTGGACTACTCCTAATGAACTCAGCCCAGTCCCCTGCGGCCACCGTTGAACGGCTTGGCATAAGTAAAGACCAATTAATCCTTGAGGTTGGCTTTAATGTTTCTGACTGCGACAAATTATTAAGGCAAGCAATTATTGATAAATCTGGCACCCAATTTTTAGATGCCACCGCCCAAGAGGTGGTTGATGCGGTAATTTTGTGGTGGCGTGAAGATGATGGTGATTTAGTTGATGAATTAGTTGATGCACTTACTTATTTAACCGAGGATGGCCCAATTTGGTTGTTAACACCAAAGGTGGGAAGAGTTGGATATGTTGAAGCAAGTGATATTCAAGATGCCGCGCCAACTGCCGGCATGTCACTAACCACATCCTTTCCAGCAGGAGCTGATTGGACTGCAACTAGATTAGTTGCCCGTCATGCTGGTAGTAATAAAAAGAAATCCAAGTAATTACTTAAGTAAAGGGAGAAATAGATGGCGCTCGCAATTGGATCTACTGCACCTAATTTTGAGTTGATAAATCAACATGGTGAGAAGATTTCTTTATCTTCATATAAGGGAAAAAAGAATGTCGTAGTTATTTTCTATCCATTTGCTTTTTCTGGAATATGCACTGGAGAGCTTTGTGCGCTCCGTGATGATCTATCCGCTTTTCAAAACGATAATGTGGAGTTAATCGCCATCTCATGTGATCCAATGTATGCCAATAAAGTATTTGCTGAGCAAGAAGGATACAAATTTCAAGTTTTATCTGATTTTTGGCCTCATGGTGAAGTTGCTACGGCTTATGGAACATTTGAAGAGAATCGAGGATGTGCAAAGCGTGGCACATTTATAATCGGTAAAGATGGAAATATTAAGTGGATGGTAGTAAATGGCTTAGGAGATGCTAGAAATATCGCTGAGTACAAAGCAGCCCTATCAGCCTTATAAATTGAGTTAATTGGGAGTAATACTGATCTACTAGTAATATTCTCAATCTCACCGGGTGGTTAGCTCAGTGGTAGAGCGCCTCGTTTACACCGAGGATGTCGGGGGTTCGAAACCCTCACCGCCCACACAGCACGCATAGCAACTTACTTTGGTAATTTATTTCAGCATGTAAGTTAGTAAAATCTTAAAAGGATATAACTCCCGTTACTCTTGTTCTATTTACCTACTTCCTTATTATCAAAGAGGCGATTAACAACAACGACAGCAAGTAAAAAGCTGCCCCGTTTAATGCTTCACCAGGTGGTGTTACTGTGGAGGTTACACTCATCATCTGTCCAGCAATTAAACGCATGACAGGATCAAGGACAAGAGTTAACAAAATTAGTGGAGTAAATCCTGGATAACGGAAAAATAATAAAAACAGGAGCACAGAAAGAATAAGTTGTATTGCACCCCATTGGTGAAATATCGCAATTATGTTATTTCCGCCTTCAACGGATGTATCAATACCAGCGATGCTCTGAGCACCGCCATCTGCCGCAAAGAGGTGAATGCAACTACGCACCACCATTAATAACAGATAGATGGCTGTAACTATGCGAACTGCTCGAAAGCCTTCAAACTTTGTGGGATTCTTTGGAAGTAATTCTTTGATCTCAAACTTCATAAATTCGCCTATAAACCTAAATTACCAAGTTGGACATTATTGCCATACATTTTTACTGCTAGTCCTTTGCTGCTTAGTGATACTGACTTTACTTTAAGTCCTTTAGGGGGTGTAAGGCTGCGTTGGCTCTTACTTTTAATCTGAGTTTGAAGATCAGCCGGCAATGATGCAGCGGGAATTTCATTACCGAAAAGTGAAACACTCTTAAGTTCAAAATAGAGTTGATTATTAGCATACTTTGGGATCAGACTTGCTTTGCCCATTCCACCAGCTCCTGCTGCAACCTGCAGGGTATTTCCAACAATCTGAGCATCACCAAACTCCGATACCTTCGCAATAGTTGATAAAGGAATTGTGGCAGTTATCTCTAATGAGCCAATAAGTGTTGGCTTAGATTTGCTGATATTTCCTGCAGAAATTTTTATTGAAGAATCTGTATTGCTTTCCTTTAAAGGGTATTTTTCTATATCTATATTAGCTAACTTGATTGAATCTGAAGTTATATTACTTGCTATATCAGTTAGTGGAATAGATGCGCTAACCCCAGAGGCATTTGGCATCTCACGCTTAACACCTGAAGCAATCTGAGATGAAATGTATTTCTCAAGGCCGAAAACTCCAGCAAAAACTGATAAAACAAGTACTGATGTTGCGATTAGTTTAATTTTCATCAGCGAAACTTAACAGTGCAAACTGGTTATTTTAATAGATTCGGTGTTAATAGCCTGTGAATTTGGACAGAAAATATCATTGCCCATATCTGACCTAAATTCGTTCAATATCTAGTAAATGTCAGACCAATTGACTAATATGGGTGCTAAGTCAAGAAAAAGTAAATATATGCAATGGTTGAATGAGGAAAATTAGACGAAACCCTCACCGCCCACACAGCACTCATATCAACATAATTTGGCAATTAATTTCAGGACGAAAGCCAGCAAACCTTTTAGGGAATAATGGCTATCACTCTAGTTAA
>Ga0214923_10000100_pt1 | contig 124210 bp, 115 predicted proteins | sample LL1510_MetaG_FD_177993 | JGI IMG/M metagenome (GOLD analysis project Ga0214923, IMG submission 177993) | Freshwater microbial communities from Lake Lanier, Atlanta, Georgia, United States - LL-1510 | ecosystem: Environmental > Aquatic > Freshwater > Lake | place: USA: Georgia | collected... | reverse complement strand
ACCCAATGTTTGGTTTAAATCTTGTGGCGGCAAAAATTAGGCATGACCTTTCACGGATGGGGAGAAAGGTTTGGACCACGACCAAGAAAGCTGACCGACTGCAAAGACAGTTGATGCTGTTTGTGGCGCACTCCTCGCATGAGCCTCTCTCTCTCTCCTCAAGCACACTCAAAGGGGGCAGGTATAAAAAATTTAGTTATTGAGGCCCACAGTAACAAGCAGCCGTGATATCGGTGTTGTCATTATCTCTAGTCTGTCCTGGGGCATAACAATATCCCCATTTTTTATTCGGAATTGAAGGTTCAGAGCGAGCCTCTCTGCAACGATTGGTGTGGCATCCTTTTCCACCCACACAACCGTCCCAACAACCCCAATTAAAATTAATTGGATTTTGATTGTTTGCTTTACTATCCCATGCAGACCAAGGAATAGTTTCTCCCGAAGCACAGTTGGCACCTTCCGGACTATTTTTGGAAATAAAGCCATGTCTTGCGCAAACTGCACCGCACCCTCCGCCGGCAGCATCGACCCAACCGCCGGTGACGTTTAAAGTTACTTCACGACTCCAGAGATCGCTCAGATTGGGGGCAGAGGCTTTGCACTTAAATTGGGCACCATGGTCTTGTAGCAGTCTTACACTTCTGAGCGTAAGAGCCGACTGGGAACCTGAAGCCACCTCAACCCAAGCATTGCCCGTTCTATCTTTTCTATACCATTTGTAAGTAATGGGCAGTCTTCCTCTATTTTGAGCCACAAAATTGAAAGTAGGTAATGTGTAGTAATTTTTTTCGTCATCCCCCTCTCTGGTACTTTGATTAACAGGTTGAGTGACAGCCATCAATGTATTCGGGGCTGTTGGTGGCGGCATCGGTGGATCGACTGTGATTACGGGGGGAGGAGGCACAACTTTATCTGGGGGCGGGTTTACAACAACTGACGGAGCAAGAGTAGAAGTAGTGGTAGTTGTAGTAGGAGGATCATGGATCATGATTGAAGTTGAGCATTCTTTTGTTGTCGAATCTAAACCTTTAAGATTGGCACTGATATTCCAAACTCGATTGTTTCCATCCAAGCTTCGATTAAATTGGGCGATAGTGTTTTTGTCCGAAGCTAAAATGTTGATATCAAAACCTTCTGCTTTGAGTGGAGTGAATCTTTCGAAATTATTAAGTCGTTGTCGGTCAAATCTATCAAAGCCGAACAACGTTTCTCTATGATTCGCTAGGTTAATTGAGACTGAATCGGCTATTCCCTGTTCTACTTCGAGGTTTAATTTCAATATCGTGTCAGAGGTTAGCCTCAGGGGTTGTTGAACCGAACTATGTAAAGAAAGTCGGCATTTGGGAGCAGGGGGAATTTCAACGGGAATGATGGCCCCAACAGAATTCGTTTGTATGGCTATCTTAGTTAAGACTTTTGGATTAGCTTCATTAATCACGTATTTCACAAATTTGATGGGTTCTACGCGCGTTGCTGCTAGCGGATAGTCGAAGCCTGGTTTAAACAGGGCTTCTTTCTGTGAGGCAGTTAGAAGATTAGCATCTGGAACTGCTATAAGGCTCAATTGAAAGTTGTTAGTTTTGTGAAGCTCAGTTTGACCTTGTATGGCACCTAAAGAAGATTTATCTGGGGAAAGAGAAATAAACTCACAATCTTCGTTTGAATTAATTTGAGACTTGGGAACTGGGAAATCTAACGGTTTACATTCGCCACTAGCTACTTTGTTCTTTGTCACCATCAAAAGGGGTACAAGGGGCGATGGAAAGGCTCCGCTTCCAACAGGCTTTACCGGAATTATCCTAGGTGTTGTATTGAGTTCCGAAGCTGTGGGATAAAATTCCGGATACCAATCAGGAGCTTTGTATTTAAAAGATTCAGGTTCAGATTGAGTTGCAGGAATAACCGTTTTTCCGAAAGTAAATTTTTTCTGAATATAATACAGAGTAACCGCGTCTTGTTCCGATTGATTCGCAGCCTTCTCTGATTGGCTGACTTGTTGAGAGAATTGTGAAACTTGATTCAAGATGAGCGCAAGGCCCGCTAGGCTCAACGCCCCAGCAATAACAGCTATTATCACCGAATTACCGCGATTGTTTGAAGCAGATGAAAACAATTTACGCACTCCTTGTGGCTCCGAAACCAACCTCTACTTCATCATGATACTCCTTAGAAAAACCATGAAAAAGGGAACAATCGTGGAGAATTAAACACAATTGGCAAAGGGTTTTTTATGAATCATTTCTTTTGCTTAGAGGTGTCTGTCTGAGCGCCAAGATACTTCATGAGAGGGGCTGTCCACTCCATTTCAGAATAACCAGATTCAGGTAATTGAATAGCAGTTGAAAGATTTTTGGCAACTTCGGGCGCATTAGCTTTCACAAACTCAAGCGACCAGACTCTGGGACGAATTGTAAAAATAGTAGCCCCTGTTTTGGGTAAGTTGACGATACTTTCGAGTTCACTTCTTAAGAAAACATTTTGTCCGACGTTTTGGTCAGTGATAGTGGGCTCTTTGTAAGTCGAAGTTCGGTAAGAGGGTAGAGCTAGTTCAGGGTTTGTGACGAGAAACCAATTGTTTCTGCCAATGCATTTTCCTCGGACCCCTCGCTCAACGGCCCCCTCCACGGTTTTTTTGAGTCGGTTTTCGTATTCTGGGACTCCTGCGTGAATCGCATGGACATCCATACCGATAAAATCTTGTAGCGCCCAGTTGGTGGGGGTTGCTAAAAATCCACCCGCCATCACTACTTTCCCGTCAGAATTTTTTAGGTTGATAGTGACATCATCTTGAATCAATAGTCCGAGCTTCTCCAAGGGATGCCCACCCACTTTAGGATCTAAATTTACTTCTATTCCTGTTTCTCGAGCTTTAATCACCGTTCCTTCTTTGACAAATTTTTCAGGGAATTGTGTAGTCAAGTGATTTGCAGTCATTTCCAAAAATTCCTGAGCGGCTTCGTTCACTCTTTGTTCCTCTCCCGGCAAGACTTTTAAAATGTCTTTGGGGCGTTTTTCAAAAAGAGCTTTTCTAACTCCCATTTGTTCTCGATATTCTTGATCGGGAGCTAACCACTTATCTGGAGTAGGTGCATACATGTTGCTCGCTGGAAAAGTGGTGTTGATCTTGGTGGTATTTAAAGCTTCTGAATTAGTCGATAACAGTTCGCGATATATTTTCCTAGATGGATTTAACCTTTGGAGAGTGGTCTGACAGGAGCTAGGGTTGAGTGCAAAGGTTCGAACAGTCAAAACCCCAAAAATAATCCAGCTCCAGAAGTGCATTTCAGTGCTCCTCGTTGACGGGTTAAATTATTATCTTAACATATCATGAAGCGATGCTGCGATGAGCGTAGAGTCATTTTAAATGGCTACTCATCCACATCTCTAAATGTCTAAAGTAGTCTAGTCTTGAAGTCTCAAGTTCGTTGTGTAGTTCATGTCTACAATCTGGAGCAATATAGAGTTCTTTGCTCTTGGAAGCTAAAGCTTTTAAAAGTTCATAGCTGCCCTCGATTCGGATAATCGGATCAGCAGAGCCATGGGCTATTAAAGAAGGTGCCGATATCTTATTTGCTATTTCAGGGAGTCCCGGAAGGGTTTTAAGAATTTCGTCACCTTGTTTTAACGTATTAAAGTGATAACAAAGAGGATCTTTTTCATAGTCCTGAACCACTTTGGGATCTCGAGAGACTCCAGAAGATGTTGTACTTTTGGGAAGTCTTAAATTGGGAGCGATTTTAACCAGAGCCTGTCCCAGTTTAATTTTGATAGGAGAGATAGCACTTCCCACTTGGAATGCGGGTGCGCTGAGAATGAGGCCTGTTAGAAGAGAATGATAAGAAGATGCGAAGTGTAGAGCGATTGCTCCTCCTAAACTGTGGCCGTATAAAAAAAGGGGAAGATTTTTTAAATCTCGTTGAATCCAATTAAAAACTTGGGTGGTGTCCTGAACATAGTCATCAAAATGTTCGACCCATTGGCGTCTTCCCCCACTTTTTCCCGCACCTCTTAGATCAAATCGTACAACTTCAATTTCATGGTGATTGAGCCAAGTTACAGTATTTAAATGCCGACCACTGTGTTCACTTAAACCATGTATGAGTAGTACTCTTGCTCGTGGATGGGTAACAGAATGTTGCCAAACTGCGAGGGAATCTAAATTGATGGGTTCCATATCGCTGCTATTCTTTAATCAGCAGAATTGTTAGTGCTGTTTTCTGAATCGCCCGTTGTGGGCTCCATTCCTTCATCGGAGTTTTCAGTGTTTTGTTTTGCTTTTGGTTTTTCCTGAGGAAATCTCGAGCCCTTCGGAAAAATATAATATCGAATAGTTCCTGCGTATTTGTTGCCGTTTGTCTCTTCTCCGTTGTGTGTAACGATCGAACCCACAGAATTTCCTAGCACTAGCTTGATTTTATTTTTTGCTTGAAAAGTAACTTGAGCTCCTTCTTCAAGATATGATTCTTTGGCAGGTTCATCATCGATCACAATTTTCATCCAGCTTCTGTATTTGCCTTTGACGACGATTTCATGTCCAGCTTGTGGGGCATTGGCCTGAGTGGCTAAAGTTGTCGAGGGCGGCTCGATTGGAGTAGGAGCAATGGGTGCAACTGCCACCGGAGCCGAAGCTTGAGCTGGCGAAGCCGCGGGAACAGTTTGCAAAGCATTCGCCGGGGATTCAGTCGTAGTAGGAATTGAACTTACCAAAACTGTGCTGGTGGGAGTCGTCATATCAGCTTGAGTTTCTATGGTGGTATTGGGCACCGCACTGGGTGCGAGAGGTTCTCCATTAGGGGCCACGGAGGATGAGCTTAGGGGCAGAGTTTGAGAGGTGTTCTCTTTTTCCCCTTTTTTGGCGATGACGAAAACAAGGATCAAAATCAATAAAGCTGCTAAAAGCACGGTCCTGAGCGGATAAGATTTGGAAATACTCAATGGATTAGGTTCTTGCTTCAATTTCTTTTCAACTGGAGGGACCTCGGCATTAGGATGTGCGATGGAGCTCGATTGAGATGAGCTAGCTTCTATGTTTTCGCTAGCGATACTGTCAGGAGAGGATTGGTATTGGCTAAAAAGCTTTAAAGTCTCTTTGTTGTCCAGACCAATATATCGAGCATACGCCGATATAAATCCTCTAATGAAAGGATCTTGGGGAAGCTCTTTCCATCGATCTTCTTCCATGAGAGCTAAGTTTTGAATGTGGATCTTAGTGCTAGAGGCGATCTCTTCAAGGCGGATGCCCCGTTTTTCTCGTTCCGATTTTAAATACCGACCAAAAGGTTGCATATGTTAAAAAAACCGATCTGTTTTGGTGTTTTAGCCAGATAAATTCCTAGTTCAGATATTTCAGAACTTCTTGAGACCTCTCCACGTAAGGCCCATCTTTATATCTCTCAATGACCTTCTCAAGCTGATTTTTGGCCATTCCACGTTGACCCGCTTTCATGAGGGCGAGTCCCAATTTGTATTGGCTCTCCTGGTATAGAGGGCAAGTAGTAGCTGCTTTTTTGAAAAAGTCGGCTGCCTTATCAAAACTTTTCTCTCTCGCGTAAACATCTCCTAAGTTTTTATTTGCCAAACAGAATTGTGGAGTGATGTCCAAAGCCTTTTGATGGTAGATTTTTGCTTTGGAATTATCTCCCAATTTAAAATGAGCGTATCCTAGGTTCGTTAGCGCATTTTCAGGAGTCGAATAATTCTCTGACTGAAGGGCCTTTTCAAAGTGGGGAACTGCTTCTTTGTACCTCTCCTGACGATTCAACAAAACACCCAAATTATTTTGAACTTCAGGGAAAGCGGATTGTAATTGCAGAGCCTTTTTGAAAGCTTCTTCGCTTTTTGCGTATCGCTTTGTTTCCATGAATATGATTCCTAAATGATTGTAAGCTGCAGGAAGATCAGGTTGAAAGCGTAGCGCTTGATAAATAGCTTCGGTTGCTTTGCCGTACTCTTTTTGAGCAAACTGATCAGCTGCTAGTTGCATATAAATGCGTGCTTTTTCTTGATCGCGACTTTGGTCTAGAAGATGAGCGCATCCGCTGAGGGTAAGAAGCATAGCTAAGCTTGTGATGGCAGTGAGCCCAATGGTAATGCGACGCATAATATATTTGGTTTTGGTAGTAGAAATAAGTGCCACTGTCCCCTCCCGTTTACTTTAGGGTTTAAGTATATCCGACCCTTATTCGCCTGCAAACAGGCTTTCTTCATGTTGGCGCACCCCCCAGCAAAACAGGGACTTGTTTTGGGACCGGAAAAGCTTCTTTGGGGGTATAAAAATGACCTTTTTGGAGTGAACTTCGGTTGACAGACTGATACCTCTCTCATTAAATGCCCAGGGCGCTTTTGGCAGAGCGTAAAAACACGGTTTTGAAGGGAAAATAGGCGTGAAAAACTTTTTAAAAAATTCTGGTTTCTTCATGGGATTTCTAACCCTGATTTTAAGTTCTGGATGCATTAAGTCAAAGAGTGGTGAAAGCTCCTCGGGTCAAAAAAAAATTAAAGTCGGTTTTATTTTGGCGACCATGAATGAGGAACGTTATACCAAGGACAAAAACTACTTCAGTGATTTTGCAGCCGCTCAAGGGGTTGAAGTGGAGTTTGCTTCTTGTGATGGAAAAGTTGATCTTCAAACTTCTAAAGTTGAAACTTTATTGTCAAAAAATATCGATGTCCTAGTGATTCAGCCTGTTACAGGTGAAGCCGCAAGTTCGGTAGTTGCTCTTGCCAAAAAAGACAATGTTCCCGTTGTCGCCTACGATCGGATGATTAAAAATGCAGATATCGATGCTTATGTGACTCAAAACAGTTTTCAAGTGGGAGTTTTACAAGCACAGGCGGCAGTGAAAGCCACTCAAGGAAAGGGCAATTATGTGATCCTGATGGGTGAGGCTGGGCATTCAGTGGCTGACGAGATAACAAGGGGTGTGTTCTCAGTATTGGACAAATATCCCCAAATTAAAGTTGTGGTCAAACAAAACCACCCCAATTGGTCATCTTCTCTCGCTTTGGCGACTGTAGAAAATGCGCTCACGAAAAATAAAAATAATATCCAAGCCGTACTTGCGAACAATGACGGAATGGCCTTGGGGGCTGTACAAGCTCTGCAGGAGCAAAAGCTTACGGGTAAAGTTTTTGTTGCCGGTGCAGATGCCGACCTCACTGCTGTGAAAGATATTTTAAAAAACAAACAATCGATGACCGTATTGAAGGGAATCAAGCCCCTAGCTGAAGGGGCCGTCAAAGTAGCTCTGTCGTTGGCTAAAAAAGAAAATCTTAAGTTCGATGAAAAGCAAAGTAATGGACTCAAAGAAGTGCCTGTCATTAATACCCCCGTTTTTAGTGTCACGAAAGAGAACGTTCAATCGCAAGTAGTAGATACCGGTTTTCACTCTCAGGAAGCGGTTTTTAGTGACAATAAAAGCTAGCCGGTAAAGCAATGACCTCTCCTCTTTTATCAGTCTTAAACGTTAACAAGGCTTTTAGCGGAATTGTTGCGCTGAAAAATGTAAGTTTTGAAATTTTCGAGGGGGAGTGTATTGCTCTCGTTGGTGAGAATGGAGCTGGAAAATCGACCTTGATGAAAATATTAAGCGGAGTTTGGCCTTCCGGTCAGTATGGTGGAGATGTTTTTTTTGAGGGAAAAAAACTCAAGTTGAAATCCTCAGTCGAAGGGAGAAAAAGCGGAATTTCGATCATTCATCAGGAGCTTTGCCTTTTTCCTAAACTTACGGTTGCCGAAAATCTTTTTCTAACTGAATCCTATCCTTATGAGGGGACCCCTTCAGGTAAGTTATTTCAAAGAGTCCATTGGAACTCTCTTTATCAACGAGCTCAATCACTATTAGATAATCTAGAATTTGAAGTTGATGCAACAACTATCGTCGAAGAATTGAGTGTCGCTAAAAGGCAGCTCGTTGAAATTGCCAGAGCTTTTCATCATCAATCAAAACTTTTGATATTGGATGAACCCACGTCCGCATTGTCCAGCACAGAAGTGCGACACCTGTTTCAAGTGATTCAGCGCATGAGAGGACAAATGACGTTCATTTATATCTCTCACAAATTGGATGAAGTTTTTGAATTGGCTGATCGAATTATCGTTTTAAGAGATGGCGAAGCTGTAAAAAGCTTGAAGAAAAACGATACTGACTCAGCCGAAGTGATTCGTGAAATGGTTGGACGTCCGTTAAAAATTTCGGAGAAAGAAAACAGGAAATGTTTGGGAGAGCCCCTTTTAGAAGTTAAAAATCTGTCGCACAAAACTGAAAGTGGAAAACAGATTTTAAGTGATATCTCTTTTCAGATGAAAGCCGGTGAAGTCCTAGGGGTTTCAGGTCTTATGGGTTCGGGTAGGAGCGAGTTGTTGCGCTCTTTGTTGGGAATTCAACCAGGGACACGAAGTGGAGAGGTTTTTCTTGAGGGAAAGAAAGTAGACTGGCAGGGGCTAACTTATGCTATGAGTGATAAAGTTGCTTTTGTTCCGGAAGATAGAAAAAAAGAGGGATTGTTTTTAGAGCATGGTATCGATTTCAATATCACGATTTCGACTTTGAATCATGATCTTGGAAAGTTTGGGGCCCTCAATTTAAAAAAACAACAGATTCGAGTTATGGAATTAATTGGCAGGCTTGGTGTCAAGTGTGCGAGCTCTAATAACGCGGTCAAAGTTTTAAGTGGTGGAAATCAACAAAAAGTTTTATTGGGAAAAGTGGTGGCGTTATCACCTAGAGTTTTGTTGTTGGACGAGCCAACACGCGGAGTAGATATCGGCGCTAAAGAAGAGATTTACGACATTCTTAGAAGCTTGGTTTCTCAAGGGATGGGACTCGTTGTTGTTTCATCAGAGCTTCCGGAACTACTGACTTTGAGTGACCGTATTTTGGTTTTGCGTGAGGGAAAATTGATGGGTGAACTTGTTAATCATCATTTGACACAAGAAAAAATCATGACTCTAGCTGCGGGGGAAAATCATGGAAGCGGTTATTGAAAGATTACCTATGAAAATTAAAAATCATCAATTGAGTTTAAAAAACTATCAAAGGGAAATTATCCCTGTGCTCGTGATTATTCTCTGTTCTATAGTTTTTGATACTTGGAGCGATGGTGCTTTTATATCACCTAGAAATTTGAGTAATCTATCGCGGCAAGTGTGTGTAAACCTAACCCTTGCCGTAGGCATGACCATGATCATCCTCACGTCGGGGATTGATCTCTCGGTGGGAAGTGTTCTTGCGCTGGCTGGGATGGCCTCTGCTATCTCTCAAGTTCAGTGGCAGTGGAGCACTTTGGGTGCTACTGGAGCCTTTCTATCCTTCGCTTTAGCGCTCATGGTCGGCGGGTTGTCGGGTGCCGTGACCGGTTTTTTAGTGAGTCGGCTCAAGATCACTCCATTCATAGTGACATTGGGAATGATGGTCATCGCGCGAGGTCTCACTTTAATCATTTCCTCTGCACAAGCCGTCGCACCGCTGGGTGAAACTTTAGGTCGGCTCAGTTCTGATTATCTTCCCCCTCAAGCAAGCTCAATACTCATTGGAGTGGTGAGTGCAGGCACTCTTGTGTTTGCGGCTGAAAGAGTCTTGAAAAAAACGGCTCCGGTCGCAGAAGTGCTCAAGCATTCAATTTCAATTTTGGCCCTTTGTGGAGTTGGATTGTATGCCTTTGGAAATTACCGAGGAATACCTTACATGGTCTTTATTTCAGTCCTCTGCACTATCTGTGGAATGTTAGTTCTCAAATATACTCGTTTTGGTCGTTTCATCTATGCGATTGGGGGAAATCGAGAAGCTGCTGAGCTATCGGGAATCCCAGTCGCACGAACTCTAGGATTGACCTATTTCTTGATGGGATGTTTGGCCGGACTCGCGGGAGTTATGGATTCAACTCGAGTCAACGGGGCTGTTCCCTCGGCAGGGGAACTGAGTGAACTAGATGCGATCGCTGCGGTTGTGATTGGTGGAACGAGTCTCATGGGAGGAGCAGGGACCATCGGAGGTACTCTTCTCGGAGTTTTGATTATGGGGGTTCTTAACAATGGTATGAGCTTAGTCGGGGTGAGTGAACACTACCAAAAAGTTTTTAAAGGGTTAGTGATTATCCTCGCCGTTTACTTGGATCTTCGATCTAAAAAGAAGTAGGTGAATTCGTGTTTCTAAGAAAACTTGCTTTTCTAATCGCTTGTTTCATTTTGAGCTCGGTCTCTTTAGGGGAGCCCGCAGAATATGAAAAAGGGGATAAAATAAAGACTGACCCGTGGCTTTTAAGACCGACTCAATTTCTTTTTAGTCAGCTTGAAGTTGATTTTAGAATCAAGCAATTAAAAGCCCTTATGACAGAGGATGGCAAGGATGCCGTTGTCGAATTTTTAAAAGATCATCGAGGACAAGTTGTTGTTGGACCCAATAAACAGTTGTGGCTTGTAGATGGCCATCATCGAGCACGGGCTTTGGAAAGTTTAATAAAAACAGATAACCGATTTAAGGAATTGCCTTTCTATGCCAAAGTGATTCGAGAGTGGGACGAACTTTCTCCAGCCGAATTTGAAAAAGCGATGAAGTTAGGAAACAAACACGGTGAAGTTGGTGAGGCGCCCTATGTTTATTTAAAAGATGCTAATGGAAAAACCCAAAGTTTCAAGAAGCTCCCAAAAAGGTTGTCTTCGTTAAAAGACTTTCCGTATCGCGGTCTAGCGTGGATGTTAAAAAACGAGGGTCTCATCGAAGAGAACGAAGAAACTCCTTTTCAAGAGTTTTTAGTCGCGGAGTATTTGCAAAAACACATTAAGCTACCCGCTAAAATGACCCCTAAAGCTTACAAAAAGGCTTTCCAAGAAGCCGTGAGGCTTATCGAAGAATCTGAAGAGGGAGATTTTCCTGGATACAAAAAGCTCAGTAAATCCGCATGTGCTAGAATATTGAGACAAATTCAATAAGGCAGGGAAATTGAAATGAAAAAATATTTCTTACTATTCTTTTTGATGGTCAGTGCGAGCCTGTTTGCTGCCCAAGTGGTTAAGGTTTCTAAGAGCAAGAAAGATATGGCAATTACCCACGAAATGGGAAGTGAGTGGAAAGTAGGGCAAAGATTTTGTGTGAAAAATCAGGCGGGGAAAAGTTTCTGTGGGAGAGTAATTAAAGTAAAATCGGCTGGAGCCATTTGCAAAATGGACTCTCCAGTCGACGGCGTTGTTTCTGGGGATGAGGTTACTCGGGAAGATTCTTTAGGTGGAGATTCCGGAGAACTGCACAGCGGATTATCCAGTGGACTTGAAGCTGCTCCTGAACAGAGCAGTAAAAAAAGAACCGCTCAACAGAGAGGAATGGGAATAGGGCTTCGTGGTGGATTAGCTCTGGGGAACGTGTCCACTAATGTAGAGGCTGATTACGACAACAGAAAGGGGATCCATTTAGGTGTATTTTCGGATATTGCTTTGGGAGGGGGACTTTTATCTTTTGAGCCAGGTTTAGCTTTTGTGCAGAAGGGATTAGAAACTGCCACTTACGGCAATAAGCTCAATTATTTAGATCTCTCATTGTTACTCAAAATAAGATTTATCCAAGGACCCTTTACCCCCATCGTTGCAGCAGGGCCCTATTTTTCGTATCTTCTCAGCGCTAAATATACCTCTGCCGTTTTGGATGTAGATATCAAAAGTAACTATAAGGAAATAGATGTTGGGATGCTAGGTATGTTGGGTTTTGAATTCAAAGCTTCGAGCAAGTTGAGATTGGGGCTTCTTGGCGCCTATGGTCTTGGGCTCACAAATATCGATGGGGACTCCGACCCCACTACCAAAAATAAAACTATTCAAGTCCTCGGTTTCGCACAATTCGATGTTAACTAATTGGGAAAACAGATTTGAGATTAAAATTTCTGAAGTCGCTTCAAATGAAGATCCGGCTCATGATCTCTTACATTTCAAAAGAGTCGTTATTTGTGCTAAAAAACTAGCATCGGCCGAAGGCGGAAAACTCGAAGTGATTATTCCGGCTACTTGGCTTCACGACATTGTCATTATCCCTAAAAATTCTCCGCTTAGAAAGCAAGCCTCCAAACGTTCTGCTGAAAAAGCGATGGAGTACTTAAAATCGATTCAATATCCTGAGGAACACTTCGAGGAGATCTTTCATGCCATCGAAGCACATAGTTTTAGTGCAGGTGTTGAGGCTAAAACCCTAGAGGCTAAGATAGTTCAGGATGCCGATCGCTTAGATGGTCTTGGAGCTATAGGTATTGCAAGATGCTTTGCAACAGCCGGGTTATTAAAACGGCCCTTTTATGAAGCAAGCGATCCCTTCTGTGAAGAAAGAGATCCTAACGATTCTCTTTTTGCTCTTGATCATTTTTACCAAAAACTATTTAAAACTGCTGAAACCTTGCAGACCCCATCCGGAAGAGAGGAGGGTAAAAAACGGGTGCAGAAAATGAAAGATTTCCTTGAAAGTCTCCGTTCTGAGGTCGTTTTTAATTGATTTATTTTGGACAAACTCGATCTTTAAAATCTTCTGCTAATGAGGTTATTTTTTTGAGACGTGTTGGGTCGATTTTTTTAAGAGATCTTGCCATCATACTCAGTCTTGGGTTTTTAAGAAAAAAAGATTCATGTTTTTTTATAAATCCCCAAAATAGACCGTCAGCCACATCACACCATGGACCTTTTTCGAAGTCGCTCATTTTTAAAAGGTAATTAGAGCCGCAAAAATAGGGTTTGGTAGAGAAAATTCCACCGTCAGAATAGAGCGCCATTCCATAGACATTGGGGCCCATCACCCAATCTGAAGAGTCAACAAAGAGCTCCATAAACCATCGATGTGCTTCTGAGGGCTCAACTTCACAAAGGAGCATAAAGTTTCCTAGGATCATCAAGCGTTCGATGTGATGGGTGTAGCCCAGCCTCACCGATTTCTTAATCGCATGATCCAGAGGGGGAATGCCAGTTGAGCCATCGTACCAAGCTGCACTTAGTTTTCTTTTATGATTCCAGAAATTTTCTTGATCCTCTTTTTCACTAAAATTTTGATAAATTCCTCGAATGAATTCGCGCCAACCGATGACTTGTCTTATAAACCCTTCGAGCGAGTTGAGGGGCACCTTATTTTTTTTGGCAGATTTAATTGCAAGATCCACAACCTCTTCCGGAGTTACAAGTCCTAGGTTAAGGGCTGGGGTTAAAACTGAATGAAAGACAAAGTCTGATTTTTGTGAAATGGCATCTTCGTAGTCTCCAAATTGGGAGAGCCTTTCAGTGGTAAATTGAGACAACCAATCGAGGGCCTCTTTTCTTGATGTGGGAAGCCAAAATTCATCACTCTCTCCCGGATGATCTGGGAAAAGAGAGTTTGTGAGCTCTTGGACCTCTTTGAGTTCCTTTGTTTTTTCTACGCTTAGAAGGGTTGGAGGTTTCGCTTTGATGTCTAATTTCTTTCGATTTTCTGTATCGAAGCTCCATTTGCCTCCCTCGGGATCTCCTTTTTTGTTCACTAGGATATTTAATTGTTTCCGCTGTCGTTCATAAAACGTTTTCATGAAAGGTTTTTTCGTTGTTTTTAAATAGGATTTGAACTCTTCCCGAGTGGTCAGAAACATAGGACTCGTCAGTATGTGAAGCTCGACTTTTTCCTTTTTACAAAAAAGCAAAAGTCTTTTTTCCATAAACTTATCTTCGATTTCCCATGTAGTTAGGTGGGTTATTTTGTTTTTTGTAAAAAAATGGCCGAGTTTTTCTTCGTAAGAAAGCTTTTTATTGGATGAAGTTAGTTTTTCATAATGAACTTCAAATTTCTGGTTCTGAAGTTCAAGAGCATATCTGCGCATGCTCGTAAGAAACAGAATTATCTTATGTTTGTGGTATTTGAAATGGGTGCAGAGGTTGTGGTCCTCCGCCATGAAGACAATCTTAGGAAAATCTTTTGGAAATGATTCAATGGGAAAAAGTTGGTTACCTAAAATAAGAAGTGCTTTTTTCATGTGAGTAGTGCGTATTGTTTCAGGGTTTCTAGTGGAACAAACTCTAGGGTCGATTGATCAGTTGCTAAAAGATCAACTGGAGGAGCTTTTCCAGCATCGAGAGCCTCTTTCCATCTTAAAACACAGAGACACCAGAAATCCCCCTCTTTAAGACCTGGGAAATCAAACTCTGGGCGAGATGTCATGAGGTCATTACCGCGGCTCAGCGAAAACTCGAGAAAATCTTGAGTCACCATAGCACAAACGACATGTTTACCTCTATCATCTTCACCGGTTCGGCAGTAGCCGTCCCTGAAAAATCCGGTGCGGTGGTTACCGCAACAGGCCTGAAGTTCAGTGCCCAAAACGTTTAAATTGTCCTTTTTTGTTTGCATATTGTTATTCCCAAGTTGAGTCTTAAAAACTGACCTAGTATAAAGCAGGAAATGGGAAATCGGATAGCCATTTTAGGGGCAGGTCAATTAGCGAAGTACCTTGTTCAGTCGGCTAAACGACTGGGTTTTGAGCCTACGGTTGTAGCATCGAAGCCCAATGAACCTGCTTGTAGCGAGAACTGCCAAGTCATTGCAGGGGATTGGAAACCAGAGCTCTTTCTAGAGGTTTTTAAAACGCACGATTTGGTGACTTTTGAAAATGAATGGATCTCAGATTCCCTTTTGACCTTGGTCCGACAGCATGGATTTTTAGGGAAACTTTATCCTTCTTCTCAAGCGACACACCAAGTTAGGACAAAATGGGATCAGAAACAGTTCTTTCTCAAACAGAAATATCCAACCTCAAGAGCCATTGGGGGTGGGGAATGGATGAGTAACAACAAGCAAAACGTCGAAGAGATCTTAAGTTCTTTTAAATTAGGAACAGTCTTCAAGGAAAGTGAGATGGCCTACGATGGCAAAGGGGTTTTTTTCTTTGAAGTGGGTGAGCGCCATCGATTGGATGCCCAAATCGAGAAAGCAAGAGCTTTTAACCAAGCTTGGTATGTGGAGGAGAAAATTGCATTTGATAGAGAATTGGCTCTCGTTTTTATGCGTTCAAGATATAAAGAGTTTGCTCATTTTCCCCTAGTTCAGTTCGAAAGTGAACAAGGTATCTGCACGAGCGTTTTTGTCGAAGGAGACAATCAGGGATTAATGGCTACTTTAGAGAAACAAGCAGTAGAGATAGCGAGAGACCTATCGGAAACTCTCGATTGGTATGGAACTGCAGCGATTGAATTTTTTTTGGATGAGAAAAGAGGGCTTCTGGTCAATGAATTTGCTCCTAGGGTTCATAACTCAGCTCATTTTTCATTAAGTGCAAGTGAAACTAGTCAGTTTGAAAATCACATACGTGCTATTGGGGGAATGAGACTTGGAAGTTGCAGAACAGCCCCTTTTGCTATGATGAAGAACTTGATCGGAATGTGCGAATCGGTGAGAGCCGTTCCCCCGATCAATATCGGCCCTGTGCAATCATTTTGGTATGGAAAAGAGGAAATTCGTCCCGGCAGAAAAATGGGACATGTCAATGCTTTCGGACCCCTATCCGAAAAAACAAAAATTAAAGAACATGTAAATCAATTGGTAAATGAGTGGCAATTGAGTACCATGGGGTAGGCAACAAACGGGAGATTTTCGATGAATGAAGCTAGTCTTTTAAGTCCTGTTCGGATCATTATGGGTAGCAGCTCAGATTATCCAGTGATGAAAGAGGCCGAGGAAGTTTTAAAATATTTTGAAATTGGGTTTGTAACCCGTGTTTTATCTGCACATCGAACTCCCATTGAAGTGATTGAGTTTGCAAAAAGCTGTGCTGAGGAGGGGGCTCAAGTAATCATTGCAGGAGCCGGCGGTGCCGCCCATCTTCCCGGAATGGTTGCTGCGGTCACTCATCTTCCCGTTATTGGTGTTCCGGTTCCCATAGGTGTTATGAATGGTGAAGATGCTTTGTGGTCGATTGTGCAGATGCCGAAAGGGGTTCCGGTTGCTACCGTAGCTATCGGAAATGCTTGGAATGCTGGTGTACTGGCCGCACAGATTTTGGCGACCCAAACTCAGAACTCAGAACTTAAGAATAAAATCATTCGCTATAAAGAAGAATTGAGAGAAAAAGTGATCTCAACCTCTTTTGAAAAATAGGAGTCCCCCTGAGAGCTCTTCCCAAACTTCTTAGTAAATCAAGGATCATGAGAGGCTATCGCTGTCACAAAGAGCTTTACCTCAATATCCATTCTCCCGAGCTTGAGAGCCCCATCACTGCTGATCAGCAGGCTGTTTTTGATCAAGGAAATGAAGTGGGGGAAACGGCGAGAAAATATTTCCCAGGAGGTGTTTTGGTCGACTTTAAGCCTTGGGATTTTTTTGGATCTTTAAAAAAAACAAGGGAGCTTTTGGCAAGCCACACTCCAATTATTTATGAAGCAGCTTTCGAATACCAAGGCAGTTATGCACGGACTGATATTATCAAGTACTCTCCAGATACTCAGCGTTGGAAAATCTATGAAGTCAAATCAACTACAAAAGTGAAAGAAGAGCAGCTTGATGATATTGGTCTACAGGCTTGGATTATTGCGAATAGTGGCCTACCCATCGAAGAGATTAACCTAGTTCACCTCAATCCGGCTTGTCGATATCCAAACCTAGACAACCTTTTCACCATCGAAGATGTGACTGCCCAACTCAGAGAGAGATACCCCGGAATTGGCCCGAGGGTTAGGCAGCTTTTTTCGATTGTGAAAACGGATCAAGTTCCCTCGATTGAGATAGGAAGTCATTGCACAAGCCCAAACGAGTGCCGCTTTAAAGCTCATTGCTGGAAAGAAAAAGCAGTGCCAGAGTTTAGTGTTTTAGATCTGCCCAAAATTGGGGAAAAGGGATGGGAATATTTCAGGCAGGGAATTGTGAGTGTGGACGACCCTCGGATTGTAGAGCTTACCCCTCTTCAACAGAGAGTCATTGATGTGACGAAAACCGGAGAGAGATTCCTGGATGTTCCAGAAATAAAAAAAGAGCTATCGACCTGGAAATTTCCGTTGGTTTTTTTAGATTTTGAAACGACCAACCCCGCTATTCCCCGATACGAAGCTGCGGGGCCCTATATGCATGTCCCCTTTCAATTTAGTGTTCATCAAATGAAAAGTGGGGAGAGTGAAATAAATCATGAAGAGTTTCTACACGTCACAGCTACTGACCCCAGACCTACTTTAATTCCAGCATTACTTAAAGCTTGCGAAGGGGAAGGTTCGATTGTGGCTTATTATGGGCGTTTTGAGGCCGACCGAATCCGCGATATGGCCCGAATTTACCCCGATTATGCTGCTGCGCTTGAAGCACTCATTTCAAGAATTGTGGATCCTCTGCCTATTATTAGAGAGTTTATTTACGATAAAGAATTTAAAGGTTCATTTAGCTTAAAGGCAGTGGCTCCGGCTTTGCTCGGAGCAGAGCAGTCCTACGATGGAATGCTTGTTTCCAACGGTGGTGAAGCTCAAAGAGCTTATCAAGAGATTATTAATCCCAATACTTCTCCCCAACGAAAAGAGGATCTCATTCGAGCTTCGCTTGAATATTGTAAAAAAGATACAGCGGTGATGGTCGATTTAGTGAAGTGGCTTTTAAAAGTGGTGAATGAGTGAAATTTACTTTGTGAGCTCTATGAGCTTTTTAGCAAAACGAACTCCAAATCCACTCGGTTTCTTAGGAATGTGAGCTAAAGGCTCTTCAGGTTCCATAGCTCCTAAATCGATATGGACCCAATCCACCCCTTTTTCGATAAATTGGCTTAAGAAATAGGCCGCTTCGATATGGTCAACGCCACCGGTAAGACGGCACTGCTTAATGTCGGCAATTTCTGACTTCAAACATCTTCCGTAGTCTTTATCGTTAGGAAAGGACCACACCCTTTCGCCACTTAACACGCCAGCCTTTCTAATCAACGAAAGAAGATATTTTCTGTTGGAGTAACCACCAGAGTATTGAGTCCCAAGAGCTCTAATAACACTTCCAGTAAGAGTTGCAAAATCAATAACCAGATCCGGTTTTTCTCTTGAAGCCAGAGTCAAAGTGTCGGCTAAGATCATTCTTCCCTCCGCATCCGTGTCAATCACTTCGATCGTTTTCCCCTTGAGCGAAGTGATAACATCGTTGGGTCGATAAGACTTTTCACTTAAAACATTTTCAGTGATTGCCATGTAACCTGTGATTTGGATGGGCCATTGTTCCTCAGCAGCGAGCAAACAAAGAGCCAGAACCACGGCACTTCCGGCCATGTCGTTGTTCATTCCAAACATGTGGGAACCCGTTTTTAAGTTGTTTCCACCTGTATCAAAAGTAATCCCCTTTCCAACGAGAGCTATTTTTCGCTTGGCCTTGTTGGGATGGTAAGAGAGTTTCAATATACCGCTTGAGTTCTCCGAAGCTCCTTTAGCTACGGCTATAAAAGCACCCGCTTTTAATTTTAGAAGATCCGAAATTGAAAAAAACTCGGTTTTAAGTCCAGCATTTTTTGCCATTTCGCTTGCAGTTTTAACGTAGACCAAGGGAGTGAGGTCATTACCTGCACGTTGGGTAAGATGTCTCACTAGATTGGTCTTAAGAGCAGAAGCTTCACTTAACATGGCTACTTTTTGAGCGTTGCTTAATCGGCCGTGTGAAAACTTGAACGAAAGACTTAAGGAAGAATCTTTTTTCGGTTTTTTTAAGGCCGCTTGTAATGAATATTTAGGGGGTTCATAGTTCAAAGCAACAGCCGTTGAAACGAAACTATCGATACATTGGTTTTCATTTTCTGGAAGAAGAGCTGGTATTCGAATCACAACAGTCGATGGATGATCAGTTTTCAAGGGAGACAAAACTTCGCGAGCAAGTTCTAAAGAAGAGAATGTGTTGAATTTTTTAGGAAGAATGAGACAAGAAAATTTGTGCTTCGATGAGATATCAAAACTGATGTGTTGGGAGGCCTTGAATTTGAACTTTCTTCTTTTTAGAAATTGAAGGACTTTGGTAGATACCGCGGGTTCGAGTAATTTTTTAAGTTCTTCTGTTTTTGTTCCATAAGGCGCGATAACCACAAGCGCCTGATAGGCGTTAAGATTAATAGGGTTTTTTTCAGAATACCAATTTTTTAAGACTGAACTAGAGTTTTGCATTCAGTGAACGTAACTTAAAAACCCAGTAAATACAAATATTTAAACTATCCAAACAAGAACCAAGTCCAAAACTGTGATAACGACTTGCCAATGGTGCGGCGCTATAGCAAGGTGAGTCAATTATTTTGGTCAAACGCTTTACGAAGGAGAACATTATGAGAGCAATCGGTTTAGTGGTGTTGTTGATCGCGAGTAGCGCTATGGCAACTCCAGTGGCAGAGTCTTTTAACGAGGAATTGGGAATTCATCAATTCATCGAAGAAATTGAAACTCCTAAAGACTTCGATAAAAATTTAAACAAACCGATGATGCCTCGAAGCGAAATCGATCTTACTGAAGTTGAAGTTCTGTTTGATCAAATCGTGAATCTTGGAAAAAAAATGTGGGCCCTTGTTGAGAACAATAAGCCCGTCGTGAACGTGAGCTACATGTACGCTAATGCTCTTCCAAAAGGTGTTAGAAGTTCTGAGGAACTAGATAACTTCTCAGATCTGCAGCATGTCTCTTACCGTGTGTACGGTCAGAATCTCTACGGTGTGAATGTTTACGATTTGACCTATTCTATAGTGCATCGTTATGGTGGCAGTTATCAAGGAAGAGGAAAGTTCTTGGACAGTGTTGCAGTTGTTCCGTCTCATCTTGAAGTTCTGTGGGGCTATAACGTGAACTATAACGTAGAAAAAGTTTCAGTTGTTAACACCGGAACGCGAGAAAATCCGGTCGGAGCTATTTTGCTAGAAACTAATTTTAAAGTTTCGACGGTCATTAAATCTTCCGAGTCCCACTCGGTGTACGATTTCCGCGGTGACAATGCGAAAGTAACTGCGGTTCAACACTAAAAGTTAGTCTATAGAAAATGAGAAGGGCCAGCTCTCTTTCAAGAGAACTGGCCCTTTTTTTTGAGATTTAATCTCGCAATTAAGCGCGGTTAAAGCTCAAAGTGTTTAGCATCGCTGTGGGAGGTTGCATGGTGTTCATGAACATCACAACGATAGGAATGATCACGATCAAGGCTTGAACGACAGGAACGAACTGAGGAGCCATCACTGCGATGTAAGGCAATGATTGGTTCAAGATCGCTAGCACAGTGTTCAGGTCCAAGGTTCCTTGTTGCAAGTTTCCTGCAAACAATGCCATTAACTGAAGCGCAAGTGTAAATGAGCTCAGGTTTCCGCTTGTTTGTGGAATAGCTGCGAAAATTGCGTTAATCGCATTGATCGCATTGGTGATGTCTTGAGGATTAACAGCTCCGCGAGCTGGGCTTGCGGGAACTTGGATTTTTCCTTCTTCAACTAACTTAATTAAAAGTTTTTGAAGTTCAACATACGATACTGGCGGTGGCTTTGGTTTGGAAGGCTTTGGTTTGGGTTTACCTTTCGCTCCAGCATACCCGCTAAGTTCAGTGACAGTGGTTAAAGTGTCTAAAGCTTCTTCTTCAGACATACCTGAGTGATACTCTCGGCCGCAAGCAGCCAATAGGATCAAGCCAATAGAAAAGACAGCAACAGTCTTGTTAAACATACGGATTCCTCCATTTTTTATTGTTAAGTGATTGGTTGTTTCCACGGGAGGTCAACGTACAGCAGCAGCGTTACAAGACCCAGTGTGTCATAAGTTTGTGCATTTCTGTTCAAGAACTTGTGAAATGTCAGCGGAAGCATTTTGGCCAAATGCCCACAATTAAAATCCAGTGACGGGACTTTGCCTCAGAACTCAAAGCAGAGTAAAAGAGATTTATGTCAAAATTTTTAAGCCCTTTCCCTGATTTTGCTGAAATTGAAACAACCCTTACGCTTGAACAGCTCCAAGTTCAAACGAGTGTTCGTAACTTTGTTCAAAAAGAGATCGAACCTATCGTTGTTGAGGCTAATCGAAATGAAATTTTTCCTGAATCGATTATTTCAAAAATGGGTTCCATGGGCCTATTGGGTTCTTTCCTCTCAGGATATGGTTTGCCTGCGATGGACATGATTAGCTACGGACTTGTCATGAAAGAGCTCGAGCGTTGTGACTCTGGAATCAGAAGTGCTGCTTCTGTACAAGGGGCTTTGGTTATGTTCCCGATACACCAATTTGGGAGTGAAGAACAGAAAGCTTATTGGTTACCCAAACTCGCAAAAGGTGAAAGTGTAGGGTGCTTTGGTCTCAGTGAATCTGAAGGAGGGTCTGACCCAGGGGCTATGAAAACTCTGGCTCAGGACAAAGGGGACCATTATTTATTGTCTGGATCAAAGATGTGGATCACCAATGGTAGTTTGGCTGAGGTCGCAGTAGTTTGGGCCAAAACTGAAGATGGTATCCGAGGATTTTTGGTTCCTCTAAACCTCCCGGGGGTGAAAGTTGTTCCCATGAGAAACAAACTCTCCCTGAGAGCTTCGAATACATCGGAGCTTATTTTTGAACAGGTTAAACTCTCAAAAAATGCTCTTCTTCCCAACACTCGAGGACTAAAATCTGCTCTGCAGTGTTTAAATCAAGCGCGATTCGGGATTTCTTGGGGTGTGATCGGAGCCGCTGAGGCTTGTTATATTGAAGCCTTGAATTTTGCGAATAACAGAGTCCTTTTCAAAAAATCACTCACTTCTTTCCAATTGGTTCAAAGAAAGTTTGCCATTATGGCTACTCAAATCACACAAGCACAGCTTTTAGTTTTTCGGCTTTCGCAAATCAAAGAGCAGAAAAGTCTTGAACCTGCTCAAGTTAGTATGGCCAAACAAGTTTGTGTAGAAATGGCTCTGAATGTAACTCGAACTTGTCGAGACATTTTAGGGGCCAATGGAATTATGGATGAGTTCAAGACGATGAGGCACATGGTAAACTTAGAGACCGTTTATACCTATGAAGGTACTAATGATATCCATCTTTTGATTTTAGGTCAGGAAATTACGGGCGTCGGAGCTTTAGGATAATTCGAATTGTTAATTTACTTGAAATTCTAATGCATAGTATTTTTCATTCAATCTGTATCTAATTTCTAGGTTGGTAAGATACTCATAGCAAGCAGGTGTATTATTAAGTTTAGACCAATCGTGGTCAAAAGTGTTGCCATCAGAGGAAGCTGGGCATTGTGGTGGAGTGTTTCTGTTTTTAAATTTAACAGTGAACTCTGATACCGACGGAGCTAGCACTCGAGAAGTTCCAGAACTGAGATCTTGGGCGGTCAAAGTCCCTTCATTAATCCAAATTTTAGTCATTTCGACTTTGTGAATTGTATCTCCCGTAGCAAAGGTCAGCTGAAAATTAGATGGAGCGATGTAAGTTGGACTAGAAGCATCTGTGTTTGAGTTTGTGACGTACGTAAAAGAGCTCACCAAATTGGGGCCTGCTGGGTTAGCAGGATTAGGGACAGTGTTAATGCTTTTCACTTTGGCTAGTTCTGTCACTTGGATTCTCGAGATTGCATGATAATCCCCCACCAATGGAAGAGGCGTGAAAGAACGCGCGGGATTAAATAAAAAATTTGTGTTAGCGGTTCCACTAATTCCAGTAAAGCTAGTTCCCTGTTCAAGAGTGAAGACTTTAGACAAACTAGTGACTACATAGAGGATATCAGAAGTGGAGTTGGTACCTGAGCTGTGTACATAAAATCCAGGTCCTAAACTATTAAAAGCTGTGTTGGGAACGTGAAACCGTAATTTACTAAACCCTTTGGTTCCATTGAAGCGACTTTTAAAGTACTGAGAAACTTCTTGAGATTGACTTGCTTCGCTAAGAGATTTTGCTTGGCCTTTTTGCTGGCTCGTCAAAATTGAAAGCGCTTTGACTCCAATCATTAGCACTACAGCACCAAGAATTAACCCTACGAGGAGTTCAATGAGGCTAAAACCTTTCTTAGATTTGGAGTAAATTGATGACATAGACACTAAACTAACAGGGGTTGGGACCTTTGCCTGTTGTGATAGCGATAGCGGTTGGAAGAATTGAAACTTGTTCCATCGAGTCGAGGGTCACGATGTTAAGAGTTCGAAAAACAGCTCCATCTGAGCGAAGTAAAAGCCAATAAACATTATCGTAAGCAATACTAATAAACTTGGGATCATTGACACTCCAACGATTTGTACCTGTGGAATCTAAAAGCATTCCGTGCACCGTGAGATAATAGGTATTCCCGTTATTATCGGTAGCTGCATCTAAAATCCAAGGGACAGGAACACCGGGACTTGTCGGCAGGCAAAATGAGTTTGTGGAGTATTCAGTTTTTGTATTCTCATCAACGATATTTTTAACCGAAACTGAGGTTGGGGAAGCAGTGATTCCAGTTTCTACTGGCGTTTGATCGGTTGCGACCCGCATGATTTGACCTCCGGGAATAAGAAAAGTGATATCTTCTGAACCCCCCCCTAATTCACAAACGGAGCCAGCTACTGAACGGCATAGTCTTGATGTGGCTCTAACTGCCGGAGCTCGAACTGTTTTTCCGATATCAATAGCCATCGTAATAGTCTTATTAACTTTAAAATTAAGATTTTTTGAAACAAGTTGAATGGTGCCGTTAAGAAGATTTCGATCAGCGGCATTATTAAATGACGTAATAGTTACAACGGCATCAAACTCAAAAAAATCCAGTCCGCTTTTAGGGCGCAAAGTCTTTTGTGGAGAGGTCAGCACAGGACTCAGTTGGGCTAGGGTTAGACTAGTTGCTGCATTCTGTCCCGTCGCTGGAATAACCTCAAAGTTATTAAATAAGAAATTCACATTAGCACAACTTCCCGTTGGACTATTAAGCTTGTTGATAAACTCCGTAACTGATGCAGTCGTTCGACAAGCAGTCCATGCTGTGTTGCTTGTATTGGAGTAGTTACTGTAATTGGTTTGAATATCTTCTTTCAAGAGCGCCGCAATCGAATGGGCCACAAGCATTACGTTGTCCTCTTGAGAGAGCTTAAGGTTAGTTTGATATTGGGTTAAAGAGTAATTAAGTCCGAAATAAGCAGAAGTCACTGCTAAAACACTCAGTAAGGTTGATAAAAGAAGGTTCCCTTGAGTTTTATTTTTATTAAAAGTCATTATACTTGTAGCCCACAACTTTAATGTTGGTTCCTGCAGATTGTGTTGTATCCGGAGTATTAGAGATTACCGTAATTTTTTTAAGTCTTCCCCCAGCACCATACGAGGCAATAGTCCACGAAAGTGCCCCTTCTGAACCATCGACATCGGAACTCCATGGTTGATTGAGAATCTGGTCCAATTTGTTTTTCGCTTTATTATTTGCCAATTGTTTGTTGTTTCCAAAAACTCTGAATCGAATACTGGTGTTAGATAATGAGAGGGCTGCAACGATTCCTACCAAAAGGACTGTAGCCGCTAGGATCGGCCCAGCTAAGCCTTTTTGTTTTGATCTGTTTTTCATTTGTATAATAGTACCATTATTGTTTTCTAATCAGCAAATTTATCTGTCGCGGCAATGAGGGCTTTTGAAATCCCTGTTTCAAAAGCGGAGTGGCCTGCATCGGGGACAATCATTAACTCAGCTTCCGGCCATGCCCGATGAAGTGCCCACGCACTATCCATGGGGCAGACGACATCGTACCGTCCCTGCACAATCACTGCTGGAATATGACGAATCTTTTCCACGTTTTTTAAGAGTTGCCCATCTGATTCCATAAATCCTTTGTTGATAAAGTAGTGGCATTCTACGCGGGCAAATGCGACAGCAAATTCGTCCTCTCCATAGTGAGATATAAAATCGGGGTCGGGAAAAAGTTTGCTCGTGCTTCCTTCCCAGACACTCCAAGCTCTCGCAGCTTCGGTTTGAACTTTTTTATCTGAACTTGTAAGACGCTTGTAATAAGCCGAAACCATGTCATGTCGTTCATTGGCTGGAATATGGTTCCAGTAGGGTTCCCAAGCATCTGGAAAGATCGCGTCAGCTCCTGATTGGTAAAACCAGTCGATCTCTTTTTTACGAAGTAGAAAAATACCACGTAAAACAAGTTCAGTGACTCGATTGGGATGGGTCTCTGCATAGGCGAGAGCCAAAGTACTTCCCCAAGAACCTCCAAAGACTTGCCATTTTTCTACACTGAGGTGTTTTCTGATTTTTTCCATGTCATCCACCAGGTGCCAAGTGGTGTTGTCGACAAGTGAAGCGTAGGGGGTGCTTTGACCACAACCTCGTTGGTCGAAAAGAATGATGCGATATTTTCTGGGGTCGAAGTACCGACGATGTTTGGGCTCAGTGCCCCCACCGGGGCCGCCATGGACAAAGATCACTGGCTTGCCATGAGGGTTTCCGCACTCTTCAAAATAGATTTCATGAAGATCAGATACTTTTAATTTCCCCGTTTTATAGGGGCTGATTTCCGGGTAGATCCAACGAAACGGGTCTTTTTGTATTGTTTCCATAGGAAGAACAGATTTACATAAAAAACTCTTTTCGTCATGGCTCAAAAGGGTTAGAACGTCGAGTAGAAATAAGAGAAATTATATGACAGTCATAGAACTCAAGGAAAAACTGGATAAAAAAGAAGACATCTTAGTTTTGGATGTGCGAGAAAAAGATGAATTTGACTTCGCCAATATCGGCGGAACTCACATTCCGTTAAGCGAATTTGCGCAACGATACCAAGAATTGGATCCTGAAAAAAATTGGGCGGTGCTTTGCCACCACGGCATGAGAAGCGCTCAGGCCGTCGCTTTCTTGCGACAACAGGGCTTTAAGAACGTTCAGAATATTTCGGGTGGTATTGAAGCTTGGTCGGTGCAAGTGGATAGTAAAATTCCTCGTTATTAGGCCCATGAGCTAAATTATCCACGGTTAAATGAATAGGTCCCCTTTGCCATTGAGATTGTAGAGGCTCATTTTAATCCTTCCTGACAAACGGACGAACTAGCTTTATTTTGTTGCGAAAGCTCCGTGGTCGCTTGTCGCCTGACCATTTCCGAGCTGCCCTTAAACGATTAGCTCAGGGTTTTTGGTGCGAACGGCGGTTTTCTTTTCCTGGATTGATACGGAATAAGTCCCAGTGTCTCAAGCTGGTTTTGATAGATATATTGATGAAGATTTAGAAAATCCCTTCCCCAGTGAACAATTCTTTTCCAAACAGGTCTTAGCCAGAAATTTATTTTATTTTTCTTTCCTCTCACGGCTCCCGTGATTCTTTGGGCAATTTGGCCAGGCAGGACTCGTAAGAAATCCTGAAAGCTTTTTCGATTGGGGGCTTTCACTAGCAGGTGAATGTGATTGCTATTTAAGGAATTATTGTAAATTTTCACTTGGAACTTCTCTGCTGTTTCAAAAAGCAGTTGGGAAATCAGTGTTTTGTTTTTTCTGAGTCTCAAGACTGGGAGTCTTGCCCTTAGGACTAAATGCACTGCATGTTTCATGTTATTCATGAAGGAGTTCTATCACGACTTTTTTGAAAGGCCTTTGGTGAAGGACAGAATAGTATTTTATAGAGGTATTAAAATCGTTGGAAAGGTATCTGGAAGCTGAAAGTTCAGCATTTTTGAAATTTCACTGCAACAAACCGCTTCTACTCAAACCCCAGTCACCGTGCAGAATCAAAAAAACCGTCAACAATCCGAGGGGAGCATTTCCCAACAAAAAGTGAACCCCGCGGCCATCCCTCAAGCCCATGTGTTCTCTGTGGCTATCTCAATTCTCGTTACGTCGTAACGAGCAACCAACTACTTGTACAAAAAAGATAGAGCAGCTCCTGAGTACAAAAATTATAATGATGCCATGAGAGCGGCTTTAGCTTGGGCAGGAAAACAAGGATTTTCAGGCCCTCTAGAAACCGGCTGGGGTGTCGTCAGGTTGGTGCGCTGGTTGGAGAGTATCGAAATCATATTAATATCAGCTATGGAAAAACCGACGGCCCACACTTTGTATTTCCTGGTAATGAGGGAGATTTGAATGCAGTCCTAAAGCAATTAGCCCCCGTTCTGAAGTAACTTAAATAGGTGATGCTAACTCCCTGTCTACACCCCCCTGGCACCAGTGTTGCTTTTTCAAACCGCAGCAGAAGCTAAGGGTGTAGTGTTTGTGAATACAGCCGTTTGGAAAAAAAAGAAAAAGCGCAAAGAGGGTGATGCCGAGAGGTACAACCGCGAAGGACAGTGGTCCCGCGGGTTTGATGTCCGCACGGAATCTTGGTTCACTTTTGAAAATTGGGCGCACGAACATAAGTACCACATGGTCGCCTGTAAAGCGCATAGACGCCTTTATACTAAGGGTAACGACCCCAATTACTACACGACTTACGTCGATATCAAACATGATGCTTCTAGAACGGTTTTAACGGCATGGATTCAAGTGGGCTTTAAACTGAGAGCTCTTTCATTTTTCCTGTTACCCCCAACACTTCCAATTACCCCCACAGGGTTTCGAGGAATCCGAACTCGTCGTAGGGCTTGCCATGATCTTAATAACCTTCTAGAGAGATTTAAGCAGCTCCCAATTCATCAAAGCGAAGGACTTCATATCGCAGATATGGATTTGAGCTCTCTTTTACTTTTGGGAAAAATGATTTTTGCTGTTGCTGTTTTTACGACGATCTTATCAGCAAGAATTGAACTCTCCCCAGGACTTTCAAATTTTTTAATGAACGAACTCTTCAAAAGAGTCATGATTATTTCGGGTTGCGGAGCTTTGCTTTTTCTAGCCCATCATTTTGGGGTTGCTCGAAGAGCTCTGGACTCTTGGAAAAAGATGCTTTCTGCAGCAGGGGTGGGGATTGTCTTCACTGCACTTGCTGTTTTTCTCCTTACTCGTACTCATACTGAAGATCTTGAAGCTAAAGTTAATTATCATTGCCTTCTTCACTTTAATGCGAATCGCTGTTCATCAGCAGTCCAAGCATTGCCTGATAAACAGAGAGAAAACTTAGTTCAACGCATACAGACTTTCCAAAAGGAAATTGCGGTTAAAAAATAGCCGCTATCTATGAAATATCTATTTCTTCTTTTTCCTTTTGTGTCGTATTTGGCTTTTGCTGATAGTAAGACCCTCAAAACCCTAGCTGAGCTTTCCCAATGGAAACAAACTGGCCACTATGTAGAAGTTGAAAGACTTTGTAAGGCTTTTGCTAACAGGTTTCCGAGTCAAGTTGATTGTGTGACTTTTGGAACCACTCCCGAGGGTCGAAAGATGAGGGCTCTGGTAGTTGCCGATTCCAAAAAAGGATTGCTCGCTTTTTGGGCGAAACGCCGAAAGCGACCCGTGATCTTTTTTCAAGGGGGAATTCATGCGGGGGAAATCGACGGCAAAGATGCTGGCTTCTGGCTACTTCGTCAGATTTTAGATAAAGAGGGAAATCCCAAACTCAACGAAGCCCTGAAAAACATAACCTTAGTTTTCGTACCGGTCTTTAATGTCGATGGACACGAAAGGTTTGGAGCGAATAATCGCCCCAATCAAATTGGGCCTCAAGAGATGGGGTGGAGAACAACAGCACAGAACTACAATCTCAATCGGGATTACATGAAGGCAGACAGTCTAGAAATGCAAGCGATGATTGAGTTTATAGAGAAGTGGGATCCGTTGGTGAGTTTAGACCTTCATGTGACCGATGGAGCTCAGTTTCAGCACGATGTTTCCATTATTATGGAGCCACTTTTTCGTGGGGCTTCTGAACTCCGAGCCGCGGCTCTTGATTTACAAGAAGGAACTCTCAATGCGCTCAACGGACAAGGCCATTTACCGCTTGGGTTTTACCCATCTTTTCGAAAAGAGGATGATCCCAAGTCTGGCTTCGCTTTAGGGGTGAGTCCTCCCAGATATTCTCAAGGTTACTTAGCCCTCAGAAATCGATTAGCTATTTTAGTTGAAACCCATTCTTGGAAAGACTACGCCACTCGGGTCAAAGCCACTAGAGATACGCTTGAAGATGTTATTCTTCTCACCGCTCAAAAAGGCAGGGAATGGAGAAAAATGGCAGATGAGTTGGATAAAAAAGCTACTGATCAGGTGGGTCAATTAGAAGGACTTCGATTTGAGAATACCGATAAATATAAAGAGATTGAATTTCTGGGCTACAAGTACCAGCGTGAGGATTCTGAGGTCTCGGGAGCTAAGAAAATCACCTATTTTCCTAATCAGCCTGAGGTTTGGAAAATTCCCCTTTATGATGAAGTCGTTCCCAAAGTTTCAGCCAAGATCCCAGAGGGATATTTAATTCCCAAAGCTTTTGCTTCGATGGTGATTCCCAAATTAAAAATTCATAACATTAAATTTAAAGAGATCACCGATGATGTCGGGGCTAAACAGGTGGAGTCTTTCAGGGCCGATACGTTTAGTTTTGCAAATAAATCGTTTGAAGGGCACCAAGGACTTACGGCCACTGGAGATTGGCAAAAAGAGACAGTCACTGTGTATCCCGGAGATGTTTTTGTGAGTTGCCGGCAGCCAAAAGGGCTTATTGTTTTTAATCTTTTAGAGCCCCTAGGGCCCGATTCTCTTTTAGCTTGGGGTTTTTTTAATACCAGGTTTGAAACAAAAGAGTACTTAGAAAGTTATCTTACCGAAGCTTTTGCACAAGAGATGCTTTTAAAGCCCGAAGTTAAAAAAGGATTTGAAGAAAGATTGGAAGAATCTGAATTTGAAAATTCACCTGAGAAAAGACTCGAGTTTTTTCAGAAGCTTCATTCTAGTTGGGATAAACAACTGGGCCTCTACCCGATTTATCGAGCCGATAAAAAATTTCGGTAGGTTTCAATCAACGATTTCAAGATATTCAACCTTAACTATCTCAAAGTCCTCATCCCCTTTAGGAAGACGAACCGTGACAGTGTCGCCAACTTTTTTTTGCAGAAGAGCTTTTGCGATAGGCGATATCCAACTAATTCGGCCGCGTTTTCCATCGGTCTCGTCGATACCAACGATGGAATACTTTCGTTCTAGACCCGCTTCATCGAGAATAGTTACTGTAGCCCCAAAAAGAACTTTTTCCGAACTTTGCTTGGTAGGTTCGATGACTTCGGCATTTTTCATGCGTTTTGTAAGAAACCTAATTCTTCGGTCGATTTCACGAAGCTTCCGTTTTCCATAAATATAATCGCCATTTTCCGAACGATCTCCATTGCCTGCAGCCCATTGAATAACTTTTACAATTTCTGGACGATCGACATCCATTAGTTTTTTCCACTCCGATCTTAGGCGTTCAATTCCATGGGGGGTGATGTAGTTTTTTCCGCCAGGGGTCGATACCTGCTGATTTTCTTGAGCCTCTTCGAGCGACAGATCTTCAGCGTCATCATTTTCTTTTGTAAAAGCTTTCGACATAGAAACTTAGTTTCTAGAGAGGATCTTCTGTAAGTCAAGCTCCGCCGAGACGGGGTAATGGTCTGAGGGGTTTTGCTCCCTCTCTGCATATGTTTTGGGAATAGGTTTTAGAGATCCATCCGGATTTTTGTACCTATAAACTCCGGCTTTTAGAACAATATTGTCATGTGGCGGAGCTATCAGGATAGAATCTAGCTGAGAAGCTTTAGTGGAGCCTCCATTAGGATGAAAAGTGTGAGTGACTCGACTTGGATCCCCGATCGGCAGAGCCCCCGGTGTTAAGTCGAGGACATCTTTAAGCTTAAATGAACGTAGGGCTTCATACTCAGGTTCACTGTGAACTTCGGCATTAAAATCACCCATGATGAGGAAAGGAGCCCCCGGATATTTTTGTTGATAGTCTTGAATGATCTCCACCATTCTCTCGGCTTGAGCGGTTCGAATTTCTCGGCTCTCGGGGTCTTGCTTGTTTTCACTACGTTTTGATTTGCCATGAACTCCTGCGAGCAGAAATAACGGCTCAGACCCTTTGGGAGATTTTGCAATAAGAACAGGAAAGTCACGAGAAAACACTTTTTTTAGAGAGGGGTGATTTTCGCTGCTAAAGGGTTCGTCTCGATGAGATTCATATTCAAAACGCAGAGGTATGGTTTTCTTAACAAGTACACCAATGTGAATCCCTCTCGAGTCATTCCCTGAAATGATGAGTGGCCTCCACTGACCCTGAAGATCATGTTCGGCAAAGTTTCCTAATGAGGCCTCTCCTTCGACTTCCTGAAGAACAAGGATGTCTGGGTTCAGTTCCCTGATAGCTTGGGCAACTCCCGCAATTTGGTCATGGGGCTTTTCTTTTCCAGGTTTTGTTTTGACGCGTACACCAGTGTTGATATCTGGTTCGAACCGGCCCACCATCTGTTTTAAGTTGAGGACGTTGTAAGTGGTTAAAGTTAGCTTTTTTTCCTTGGTAAATGCGTCGTAATTTTGAGGAGAGAGGGGCTCTAGAGTCTTAACTTCGGCGGGGGGAAGAACTCTGCTTTCTTTAAGTTCTTTTGCTTTTCTATCAGAAAGTTGACTTAGCTGTCGTGAGCAGTTTTCCTGTGATTTTAAGTTGTTGGGATATCTATTTCCTGCGACATCGGAGTGAGAGCAGCGCAAACTAATAAATAGAATGAGGCTTAGAACAAGAAATCTAAATGAAGTCATGGGATTCAACTTTCTTGGAATAGGTGAAGCAATATTATAACTCGGCTATTCAATGTGGAGAATGATTTTAAGAAGCTATTTTTGGGTTGTTGAACTAAAAAGAGACGCAATCTGCTGTGTGGCGTCGTTTCTTAAAAGTATTTAACGCAGTTTTCCCATCTTTTTTTAGAAAATGTTTGGGATTTTCATTTAAAGCATAGCCGAAGCATTGAGGATCGGTTGGGCTTACAAAGCTAGGTTTGTGAGCGTACAGATAAGAGCTGCATAGGTTAGGGGCGCCTACCGTAATCCAATTTCTTACCCAAATTTCTGCGGTTAGCGCTGCAGAGAGGGCAAGTCTTTCAATGATCAATTCTTCATGCCACTCAGCAACAGTTTTACCTGATGATGAAAGATCGCCATCCTCATTGACTTTTGTTCCTGGCTTTCGCCTGCAGGCCCGCTCTGATTTTTTATCTTCGTAACTTGCCGGAAAACTTAAAACCTTAACTTTACCAAAAATGGTTTGTTGGTTTTTGTCGATCGTGTCGAACTGATTTTTTAGCTCTCGCACGACTTTAAGATTTTGACACTCGGGCATATTCAGCGCTTCATTCAAAGAAGCAATAGAGTAGGTGTAATCAAGCTGTCGTAGTTTCTCAATTAGGGAGTAACTATCATTAGCGACCATCATCATGAGGGCTGAAGTGCTCAATTTAGGATCTGCATCTGGATAAATACTTCGGCTCTGTTCGTTTAGGTTTTCGATACTAGGAGTACTTTTTCGTGGCTCACGTGAAGACAGCAGGGTATCGGCGCGACGTGAGACCTTTTGAAACAAATCGGATATTTCCAATTCACTCACCAAATCTTGCTCGAAGTAGCTGTGAATACCCTTTTGGCCCACAGCAATGCCATCGTGGTCGATCGTTGTGTGATAAGGCATACTGACGTCCCCCGTGTAGTGGGACAAGAGACCCGCAAACGTCAAAGCAACTCGAGTTTCTAGCTCGCCTTTTTTGTTTTTACTGCAAGGATTATTGGGGAGCTTTTTTAGCGCGCTGGAATAAAGATCTGCAAATTGTTGGGCACGCCAAGGAAGACTTCCAACGTTTTTGAAAAAATTGGATACTTTCTGGAATTTGTTTTTTGTCTCAGAGTAGGTTAACGGAATTTTAGCTTCGGCGAGACTTGTCGCTCTTAAAGGCGTCAAAAGTTCCTCTGAGTCTAAATAATGGGAAGGTGCCCCTAATAAATTACCCTCTTCATGCATACCTTCATCGAGGTTTCTCCAAAAAGTGTCAGGTATATTTGCAACGTGGCCCTGTTGATATTGTTTCGCACTAAAAACTGTTAGAAAACTACTGATGGATTCAGACTGGTCTGGTCTCAAGCCTTGAAGAGCTGGATGTTTTTTTAAGATCTCAACTGCCGTTCGCGCTATCAAGTGGTGACCTACTTCACCCCAACCCCAGCCCATTTGAGCGTACACAGCCACTATGAGTAACAGCTTTTTCATACCGCTGATAACTAACTTAAAAAAAACGGGTCGGCAATCTTCTAGAACTAAACAAACGTTACTTTCTCTTTCCAGAGCTTCCTGAGCTCTCCGACTAGATAGAGCGAACCTGTAATGAGCAAAGTATCCTCTGGTTTAGCCTGGTTTAGCATTTTCTGGACAGCGATTTGAGCATTATCTTCAAATTCTCCAAGCTCACGATAGCTTTCAGTGGTTTTATCTTTCAATCTAGGAATCTGGGTTAGTAGAATTTCGTCAGACAACGACTTTAACTCACTGTACATTTCGTTGAAGGGCTTATCAGGAGAGAAAGCACAAACCGTAAAAAGTCTACCAGATCGGGATGATTGCAATGTATGTCTTAGGCATTCAATACCCGCAGGGTTATGGTCCCCAGAAAGAACCACTCGCGGATTCAAATGAACAGTTTCAAACCGACCTGGGGTTTTTGTGTTTTTGAATGCGGTTTGAAGGGTCGTTACAGGAATGAAGGGGAATACATTTCTGAGGGTCAAAAAAGCCAATTTTGCGTTCGCAAGTGTTCCCGGCGAGGGGTTCGTTAAGAAAAATGGATTTCCATCGATCAAGGTTTCTTGCCCCTCCCAGGTCGATGAAAGGTTTTTCCCATCAAGTTCGTCTGAAAATTGAAAAGTAGCTTTGATACTTTGACATTGAGATCGAATAATATCTTTCAAATTGAGCTCGGTTACCCCAGAGAATACCCGTCCATTCTGCCTGACGATGCCCAATTTTTCTTTCAGGATAGCCTCTTTGGTATTTCCTAATAAAGCTTGATGGTCCAAGGATACGTTGGTCAAAACCGAAGCAATCGGCTCGAAAACGTTAGTGGAATCAAGCCTGCCACCTACGCCCACTTCGACAACTGAGTAATCAGTTTGAGTTCTTTGAGCATGGACAAAAAAGAGAAGAGTCATAAACTCAAAGTAGGTCAGCTCAAATTGTGTTGCAGTTGATTTAAATTCAAGAGCTAATTTCAAGAGTTCTTTGTCTGATACTGGATACAGATTGAATAAAATTCTTTCAGTCGGGCTCTGAAGATGGGGGGAGAGGTACGTACTAACCTTGAAACCGTGGGCCCTTAGCGCATGAGAAATCAATAAAGTGGTTGTTCCTTTGCCGTTGGTTCCTCCGATGAGAATACTTTTGACAGTTTGCTCGGGATTTCCAATCGAATTAAGAGCCAATTTGAAGTTGTCCAAGGTATATCGGATTCGTTTTTCTCCACCTAACGACTCTAAAACCTCATCCAATTGACTCTGTTCATTCATGCAATTTGCACCTGTATAAAGTTAATACAAATTATTCTTATTTATTTCAAGATGTTAGAGGATGGCTGTTAGCTCTTAGCCATCGAATTCGACGTGTGATCAAACTTAAAACAAAGAGAAATAGGGGGATAAGTCGCAAAGAATACAAAGAAAAATGGTGTGTGGACAAACAGAAGACTCTGGCCCCGGCGTTGCAACTTTAAAAAATCAAAACGGGGAATGAACCTTACGATTTTATTTTAAGGGGGAAACTGTGAACACACCATCAAACATTTATAACTTTGGGGATTACCGCGAGTTTTTAAAAGACCGCTACAAGCAACTTAAAGAGACTGATCCTATGTTTAGCTTTCGAAACTTTTCGAAGCAGGCTGGATTTGGATCACCTAACTATTTAAAACTTGTGATGGATGGAAAACGAAATTTAAGTGCAGAAGCCATTGGCAAGTTTGCCAAAGGACTTCGACTTGATAGCCACGAGACAGAATTCTTTAGATACATGGTTGAGTGCAATCAATGTGAGAGCCCAACCAAACAAAAAGTTTATGAAGCTAAATTGATGTATTTAAGAGAGCTCTTCAAAGTGAAGACTTTAATTCCAGAGCTTTATGACTATTATCATGAATGGTATCACTCTGCTATTCGCGAAACTGTCAAAAAAGGGAAAGTTAAAAATGATCCCGCAGCTATCGCCAAGAGCTTAGTTCCTAACATCAGTGAGGAAGAAGCAAAGAAATCGATTGAGCTTTTAATGGCACTTAACTTCATTGAAGTTGAAGGAGAGGGATGGTTAAAAGCTAAAGAGACCGGTGGGGCAGTCGACGCCGAGACAGCTGCTTTATCTCAAAAAATTCACTATGAGCAGATGGCCGAGTTGGCCGCTCAATCACTCTATACCCAAGGCCCTGAAACTCAGGACTTTGAAAGTGTGACTGTGAGTTTGCCTTTGGAAAAAGTAGCAGAGCTGAAAGGAAAAATCGCTGAGCTTATTCAAGCGGCAGCTCAAGAGCATAGCAATAATCCTGAACATGCAGTGTTTCAACTGAATGTTCAGCTCTTCGCAATTACTATGCCTGGCGGTGAAGCTAAGAAGGGCGATGAAGTCGCTGCTTAACTTCTGAATTAAACTTTAGGGGGGCTTGAGACCATGTCTCAGGCCCTTTTTTTTTGCCACTCTTTCAAAAACCGCGCAAGTTTGGACTCTTTTTGAGGTCGATATTTAATTTTTAAGTTTTTAAACAATTTTTTTATTTCCTGATCGGCCGTTTTGGGATGAGTCGTTTCACATTCCAATTCGTAGAAAGTTTTTTTAAAAAATGTGAATCTGTCTAGTTCAAGAATAAAACTCTTTGAGTATTTATAGGTTGTCCGTTCGGTTTTTAAAGAACCAAGCTTTCCAATCTCTTTAAGACAGCTTTTACTGGCTTTGCGCTTGAGTATTCGAATGGGAAGAGCTTCGATTAACAGGATGTTTTTTGTTCCGGTTAATACAGCCTTTGCATCTTTTAGAGAAATATACTCTTCGTATTCGTATCTTACTTTAAGCGCAGCTAGCTTTGGTTTTTTTCCTATCTTCGGAAATTTGACTGTAAGAGTAGGAGATTCTTGGTTCGATGTTCTGATTCGCAAACCGATTCTTTTTTTTTTGAGACCTAAAGAAGGGGAATCAAAGTAGGTGTTGATCTGTCTTTTTGAGTAGTGAGGATAAGACGCCAGGAATCTTTTTAAAGACTTAAACTCTTTTGGAGATAGGGAATATTTGAGTTCAGTTTCTGAATTCATCATGCAACATGATGAACCAGCCATTCTTTAAACTCAATTAGTAATTATTTTTTATTTTTAAAAGGTACGAGACCTTTAATATTGGTTACGAAGTTGTTTTTCTTGGATGGGGTTTCTCGGTTGGTGAAAGCTATTTCGTTAGAACCTTCTTTGTTTGAACCTACTTGAACAGAGTTGCTCTCATTATTTTTAAGAGTTGCTGAAATCACAGTTTGTCTTGCTGATTGAGACATCGACATACTTAAGAGTGAGACTAAAATAGCAGCCAAGCTTGCTGCGGTTGCAAATTTAGTGATGAACTGGCTGTTGGTTTGAGGTTTTAGAAGTTCCTCTAAATTTGAACTCTGATTGGGGGACATCTCTTTTACTAAAGAGTTCATTTTCTCAAGTTGAGTATTGATGTGGGTTGAAATCTCTTTAATGGTATTAAATTGGGCCACTAGAGTGTTCATAGTGACTTCTACAGTTTCTTTAGCAATCGTAACTTCCTTCGAAAGGTCTAAATTGGGTGTAGTAGCGTCGCTGGCTGTGATTTCAATCGCAGCGGGTTTTCTAGGCTTTCGCTGTCTCTTAGGCTTAGCAGCAGTAGCTTCAGGAGCTGGCAATTCAGAAGTTATGACTTCTTTCTCTTTTTCTTGTTGAACCTCTTTGGGCTCTTTGATTTCTTCGGAATCGGTAAGAAGCTCTGCTTCTTTGGCTTCTAAATCCGCGGAGTTGATGATTTGAGTGTCCTCTGTAGTTCCTAAAGTTAGCGCTGGACTGTTTTCACTGTTTTTTTTTCGAGCCATCCCAAAATCCCCTAAGGTTAAGGCAATACAAACCCCTTGAGTTTATAGCCGGGGAGATGCGGAGCAAGTTTAAAGCCAAACAAGGGGGGGCTATTCAGGCTGGTTTTTGAGTGGAACAGTGACGTTATTTGTCGTCTTAAGGCTCTAGGGCGCCCCAATCGGGGCACCCTAGGTTTTAGTAAACTATGTCAATCTTTTTGACAGTGTTATTTAAGGGCGCGAGTCATTTTTTCCACGTCTTCGATGTGGGTTGTTTCGTCGAGAATGAGTCCTCGCACCATTTCCTCAAGCGCAACATCTCCGCCGACTTTCTCTAGTAAGTCGTGATAAAGCCTTAAACCCTCTCTTTCAAATTCGAGACTCTCTTTTAAAATCTCCATCACATTATGTTTGTTGGTCTCAGGAACGGGTTGAACTTTGACCGAGGGGTGTCCTCCCATGGCTGTTATCTTCTCACCAATGGTTACTGCGTGTTGAATGCCTTCCATCGCATGGTCTCTAAACCATTTTGTTATTGGAATACGATTAGGTCCAAAAATCATAAAACTGTAATGCAGATATCTTACAACACCTGAAAGTTCCGCTTCTAGAATCCTGTCTAAGGCTTCGATTAAATCGGATGAGCCCTTTTTAGATTTCGGGGCAGGAGCTGAATTTTTTTTCTCCTCGATTTCGACCTCTTCCATTTTTTTTGAAGCTTTTACGGGTTCTTTGGTTTTCTTGGGAGCTTCTTTGGTCGCTTTAGTTTTTGCCATGTAGCATTCTCCTTGTGTCTAAAAGTTCGACACTATGGTACGAGCCTAAGTCTAAACTGGCAATAGCAGTGTATTGATGCGCTGGTCTCAATCGGATAAAATGGGAGTACAGTCAAAAAGGTGGTTTGTAATGCACTTTCGGTTTTTTATGCGCCACATTATATGCTCGCTTATCTGCATGGCCCACTTAGCTCTGGCTGAGAGTAACCCAGCCCAAGCGAATTCTCCTGTGTTTGTTCCGCCACCCGTGAATTCCAATACAGGAATTCAGCCCGGCTCGGGCTTCAATCGTTTGAACCCCAGCGGTATTCAGGTTTTTGACTCCGATTTTTTCAAGGAAACTCCCAAAACTCCACAAGCGAACACTACCCCCAAAGGGCGTGCTTATGCAGAACCGGCAGAGTATAATACTGAGAATCGGCAAAGAGCTCTTGATAAGTGTGAAGTTTTAAGAACACAGGACTTTGCAAAGTATCAAGAATGCTACAAAAAAGATTTAGCGAATGTGAAAAAAGGAGTTCAAGAGGGTTATGATGAAGTGGAGAGACGCCAAAGCGTGCCTCTAAGAAATGCTCCCAATCCAATCATTGAGGAGCAAATGAGAAATCCAAGCGGTGAAGAAGAGTAAATCCTAGCACCGTATTCATCAAAAGAAAGTCTTCCATGAAATTAGAGCTTTCCCATATAGCGATTGCTTGCCCGGCAATACAACAATTAGCTGATAAGCTAAAGGCGCTCGCACTTGAAATTGAAGTTACACATGATGTTCCCAGTGAAAAAGTCAAAGCTGCTATGCTACCAGTGAATGTCTCAGAGCATTTTAGGTTAGAGTTGTTAGAGCCTACGGATCCCCACTCACCCATTTCTAAGTTTTTGTCTAAGCGGCCTGACGGTGGGATTCATCATGTCAGCTTTGAAGTAAGTCAAATCGAAAAATGGCAAGAGGTATTGATAAAGTCGGGTTTCGAAATTTTGCCCCCTGGAATTCGAAAGGGAGCTCGAGGGAAAGCTCTTTTTATACATCCGAAGAGCATTGGTGGAGTTTTAGTTGAACTCGAGGAAATGACTACTTAACAAACAGCTATGGACTCAAGATACGACCAACTCAGCCCAGTGCCTCCGCTTACGGCAATTACCAAGAATCTCATTATTCTTTGTGTGGCAGTCTATTTTATCGACTTTATTCTCACCCATTTAGGTGTTCAAATACAGGGTTACTATCTCAAAGAACTTTTAGGTCTCGTACCGTCTTTAGTGAAGGAAAAAGGTTGGGTTTGGCAATTTGCGACCTACATTTTCATGCATGGGCATCATCTTCATCTTCTTCTAAATATGCTCATACTTTGGTATTTCGGATCTGAGATCGAGCTTAAGCTTGGGCGGAAACAGTTTCTTTTCTATTTCTTATTGTGCGGTATTGGAGCTGGATTATTTAATTATTCAGTGAATCTGCTATTTTCTGACGTGAACCGACTCAGTCATCCTATTATTGGAGCCAGCGGAGCCATTTTTGGTATTTTGGCGGCCTACGGAATTTTCTTCGCTGAAAGATATTTTCTGGTCTTTTTCGTTTTTCCGATGAAAGCAAAGTATTTCGTGTTGCTGATGGCCTTAGTTGAACTTGTGACTGGAGTCGAGTCGAACGCGTCCGACAACATAGCTCACTTTGCTCATATAGGAGGAATGTTTGTTGGAGCTATTTATATTTATCTGCGATATATCCAACCCAAAGGGCCTAAATCGGGCCAGTCCAAGCGAGATATCGAGCGAGAGAAACTGAAAAAACAATTTACTTTGATAGTTAATGATAAAGGTCAGAAAGAAGAAAAAGGACCTTACTGGAATTAGTGTTACTTTTCTTCGGTCTCGGGGTTTGCCCCTGAAAAGTCTATATACGTTTCCGAATGATCTTTTCCATCGATACAATACTTCACAGTTTTCTTAAGTTCCTCTTCTGTCACAAAAGTTCCGTGCAGGCGTCTTAAAGGCACTGCAGGCTGAATCATCAAGCTATCTCCACGTCCAATCAATTCCTCAGCCCCCGAAGTATCCAGTACTGTTCTTGAGTCAATTCCAGAAGGAACTTTGAAAGATAAACGAGACGGAATGTTAGCTTTGATAAGACCCGTGATTACATCGGTTGAAGGTCTTTGGGTAGCTATGACAAGATGAATCCCTGCAGCTCTTGCTTTTTGAGCGAGACGAGTGATTGCAATCTCTACTTGCTCCCCACCCGACATCATGAGATCTGCCAGTTCGTCGACTACAATCACGATGAACGGAAGCTTATCGCTAGATGATTTTTGCTTTTCGTTGTAAGAGTCGATGTTTTTTGAGCCTGTTTTGGCCATGAGACTGTAGCGTCTATCCATTTCCCAAACGGCCCAACTGAGTGCGTTGAAAGCAATTTTGTTGTCCGTAATCACATTAGTGATGAGGTGAGGAAGCCCATCGAAGACGTTAAGCTCGAGCATTTTGGGATCGACAAGAATCAAGCGCAACTGCTGTGGCGACATTCTAAAAAGAAAACTCATAATCAGCGAGTTGATAAATACCGATTTACCGGAACCCGTGGCACCTGCCACAAGAAGATGGGGCATTGAAACAAGATCAGCAAAAACAGCTTTTCCATCCGTTGTTCTTCCCAGTGCTACTGGAATTCGTATTTTTTTGTCCGCGTAATCTTTCTCATTTAAACAATCTTTAAGAGCAATGGTTTCAATTTGCGGACGAGGAACTTCAATACCAACAACCGTTTTTCCTGGGATGGGAGCTACAATCCGTAACTCTCGAGTTCCTAGTACCACTCCAAGATCTTCTTGGAGGGCAGCTATTTTACTGAGTTTAATGCCGGCGCTAGGTTTGTATTCATAAGTGGTAAGTACAGGTCCTTGAGAAACAGATGTGATTTCGCCTGTAATTTGGAACGAGAGCAAGTGTTCACATAATTTCTGAATATTTTCTTTGAGCTCTCCTTTGTTCATTTTTCTGGGGTTGTTAGAAGGAGATTTTAAAAGACGTGTGGAGGGTAGTGAGTAAGCCCCTTTGAAAGGAATAAGTTCTTTGTATGTAAATAACTTTGGAGAATCTGCCTCTTCTTGCGCAGCTGGTGCGTCTAGGAATCCTTCCGAAGATATCGTGGGTTCCGCATTGGGTGTTGCTTCTGTTGCGTCGATTTCAGCCTCTTGCTTCTTAGCACGTCCCCTTCGTGGTTTTCCGGGTTTTTTCAATGGAACTATAGGGTGAGTGTTTGATGTGATTTCGGTCTGGGTAGAAATAGGTTTATTTTCGATTTTTAATTTTGAATTATTTAAATTTTCGTCTTCATCTTTCTCACCGAATACTTTCCGGGTAAAACCTAACATCGACAAGTGAGCTGTAAAAATGAGCGTGATAACAAAGGCTCCACTTACAAGAATCAGAGCACCTGTAGTGTTGAAAAGACCTTGAAGGGCACTACCGACATAACGGCCCGCAATTCCCCCCTGAAGAAGACTAACTTCTGCAACTTGATCTCCCCAGATGAGTTTACAACCTAAAGCACCTAAAAAACTGGAGATGATAAACCCAAGCATTGAGAGCCAATGGGATTTTACGGTTTCTCCTCGGAAGGAAAGTAAGGACATCCATGCTGCAAGGATGATGGCACTGTAACCCATGACACCTAAAGCGCCCAAAAATATTTCGCTAATGATAGCACCAACTACTCCGCCCATATTGTTGATATGGTCGATTCGGCCTTTGAGTAAGTTAAATGTATCGAGGGGAATGTACGATGTTAGTGCGACCAAAAGGAAAAGGGCTAAAAGAGTATAGAGGCTTCCCTTGATCTCTCTTACAGTTCGGTCATGAACTTGTGTCTCTGGGGTGTCTTTGCTAGGGCGGTAAAACAACATACCCATAGCTTGGCGCAACTTATTCATTCCAACGTACCTCAAAAACGCAAGGGGGAGAGAGCAGATCTCTCTCATAAGCCACCTTGGGCAAACGGCTTAAGTGCAAGGGGAGTGCCGTATTTCATTGTGACAAAGGGATAAAAAACAGTAATAATACCGTCTGTTTTTAGAGCCAGACTGGAAGTTTTGGGCTTCGATAAGCCCATTCTTGTCATAAACTGTCTAACTTTAGTGCAGGGAGGAACATCAGGTTATGGAGATGCTTTTAGAAAGTTGGAGTTTGATTGTTATTTTGCTTTCTGCTTTTGTGATTGGTTGGGCAGCAGAAACGGCTCAAACCTTTATGTCTCGCGCTTTAGCTTTTAGCATATTAGCGTGGTTACAGACTCTCCCCGAGTTTGCAGTGGAAGCAAATATTGCTTGGCGACAGGAAAGAACTTTGATGATCGCCAATTTAACGGGGTCATTGCGTTTGATCACCGGGTTGGGTTTGCCAATGATATTTTTCGTTCATTTTTTCTTTCAGGGAGTTCGAAGTAAAAAATTTATTCGTGCAATTCAACTCGATGAGCAAGATTTTTTAAGTGTTCTCACTGTTTTTATTTCAATTCTTTACTTCATATTTATTTGGGCCAAAAGCTCCCTTACAGTTTATGACTCCATAGCTTTATTTGCGATTTATGGAATTTATCTTTGGCTTCTAAAATCATTTCCCGCTCACGACGAAGAGGATGTCGAAGATTTACCTTGGGTAGGAAAACAGCTTATTAAATTGGCTCCGGTGCCAAAAGTTATTGGGACTACAACACTATTTATCGTTGGTGGGGCTGCACTTTACTTCAGTGTTCACCCGTTTGTAGATACTCTCCAAAAGTGGGCTTTAAAATTTGGAATTCCCAGTTTCATTTTTATTCAGTGGGTAGCCCCTTTTCTTTCTGAGTTTCCTGAGAAAGTATCTGCTTTCAATTGGGCAAGGCAGAAAACGAAAGCGCCCATGGCAGTGATGAATATGGTTGGCAGCAATATTAATCAGTGGACGATGCTGGCTGGCATGATTCCTATCGTTTTTAATCTTTCATTAGGACACTATGAGCCTGTTTTTTTAGATGCTGATCATCGTGCCGAGGTTTTTCTAACTATCGTTCAATCCTTGCTTGTAGGAATGTTATTGCTGGACCTTGAGTTTTCGATTGGTGATGCAGCCATTGTTTTTGTGCTTTGGTTTGTTCAGTTTGTTTTCTCCTCGACCCGCGAAGTGATCACATATCTTTATTTGCTCTGGATTGCATTGGAGTTGGTGAAGTATTTCATTCACTATATGAAAGTGAAGGAACTTCCGAAAGCTATCATGATAGCGAAACAAAAATATGGAACTCCTAGATGAAAGCTGCTTACATTCTTGAACATGGGGGAGTTGATAAAATTGTTGTGGGCGAGTTGCCTAAACCCAAGCCGAAGAATGGCGAGGTATTGATCAAAGTTAAAGTGTCATCCATTAATCATTTGGATGTTTGGGTGAGGAAAGGATGGGCAGGTCTTAAAGTCCTTAAGCCTCATGTTCTAGGTGGTGATGCATCAGGAGTAGTGGAAGAGTTGGGGGCTGAAAGTCATAGTTTTAACGTTGGGGATGAAGTGATTATTCATCCGGGGCTTAGTTGTGGAGAATGCGAGAGCTGCATAGGGGGGTGGGAGAGCCTCTGTCCGGAATATACCATATTGGGTGAGCAAGTATCAGGAAGTCACGCTGAGTGGATAGTAATTCCCGAAAGAAATTTGTTTAGAAAACCTAAAAGTCTTTCGTTCTCTGAAGCTGCAGCCTTGCCATTAGTTTTCACGACTGCTTGGCAAATGATTGTTGTGCGGGCTAAAGCCCGCTCCGGAGATAAAGTTTTAATTCATGGTGCTGGAAGCGGAGTCAGTGTCATGGCCATTCAGATTGCTAAACATTTAGGACTTGAAGTAGCGGTTACATCGACGAGTGACGAGAAACTGGAAAAAGCAAAAGCCCTAGGCGCTTCGATTGGGTTTAATTCAGATAAGTTGGATTTTTCACGAGAGATTAAAAAAATATGGGCAAAGGGACCTGATATTATTTTGGATCATATCGGTGAGGCTTTCTGGGAAAAAAATATCAAGTGTTTGAAGTCTGGTGGAGTTTTGGTTACGTGCGGTGCGACGAGTGGAAGCACTGGTAAGACGGATCTCAAGCACCTGTTTTTTCGACAACTTTCATTATTGGGATCTACGATGGGAAATAAAAAAGATTTTATAAATGCCATCCATTTGTGTGAATTGGGTAAAATCAAGCCCGTCGTGGACAGAGAGTTTTATTTGAATGAGGTGGCTGAAGCCCATCGTTATATCGAGGATAAACGCCAGTTTGGTAAAGTTCTCATCAAAGTGTCAGAATAAAACTGTTTTCTTGATGAAAATCTGGTTTGTGGGCTGCATGAGTTAAAGCCCAGTAGGATATTTTGTTTTCAGGATGCTCTAGAATTGTTGATAAACCTATTTGCGTGTCACCACTACCAAGGAACCCAAGCTTTGACAGCAAAATTCGAACTCCAAAGTTAGCTTCTGTGTCGCAGTGAGAGATGTGAGTCACTGAAAATAGAGAAGAGTTCAAATCGATATTGAGAGAGCTTTTAGTCCGATAATCGTCGAAAAGAAAAATACACCAGTCTCCTGTAAAACCGAAATTCCACTCTAAGTAGCGACTGCCCCGTTTAAGAAAAACTTCTAAACATGTGTGTTGATAGAGCCCTTCGACTCTAGTGGGGTTTTCTTTCGGTGAAGGAAGATTCAGTGATGTGATATTACCAGTGATAGAAAAGTGAACGACAAGTTCGTTTTCTATGAGGGAAAAGTCCACATGAACGGCAAAGGGCGAGGGTGGGGACTCAAAAGGTTTAAGAACATAACGGTTCATAGCATGTGCTCGCCGAACAATATTACGCTTCTCTGGTCACAATGAAAACCCGTCTCTTCACCTCGCTATTCATGGTGAGGTATCACATTTTAATAAGGGCTCTAAGTTGTTGAAAAGTATAACTAAAAATGAATTGACTGGGAGTTCTAGTAGGAGTTTACTTTTCCTTGTGATAGATCTGTGACCCGTAGGTCACTTCATTTCCTTTATGGTAGATGTAACTAAATTTAGATCAGAGTTGGAGCAGTGGATTTCAATGATGGCCCGAGCCGCTAGAATCCTTATCACTTCTCCGGGAGCGGCCGACGGTGATTCTATTGGTGCTCAGTTGGCGCTTCGTCGAATGATTTTACAAAGATTTCCAAAAGTGTCTGCACTGATTGTGAACGATGAACCTCTTCCTGTGAGGTATCAATTTTTACCTGAAGCAGAATGTGTTCATACTCCGGAGTCTTTTTTAGCTTCCGGAGAGAGTTCTGAATTTGATGTTGCTATTATTGTCGATGGCGGAATTGACCGAGCCGGTAGAGTTCGACCCTACTTCGAAAAGGCTAAAACAACCGTTTTTATTGATCATCATGCTGTTAGCATCGATTTTCCTTATACCATCAGAATTGTAGAGCCCACAGCTTCTTCAACTACTGAACTTATGTACCACCTTTCTCAAACAGCGGATTTTAAAACCCGAGTTGACTCCGATTTTGCTCAGCTTATTTACTTAGGGCTTGTATTTGATACCGGTTTTTTTAGACATTCCAATACTACCCCAGAGGTCATGGAGTTGTCCGCATCACTTTTAAGGACAGGATTTGATTTCACGCGTGTTGGCGAAAGAGGCATGCTCGAGCGTAGTTTTTCAAGCTTAAAAATGATGTCTGAGATACTCAACCAATCGCAACTAAAAGCGCAGGGAAAAATTATTTGGAGCACTTTACCTCAACAAACTTTAAGGAAATATCGTGCGGTCGATGATGATCGAGAAGGGATCATTGACCACATGTTCCTTACCCGAGGAATCGAAGTGGCAGTCCTTTTCTTCGAATTGAGCTCCGGACAGACTAAAGTCTCATTTCGATCTCAAGGAAATGTGGATGTCGCTTCGTTTGCTAGGTCTCTGACTGAGCATGGTGGAGGGCACAAAAAAGCTGCAGGAGCTCTATTAGAAAAAAATATTTTTGAAGCTTCTTCTTTTGTGTTGGAAAAATTAGAGGCTATTCTGAGAAACGCATGAAGAAATTGATTCCTTTTTTTCTGGTTTTGTTTTTTTTGCCTTCAGAGGCTTGGCCCCTAGATTTAACTTTTGATGGGGAACGAGGCTCGTGCCAAGAATTTCATTTGACCAAAAAAATGACCGTGTACAAAGATCCCAGCCTGTTCGTAGGAAGGTTGGGACAACTTATTGAGGATCCTCAGCGTGGTTGGGAGGACTTGATGAGTGACAACCCGATCTTAACAACTCTTGAGGGAACTGTTCTACTAATGAAATTAGGGAGCCCAGTAGAATTTAAAAACTTTGGTCTCATTTCAAAATTCTATGAATTGGTAGAGCCTCGATTGAAACTTGATAACGGAAAAAAGACCTCTAGTCATTCGACTCAAAAGCCCAGTAAAGGTCCCTTGGTAGTTCCTGTTCGATTATGTAGCTCAGCTTACAGTGATTCTTTAGGCTTTGTTTTGGTTTCTGATTTTGAGAAGGCTTTGAAGGATGATGTACCACCGGGAGTGTTGCCACCCTCTATTTACCCTAACCCTATACCTAAATTGCGGAATCCTTAAGCAGCTTTCTTAACGGTAATTTTATTTCGTCCGTTCATTTTCGATTCGTATAAGTATTCATCGGCAGTCTTAATAAGTTCTTCGTAAGTCTCATAGTTATCGATCTCATAAGTGGCTATTCCTATACTTACTGTAACTTTGATTGGGTGAGACATGTAATTGAGGTCAAGACCAGCTACACTGTTTCTGATTCTCTCTGCAACAACTTCGGCAGAGCTAGCGGGAGTGTTTCTTAAAATCGCTGCAAACTCTTCCCCACCGTAACGGCAGGCCAAATTCTCATGGCGCAATCCTTTTTTTAGCATCTCTCCAACTCGGCCGAGCACGTAGTCACCCGCAAGATGTCCGTAGGAGTCGTTGATTTTTTTAAAAAAATCGATATCGATCATAAGGAGGCTCAAGGGAGTTTTGTTGCGACGACTGAAACTGAATTCTCTAGACAGAGTGTCTATAAAGTACCGTTTGTTGTAGAGTTTTGTAAGACTATCGCAATTCGCTTCTTGATATTTTTGGTTCTGTACTCGTTGGTAGTCTGCGAACTCGTAGGAGAACTTAAAGTAAAGTCGAGTGCCTATGAGTAGGCGGTCTCCATTGTTTAATACATGAGACTTGATTTTTTTCCCGTTTACAAAAACTCCGTTAGTACTGTTTTCATCGACGACAGTCGTTTTTCCTTCTAAGTCGGTGATCGTTGCGTGAAAACGTGAGATATGAGGGTCCTCAACCCAAATTCCACACGATGAATCTCTTCCGATTTTCAAAGTTTTATTTTTAAGATTAAAGACTTGACCACTGCCTAAACCCGAGAGTTGAGTCAAACAAGGGTCCATGGGTTGGGAGGTTTCTTCCACTTTGGCTTTGGTTGTGGCAATCTGAGTTTTATCCCTGATTTCTTCATCATCATTGAAGTTTTTCTTATCGCTCAAGTTAACCTCGTTATGGCAAGTTTTAACAACTCTTTATCGACAGAAATACCTAATTTCTTGAGGGAAAGTGGCCCCTCTGGGAATGAGTTGTATACTTGATTTTGTTCGGTCAATTTTCGATGGGGTGCGTAACAAAAATATGATTGCTCAAGCCTAAATAGGGTAGTAATTTTATATAATTACATTGCTGACGCGCTAATTGGGGGGAGATTATGGCGAAAGAGCCCACGTTAAAAGAATTACTAGAAACTATGATTTGTGCCCTTGTGGATATCCCAGAGGAAGTAAAAGTTTCCGAAGTCGCTGGAGAGCAAACCACTGTTTTTGAACTTGTTGTAGCTAAAGAAGACCTTGGAAAAGTGATTGGCAAACAAGGTAAGACAGCCAAAGCTTTGAGGACAATTCTTACCGGTGCCTCTACTAAGCTCAGAAAACGCTCAGTTTTAGAAATTATTGAATAAGAGCGTTTAACTCTATTACTCAGTAAATGCCGCTCTCATCATTTCTCGATTTAATCTGGCAATATTTTCGAGTTTTATCTCTTTAGGGCATGCCGCTTCACAGGCACCTGTGTTTGAACAATTTCCAAATCCTTCTTTATCCATTTGGGTTACCATGCCGCGAACTCGTTTGGCTCTTTCAGGGTGCCCTTGGGGAAGTTGAGCGAGGTGAGAAACTTTCGCTGACACAAACAACATCGCCGATGAATTTTTACAAGCTGCTACACAAGCACCACATCCGATGCAAGCAGCTGAGTCCATCGCGCTCTCAGCCGTATCGTGTCCGATCAAGATGCTGTTTGCTTCGGGTGCATTACCTGTATTAACTGAGACAAATCCTCCAGCCGCCATAATACGATCAAAAGCTGTTCGGTCGGTGGCTAAATCTTTAATTACGGGAAAAGCTTTGGCTCTCCAAGGTTCGACAACAACTGTATCTCCGTCTTTGAATTTTCTCATGTGGAGCTGACAAGTAGCAGTCCCAGTTTCAGGTCCATGAGCGTTTCCGTTGATCATGAGAGAACAGGAACCACAGATTCCTTCTCGACAGTCGTGGTCGAACTCAACCGGTGTTTCTCCTTTTTTAACGAGTTCTACGTTTAAAACGTCTAACATCTCCAGAAAAGACATGTCAGGTGACACATTGTCGATTGGATAATCTTTAAAACCGCCTGGGGCTGAGGGGCCATTTTGTCGCCAAATTTTTAATTGTAGCTTCATAGAAGTTCCCTTTATTTGTAGTTTCTCTGCGCAATATGAGCGAATTCAAACTTCAGAGGTTCTTTGTGCAGTTTCGGTTTGTCTGCAGAAAATTCCCAAGCTGCCACGTGAGAAAAGTTTTCATCATCTCTGAGGGTCTCACCCTCTGGAGTCTGCATCTCTTCTCTAAAGTGACCTCCACAAGATTCTTTTCTTTCAAGAGCATCAACACACATGAGCTCTCCTAGCTCGATGAAGTCAGAGACCCGTCCAGCTTTTTCAATTTCAGAGCTCAAGCACTTGTCGTCTTGGGGAACCCAAAGAGTACTCCAGAACTCCTCTTTGAGGGCTTTGATCTGAGAAATAGCTTCTTTGAGACCTTGCTCATTTCGACCCATTCCACACTTATCCCACATAATTTTTCCAAGCTTTCGATGAAGAGTTTCAGCGCTTTGATTTCCTTTGACCTTCTTGAAAGCTTCGAGCCGTTCAACTACCGCTTGTGTGGTCGACTTGACTGCATCGTTATCTGATTTGATAGCCGCCATTTTTTCTGAGCCGATATAATTACCGACGCTATAGGGGGCTATGAAATAACCGTCCGCCAGGCCTTGCATGAGAGCAGAGGCTCCTAGTCGGTTCGCGCCATGATCTGAAAAGTTGGCTTCACCCAAAACAAAGAGACCAGGAATATTGCTCATCAAATTGTAGTCTACCCAAAGTCCTCCCATGACATAGTGAACTGCAGGATAAATTCTCATAGGGACTTTATAGGGATTTTCATCCGTGATCTTTTCATACATTTGGAAAAGATTTCCGTATTTTTCTCGAACCTTGGCTTCTCCCATTCTTTGGATGGATTCCGCGAAGTCTAGATAAACAGATAATTTGCTATTACCTACGCCCCGACCTTCGTCACACATTCGTTTTGCGGCACGCGAAGCAACATCCCTAGGCACCAAGTTTCCGAAAGCAGGGTACATTCTCTCAAGAAAATAATCTCTTTCTTCCTCCGGAATGTCGAGCGGACCACGACTGTCTCCGACTTTTTTCGGAACCCAAACTCGTCCGTCATTACGAAGCGATTCCGACATCAGAGTAAGTTTGGACTGATGATCTCCTGATACTGGAATGCAGGTTGGATGAATTTGTGTAAAACAAGGGTTGGCCATATAGGCTCCTCGTTTGTACGCTCTCCAAGATGCTGTGCAATTACTGGCTTTGGCATTGGTCGACAAGAAAAACACATTTCCGTAACCACCTGTGGCTAACACGACAGCGTCTGCAGTGTGACTTGTAATCTCTCCGGTCTTTAAATTCCTAGTTACGATTCCGCGGGCTTTACCATCGGAAAGAATCAGATCTAGCATTTCGTGACGAGGAAAGATCTCAACCGTTTTATCGCCAGCTTGTCTCATTAGGGCGCTGTAAGCGCCTAAGAGAAGCTGCTGTCCCGTTTGTCCCTTTGCATAGAAAGTTCGTGAAACCTGAGTGCCGCCGAAAGAACGGTTGGTTAGAGTTCCGCCATACTCTCGAGCGAATGGAACTCCCTGAGCCACACATTGATCAATGATATTCACTGAAACTTCAGCTAAGCGGTAAACATTCGCCTCTCTGGATCTGTAATCGCCCCCTTTGATCGTATCGTAGAAAAGTCGCTGAACCGAATCTCCATCATTTTGATAGTTTTTAGCAGCGTTGATTCCACCTTGTGCTGCAATGGAATGAGCTCTACGAGGGCTTTCATGATAAGTGAAAACTTTAACTCGATACCCTTGCTCGGCCAAAGTGGCTGCTGCAGCAGAACCCGCAAGTCCTGTGCCCACTACAATAATAGTGTGCTTCCTACGGTTGGCGGGATTTACAAGTTTGTTTTCAAATTTTCTTTCAGTCCATTTGTGTTCAATAGGACCGCTAGGTATTTTGGAGTCCAACATGATTAGTTACCTCCGTAAAAGTAGCCATAGATGGGTTGAATGAAAAAACCACCTGCGACGATGAGTGCAAAGAGCCATCCCAATTTTTTGATGAGACACTGTCTAACACTGAAAAGACCTAAAGATTGAAATGATGCGGAAAAACCGTGGGCCAAGTGGACAAACAGTACCAGCATCGAGAAAAGGTACCAACCCGAGTAAAGGGGCGATTTGAATTTTTCAATGATCAACTTATGGAGGTCCCGCATTTCAACTCCGTTGTAAGTGACTGGGTAGTAAGGACCGTATTTGAAAGTAATCAAGTGGAGCACAACGAAGACCAACACTAAAATACCCGTCAAAGCCATATATCGGGAACCGAAACGAGCATCTTTTTCGCAGTTAGAGGGATTTTGTGAGGGAGCTAATGCTCGGGCAACTTTGTTCTCCAGTGCAAGTTTTAAAGCCAACCCCATGTGGACCACAAACATAACGAGCAAACCTACCTCTGCGACGTAAATCAAAGGGTTGGTAATAAGTCTGTGTCCGTAAGTGTTGTAGGCTTCTGGACTAACAAACATCAGCATGTTGCCAGCCATGTGAGTGAGTACAAATCCGGAAAGGCCAAGACCTGTGAGTCCGACTAGAAACTTTCTCCCGACGGATGATTTCAAAAAGATTTTTAAAGAGGCCATAAATGTCATTTCCTAAAAAAATTTAAGGGCCATAAGTTACGATGGAAAAGCCCCCCTCGTCTATAGTTTTTCTTACTACAAAGTGAGTTCGATCCCCCCAGCTAGGAATAAATAACCAGCCAACAAACGGATCTTTAGGGGTGGGCTAATATTATAATCAAGTCCTAAACCCACGTCCGCAGTCATAAAGTTGGAGCCTTTTACTGAGTGGGTTCCTCCGTCTGACGTATTTCGGGAGTCATATTCGATGGGGCGTAGCATTACCCCTGAAAATCCCTCTATGTGGAAATCCCTTGAGACTGAATAAATAAGACGCAAATGGATGGGGGCCACCAGGAAAACGTGGGTAAAAGTTTGTGAAGGGTTTTGGAACGTCAGTTTTGACAAAGTAAATCCGGGCCCAGCTTCAAAGTGAACAAAACATGGGGGGCTCAGCTTGAATAAAGGAATCGAAAAGAGATGAAAATTTCCCACAGCTCCGAACCGTTTTTCGAAAAAGTTCTCGTGAATTAAAGGGGTACCTAAAAGAACAGAGAAGCTTACGGATTCAAAAGTACTGGGTTGGGCTTTGGTTGGGTTGTTTTGGGCTTTCGGCGTTTTTGGACGCGGCAGGTTAGAATCTCGTTTGGGGGATAGAATAGACTTTGGAACTAATTTTTTGGGTTGGTTTTCGGCCCAAACCGGAAAGCAAAAAAGAAAGCTCAATAAAGTAAAGGTAGGGATCAACAGGACCGATTTTTTGAGCATACAAAAGACTTTCCAAGCTAGCTTGAGTGACTATAATGCCACATTATGCCGAACATTAATACAACCAAGGAAATGGTTTCTAAACTCTATACCCAGATGCAATCTCGAATTGCTGAGGTTAAATCCAAAGTTAATCGTCCTTTAACTTTGGCTGAAAAAATACTTTTCGGACATCTCGATGATCCCAAAACACAGGAATTGAAATCTGGGGAAAGTATTCTGGCGCTGCGGCCAGACAGAGTTGCTATGCAAGACGCAACCGCGCAAATGGCCATTCTTCAGTATTTAAGTTCCGGCAAGAAACAGACCGCGGTTCCCACAACTGTGCATTGCGACCATTTGATTCGAGCGGAATCGGGAGCCAATGCGGATATGAAGACAGCCCTCGATGAAAATCGTGAAGTTTATGATTTCTTACAAACCGCTTCGGCCAAAGCGGGAATAGGTTTTTGGAAACCAGGCTCCGGTATTATTCACCAAGTTGTTTTGGAAAACTATGCTTTTCCAGGGGGCCTCATTATTGGAACCGACTCTCATACTCCAAATGGTGGAGGTATGGGAATGCTAGCTTGTGGAGTCGGTGGTGCAGATGCTGTCGATGTTATGGCAGGCCTTCCATGGGAAGTGAAGTATCCCAAACTCATCGGCGTTCATCTGAAAGGTCAGATGAAGGATTGGACTTCCCCTAAAGACGTGATTTGCAAACTCTGCGGAATTCTCACAGTTAAAGGTGGAACCAATCGAATCATCGAGTATTTTGGATCGGGAGCTCGTTCGATTAGCTGCACCGGCAAAGCTACTATCACGAATATGGGAGCTGAACTTGGGGCGACAACTTCCGTTTTCCCATTTGACGAAGAGATGGAAAAATACCTCAAGGCCACCCGTCGTGAGGATTTAGCAGTTTTGGCTCGGCAAAATGAAGCTCTTTTGAGAGCCGATGATGATGTCGAAAAAAATCCAGCCAAGTATTTTGATCAAGTTATTGAAATCGATCTTTCAACTTTGGAGCCCCAAGTGGTCGGGCCTCACTCACCCGATGTTGCTCGAGGAATATCTCAGCTTGCTCACGACGTAAAAGAAAAAGGTTGGCCCGAGAAACTTTCATCCGCTTTGGTGGGAAGTTGCACTAATTCTTCCTATGAGGATATTTCGCGCTGTATGGATATTGCGAAACAAGCTGCTGATCAGGGGATTACTTTACCGATACCTTTTATGGTGTCCCCTGGATCTGAGCAGGTTTTTGAAACCATAAAGAGAGATGGGCAGTTGGCAGCTTTAGAAGCCATTGGAGCCACTGTTTTATCAAATTCCTGCGGTCCCTGTATTGGACAGTGGAAAAGAAACGACATTAAGAAAGGCGAGAGCAACGCAATCTTAAGTTCCTTTAATAGGAACTTTCCGGCGAGAAACGATGGTAATCCGGAAACTTTATCTTTTATAAGTAGCCCAGAGATTGTGTTGGGGGTGGCTTTGTCTGGCAAACTCACGTTTAATCCGTTGACGGATGAATTGACTGCCAAATCAGGGAAAAGATTTAAACTAAACCCACCCAAGAAAGCTCCAGCTGTTCCTGCCGAGGGGTTTAAGTTTTCTCAAAGTGGCTACGTCGAGCCGCCTGCGGATGGCTCAAGAGTGGATGTCGTCGTTAACCCCACTAGTAAACGATTGCAGCTTTTAAATCCTTTTCCAAAATGGGATGGAAAAGACTTTGATAAGCTACCACTGCTTCTAAAGGCTAAAGGAAAGTGCACTACCGACCATATTTCTCCCGCAGGTCCTTGGTTAAAATTCAGGGGCCATTTAGATAACATCAGCGATAATATGTTTACGGGCGCCATTAATGCTTTTTCAGGTCAGGCGGGAGTTGCCAAAAATCTTTTAACATCTGAAACGCAAAGCATTCCTGTGGTTGCCAGAGAATATAAAAGTAAAGGAATGAGGTGGATTGTTGTAGGCGATGAAAATTATGGCGAGGGAAGTAGTCGTGAACATGCAGCTATGTCGCCTAGGTTTTTGAATGGAGCAGCAGTTATTGTAAAAAGCTTTGCTCGAATTCATGAAACCAATCTCAAAAAACAGGGAATATTACCGTTCACATTTAGTTCTCCTCAGGATTACGACAAAGTGAAGGAAACTGATAGAATTAGTATTGTCGGACTCAAGGACTTAGCCCCAAAAAAACAGATGACCGCTATCCTTCACCATGCCGACGGCACTGAAGATAAAATTCTCTTAAATCACTCTATGACCCAAGACCAAATCGCTTGGTTTAAGGCTGGATCGGCTCTTAATCTTTTGGCAGGAGTGGGGTGAACGAACAATTTACAAAAGTCATTAGGGCAGACAAAAGTTGGCTGTCCTTTGACTTTCGTTCTTTCTTTCTCTACAGAGACCTCCTTTTTTTAATGATTCGGCGGGAGTTTGTATCGAAGTATAAACAAACTTTACTCGGGCCGATCTGGTTTGTGCTGCAGCCTACATTGATGGCGTTAATCTTTGTGTTCCTCTTTTCGGAAACTTTGCATGTTCCGACTGATGGAGTGCCGCCAGTACTTTTTTATTTTTCTGGGATCATCGTTTGGAATTTTTTGTCCAACTCGATGGGAGCTATTTCTTTATCGATGCTCAATTACGCAGAGCTATGTAAGAAAGTCTATTTTCCGAGGCTGTTTTTGCCTGTTTCTCAACTCTGTTCCGGTTTTTTTGCTCTCTTCATTCAATTTGTCGTCTTAGCAGCGCTCTACTTGTATTTTTACGCACAAACGGAATCGGTGAGTTTTCGACCTGACATGCGAGTTTTTTTAATTCCATTTTGGATGTTTCAGCTTTCAATGCTAAGTCTTGGCGTAGGAACATGGATCGCTGCTTTAACATCGCGTTATCGAGATTTTCACCACCTAACTCAGTTGGGGCTTACTGTTTGGATGTATGCTTCGCCCATTAGCTATTCTCTAAGATTAGTCTCTTCAAAGTGGAAATGGGTAGTGTTGGCCAACCCGGTTTCTCCGATTATTCTATCTGTACGTTCGGCTCTTTTTGGAACTGAGGCGTTGTCCTTGAAAATTCAGTTGGTTTCTTTGGTAGTGGCTTTTTGTGTTTGTTCGTCAGGGCTTTTGTTTTTCAACCGCGTTCAGAGAAATTTTATTGATACTGTATGAAACACCTGATTGAAGTTGAAAATCTTTCCAAATCCTATCGCACCGGACAGCGAGGATTTCGTTCCTTAAGGGATTCGTTTCAGTACTGGTGGGTCGAAGCTCTAAAAAAAGATAAAAAATCTGATCCTCAATTTCGCCACTTTTGGGCGTTAAAAGACATTTCTTTCAGATTATTACCTGGGGAGGCTGTGGGTATTTTAGGAAGAAATGGTGCAGGCAAATCGACGTTGTTACGGATATTGGCTAGTTTAACTGAGCCGACGATGGGGCAGGCAACTTTGAGAGGGCGTGTCGCATCTCTTCTTGAGATTGGTAGTGGTTTTCATCCTGATTTGACTGGTCGTGAGAACATCTATCTCAACGGTGCCTTTTTGGGTATGAGTAAAAAAGAGGTTGGCTCTCAATTTGATGCGATAGTTCAGTTTTCTGAGAATGAGAGTTTCATCGATACTCCCGTGAAACATTATTCCAAAGGGATGTACACTCGGTTAGCATTCTCAGTCGCCGCTCACTTGAATGCCGATATCTTGCTTTTAGATGAAGTATTGGAAATGGGAGATCTTGCCTTTCAAAAAAGAGCTATTCAAAAAATGATTGAACGAAAAAAAGAAGGAAAAGCCATACTTTTTGTTTCCCATGACTCCGAAAGGGTACAATCGCTTTGCGAGCGAGCCATTTTCTTGAACGAAGGGCAACTTGTCTTTGACGGGGAGATGAAACAAGGAATGGGCTATTACTTACAAACAGTGATACCAACATCGAGGAACTTGACATGAACTTGCCATCTCAATGGATTCAACACGACAAAGATATTCGCCCTTACCTTTGGAGTCACAGAGTCCTAAATATCGGTAAAACTGCTCTAACTTTAGGGTTGTTGGTATGGTTTGTGGTCTCACTGAGGGCTTTTTATTTGGAAAGTTTTTTCGAAAAGAACATTTCTCAACCATTTTTAAGATGGTTGGGTTATTTCGGTTTAGTTTTAGCCGTTCTCGAAGTTCTCACTTTTCCATTTAGTTTAGGGCATCATTGGGTTGAGCGGAGTCATCATCTTTCAAAACAAAGTTATTTAAGTTGGTTATGGGATAAAGTGAAGGGCTGGATGGTCGGTGCCATTCTCGGATCGTTTTTTCTATTTATCCTCTATAGCTGCATTTCGAAATTCGAAGAGCAGTGGTGGTGGGTTACGGCTGTGTTGTTCATGTTCGTGTCTATTGGGCTTGCACAATTGGCACCGGTGGTTCTGATTCCGCTTTTTTTTAAGCTTGAACCCATGCAGTCTGGACCGTTGAAGGAACGACTTCTTAAAATGTGCGAATCATTCAACGTGGAAGTTAAAGATGTTTATCATTTAGGAATGGGAGAAAAGACTGAGAAAGGAAATGCAGCTTTTGTGGGACTTGGAAAAACGAAGAGAATCATGATTGGTGACACTCTTTATAAGAAATTTCCACCCGACCAAGTTGAAGCGGTTTTCGCACATGAGTTGGGGCATCAAGTGCACAACGACCTGTGGAAGGGAATAATGCTTTCAGGGGGCTTATTATTTGTAAGTTTCTACTTAACTCACCTGATACTTTCTCGTTATGTTCTTCCCTTTTTTCAATCGGAAATGGCGCAGCCATTCGGAGCTTTATGTTTATTAGTAGTATTTTCATTAGTGCAAATGCCAATCGGATTAGGTCAAACCTTATTCTCGAGATGGCGGGAGCGAATGGCTGACCAATTTGCTTTTGAGCGAATTGGGAGTGGTGAAAAATTAGCAGATGCTTTAGAACAGCTTACTTATCAAAACCGAGGTTTGTTTCGACCCAATTCACTCATTGAATTTTTTACCTATTCTCACCCGGCCCCATGGCGGAGAATTACAAAGTTAAGAGGCTTCGGGGGCTCCTAAAATGAGAACAGTTTTGTTTTTTCTCACTATCCTTTTACAAACCGGGGCTTGTTTTGCTTTTTTGCCGCTTATTGGAACCAAGGATGTAAACAGTCCAGAAAATTCTACAGTTATTTTGATTTCTATGGACGGATTTAGAGCTGATTATTGGGATAAAGTAGAAACACCCAGATTTCATGAACTCATGAAGCAGGGAGTATTAGCTTCAAATCTACAACCAGTGTTTCCTTCAGTAACCTTCGTTAATCATTATTCCATTGTGACCGGTCTTTATGCTGAAAATCACGGTATTGTGAATAACTCGATGTGGGATCCCAAAACTGATAGAAAATTTGAGATCTCCGATACAAAAGAAGTGAATCGAAGCGACTGGTGGCAGGGAGAACCTATTTGGGTTACCGCTGAAAAACAGGGGCTGAAAACGGCTTCAATGTTTTGGGTTGGAAGTTCGGCTGAAATTGGAGGTTATCGTCCTAGCTATTGGTTTAATTACGATGCCTCTTTGCCGCGAGCGAAGCGAGTCAAACAAGTTTTAGATTGGTTAGACTATCCCCAAGATAAAAGGCCAGGTTTCATAACACTCTATTTTGAAGATGTTGATGAAGCAGGTCATTCTTATGGCCCTGATTCTGGCCAAGTTAAACTGGCTATTCAAAATTTGGATAGCAGCCTAGGTGAACTTTGGGATGGAATAAAAACCAGGGGACTGCAGGAGAAAGTCACCATCCTAATAGTCTCCGATCACGGAATGGCCAAAGTAGACAGAAAAAATCGGATCCGTCTGAACGACTACGTCAAAAAAAGTGAAGCTAAAGTCGTAGGAAAGGGGGCTCTTTCCTTGGTTTGGCCCAACAGCCAGATTGATTTAGAAACAATTTTAAGCAGAGTCAAAAAAACAGTGGGTCCCTTTATTGTATTACAAAAAGATAAGATGCCTAAGGAGTTTCATTACTCGAATCATCACCGAATTCCACCGCTTGTTTTTTCAGCTAATTTAGGTTGGTACATCGATACAGGCCTTTTGCCTTCGTTAAAGCCCGAAACCTTTGGACTTCATGGCTATAACAATTCATTGCCCGAGATGCAGGCTGTATTTTTGGCAATCGGACCTAGATTTCCAAAAGACAGGAAAGTGGGGCAAGTAGTGAATGTCGATATTTACTCACTTCTAGCAGAAATTATGAAAATACGCCCCGCCTATAATGATGGAAACCTAAGCCGAATTGCGAGCGTAGTTGGGCTTCAAAATCCTTAAGCCCAACTTCATAAATCTCAGTGGGCTATCGGAGGGTGACTATCTCTCGTAGGAGCTGCTACTTTTAAGGTGCTCGGTAAGATGCCTAAAGAATCGAGCCCTGCGATCGATAAAACTTGAGCGATATCCTTTATGAAATGGAAAGTGAGTTGACTTCGAATTTCATCACTTACATCTTTTAAATCACCTGCATTTTTTTCTGGCAACAGAACAGTTGTAACTCCTGCCCTGTGAGCAGCAATTATTTTTTCTTTAATTCCGCCTACTGGCAGAACATTTCCCCTTAAAGTGATTTCTCCCGTTAAAGCTAATTTACTTGAGATAGGTTTGTTTTGTATCAAACTCATCAAAGCTAGGAAGATTGCAGTACCGGCAGACGGACCGTCTTTCGGAATAGCACCTGCAGGAACATGAATGTGGAAGTCGGACTGATCAAATCTAATATCCCCGGATTTGCCGATTTGTGAGCGCAATAGGCTGAGGGCGATTTGAGCAGACTCTTTCATGACGTCTCCCAATTGACCAGTAAGTGTTAGGCCGCCTTTGCCCTCCATCCTTGCCACTTCAATTTGAAGTATCTCTCCTCCGACAGGTGTCCACGCGAGTCCCGTGATAATTCCTGGCTTAACTTCAGCTTCGATCACCTCTGGGAAAAGTTTCTGAGGTCCTAAAATGGTTTCAACATCGGCTTTTAAGATATTGATTTTTTCGGGAGGTTTTTCACCGGCTAATTTCTCAGCAGCTCCCCGACATAAGTGCGCTAATTCTCGAGTGAGGTTTCTGACCCCGGCCTCTCTGGTATAGGCCTCGATCACGTGTCCCAATGCTTCGTCCTCGATAGTTAATTGGGTCTCGGAGATACCGTGATCTTTAATTACTTTTGGAATGAGATGGCGTTTGGCAATTTCCATCTTTTCAAGCTTTGAGTAGCTACTCATTTCAATAATCTCAAGTCGGTCACGAAGAGCTGGAGGAATAGTCTCAAGCATATTGGCGGTAGTCACAAAAAAGGCATTGGACAAATCATAGGGCACATCTAAATAGTGATCTGTGAATGTGTGATTCTGCTCGGGATCAAGCACTTCCAAAAGAGCAGAAGAGGGATCCCCTCTAAAATCGCTCCCTAACTTGTCTATTTCATCTAATAAAATTAACGGATCTTTAACTTGGGCCCGTTTCATTGCTTGGATAATTCTGCCTGGCATCGCTCCAATGTAAGTTCGTCTATGTCCTCGAATTTCAGCCTCATCTCTGACGCCCCCAAGACTAATACGAACAAAATTACGACCCAAAGCTTTGGCCATGGATTGAGCAATGCTTGTTTTGCCAACTCCAGGAGGGCCGGAAAGACATAAAATAGGTCCTTTCATGTCTTTTTTAAGTTTTGCTACTGCTAAAAACTGAAGGATGCGCTTTTTAACTTTCTCAATTCCGAAATGGTCCGACTCTAAAATTTCTCTAGCCTGACTAAGACTGATCTCCTCGCTTGGTGTTCCCGATGTTTTACTCCAAGGAACAGCTAGTAGCCAATCCAAGTAGGTTCTTATTACATGGTGTTCTGGGGAAGCTTTTGGAATGGAGTTGAGTCGCTTCAACTCCTCTTTTGCTATTTTTAATACGTCTTCCGGAAAACCAGCTTCGTCTATTTTTTTTGAAAGTCCATCAGAAGTCTTTGTTTCTTCACCAAGCTCTTCAGAAATTGTTTTGAGTTGTTCACGGAGCAGTTGTTCTCGTTGATCTTTGCTTAACCGCTCCATCATTTTATTCTGAATTTCACTTTGAAGAAGTAGTTTTTCTTTTTCCCGCAACATCTCACTTAGAAGCGAGTGAAGTCTTTCTTCAAGATCAGAGATTTCCAAAAGTCTTTGTTTAGCAGCAGTATTCAAATGAATGAACGTACAGCCGAGATCTGCAATTTGAGCGGGATCTTCAATTTGATTGAGTAGCTTGATGAGCGCTTCCGATCCAGGCGCTCCAGAAAGAGTCAGAATTGTTTTTCCAAGCTGTTTAATTTCACTAGCAATAGTTTCCACTCGCTCAGTATAAGTTGAGGTGATTTCCGGAAGTTGAAAACCTTTGGCTGCAAGGTATCCATCGTGCTCAAGTATTTCAGTGATTTGAAAACGAAATAGTCCATTAGCGACTACTTGGAGGCTCTCTTTTTCCAATTGAGTGATCTTGGAGATGAGACAAACAACTCCAACTGAATAAAGATCTTGGACTTCTGGTTTTTCTTTGGATGGATCTTTTTGAGTGACTACGAGGAGAAGATCCCCCATTTTTTGGGCTTGTCTTACTGTTCTTATGCTTTTGGTGCGCCCCACGATCAACGGTACTGCGGTATTGGGAAATAAAACGGTATTTCGAACAGGGAGAACAGGTACAATTTCGGGAAGCTCGATATTTTTATGTGACGCATCCATAGACGACACCTTCTTACCGAACAGAGTATGTTACTCCTTTCAAAAAGGTCAATGGTTTGATTGAAAAATAGTGTTTTTAAATGGCAAAAAAGCTCAAAAAATCAAAGAAATAGACGAGCTCTAGAGTTAGACAAGCCTAATGCTGGGTAGGGCAGAAACAACAAAGGGGCTTAAAAGCCCCTTTGTTTTCAAAGCTATAAAAATAAAATTTCTATTTTCTACGCAATTTTTTCACGCGCATTTTCTTTTTGTTTTTTCGGCGTCTTGCTAAAGCGGGGTTTTGACGTTGTTGTTGTCTTCCTCGTCTTAATTTTGCTTTACGTTGAGCTTTTTTTTTCGCTGTTTTTCTTTTTTTCGCCATTTTGATTCTCCTTGTTCTTCAACTAAATTCAACTTCCCAGTTTGATGTTTCAAAGTATAATTTGTTAAGGTTGCTTGGCAAACAAAATTATTAAATTATTTAAATAGGAATTTTTGATTGAAACACTTTTTATTTGTTCTAGTTCTTGTTGCTCAAAATCTTTTGGCTGGACAACCTCTCTACGTCGTCGGTGAAGACTATGTCCTCTTTTCGGAATCAAATCAGTCGACAGTTTTGGAGAGAGGAATTTTGCCTCGAAGCATGGCTCTAGACCCCGATCGGTGCCGTCTTTGGATTACGACCGACTCAGATTCCCAGTTAAAAGTGTTTGAAAAGGGGATAGAAGTTTCGTCCAGCGAATATAAAGGACGTATTGTTTCTGAATTTAATCACCAACGATTTGTTACGGTTTCATCAACTGGGGACGTGCAATTTAGAGATTCGCAAGGGGAAGTTCTGTTTCAATTCCAGATTGAGAACTCTGAGAGTTTAGTGAAACTTGCAATTCTTTCCAACGACGAGAGTTGGGGTCTGCTTCAACAGCCTAATCGGTCTGAAAAATCAAAAAATGACCTTTGGATCACCCGAATAAGCAGGGATGGGAAAATAACGAAAAAATTGCCTTTAGACCCAGCTGAAGAGTTTTGGGGAAAAGTTCAGTTTTTTGTCGATGAATTTCGCAAACGGATCTGGATAGGCTATGCACGAGCATCGGCTCATCACGCTTATGCGCCGAAAGTTGAAAAGCTGAACCTAGAGGGCGGCTATGAGGGAACCTTTCAATGGGATGAGCGAGGTTTTTTCTTTGACGGGTGTATTGATCCTGTAGGCGATTTTATTTTGGCTAGAGATTTACCTTCTTCACCTTATACGGTTCCCGACTATTCGTTCATCGAAAAAATTAAGGGCCAAGGCAAACTGGGTGAGTTGCCTCAAAGGGTTTTAGAGCTTGAAACCAGTCGGCTGGTTGATTCGATGTCTTGTCAGGCAAAATCAATTTTTTTTGCTACCCATTCTATTTTCGGGAGCGAGCCCAAAAAGTTGTTAGTTTGGTCCGGAAATACCAACCAAGCACCGGAAGACTATCTCAATTTACCGGGCATTGCTAAGAAAGTCTTTATTTGTAATGAGCCAACTCATTAAGCTCGGATATGTCAGAAATTTCTAAAGAGGCAAGTGCGGGTATTAAAGCTTTCGCATTGAAGTTCAAATCAGTGAAAACTGCCTGAAATCGTGGCGGTGATGTATCGGTTTCATGGGCTAATTGGGCTACCCGGTTTGCGATTGCTTCCGATGAATCAATCCATTCCACTGCCATTGGAGCGGAATGAATAAGCTCGGGCAATAGAAGAGGGAAGTGAGTGCAGCCAAGAACAATGATATCAACTGCAGAACTGTTTTTTTCTGAAAATAAAGGAGCGATTTCTTTCCTGATTTCGTCCGCAGAAATTGTTTTTCCTCTCAATTTTTCCTCAGCTAATTCTACGAGTCGAGTGGATCCGACTTTGATGACCTGACAGTGAGGGGCATGGTCCCGAATTAAATGTTCGGTGTAAGGTCTACCTACTGTCCCAGGCGTTGCTAACAGTCCGATGGTTCCAGTCTTGGTTTTTAAAGCAGCTGGCTTGATAGCTGGAACCACTCCTACAACAGGTATTGAAAGTTCATCCCTTAACTTCTCAAGAGCAATTGTGCTAGCCGTATTACAAGCAATGACCATGAGAGAGGGAGCAAAGATTGTGTGAATTCGATTTGCGAGGTTTGTTATACAATGGGTAACTTGCTCTGGTTGTTTCGGACCATAAGGAAAGTTTTTGTTGTCGCACCCATAAATAATCGAAACATGGGGCACCGCTTGCCGTATAGCTTTGAAAATACTGAGCCCACCAACACCCGAATCTAAAATTGCAATCGTGGCTTTTTGAGAGGTCATTGGTCAGTCGCTCAGTGTATTCTTAAAAGTTCAGTAAGAGTATTCAATATCTTAGTTTTTATGATTCAAAGATTCCCAAAAAGTGTCGAATCTTTTTGATTGAAACCTACATGATTTTAATGGCTTGTCGAGTTGAATTGAGAGACTGGCTGAAAGTTTGGCAGGAGTCTCGAGTTTTTACAGCTGTTTAATTCTTGGTCCGCGCTTTGCTTTGAAGTTATGCTAAGGGGCAAGGGGGGGAATATGAATTTTAACCACTGGGTACGTTCGTTTCTTCTATTGGGTCTTGTTTTTTTCTCTACTGTCGGGGCGAGGCTTTTAGCCGATCAGTGGCGCCCCTCGAGCCAATCTTATCAGGCGCGGGAATTTAAAGAAGACTGCAGTTTGATTAAATCGGTTCATTCGAAAACTAAGAACATGCTTGATAGGAGACTCAATGACCTCAAATCCATTACTGCCTCTACACAAGCCAACTTTAAAGCTTTAAGTGAATGTCAGAAGAAAAATGGGATTTTAAATGCGGATTCAGATGAGGGGCAAACTCAGACGGCTATGATGTGCTCTGAAACTTACGAGCTTTGGCTTTTAGATGGAACTCACTTGTTGACTGTCGAGGAAGAGATTGAGGTTTTGAAATCAGAGGTTCAATCGCTTAATGGCGCAGAAAGTCGCAGATGCTCAGGATTTCAAGTCGCTATTCGCTAATAAATTAATTGAACCCTCCTCAGTTTTGTTGCGCTATGATAGTAGAGAGTAGCGAACAAATCTTGGGAGCTTTTCTGTGGCCATCTTTAGACCCCGCATCAAACTGAGTCGAATGATCTCTCCTGTCGACTTTTTCCTTTTTTTAGGGGTTCTGTTGTTTATATATGGGATGTTAGGAATGACCCATGAGTGGGTTCAGCCGTACCATCCGAAAACAGAAATCCAGCTAGGTTTCAAAAACCTTCTTCAGTATTCCTTTTTTTCGCTGTTCCGTGTGTTCGCTGCTTACCTTTTGTCGCTGCTGTTTACTTTTACTTACGGGTATCTTGCGGCGAAATCCAAAGTGATGGAACCTGTTTTAATCTCTTTGTTGGATATCTTGCAAAGCATTCCGGTTTTAGGCTTTATGCCTGGTTTCGTGTTAGCTCTAGTGCGATTTTTCCCTAATAGTAATTTTGGTTTGGAGCTTGCTGCCGTTTTAATGATTTTTACGGGGGAAGGATGGAATTTGGTCTTCAGTTTTTATTCTTCAGTTCGGGGCGTACCCCAAGAGGTCAGAGATATGACCTCTATTTTCCGGCTGAACAAGTGGAAGGTTTTAAGGACTGTAGAAATTCCATACGCTATGAATGGACTTCTCTGGAATAGCATGTTGTCAATGGCGGGGGGCTGGTTCTTTTTAATGGTGATCGAATCTTTCACTTTAGGCGAACAAGATTTTCGATTGCCAGGCATAGGCTCATATATGGCCGTTGCTTATGACAAACATGATTATAGTGCGGTGACTTTAGGAATTTTAGTGATGTTCGCTCTCATTTTTGTAGTGGACAGAGTTTTATGGGCTCCCCTTGTGGTTTGGTCTGAAAAGTTTCATTACGAAAAAAAGATGAGGACTCCTGAGGAGGGCTCAGGCTCTATAGTGCTCGACCTTTTACAGAAGTCGCATATCATTGAAAGATATTTTGAGCTTCGTGTAATGATAAAAAAACGATGGGACCAACGACTTTCCAAATCACAAATCTCTCGAAATTTAATAAAACGATTTAATAGACCTGGAAGACTCAGTTCGACTTTAATTCGATTGCTTCGGGGGCTTTTTTTGATTTTGGGAGTTCTCTTTTTTATTTGGGCAGGAACTCAAATGTATCAATTGATTTCCGCTACTAAGCCTTCTGAATGGTTGTTACAGCTCAGAAATACATTCTTAACTTTTTTGAGAGTGACATCAGCCGTATTGATAGGAAGTTTATGGACGATTCCTGTGGGCGTTTTTATTGGAACTCATCCCCAATGGACTAGAAGGCTTCAGCCTTTAGTTCAGATTGTAGCTTCATTTCCTGCTCCAATGCTTTTCCCAATATTAACCCTCATGATGATTCGTTTAGGAATCAATTTTGAGTGGGGCAGTGTCGTTTTGATGCTCTTTGCATCGCAATGGTACATCCTCTTCAATGTCATCAGTGGAGCCACGTTGATTCCTAAAGAACTTATCGATTTAGGTCTTCTCTTCCGATTGAATGGGGTCCAGCAGTGGAGAGCGATTATCTTTCCATCTATTTTTCCCTCTCTGGTTAATGGGTGGATTACAGCGGCGGGTGGAGCATGGAATGCAAGCATTGTAGCCGAACTGGTTCAACAAGGTGAACATAAACTCATTGCTACCGGAGTGGGTAGTTCAATTACTCAGGCCGCTCAAACGAGTAATTTTCCTCAGCTTGCCACGGGTATTGTCGTGATGATTACGATTGTAGTTTTACTCAACCGCTTACTTTGGGGTAGTCTCTACAAATTAGCCGAGACGAAATATCGTTTGGAGTAGCCCATGGGAAATACACACAAGGAACATTTGTTGGTTCTTGAGAGAGTTTCACAGACTTTCAGGACATCAGTAAAGAGTGAACTCCAAGTTTTGAAGAACATCAATGTTTCAATTAATTCAGGCGAAATTGTTGCGTTTCTCGGCCCCTCTGGATGTGGAAAAACTACGACTCTTAAAATTATGTCTGGTTTAATTTCGCCCACCGAGGGAGCCGTATATACGCACGGTAAACCACTCAAGGGAATCAACGAAAAGATAGCGATGGTTTTTCAAAATTTCGTTCTGTTGCCTTGGTACACAGTTAAGCAAAATGTTGCTCTCGGACTACAGGCTTTGGAGTTAACTCAACGACAGGTTAATAATCGCGTGAATGAGTCTATAGATCTTGTCGGTCTCGGAGGCTTCGAGGAAGCTTATCCCAGAGAATTGTCTGGTGGAATGAGGCAAAGGGTGGGTATTGCGAGGGCTCTTGCCGTTCGACCAGAGATTTTATGTTTAGATGAGCCATTTAGTGCACTCGACGTTTTGACAGCCGAAAACTTACGGGCTGAAGTAATCGATATTTGGAGCGAGAAGTCGAAAGCCATCAAAAGTGTTTTATTGGTTACTCATAATATTTATGAAGCAGTCGTCATGGCCCAGAGGATTGTCGTTTTTGGCACAGACCCAGGACATATCAGAACTGTTTTAAATAACCCCTTGGCCTATCCTCGAGATCCAAAAGATCCCAAGCTTCAGGAACTAGTGGACGTTATTCATGCAGTTATCACCGAAGCCTTGATCCCTGAGGAAATGGATCGGCCTGCACTTATTCAACCGGCCTGGTATCAAGGACTAGAAAACATTCCTCATGTCGGGCCCAGTGAAATTGTGGGTTTGTTGGAAGTTTTGGACAATGCAGGAGGGAAGATGGATATCTTCAAGCTCTCCACGGAAACTGCGAGTGAGTTTGGACATTGCCTAGCGGTCACAAAGACTGCCGAACTTTTGGATTTTGTAGATACTCCCAAACAAACAGTGACTTTTACCGAGTTTGGTAAGCGCTTTATGAGAGCGGACACCGCTCTTAGGAAAGAGCTGTTTTCAAACCAAGTAAAGTCTCTGCGAATTTTCCAAACCCTTATGTCATGGTTGGAGGAGACTCCTGAGAAATCTATTGAGAGAGAGACAGTCATTGCAAAACTGCAGACTTATTTTCCAAACGAGAAACTGGATAACTTATTTGACACATTAGTGGCGTTTGGACGATATGCAGAAATTTTATCCTATAACGCAAAGCTCGGACTGCTTACTTTCCCGATGCCTGAGCCCGAAGAGGAAGTGGTTGAAGCCACTTAAAATAACTGTCATCCAACCTAGGTAAACAGTTTATAATTACAGAGGCTCTTAATATGGAACTCTCTAATCGTGAAATGTCTCACTTTAATGACAGCAATCAATTCGATAGACGTTTTAAGGAAGCTATAAAGTATTTTAAGAGTCGCTCGCCTGTTGTTTTCGTCAGCCAACATTATAAGTTTTGGGAAGCTCATGGTTTCGTCCAGCAAAGTCTAGCGAAGACGCTTACAGATGAAGGCGTGCCGGTAGTTTGGTTTGATGGAGCAGACTGGCGCAGAGGCCAGAGTGTTCAATACTGGCGATCTCCATTGTTAAAAATAACTCAACTTCCAGCTCTTCCTTTGCGCAGATTCTCAATCCTTGATTCTCTCAATTCTAGGTTTCAGCTTAATGCCCTCAAAAGATCTTTGGCTAAAGGAGTAAAACCCTTTCTTTGGGTTCAAAGTGGTTTGGATGAAAGGGTTGCTAGAAAATTGCCGTACATTGATGTTTTTTCAGTTTTCGATGATCCTTACATTCATGCTCCCGATGGCGAGCTCAGTGGAAAATCAAGTCTTATTGTTTTGCAAAACGATTTTGCGAAAAATATTTTTTCGAAACAACATCCCGATAAAACGGTTGTTTTGTATCCCCCGATGGATATCAGTCAAACAAGTTTTTCACAGACTAATAATTTCAGGCTGCCAGAGGGTTTTCCTAACAAAGTAATGGGTTATATCGGTTCCTTTTTTAGTCGAGGTTTTGATTTAGTGATGTTTGAGGATTTCATGAGAAGTCTGCCCGATTGGGGGTTTTTGCTTTGTGGGAGAACTGATGAACTTGGCTTAACCAAAATTAGTCGGTGGACCAAATATAAAAATTTTCTGTATTTACCTTGGATCCCGCGTTATCAAGTTGGGGCCGTATGGCAGACGCTGAGTTTAAACTTAATGCTTTATCGGCCTGATCCAACTTCTCATGGCGCTTTTCCTGTAAAGTTTTTAGAGGCCTTGTATCACGGTGTTCCAAGTGTATCGACTGCGGTGCCTAAAACCTCGAGTCTAGAAAAAATCATTCCTCAATCTAGTTTTGCGAGAGAATTAAAAAATCTAGCCGTTCAACAAGCTTCGCGACCCAGTGAGGCTCTCAACAATTTGTTTGATCGTTTCGAGATAGAGATGAATCCCAAATTCCACCTCATCAAAGTGAGCGAAAATATCAGAGATAAGTAATATAACTCGCAGCATCATCAATAGGGAAAATTTGGAAGGTTTTAGTCAGTCGAGCTTTACTCTTGATTGCAAGCTGGTAAAGATAAAGGCCTATGTGGTCGACGTTTAGAATAGGCTTTTTTGCCTACTGGGTTCTTCTCCCGTCTCTTTATGCGGGAAGCTTCTTAACCAAACCTTTCTTAGTTGGTGGAGAGGTCGATGTCGCCGGAATTTTTAGCTCCGTCCTCGCATTTTCAGCGTCGGCAGCCGATTTAAGTGAGCGATGCAGTGGAACAAAGATTGGACCTCGGCTTATATTAACCGCTGCCCACTGTTTCACTGAAGAACTGAGCGAGGGAAAAGCTCTGCTGATAAAACGAAACATATTAGTTAAGAAGATTTTTTATTCCTTCTCTTCTGTAGTGAATTCCTCTGCAAAATCACAAGAGGTTTCAGTTGAGAGAATTCTTTTTCACCCAGAGCTAGAAACATGTTTTTCAAGTTCGGATCGAAGTCCAGCCGAATGTGTGGACAAATATCCTGACTTAGCCATCGTAGAAGTTAAATCGAATGACTCATTTACTAAGGAAAATTGGGCCTCAGTCGACTTAAATTCAGTTCAGGATGGAGATCCTGTAGTCATAGTTGGTTATGGAGCTCAAACAGATAATGATCAAAGTCCTCCTGTCAGAAAGTTTCATCGCTCCCATGTGGTTTCAATTGAGGATTTAGTAAAATCTCACGGGGGCGTAACGCCCGCGGAGCTATCTATCTACAAAGAACTCTACTTTGGATCATGGGGGCTTTTGATGGGCCCTGCCTATGCTAACTTAGGAGCTGGAGATTCTGGTGGGCCTGTTTTTACTCTACAAAACGGACAACCCGAATTGGTGGGGGTTAATTCTTTTTCGTATTGCCAAGATCAGGAATTAGATTGTGAAATTACTTCTAACAGCTATTTCACAAGACTGCACTCGGGAAGCTCTCATCGGTTGGGAGAGTGGGTTTTGAATGTGATTGATTCGAATCATTGAAATATGCAGGGCTTTCATCTTAAAAATGGTTCTTTTTATTGTGAAAGCGTTGAGCTTGAACAATTGGCCAAAGAGTTTGGCACTCCACTTTATATTTACTCTGAAGAAGTTCTTAAAAATAATTGCCAGCAGTTTTTAAATTCCTTTTCTGCTTACCCTACGAAAATCTGTTATGCCGTAAAAGCTAATTACAACTTAAGTATCTTAAAAAAGATATTTCAATTTGGGATGGGGGCTGATGTCGTTTCGATTGGAGAACTTGAGCGAGCTATCAAATCTGGCGTTTCACTTGATAAAGTCGTTTTTTCTGGTGTTGGAAAAACAAAAGAGGAATTAGATCGAGCCATATCTCTCGGCATAGCCTCGTTGAATGTAGAATCCTCGTTTGAATTGGAACTCATAAAACAAATTTCTGAACAAAAGAAGCAAAACATTTCAGTAGCCTTAAGAATAAATCCAAATATCGACGTTAAAACAAACCCCTATATCGCGACTGGGTTGTACGAGACGAAGTTTGGGATTCCAGATGAAGATTTAGAATCTGTTGCTGAAATAGTGAAGGGGCATCGTTTTGTTCAGTTTGAGGGATTGGCTTGTCACATTGGAAGTCAAATCATGGAGCTGAAAAGCTTCGAATTGGCGGCTAAGCGGCTTGTAGATCTTGCTTATCGAATGAAGGAAAGGGGTTTTCCGATTCGCCGAATTGATTTGGGCGGTGGGTTGGGGATCTCCTATCAACAAGGTCAAATTGCTCCCTCCATTCGTAATTATGCAGAGAGCATTTTAAAAGTGTTTAGAGACACTCCCTTTGAACTGGTTTTAGAACCAGGTAGATCTGTCGTTGGAGCCGCGGGAGTGCTTTTGACAACTATTCTGGGAACAAAAAAACATAAGAATCGTCATTTCACCATTGTTGATGCAGCTATGAACGATCTGATTCGCCCATGCCTCTACGAAGCTTATCATGAAATAGTTCCCGTCAAAGCAAAGGCCGCCCCTGAAGTCATTACTGATGTAGTGGGTCCTGTTTGTGAAACTGGAGATTTTTTAGGTCTCTCGAGGACTTTGGCGAGCCCTTCATCGGGTGAACTTCTCTTCATTAAAAATGCGGGCGCCTATGGGACAACAATGTCTTCCAATTACAACGCGAGACCGAGATGCGCTGAAGTTTTGGTGAGTGGTAATGAAGTTACGGTCATTCGAAGACGAGAATCTGTGGCTGAACTCTGGCACCACGAAATCTAGTTATTCTATTTTAAAAGTGACTCTTTTTGTCTCTCTGTACAGCAGTTTGGCACTTGTCTAGTACCTATACACAGCTTCTGTCGATTCTTTTCTTTCTGTTAAATAGTCGAAGCATATCAAAATCTTAAGCAGTTAAAAGAACGTTTATTCTTTTTACAGTCCGAGTTGGCATGTACTTGCTATAGGGAAACGGCGAGAGAGCAGTTAACTCTGCTAAAGGGGAAGGGACACAGTGATTTATCAGCATCGGGGTCAAAAGTTTACGTGGAACCAACTTCTCGAAGCCGTCTTCTTTGCGACTATTGTCGCAGCTTTTGTGCTTTTAATTCCAATGAAGGCACGAGCTGAGGAAGAGAAGCTTCAGAATCGGCGGGGGGCTGAGCGAGTTGGGACCCATAAACTTCAAACGGGTGAACGGCTCTTGGATGGCGATGAGTTGGTTTTGGATAAGTTTAGAGCAGTTTACGACTGGTCTGAACAGATCAATGGCGTCATCGATACGAGCTTAGGAGAAAGAGAATAGTTCCGAACATTCGAGGGGGATGTTCGGCCGTTTTTGCTAGCTAATCACTAGCGACAGACTGCTGTAGGGCAGCACGAAGGGGTTTTAGGACTCTTTCGTGGTACCACTACTCCTCTCTCAACCGCTATTTTCAGGGTGAAAATAGCGGGATTTTTGTGGGGACTTTGAAGTAATTTAAGGTCCCCCATAATTTCGATTAGCCTAGGGAAAAGGTGATGCGAAACTGAACTCGTGAAAGCATTAAAAAACTTAAACCACTAAATTCGAAACATGGATTCACAGGAAACCAAGACACAAACAACAGCTGAAGTTGATAGATTCTCTCCAGAAGAACGCGTGGCGAGGCTACGAGGTGTTTTGGATGAAGTGAAGAAAATTGCTTCCGGCGGAATGGCGCATATTTTTCAAGCCCGACAGCCTTCTTTAGACCGTTTTATTGTCGTCAAAAAATTAAAAGAAGAATTATTTACCAATCCAGAAACTCAAGAGCGGTTCCGTAGAGAAGCGAGAGCTTTAGCTTCGGTGCTACACCAAAATATTGCACATGTGTATGATTTTGTGGACTCAGGAAGAGATTCTTATCTTTTGATGGAATACATTGATGGAGTTGATCTTTCTACGGTTATACAAAAAGTTGGTAATTTACCCTCGGAAATTTCTGCAGCTATTTTGTTAAATGTTGCTCGTGGTGTGAGCTACATTCATGCTTACCATTTGATTCATCGAGATATTAAACCTGCAAATATAAGGCTCACCACGAGAGGTGAAGTTAAGTTGATGGATTTCGGAATTGTGATGGACATTGATAACACAGCTCTGACCCGGCCTGGTATGATGGTGGGCTCACCCAGTTACTTGTCTCCCGAGCAAGTGTTGGGTGATGTCATCACTCCATCGGCAGATGTTTTTCTTTTGGGTATTACTTTTTATGAAATGCTAACTGGAACGCGTCCCTTCAAAGAAGCACAGAAGGAGACCGTTTTTCAAAGGATTCGAGAAACGAAATACATTCCTGCCCGTAAGATGAATACAGCTATTCCCAAAAAGCTTGATCAAATTATCGAACGATGTTTACAGAAAAGGCCTGAAGACCGTTACCAAGATGTTAAGAGCTTAATTGCCGATTTAGAAAAGTTTTTAGGGCCTAAAAAAACGAATCACACCTCTGATCTGATCCTAAGTTACCTTGATCGAGAAGCTTTACTCAGTCCTAGTATTTCATATTCAGATATTCAGGAAGAGGAAAGTTTTTTTAAAAAGATCGATTGGTTTATTGTTTTGGCCATGGTTGTTGCTCTTGGGGTAGGTTTTACTGGGGGTTTTTTTATGAGAAAAGAGATTCCCAATGCACAATCATCTTATCCACCCGCCAAGATCATTGCTCCTAAAGCCAATATTCCTGCTAACTCTACTACGCTACATTATAAAAAAAATTGAATTTACAATAGCGTACGATGCGACCCGTTGTGATGTACCGCTAATGTTACTTTTTCGTGGAAAAAACTTGGAGTATCTACTTAATTATTCGAAGACTTTCTAGTGTATATAACAAATGCTTCTTCAAAACCTAATTTTTTAAAGAGATTTCTGCTTGCGAAATTATTTATCTTAACTTTCCCGTAGGCATTCGGAAAAAGCTTAATGATTTCAGCTAGCATAAAGCTTGCGATACCTTGGTGCTGAAATTCGGGGCTAGTACAGATCCGAATATCTCCCTCAAGGACTCCAACATACCCTACAGGTTTGTCGTGCGAGAGACAAACAAAGTAATTACTCTCGTGTCGGCACATGTAGATTTCTTGTTGTTCAGAAGAAACTTGTACCCGCTCAATAAATCCCCCTTGGGTCCGCTCGTCATTTCTCAATTGACGCACGAACTCCCAGTACTCCTTTGAGCAATTTACCAGTCTTAAATGAGGCATTGGTTGCTCCGGTTTGTTGGCCGTGTTGGTCATGACGCTTTTTCCAAAATTGGCTTACTGAGATTCTTAGATGTTATAACATTTTCTATGACATAACTTGGTTTTCCCATACTTCTAAAATGAACTCGGCCAAGGTATTCACCAATGATTCCTAGGGAAAAAAGTTGAGCTCCAGAAAATATTGAAATTACAGAAGCTAAAAAAGGAAAACCAGGAACGGAGTCGCCCTCAATAAAATAACGCCCTAGAACATAAAATAAAATGCCAACTCCGAAAGTAGTGCAAACAAAGCCTACAAAACTTGCCACGCGCAAGGGCAGGGAACTGTAGCTTGTCATCATTGTAAGGCAATGACGCATTAGTTTTTTAAAAGAATAATTTGAGGTCCCCTCTTTTCGCTCTTCATGCAAAACGGAAGTCTGGCCAATCTTATTAGTTCCCCAACTCAACAAAGCATCTACAGAGACAAAGTCTCCATTGTAATCATCAAACGCAGATGTCAAGGTTTTTTTGAAGACTCTAAACGAGGTTACATTTCGGGCTGCGCTAGCCCCCATTATACTGCTGAGAGTGATTCTTGTGATTGATGATGACAAATTTCTGAAAAATGAGTGTTGTTTTTTTTCGGGTATTCCGTAAACCAAATCATAACCTTCAGATATTTTGATCAGGAGTTTTGAAATCTCCTCCGGGGGGTTTTGAAGATCGTCATCGAGGGTGATAATGGTTGAAAAGCGAGTCCGTCTAATGCCAGCCAACAGGGCATTGTGTTGGCCGAAGTTTCTACTGAATTTTACACCCACAATATTGGATTTTGATTTTATTAACCATTCGATTTTTTCCCAGCTACTATCTGGACTGCCATCGTTAACAAAGACGACCTCCCAACATTCGGCGATTTGATTAAGCGTGGTTTCAAGACGAGAGTACAGTAATTCTAACGTGTTTTGACTCTTATAAATGGGTACTACTACCGAAATGTTCATGATGAAAGTATAAATCATGTCAAACGAATCAGCAGGGAGCGGTGCGGCGCTTTTGTGGTCAAGAAAAAATAAATATTTAAATTTAATGCGACTAGAGTGTCTGTTAAAATTCTAAAGTATCCGTTCTGGAAAATTTTTCCCTACTTATTGTTCTGGGGCAACTTATGTCGACGACCTTTCAAATACCCTTCAATCAGCCGTGTCTTACTGGCAAGGAGCTTGTCTATATTGCTGATGCTATAAAGAGGCAACACGCGTCAGGAGATGGGTATTACAGTAAAGTCGTTCATAAGTTTTTTGAGCAAAAGTTTCAGATTCCAAAGGCACTACTGACAACTTCTTGTACGCATGCATTAGAAATGACTGCTATCTTATGTAACATCCAAGCGGGAGACGAGATTATTGTCCCTTCTTATACTTTCACCTCGACAATAAATGCTTTTGTTTTGCGGGGTGCTAAACCGATTTTTTGCGATATCAATCCGTTAACAATGAATATTGATGAGTCGCAGATCGAAAGTCTAATTACTTCAAAAACAAAAGCTATCGTTCCAGTTCACTACGCAGGGGTAGGCTGCGAGATGGACACGATCTGTAATATAGCAAAAAAACATGATCTTATTGTCATTGAAGATAACGCCCAAGGAATTTTTGGTAAGTTTAGAGGAAGATATCTTGGTACTTTTGGAGATTTTGGAACTTTAAGTTTTCATGAAACCAAGAATATTAATTGTGGTGAGGGCGGAGCTCTTTTTATAAATAACCCTAGTTGCATTGAGAGAGCTGAGATCATTCGTGAGAAAGGAAGCAATCGAAGCAAATTTTTTCGAGGGGAAGTAGATAAATATGGTTGGGTAGATTTAGGTTCAAGTTTTCTTCCTTCGGACATGTTGGCTGCCTATCTTTGGGCGCAATTGGAATTTTGGCCATCAATTATGGGTAGAAGAAAAAAAATTTGGGACACCTATTTTTTTGAACTAAGTAGTTGGGCTGGAGGGTTGAATATTCAAATGCCTTATGTGCCTGAACATGTTGACCAGTCTTATCACATGTTTTATCTAGTGTTTCCTAACCTTCAATCTAGGACAGAATTTATTTCGTTTTTAAGTAAAAAAAATATAAAAGCTGTTTTTCATTATCAAGCACTTAATGCATCACCCATGGGTGTTAAATTGGGGGGGCGAAAGGGACAGTGTCCTGTGTCTGAAAGAATGAGTGATTGTTTGGTTCGTTTACCTTTCTACAACGATTTAACGGATGAAGATCAGTGGAGAGTTATTGAGCGAATTATAGATTTTAGAAATATTTCGTCACAATGGGTGAAATCATGCGAAGCGTGAGCCTACAAATGGCATAAAGAATCGATAAATTGAATCAAAGACCAAATTGTAAGTTGGTGACAGTCGATTTGTCTTTGGCTGAGAATTTCCAGCGTACTCCTTCATCCAAAACCTCGATGATATCTCCTGGGGGATTAAAGTTATTGTTTTCAAAAGCTTTGATATACAGTTCGTTCACTTTGGTTTGAAGTTCAGCTTCTGTGTAATCGAGCAGTAGGTTCTCGAACTTTGTGCCTTCGACTTCATAAGACAACTTTATAACTCTGTGACCCGCAGGCGAAGCCTGAATATTCGTAGCCCCTTTTTCTGTGATCTTTTTTTCAAATAATTCACGAATGAGGGGGCCCGTAGCACCCGACTTAGTCGGAGCCCAACCTTTATCCAAGAGTGCTTGTTGAACTCTAACTGTTTTTGGAGTTTCAGGGTCCTTTTTGGTTAGAATTTCTGATTTTTGTTTGTTGTCCCCAGTCAGGTAAATCAGTAAGTCTTGCTGAAGTTTAGCCCCAGCTCCATCCAGTGAGGGGTCATTGAGTTTTGTCCGAGCAGTGGCTGAAGCGACTGAAAAGCCTCTAGCTCTTACGAAATCTGGAAACTCTCCAGGCATTCGCTCTAGGACTTGTCTCCAAGCATCTAATTTACTTTTTTCCCAATCTTTGAGCACCCCTTCGACCCTTTTAGGATTTGAGAAAGTGTGAACATATCTGTTTCCTAACCAGTCTCGAAATAAAGGCGATGTTTGGTAAAGAAGTGCGATCTTTTCACCGGGTGTGATTCCAACTCCGGGCGGATTTCGATCTTTGTCTGGTACGCCTAGCATATCTAGGATGCTTTTTCTGACAAAGTTTTCTCCTTTGGCATCTTGAGCTTCAAAAAGCATGTGTCCTACCCCTGGTATCGTTGTGATTCGCATTTTTGGATACTTTTTTTCGAGATACTTTAGAGGTTGTTCAAACTCAAAGGGCTGAGCAACTCCTACTTTTGCGGCGAGTTCTTTGTTGCCCGGCCACCACTCATCTTTTTCTCCGATGAGCATTCGGCCCGGGATCTTGTCGAATGCCCCTTTTTTGTGCCAAGTGAATTGGCCTTCGAGACTTCCGGCCCATTCTCCTCCTGCGGCGTTTTCTATGACGGGGTCTCCTTCTAAATATTTTTCTCCTGGAGTAGTTATTTTTTCGTATGTGTATTTAAGGGCGGGGTGGAAGTCCCCAGCTGGAGACATCAGTAAAAAGTCGGTAATTTCTTTCGGATATCGCTCGACATATTCCTGAATAACACTCGGACCGAAACTATGGCCCATCATGTACAGTGGAATTTTTTTTCCTGTTTGGTCCGATTCTTTTCTAACTTTAATCACGAATTGGTTAATCCAATCCATGAATTGATCCATATTTTTAAGCTTCTCACTGCCTTTGTTGTCTCCGTGAAATGGCAAGTCGAGAGAGACTCCAGCAACGCCGAAGGGACGCAAGATATTTTGATTTTCAGCAAAGTTTTTTCCGCTGGCTTTGGCTGTTCCCGAACCATGAAAAAAAATAAGAACCGCCTTAGCATCTTTGAAAACCCAGGGAACTGTTCCATCTTTTTTGGGTTCAGCGATAGTCGTGTAAATGCTGGTTTGTAATTCCTCATCCCAACGTTTAAAAATGGGACCGCTTTTGATAAGACCATCTTCAGCTGTAATCAAAGCTACGGGGTCTCGGGAAAGATCTCGTTGTGCCCTGAGGGGAGAAAGACCCGAGATCATTTTTTTGCAATCGATCGGGGCACTGAGAGCTGAAAAACCAACTACGAGAAAGAACCCTACGCTTAAGGTCAAAGAATTGAGTTTCATATTCTCTTATTTTATCTCTTCTAAAAACTGATAAGTAGTTGAATAATGTATTGTTTTTGACGCAAAGTGCCTCGGGTCTTATGAGCTGGATTCTAAGTAAAGTCCCTTTTCTTTTTAGTAAAAGCAGGCTACAAACAGGCGTGTTTTTTAAGAATAAAGATTCTAATCAGTTAAATGAAGCACTTGTCTTGAAAGCTCTAGGAGAAGTGCAGGACCCTGATCTGCATCGAGATATTGTCTCACTGGGGTTTGTTAAAAATTTAAAAATTTCAGGGGGCAAAGTTTCGTTTGATGTGGAACTAACCACTCCGGCTTGCCCAGTCAAAGAGCAGCTGAAGGCTCAATGCGTAGAAAAAGTGAAAGCCTTATCAGGTGTCACTGATGTTGAAGTTAAAATGACCGCTAATGTTCGTTCAACCGGGACTCAGGGAAATCGAGTATCGATTCCGGGAGTTCGCAATGTGATTGCTGTGGCGAGTGGAAAAGGTGGTGTTGGAAAAAGCACTGTCACCTTAAATCTTGCAGTTGCTTTATCTCAGACTGGGGCTCGTGTGGGGCTTCTCGATGCCGACATTTACGGTCCGAGTATTCCGCTCATGATCGGTGCAAAAGAAAAACCTGCAACCGACGCTGGCCGAATCGAGCCAGTGGTGAAAAACGGAATCAAAGTGATGTCGATGGGGTTCTTGGTTCCTGAGAGTCAGCCGGTAGTTTGGAGAGGGCCCATGATTCATGGTGCTCTCACTCAGTTTTTGACTCAAGTAAACTGGGGAGATCTGGATTATTTATTAATCGATATGCCACCAGGAACTGGCGATGCTCAGCTTTCGATATCGCAGAGTGCGCCGCTTTCAGGAGCTGTGATCGTTACAACACCACAAGAAGTCAGCCTTCTCGATGCCAGAAAAGGGCTTCGTATGTTTCAAAATGTTAAAGTCCCCATTTTGGGTGTTGTTGAAAATATGTCGGGGTTTGTATGTGGCCACTGTGACGAAGTTACACCCATTTTTCGACAAGGCGGTGGCGATAAGATTTCGAGAGAAATGGGAGTATCTCTTTTAGGTTCCATTCCCCTTGATCCTCGAGTCGCTGAAGGAGGAGATAAAGGTAATCCCATAGTTGCCTCTCATCCAGAATCGGAAGTCGCTAAGCTCTACAAAAAACTGGCTGGTGATGTGGCCGCTCAGCTCTCAGTTTTTCAAGCTCAAAGTGCTGGACAGTTTAAACCCTTAACTCTGGAATGGAGTTGATATGGTTTCTCTCCCACTGGCTCCACTGGCTTTGAAACAATTAGGGCCGCAAGAATTGGGAATTTTATGGAATGATGGACATGAGTCTAAGTATCAGGTTCGAAACTTACGATTGAGTTGTCGATGCGCTAATTGCGTTGATGAGTGGACTCGAGAGAAAATTCTCAAAGATGAAACCGTTCCTTTGGATATTCGACCTAAAAAAATGGAAACCGTTGGGCGTTATGCTCTTCAAATTGACTGGTCTGATGGACACAATGCTGGGATTTTCACATTCGAGCAGTTGCGCTCCCATTGCGAGTGTGAGTTATGTCGGGTTCAGAAAAAAAATCACTAATTGTCGCTGGTGATTATTGTTCAATAATAAATAAAAAATTTTTTCACGGCATGAGTGTTCCCTGGGAAGTGAAGGGATATGAATTAGATTTTGAAGTTTCTGAATCTGTTGGTGGGATCTTCGATCTTTCTTTTTATGGGATAGTTGAAGTTCAAGGTAAAGATGCGCAAGACTACCTTCAGAGAATGACTACGGTTCAATTCAAAAGTTTAGGTACGCAATCTGTAGCTCATGGGGCTTTTCTCAACGGTCGGGGCGGGGTAGTGGTTTTGGGTATGTTCCGTCGATTGGGACCGGATGCTTTTCAGATCTTTGTTCTTAATGATTTGAAGCAAAAACTGATGGATCATATAGAGCAGTTCCATTTTGCCGAGAGTTTTGCGGTGAGAGACTTATCGGAAGATTTAACCGTGATGGGCTGTTGGAGTCGGGATGGTCAGTTGGCATCGAGCTTGGGAATATCCGCGGAATTAAAATCTCTGGAACTTCAGTCTCTTGAAATTTTGGGCCCAGAAGGGGTTGTTTGGAGAGATGTTCGCAGGAGTTCCCTCTATTGGATGATTGTGAAGCGGCCTCTAGCTTCTACTTTTATCCAAAACTGTATAAAAAATGGTCATTTCATTTTGGGTCTACATCTTTATGAGTATTTTAGGATACAATCCGGTATGCCAGATGCCGGTGAAGAGCTTTCGGAAAAAGATATTATCCTTGAGGGTAATTTTGAAGAGGCCGTAGCTAGAAATAAAGGATGTTACCCTGGGCAGGAAGTTGTTGAGCGCATCTTCACCTATGGACAAGTGAATCGAAAGTTGCTGCGAGTTGAAGGAATCGCTGACAGTGGAGAGCTATTCGCCCTGCCTCAGACCATAAAGCAGGGCGACAAAGAAGTGGGCACGGTCGTCGCTTGTGAAAAGAGCCCTACAAATGATAACGCCGCTGTTGGTCTGATGTATGTGAGGAAAGATTTTTGGAATTCAAAAGAGAGTTGGGCTGTTCCCCCAAATTGGCGGATTAGCTTGGCTTAAAAAAAATAGTTGGGACAGTGAATATGTTTAAGTCTCAAACATTCAAATTTTTTTCTTCTTTAAAGCTAGCTGTTATTTCAATTCTATTGTTAGCTTTGGTTCTCACAGTTGCAACTTTTGTAGAATCTCTTTATGGCACTCGAGCTGTTCATGTTTTAGTCTATGGCACGCCATGGTTTGCAGGGGTTTTATTTCTATTAGGGCTCAACGTATTGTGTGCAGCTCTTTCCCGTTTCCCTTGGAAAAAAAGTCAAACAGGATTTGTTTTAACCCATCTAGGAATCATCATTTTGCTTATGGGTTCTTTTGTCACTCAAAAGTTCGGGGTAGATGCGACAATGCCGGTCACAGAGTCCGCCCAAGAGAATGAAGTTATTTTAAACGATCTTATTTTGACCCTTACGGATGAAGCTCAAAATGTACGAAAGGAGTTTTCTGTCCCTGAAAGCTATCGCGAAAAAAACACTGATGTGCTCACGATCAATTTCGATGGAAACAATCAGATTGTTTTAGATCGCTTTATTCCAAGAGCCATTCCGGAGCGAAAGCTTGTTCCAAGTCCTATTCCTGGGTTTGGAAATCCAGCTCTGCGAGTTGAGTTGTTTAATTCGAGATTTAAGCTTGAAGAAACATTGTTTGCACAGCACCCGACAAATCCATCCGAGATCAACTTAGGACCTGCGGTAGTTACTTTTCAGACCCTTCGCTCTGAAGCAGAGCTTAATCGATTTTTAACGCAGAAAAGCGAAGTTATAAAAACTAATTCCCAAGGTTATTTGGTTGCCCGATTTCGAGGTAAAGAGTACCGGTTCTCGATTTCTGAGCTACAAAGGGGATTTGTCTCGTTTGCCGGTGGACAGTACGAGATTTCGATTGATGACTATTTCCCTTACGCCGTTGTTGAGAATAACCGGCTAGTTAATCGCTCTCAAGAACCCGTAAATCCTGCCGTCCATTTGACGGTAAGAAGAGCGGGAAGTTCAGACCTTGAATCGTCGGAGAAACACACCATTTTTGCAAACTTTCCAGAGTTTGCGACTCTTCACGGTGGGCAAAGGAAAAAGGCTACTCTAGGCTTTGCTTTTCGGCTTGAAATTCCCAAAAATAAAAATCAAGAGTTGGCTTTCGTAGGTAACAAAAGAGGAAGATTGGCCTTTGCTCAAAATGAGGACGGTTCAAAACTTTTTTATCGAACGCAGGGTAAGGATGGGGCCGTAACCTCAAAGGGAGAGATTCTGACTGGTAAGGACACTGCGACGGGTTGGATGGATTTGCAATTCAAAGTTCAAGATTGGTTTCCCAATTCAGTTGAGCGGTCTTTTCCTCGGTCTATTGAGTTTATCTCTGGCAGTGGAGATAACTATTTAAGTGCTATTCATTTAAATGAAACGGGTCGAGATATAGCTAGCTCAACTTCTAAGAATTCGCCTGGCTGGTGGTTGTTCGAGGGGCAGGGAAGATTGGTTAATATTGCTGGTCGGGAAATATTCATTCAATACACCAAAAGAAAACTTGTTCTTCCGTTTTATATCTTCTTGGAAAAATTTAAGATTGGAACTGATCCGGGGACTACGAAAGCTGCAAGTTATGAGAGTGATGTTATTGTAAAAGATCCCACAAGTGGAGTGGACCGTAGAGCTAATATTAGTATGAATGAGCCTCTCAAGTATGGGGGCTACACTTTCTATCAAGCAAGTTATTCCATGGAAGAGGGTAAGCCGCCAGTTTCGGTTTTTGCAGTCAATTTTGATCCGGGCCGGCAAATCAAGTACTGGGGATCGCTCATTATGTGTTTAGGAATTCTCGTCATGTTTTATATGAATCCTCATTATCTTGCTCTTATTTTTAAGAGGAAGGAGCAATCTAGATGAAAACTTTTCTAATTTTTTTGGGTCTAATCTATTCTGTAAATGGTTGGTCAGCTCCCGAGCAGAGAATAGGTTTTGATTATGGCCCCCTCGGTGGCATTGCCATACAACAACGGGGACGAATAAAACCTTTGGACACATTCGCAACAGAGTCCCTTCAATTCATTACCGGTAAGAGAGAGTGGCAGGGAAAAGGGGCCATTGAGTGCCTTGTTGGCTGGTTATTTAATTTTGATCGAGAGTGGGAGGGAGAGGAATTCATTCGCATTAATTACAAGCCACTAAAAAAGGAGATGGGGCTTGATCCCGATAAGAATTACTTCTCCTATGTGGGGCTACAAGATAATACGGGTTTAAAAAAGATATTAAAAGAAGCTGGGCTAAAGTCTCGAAATAGAGAACGACTGAACGAGCTTGAGAAAAAAGCTGTGACTGTGGAAAATCAATTGGTTCTTGTCGCTGATATTTTCACGGGGCAAGCCCTAACCATTTTGCCGAATCCGGAGGGGCCATCGGCGAGTTGGTTTCCAATTACCAGTTTAAATACTCAAGGAGGGCTCCCCTACGCTTCAGATGTCACGGAGCGGTTCGCCAATGCTTTAAAGCAAATGGTTGAAGGGTTTCTAAACAAAGATGCAGCAGCTTGGAAAAGTTCGAGTACTGAACTTGCTAGGATTGTTTCTGAAGATCTTGCCAAAGGTGCTTATCCCGAGAACAAAGTTTTACAGAGAGAAATTCATTATAACCATTTAAGACCTTTTCGATTGTCTTGGGTTTTCTATGTATTAGGTTTTTCAATTCTTTTAATTTATCTGGTGGGACGAAAAAAGATATTCGAAACAGTTGGAATCGTAGCTGTTTTACTGGGCTTAGTAGTCCATACTTATGGTTTTACTTTGAGATGTCTCATTGCTGGACGCCCTCCCGTAACTAACATGTATGAATCGGTTATTTGGGTAACTTGGGGATGTATTTTATTTGCAATGCTAGTTTGGATGATTTACAGAAATAGTGTCATACCGGCAGCTGCTGCTGTTTTTGCGATAGTGGGCCTGATTTTGGCTGACAATATTCCTCTGGTATTAGACCCCAGTATTAATCCACTAGAGCCAGTGTTGCGAAGCAATTATTGGCTCACTATTCATGTGCTGACGATTACTCTGAGCTATGCAGCTTTTGCTCTTTCTCTCTGCTTGGGCAACGTTGTAATGGGGTATTACGTATTCCGTCCAACTCACACAGCACAGATTCAGAACTATTCACTTTACATGTATCGAGCGATGCAAATCGGAGTTATTCTTCTAGCAGTGGGTACTATTTTAGGTGGGGTTTGGGCCGATTATTCATGGGGAAGATTCTGGGGCTGGGATCCTAAAGAGGTTTGGGCGCTCATTGCTCTACTCTTATATCTTGCTGTTCTACACGGCCGATTTACAGGCTGGCTCAAGGGCTTTGGTTTCGCGGCCACTACAGTTGTTTCATTTCTAGGTGTTTTAATGGCCTGGTATGGAGTGAACTTTGTTTTAGGGGTTGGTCTTCACTCCTACGGATTCGGTTCGGGTGGAATGGGGTGGGTAGCTAGCTATATTTTAGTCCAAGTCGTTTTTATCATTGTTGGCTATTTAAATTACAAAAAAGCCAAAGCCACTCACGACCTAGATACTTCTATTTTTCCAAAGGCATAGTAGCTTCAACTGCTTGCTTAATTGAAAACTGAACTTCGGTGTAGGGAGATTTCCACGCTTTTTCAATGAGGTGTTTATCGAGGTCCTCTGGATGTACCACCGACAGTACGGCATGTTCAGGTCGTAACAATCGTAGGGCTGCTTTTTGAATCTGATCTCGAGTGACAGCCCTCACTTTTTCAGACACCTTTTGAGCGTGGTCATAACCTAGGCCGTACATCTCATCCAATCCATAGACGATCGCTTGCGAAGAAAAACGCTGAAGGTCAAGTTCGAAGCGACCAATCCAAAACTGCTTTGCTCGCTCCAGTTCACCGGCACTCATGGGTTCATTGAGAACTTTATCAAGCTCTTTCCTAATACCTTGAATAGCCGTAAAGAGTTTTTCGGGGGAACAACCGATATAAAATCCAAAAAAGCCTTTTTCAGGTGTGTCGCTATTGATCGGAGAAACGGTGTAGGCAAGGCTTTGCTTATCTCGGAGTTCTAAGAACAATCTTCCACCTTGCCCTGCAAGACACGAAGATAAAAGCTTCATTGCATATCGATCGGAATCGTGAATATCGTTGGTTAGAAATCCAATCAGAAGATGAGATTGAAACAAAGGTGTCTTCTTTTCAGTGATTACTTCTAATTTGTTTCCTGTAGGTATCGTAAACTTGAGTTTTGGCACAGCACCATCAGTCGGAAGTTTGCTCAAAATATCATTAATCTCTGCTTCCCAGATTCCTTTTTGAAAAGCTCCTACTGTTGACACAATTGCATTTCCGCTATGAACGAAATTTTTATAGTAACTCTTGAGGTCTTGGGTGGTCAGATTTGAAACCGTAGATTCTGTTCCTAACGAAGAACGTCCGTAAGGGTGCGAACCGTAGAGTGTTTTCATTAAATTGAGCTGACAAACAGCCCCTGGAAAATCTCTCTCCGCTTTTATTTCTCTCAGCAATATTTCTTTTTCTGTCTCAAACTCGTCCTCAGGAAAAGTAGGGCTTAAGAGAATTTCTGAAAGCAGTGGTTTTATAATGGGCCAGTGTTTACTGAGAAACTCTACACTGAGTCCTAGCGTATGTTTGCCCGAAAATGCATCGATTGAGGCACCTAAAGAATCTAAAGTGTGGGCAATTTGAATGCTGGAGAAAGAAGCTGTTCCGGAAGTCCAGAGACGCTGAAAAAGTTGTCCAACTCCTAATTTGTCAGCGCTCTCTTCACGAGAACCTCCTGGAAAAATAATTTTCATAGAGACTACAGGAAGAGACGTTACAATTTTTTCAACAAACCGAACAGACCCTCGTTTTTTTATCTCTAGAGCAACCGGCTCTGATTTTTTAGCTACTTTTTTGAGGCGGGTTCTATCAATGATTTGTTTGAAATGAGTCGAGTTGATTTGCTGATCTTTAGGATGAATCATCGACAGAACAGGTTTGCTCTGTAAAGTGTCCACAAGTGCTTGGGTTGCTTGCTCTTTGGTAACCGCTAAAACGGCATCTAGATATTTTCGCTCGTAATCAGGATCACCAAATTGAATATAATAGTATCCGAGCCGTCGAGCATAGCCCTCAACAGTCTCTTTTCCTGCGATCACTTCTGATTCTAGCGAACTCTTAACTCGTTCTAGCTCGGAATCTTGAATTCCATCTGTCGCGATGGTTTCAAGAAGTTCCAAAGTTTCTTTGAGGGCTGTCTCAAGTTTTTCTGGAGCAGTCGAGAGACCTGCTGTGGCCAGCCCGCCTTTGGCAGTCGCTACAAGACCCATGGATACATCTAATGCTACTTTTTTGTTTTTTACCAAGTGTTGATAGAGCCGACTGCTCTCTCCCTGCCCAATGGCAGTGCACATCACATCGAAAGCTGGCACTTTGGGGTCTGTAACAGCCGGAGCTAACCAAGCAAGTTGAGCATGGCACTCCTGAACATCTTTTCCAACAGCAATCACTTTGGGTACCCGCAAGCTTTTTGGAGAAAGGTTGGGTATGGGCTTTGGCTTCTGAGGTTTCAGTTTGGAAAATTGCTTTTTAACAAGTTCGAAAGCTTTCTCTTTATCGACATCTCCAACGATAAAAAGACTCAATGTCCCTGCATGGTAGTGCTTATCGAAATAGGCTTTTAAAGTCTTGTGGTTGATATTTTTAACTGTGTCTACGTAACCTAATACGGGCCGACTATAAGGGGTTCCCGCAAAAGTCTCTTTCCAAAGATTCATTGAAAGAATTTTGTACGGAGAATCATAAGCTCGTTTGATCTCCTCGAGAATGACCTCTTTCTCTTTGGTCATTTCATCTGCATCAAAGGAAGGGTTTTGTACCGCATCGGCTATGATATCTAACCCTTCACAAAAGTATCGGCTAGCTAAAGTGGTGTAATAACAAGTCTCTTCAAAAGAGGTAAACGCATTGATATCTCCCCCTCGACTCTCAATTTCTGAAGCGATTTGACCCACCTTACGCTTTTTTGTCCCCTTGAAGAGAGAGTGTTCTAGGAAGTGAGATATCCCAGCCTCTTTTTCACTTTCATAAACACTGCCTCGGCTAATCCACGCTTGGATACTTACAACGGGCGAAGCGTGAGTTTCTACGATAAATACTGGAATTCCATTTTTTAATGTGTATTTTGCAATCATGGGTAATCCTCAATTTACCAGCAATAACTCCTGTTTGACAAATAGCTTCGGCATTTATGTTCACATACCGTTTTGTGTGCACAAATGTTCGTATTGTGATTTTTATTCTTTTACTAAATACCTAGCTCAAGACTTTAACAGTTTTACAGAGGCTTTGTGCGGCGAGATCATTTCAGCTCGTCAATTTGTAGAACAGCGAGAGCTCCCGATCTCTGCTGCAAAGAGCCTTTTTTTTGGGGGGGGGACACCTTCTCTGCTTCCTGTGCCTTTGCTAGCTCGAATTATTGATACTTTGAGAGAAAATTTTAGTTTCGCAGAGGATATCGAGATCACTGTAGAGGCCAATCCAGAGACAGTTTCGAGCACATTTTTGAATGAGCTTAAAACCTTAACTCCAGTGAATAGAGTTAGTTTGGGAGCACAAAGTTTTTTTCAGGAAAACCTGAAAAAGTTAGAGCGTTTGGGCTCTCGAGAATCAATTTATAACGCGGCAAAACTACTTAAGGAGTTTGATTTTAACAATTTTAATCTCGATTTAATTTTTGCGATCCCAGGACAAACTGCAACCCAAATGCTTGAGGATCTTGCAGAGGTTGTCTCTTTAGAGCCGGCTCATGTTAGTAGTTACAATTTAACCCTGAAACCCGGTCACTCCCTTTATGCAAAACTACCCAAAGACGACTTCGTAGCGGAACTTTATGAGATGATGGTCGAGAGTTTGAATAAACAAGGTTTTGATCAGTATGAAATATCTAACTTTTCTAAAAAGGGCTTTGCTTGCGTTCACAATTTGCTCTACTGGTCAGGTGGAGATTTCTTAGGCCTCGGGCCGTCTGCTTCGAGCAGGTTTTTTAAAGATAATCATTTTTATCATCGCAAGCAGTTGTCTGAATTTGGCAGGTATTTAGGGCAAAAAACTTTTGGGGAACTTGATTTTGAAAAGTCTGATCAAAAGCAGACTTGGTTGGAGGCAACTTTTCTTGAGTTGCGAAAAAATAGTGGGATTGATCTTGAGGGCTTTAAGATTAGATATGGATATGACCCCTCTTCAGCCAAGCAGTACTCTCTTTTTATCAAAGAGGGGCTACTTACTAAAGAGGGTAAGAATCTGTGCCTTACCCGAAAGGGTAGGCTACTTGCCGATTTAGTTACAGAACGACTTGTGGATTACTAAAATGGAACTTCATCGTCTGACATTCCACCGCCAGCATTTTGATCGCTACCCAAGGCGCTATCTAGGCCAGTTGGTGCAGCAAAATCACTTCCAGTAGACGCCGTTGAGGTTCTTTCGCCAGGTCCACCTAAGAACTGAATATTTTGAGCAATAATTTCTGTCGTGTAACGTTTGTTGCCTTCTTTGTCGTTCCATTCACGAGTTTGGAGTCGACCTTCAACGAAGGCTTGTCGTCCTTTGGAGAGGTACTGACCGCATAATTCAGCCATTTTTCCCCAAATAACGACTCTGTGCCACTCGGTACGCTCTTGTTTTTGTCCGTTTTTATCGGTCCAATTTTCGTTCGTAGCCAAATTGAAATTAGCTACTGCACCACCATTTGTAGTGTAGCGAACTTCAGGATCTCCCCCGAGTCGTCCAATTAAAATTACTTTGTTAACGCCGCTAGCCATATTTCCTCCAATGATTCTTTGTATATTCACTCATAAAGACAGGCTACACTTGAGTCAAGAAAGTTAAGGGGGCTTGATATGGAATTGATAAAAACCGGACGAAAAAGTCGAATTCTCCTAGGTCATCCCAAAAGCTCAAGTTTCCAGAGGTTTATAGCGCGCAGCATTGATTTGACTGTTGTAGCGATTATTTTTCTCATTGGAGGAATATTCTGGTGGCCCTTAGGTTGGGTTGGGGCGATGCTCTATGTTTCATTTCAAGACTCCTTGGGTAGCGGTCAAAGCATTGGAAAAAAAATCATAGGTCTTCAGGTCATCGAAGACGCTTCAGGACTTCCTTGTTCGCCCATTCATTCAGTGATGCGTAACGTTCCGTGTCTTTTGAGTCTTTTTTGTCTTCCATTTCCAGTAGTTGGAGTTTTGGCCCAACTTATTTTTATTCCTGCATTTATTCTGGAAGTTTACTTGTTGTTAAACTTAGAATCGGGGGTTAGGCTCGGAGATGTCATGGGAAACACGCTGGTGATTGAGCATTTTCAGGATAACATTGAAGCCTCGCAGCATCCATTTAAATTCGGTGAGTAGAATACCGAGCGGGTTCTTGCTATAATTATTATAAGTGGTTCCAAAAGTTTCTCTCCCTTTTTAAATCATCAAACAAAACAGAAAGTAGAAAGACTCGGTCTTTCTGCGTCTCTGCGGGATAATAAGAATGGACTTTCTGAACTCCATTTTTCAAAAAACTCTAGTGGGTCTGGACATAGGTGTGTCCGGAATCAAAGCAGTTGAACTCGGGTTTGGAAAGAAAACTTCGTTGATAAGTTATAACAGAATTTCTCTGCCCTGGGATTCCGTGACACCCGAGGGGACGATAAAAGACGATGCAGCTGTTGTTTCAGCACTCAAAAAACTCTTCTCCGCTAAAAGTTTTAGTACTCGAGATGTAAGCGTAGGGCTTTTCGGAAACTCGGTGCTGACTAAACCTATTAGCATGCCCACAATGTCACGCAAGGACATGGAGGAGCAAATATATTGGGAGGCAGAACAATATATTCCGTTTAACGTAGAAGAGTGTTCAATTGATTTTGCGGTTGTTGGAAATACTGTTCAAAAAGTAGTGGCTGGAGCTGAGTCCTCGGTTGAAGTGTTATTGGTTGCAGTCAAAAATGACTATATTCAAAGTTTTACCAGTGTTATTGAAAGAGCCGGGCTAAGACCCACCATTATTGATTATCAAGCTTTTGCTTTGGGAAATTCTTTTGAGTTCAACTACTCGCGTGAGCTTGCAGAACTCAATCCCGGAGAAACAGATCTCATTGTTGATTTTGGTGCTGGCTCCACCAAACTATCCTTTGTTTCAAAGGAAAACACCGTGTTCACTACCAAAGTACCAGCCTGTGGCAGTGGATATTCTCAATTGATTAGTGAGCGCTTAGGTGAGAGTTTTGAACAAGGTGAAGTCTTGAAATTGGCAGAGCCTGAATCCCCTCTGGTAAGTCCGATCATCCAAGATTACAATGCCTATCTCGCTTCTGAAATCCAAAAAAACACGGACGTCTATTTTAGTCAAAGTGGCGATCGCTCCTTAAGAAAAATATTCTATTGCGGTGGGGCTTCAAAGACTCCGGGACTGATCTCGCTTCTGAGTGAACGATATCCAGAGCAAGTTGAAAATTTAGATCCACTTAAAAATTTGTTCGTGAATCGAACCAAGTCGAACCAGCGTATGCTCGATGATTTTAGTTGCTTGGGGACAGTTGCTTTGGGATTGGCGTTGCGCAAGTCCGGAGATGGCAAATGATCAGAGTGAATTTGAAGAAAAATGCTGGTCGTGGCCCGAGCGTTGGGGGCACGCTGTCTCAAGTGGACCTGAAAGATTTGAAGTCTCTAAAATCGGTAATGGACTTCAAAAGACTATCAGTAAGTGCCAAAAATTTAAAGGGTGGGAGTCTGATACTGGTGGCACTTGCTCTAGCCCTAGCGGCTCTTCCCCATTTTTTCTTTCAGAAGTATCAAACCGTTTTAGCCAGAGATCACCAATCGCACTTAACCAATCTAAATTCTGAAATTGAATCTGTTAAGTCTGAAATTAGCAAATACGAAACATATAAATCTGAGATGAAAAGTTTTGAGGAGCAAGAGTCGAAAATAAATCAAAGGCTCAGTGTTGTGAAACAACTTCAAACTTCAAGAATGGGTCCCGTGAATGTCCTAGATGCTGTTGGGCAGGCTCTTCCACAGAGAGTATGGTTAACTGCTATCGAAATGACTCTTGGTTCATCAGGACAAATTCAGTTAACTGGACGGGGCTACTCCAGTGAAGATGTTGCTGAGTTTGTAGATAAACTGAATAATTCTATCTATTTCGAGAAGGTTGTTTTGGATGGAGTTTCGACAGAAAAAGATGGCGATCAGTCGGGAACAGTTAAGTCATTTTTGATCTTTGCCACACCAAAGTTGAATGGGGCTAGTACGGATAGAGCTGCAGCCTCTGAAAAGGGCCAGTAAGCATGAAAGAAAAACTAAAACCCTGTGGTCTAATTGTATTCTTAGGCTTCATCTACGGTGGCTATGAGTTTTATGATTTTATTTCAACCCAAAAACCACGTCTCAATGGCGAATTGCAGCAAGCACAAACCGAACTCGAAACAAAAAAATTGGAACTCACGCGGTTAACCGCTTTTGCAGAGGGGATAAGTGAAGTTAAGTCGAGACTAAAGAAAACCAACGCTGAATTTGAAGAAGTGTTGGAATTTATCCCGAGAAGTTTGGATCTATCTAAATTACTTGCTCGATTAACGGTTTTAGCAAGAAACAGTGGGGTTGAGATCGAGAACTTCAAGCCAGTAAAAGAATCAAGCGGGGCAGGAAACCCAACCAACGAAACAAAGACTTTTTATGAATCGGTTTCAATCGAAATGAGACTAAAGGGTGGATTCTCACAGACGGTCATGTTTTTTGATCAAATTTCGAGATTGAAGCGAATTTTAAATATTGAAAGCGTTAAAATGGTAAATCCCCAGATTGATGATAAACGAGGACCAGCTTCTCCAGTCACGCTCGTTGAAAGCCAAATCAATCTCAAAACCTATAGGTTTTCAGAATGAAGCAAAAAGAAAAAATAATCATTTTTGCTTTTCTTTTTTCCGTTGCTCAAATTGGATTCTCTGAATCAACGGACAAAAAAGGCGCAACAATTTACAATCCAGCTGGAAAGCGAGACCCCTTTAAGGTTTTAAGTGTTGCACCTGTTGGAAGGAAAGTTTCAGCTATTTACCCGACAGAAAAATATGACCTCGATCAATTGAATTTAAGAGCGATTTTACGGATGGGGGGGAGAAGCCGCGCATTAATTGAAGCGCCAGACGGCCAGACGTTTATTATCAACGAGGGCGAAATAGTGGGCAGAGAAAGAGCAACTTTGAGTCGGGTGTTAAAAACTGAAATTATTTTGACTCAACAAAGTTTCAATTATTTGGGAAGCCCCAGCCTGGTTGAACGTATTATTTCACTACCGCCAGAGAGCTCAGGATTAGTGTTTGAAACCTCGGGAGATGAACCGGCAGGCAAGACGGTGGGCAAACGTGCTCCCAGCTCGAAGATGAAAGGTCGTCGCAATCAGAATCGGTCTCCTGATTCTGAAGCCTTGGACAGCGTTAAACCCCCGTTGGCATCCGATGTTAAAAAGATTCTTGATAGACCTGCACAACTAGAGAGCGAGCTAGACGAAATTATGGGTGTTACCCCAAAGTGAATAAAAAAATCTCGAAATGACAAGGAGTGCTTATGTCACACTCTAAAATTATGAAAAACAATCCATTTAAAAAGGGGGTGCTTTTTACCTGCATCTTCGTGTTGACTATTTCCTTGGTTCCTGAGGGTAAATTATGGTCCGCCTCGAAAAGCGTAGAAAAGGTGACATCAAACACAAAGTTTGAAAAAAATGAGGATATTGAAGCGCTAGAGGAATTGGAACAAAGCCTCGAGCCCAGTATCTCGTCTGTTAAAGAGCCTAAAACCAAAGTCCCAGCCGAAAACACCTCTCAGAGGGCTAAACGACAAATTCAGACTCAGAACTTGGAGAGTGAAGAGATTGCAGATGCTCAGCCAAGCGTTAATTCTTTGGTGAATGAAATCCCGAACAAAACAAGCTCGGGGAGAGCGATTAAAAATGAAATCACCAATCTCGAATTCAAAATGGATGGAGATGTTTCTCGGATTCTTATTAGTTCAATAGCTAAACTCAACTACAAAGAGTTTAAGAATACTTCGATGAAACAGGTGGTTTACGTTTTAGAAAACACTCAAGTCCCAGAGCGCCTAGAAAGAGCCTACGACACCAGTGAGTTCGGGAGCCCCGTAGCCTTGTTTACTCTTTTACAAATTCCTAAAAGCAAAGAACCTACAGCGAAATTGATTGTGCAGCTTCGAGAAGATAAAGCTCCATCGATCGTCAGCTCTGAGCGAGGCTTGAGTATCGACTTCCCAGCGGCGGATAATTTGGGAGATTCCCGAGAACTTTTGGGAAGTAATGAATCAAAAATGATTCCCGAGGAAAGCAACTTTTCACAGGGAGCTACTTTTTACGGCAAGCCTATTGAGCGTCTAGAGATCAAAAACACTGACATTCAAGATGTGTTAAGGTTGATAGGCCGAAGCAGTGGTTACAACATTGTGATTGGAGAGGATGTTACAGGCAAAGTTGGAGCTATCAGTCTCGAGAACATTCCCTGGGATCAGGCTTTTGCTATTGTACTGCAAAGCAAAAAATTGGGCTATATCAGACAAGGAAATGTTCTTCGAGTTGCGACATTAGCATCTTTAAAGGCAGAGAAGGATGAAATTGCGGCTGTAGAGCAATCTAAAGTGAAAGCTGAAGTTTTAAGAACTGTGTTGATTCCGGTCAGCTACGCGAAAGCTCAAGATTTGGCGCCGAAAGGAAAATCTATTTTAACTGAGAGAGGCAGTCTCGATGTTGATGAGCGTTCAAATAGTATCATTGTCAGGGACATTGATCGGGTAATTGGTAAGTTACAGAAGTTATATGCAATGCTAGATACTCAGCCGCCCATCGTTTCAGTTTCAGCCAAAGTTGTTGAAATGAAGTCTGATTTTTCGAGAAGCTTCGGAATGAATGCTTTGAAATTGGCTCAAAACACTTCCGGTATTGCTGGCGAGGGCTTCGACTATACACCAGGCGGTACAACCATCACCATCAAACGACCTGAATTTGCCCGACTTGAAGCAAAAATTGGGTTAGCTGAGCTCGAGGGTGAAACCAGAGTCTTGGCAAATCCGTCTCTCGCTGTAAACCAGAACCAGAAAGCAGTTTTCAACCAAACTTTATCTGCATTCTACAAAGTGCAACAGCAAGCTGTTGCTGGGGCCATACCCCAACAAACTCTCCAAGCGATAGACACCACTTTGTCACTTGAGGCGACTCCGATTGTTTCAGGTGATGGTTCGATATCTATGAACGTGAATATAAAAAATGAGGTCCCACAAAGTAGTGCAGGAGCCGCTGAAGTCGCGATCGATAAACGCAGTATCCAAACTCAGGTGTTGCTTGAGAACGGAGATACCGCAGTCATCGGTGGGGCATTTTCCAGTACTGCGAGTTCAACGCAAGACGGGGTTCCCGGTCTCATGAGATTGCCTCTCATTGGTCTCCTCTTTTCAGAGCGTTTAATTAAGGAAACCAAAAACGAAATTTTGATTTTCTTAACTGCAAAAATTTTGAATGCAGAAGAGTCTTTTAAACGAGCTTTTTAATCGGTTCTAAACACAACGAAAGGCCCATTTCTATGATGGAGATTGTTCAGTGGGGAATCAATATTGCCATGATTGCGGGTGTCGCTTTCCTTTGGGTTAAATCTAGAGAGTCGGCAAATCAGAAAAGCAATGAACAGTTCTCTGAATCGCTGAGCAAGTTGGAGGCGCGTATTCAGTCATTAGAAACTGAATTGAATAAGCAGAGGGACTCTTTTCAGGAGCAGTTGAAAGAGGTTGAAGCAATCGTTGAGCAAGCTAACAAAGTCTTAAAAAGTATCAGGCACGTTGGGTTACAGTTTCCTATGACTCAGGAGGAAAGTGAACTCAAGGAAACTTTGTATTCGGCGACGGCGTCAACGGATGAAATTCCATCTGTAGCTTCGCTGGAGAACACAAAAATTAGACTTCAGAAGGAGTCCCAGCTAGATTTAAAGACTCTCTTGAGAGGTCAGTTGTCATAGTAAGTATCTGTTTTTATTGTATTATTGAGACGCTCATTGCTTGCATATTTCCCACCCACTAGAAAAATCATTTCCAAAGAATAATGTTGACAGGTTGGGTCACTCAGCGAAAAATACAATCTGAATCGGTAGTGTTTGGTAGTAGTTCAGATTCTTTCTTGTTGTTTTGAGGAGACTCTGTCAACGAGCACATCCTGATAAGCTTGGCAAAAACCAATTTTGAGTCCGGTAAAGAACCTTAAATTCGGGGGGAGCGCTGGTTCTCAGAACTAAAGTTGGGATTGCCAGGAAAACAAATGGCTAAAACACCTTTCAGGTTGGGGGTAAAAATGGAGAAGGCTAAAATCATTAAGCGTTATCAAAACCGAAAACTCTACGATACAGATGCGAGTTGTTATGTAACACTCGATGAAATCGCAGAAATGATTCAACAAGGCGAAGAGGTTATGGTTGTTGATAACCGTAACCAAAAAGACATCACTGCGGCTACATTGACTCAGATTATTTTTGAAAAACAAAAGCGCTCCGAGAGCCCTGTTCCAATTTCCACTTTGCGACACATTATTCAGCAAGGGGATGGTTCATTTAGCTCTTTCTTGTCTAAATCAGCAGATGGCAACCAAATGGAAGTTATTCGCGCACTTGAAGGACAAGTTCGAGAACTAACAACCAAATTGGATACCATTGAAAGAAAAACAGCTGTGGGCGCTCCTAAAGAAGCAGCTCCTGTTGTTAAGCCTGCTGAGGTCTAAGTCCTGGGTAGGGATAATAACGCTCATTTCGCTTCCAACTAGATAGCCATAGCAGCTTTGATAAAGAGGATCTTGGAGGGGAGCTACTATTTCTATATAATAGGAGTAGCTCCCCTGTCTGGTTCGTGAGTGAGAATTATTCTAACCTTACAAGTTCTTAACCAGGGGTTTTCACTTGCTGTGGTGTGCATGCCTACCTTGATGTAGGAAGCCTAAAACAGTAATAAAGCTTCCACGTAATTTTAATGGTTAAGAATATTGCTGACCACGGCCTTGTGATGGGGGAGTACTTAGTTCCTCGTTATCTCCATGGAAGTTCGAGTTATTTCAGATGTTCACTAGTGATAAAACGATAAAGTGGGTTGAAAATTTAGCGGACCAAGAGTGTCTTATTCTCTCCGGAGAGAAGTCCTCTCTAGATTTGTGTACTGCTAAAGAAGAGGTGATGAACAATGAGACCTCTTCGTTTGTCCGAAGTCTTTTTTATCATTTTGAATACTTAATCCGGCTATTCAATGCGAGAGTCGATGTCCCTTTTTTAAAAATCAAAATTATTTCTCCGAACGATGACTTCAATAGTTTTTCGATTAGTCGGAATCATATCAATCTTAAGATCAGTGGTAGCCAGGCAGGCATTATTCACTTGCAATGCAGCCGAGAGGAAAATTCGATCGGAGGCATGGGAAGTGTTCTTTTCTCTGGAATGATTGAGGCTCGCTTTGAAACGTTTCACGAAGTTAAATGGTACTTCTTAGATTCGATCATTTTACCGGAGCAGGTCGCAAGACATTATCTTACTGAGTTTTTGCAGGTCAGTCGGTCAAATCACACCCATTAAACCTACAAAATAGGCGCCAATAATCGGCAGGCATTTTCTAGGAGCTCTACCAAGAAGCCCCTCCCAGAAAACTGTTCCCAAGTTACTGGTTCAGAGCTTCTTAAGTCAGTATTAAAAAATTGCTGGGCTTGTTGAGTCACATCTCGGTCTTCAATGAGGAGGGTAATTTCGAAGTTGAGTCTAAAGCTTCTGATATCCATATTTCCGCTACCGATTAAAGTAAACTCATTATCAATCGTCATAAGCTTTGCATGAAGAATTTTAGGTGCGAACTCAAATATTTTTACCCCGGCCTTCAAAAGCTCGCCATAAAAAGAGCGTGATGCCAACCTAACTAGCGGCTGGTCATTTTTCTTTGGCAAAACAATTTTTAAATCTACTCCCTTGAGAGAGGCTACTTCCAGAGCGGTTAGAATGGAAGAGTCAGGAACAAAATACGGGGTCATCAGTAAAATTTGATATTTAGCAGATGTTATCGCTCCAAAAAGAGCCCGGTGCAAAGATTGAAAAGAAGTGTCAGGCCCGCTATCTATGACTTGAATTTTGGCGTTACCTTCGACCACTGGTATTGGAAAATATTTTGGGTCTGTCAGATCCTCTTGGGTAGTAAAAGACCAGTCTTCTCTAAACACATCTTGGAGTTGCAAACAGACAGGACCCCATAATTGTATCGAAAAGTCTCGCCATTGATGTTTCCCAGGTCGTCCTAGATATTCTTTTCCAAGGTTAGTGCCTCCAGTGAATACAGTTCTGCCATCGATAACAAGAATTTTGCGATGGTTTCTGAAATTCATATTGATCCGCTGAGGAAGCAAAGAGAAGGGGAGAAAACCAGCTATCTGAATTCCCGCTGCTTTGAGCCTTTTGAAGTGAAATCTTTTTAATGAGAGCGAACCCAGAGCATCATAAAGAATTCGGATCTCAACCCCTCGTGCGCGAGCAGCAATAAGAGAGTCGAATATATTTTCAGTAATGGGGTCGGAGGAAATAATGTAATACTCGAGATGAATGAATTTTTGAGCCCTTTCAATCTCTGAAATCATAGTCCTTAAAGCTTCTTGAGGATCGTGGAGAAATAAGACCTTGTTTCCCACTGACTGGGGGAAATGAGTGATATTTTGAGTCAGATTAAAAAATAGGTCGGTCTTATCTTTTGAGGAATACTCAGCAGTTGTATTTTTTAAGCCGTGGGCGATGGGAGCTGAGTGGGACGAAATGGCAAGTTTTCGTTTGGATGCTTGGCGTATAAGCCGTTCGGGTCCAAACGTAAAATACAGAGCAGGACCTAAAAGAGGAACAAGAATAACAAACAATCCCCAACTAATCGTTGAGACAGGCTCTCTCTTATGCACCAACAGATGAATGATAGCTGCAATGGCTAAAACAATTCCGAAAGAATAATAAAGGCTGGAAAACATCATTTAATTCATATCAATCAAATCAATAAATGTAATCAAAAGTAAGTTTTTTGGAGTCACTGCTGTATTGTGATGGAATCTTGAGCCTTGGGTTGTGGCATGCTCATCGCATGGGAAACGCCATGGAGGTATCCAATGACAATCAACAATCGTGGCCAGGGTTTGGTGGAGTATTTAATTTTGCTCTGTTTAGTAACTGTCAGTAGCATTGCAGTTGTATCCATCGTTGGGCAAAACATAAAGGCACAATATGCAAAAATTTCAAATGCGATTACTGGAAAGGGAGCTCAAGTGCCAATGTCCCAGGCTCACAGTGAGTCCTATAAAATCCGTGGGATGGACGACTACTTTGAATCTTCTCGTTCGCAACAAAAATGAAGTTGCCTCTTTTGAAAAAGCGAGGATCTATCCTGATAGAAAGCTGTATTCTATTTTTTATCAGCTTATTTACCATCGTGATTCAAATTGAAGTTGTTCGTCGGAGTTGGGCAAGTGCGGTTCTACAGATCCTAGCCTTTGAAGATGTTAGAGAACAAGTAATGGGCCAAGGAATGAAATTTAATCGAATTCAAGAAGAAACTTTCCTTCGGCTCATTCGAAGTTGGGGTGTGAATCATTCTTTGCCCATTAAGGTATTACGAGAAGAATACCTAAGGCCCACGAGCGGTGAGGCAGTTTCCCGGGTTCATATTAAATACCCATCAATAATCAGGTTAAGAGAAACTCCAGGCGTAAAAAAGATAAACTTTGAGGTTACTGAGGTATGTCGATTTCCATTTTCTTTTCAGCACTAATAATTTTGGCAACCGCCCCATTTTTGACGCATCAAATGTTTAATGAGTCTTATTCTCGTCAGCTAACTCAAATTGCAATAGATAACACAGCTATAAAGTTAGCTCAAAAAGATCTGGCAACTTTGAATTTTATCGAAAACTCAAATCGTTTGATAAGTAGTTTAGAAAAAATTCACCATCCGATTCATCTTGTAGTTAATTCCGGAATAGCCTCAGCTCAACTCTTGGTTCAAGACAAAGCTCTTGAAACAAGCATTCATGAAATTCATTCCAACACATTTTTGATAGCCAACTGGAAATGGTCGCAATCCTTTTTGTCGGCCATCGGAGAATTGGCTCGCTTGAGAGTTGCGTTAGTTGATAAAAAGCGAGCAACTAAACTACCCATCCTGAGTAAAAGATGCTCTTTGTGTTTTAAAGAAAATTTTTGGGCTATTAAACCGAGACAGACTGATTCATGGCTTAAAGTAGTCAAAGATTCATGGTCGCCTAGTATTTGGGTCAAGTTATACCGTAAAAGCACCAATCCGCAAGCTCACTGGACCTATCAGTTGAAAGATGGGTGAGCTGGCAAATGACGCGATCTAGAAACTGCAGAGGGATCTTTTTGTTCGAAACACTTCTTCTGATGCAACTTGTTTTTTGGGGAATGTTTTGGGGCCATATTACAATCATTAAATTGTGGAGGACTAAGTTGGCGGCTCTTCAAGAGGAGCGATTACCTTATGATGGTGAAAAAAATAGAAGCACTCGAATTTCTGAATAAACTGTTTAAAGTTAAACCAAAATATTTCTGTTGGGGTTTATCAGTTATTATAGCTTTGATTGTTTGCTGGGAGAGCCGCAAAGTAATCAGGTTTTCCGAATATTCCATTGAGCATCCAAGAATTTTGGTTGCTGCGAGAGATCTTGAAGTTGGACATCCTATTTCGCTTCGTGATTTAAGTTTTGAGGTTCAAAACATTACTAAAGAAAAAGAATCCTCCAGTGAAAAGATAGTGACTGATCAGGAGTTGTATTTGGTCGAAAGCAAAAAAGTTGCTCAGTATGTGAAAAAAGGACAGCCGTTGACATTAGAAATGTTGAGTGCACATTCAGACCTTGAGCCAGAAGTTGCTATACCGAAAGGTTATAGAGCCTATTTTTTGGACATGGCTTCGAACGAAGTGGCTTTTCCAAAAGCTAGAGTGGACTTGATTCTCAAACCCCTCTCAGATAGCCGCGAAAATCTAATTCTTGTCGAGAATGTGTTGGTTCTATCGGTTGTACGTGAAGAATTGAATCCCGGTGTAATCCTTGCCCTTAAGCCTGAGGAAATTGAATGGATCGAAAGAAATCTTAGGTTTGGTAAGATTGCTTTAGCTTTAAGGAATCCTGGAGAAAAACTTATACGAGGAGCGTTAAAGAAAGGTAAGCGAGGAATTCAAAAAAGAGTTAAAGTAGAGATAATTACGGAGGGTGAATGAATTTTTTGGGTGAGCCAATGCGACGAGCAATGGTTGCGATGTTAATTTTTTTTCAGGTCCTTCCCCATTCAATTTTTGCCCTAAACGCACCCACTACCATTCGTTCGCTGAGCGTCAATAAGACTGGTAAATGGAATACAGAGCAAGAGGCTGGTTACCCTGAACTTGTTAAAAGAGTTCAGAAATGGATCGAGAATATTGATGCTTTAGATGTGAAACTATCCCCTTCGTTCCAGGTCGTAAGCAATACTACTTTAGAAACAGATCGGTTGCGATTGGGACTGATGGAAGCTACGGAGCGTGTCCGCCGAGCCATGCTAGTGGCAAAGGATTCCGAGACGTTGGCTGCTCTCAAAAACGAGATGACTGCTGCAAGAAAAAGAGTTGCCGGCCAAGGCGATTTCGGTCCGGAGATTCAAAGAGCCTGGGTGACGGAAGCAGCTTACCATTGGATGTTAAAAAAGTTCGATGCTGCTCGGTCAGCTCTGGAGAGGGCCATTAGGATTCATCCCGAGGGGAAGATTGCTTACATTTCGGATTGGGATGACCAAACGGGAGAGAATTTTGCCATTGATGCGTTTGAGGGCTTTGTGGCTCAAGTTAAGTCTAATCTGTTGCGTAGTTGTGAGCTAAATTTACATTCGGATACTTTGAACTTCCAGGTGAAAATTAACGGTTTTCCCAGCGGTCGGGGAACGTCTGTTAAATTGGTGCCGGGAGATATTCATCACTTGGAGGTGCGAGCTCCAGGGTATAATTTAAAAAAGGAAAAAGTAGCATGTGAGGGACCAGGTAAAAAAACGATTTTTATAGCCTTAAAGAAAGAACAGTACCCCAGTTTAGCTAAGAGCGCTGTTACTCAAATGAGCCATCAATTAAAATCGATGATTTTAATTGAACCACGACAAGACGAATTCAAATTGATTTTGTATACCCCGGGAAGAGAGTTTGATGAGATTCCTACCAAATATCCTATTAAGTTAGCAGATTTGGGGAGCGAATTTGGAGGCTCAACCGGACCTATTGCTACAGATGCAGCCATTGCTGTTTTCGAGAAACATAAGTTATTAGCGCTTGATTTAAGACCGCTCGCTTTCGATTCTCAAGCTGAGGGGAGTTTTAATTATCAAGTAGAGAAAGACCCAACTGAGAAACCATGGTTCAAATCACCGATTTTTTGGGGCATTGTTGGTGGGATTGCTCTAGGTGGAGCTATCACCTATTTTGCAAATCGCAATAAAATTAACTCGACTAGCTCTGATTGGGAGTAGAGAGAAATGCGCAATGACAAGTTTTTGGTGGAGTTGATTAACAATTTAACCAAAAAAGACTTGTTTATCGGGACGTGGCTTTTTGGAGCTGCGCTTTTTAGTTATTTGATGTGGAGTTACAGTAAGAAGGCTAACCAGAGAAACTTTCGAAGTGATGACAAACCTAAAAAAAAGGTGGGCCATCACATGGTTTCTGAGAAAAAGCCAAATAATGCCTCTAAACTGCCAAAGGTCTAGTTCTTCTTTGTGATTTAAAAGTCATTATCGTCCTCTTCCACTTCGATCTCTTCCACAACATCTTCGGCGTCTTCAGCTAAGTCGTCCTCTTCAAAAGGATCGGCAGCTGGAGTATCTGAATCATCTCCCTGCATCAGCCCTTCCGTGGTTATTTTTTCACTCGACTTCTTTTTGGATTCTGATTTTGCAGTGAAAGAGCTGGAGAAATCCCCTTGGGTCATGACATGTTTACATTTAGGACATTCAATTTCTTCTTTGTTGAAATCATAAAACTTAGCTTGGCACTTTTTACAAGAGCGTTTGTTCCCTAAACTTACAGTTCCAGTAGGTTTTGTTGCAGCCTTTTTCATTTGTTTCCTTACCTCAAAAACACCCCTAATAGGGCCAATGAACAATCTGATTCGGCCTGTTTAACGATAAAGAATTAGCTCGTCAAGAGCCAACAAAACTAGCCTAAATTAAACGCGGTGAGCTCTACAAAGCGATGATATCGTTCATTAATCATTTCTTTGGTTAAGGGAAGCAGATTCTTAAAACCAAAATCCTGCACAATAAAGGAGGCCATGACGCTTCCATAAACGATCGCTTTCCTAAGAGTGTACCGAGACAAATTGAAGGATGGTTGGGAAGCGATATAACCCATGAAGCCTCCCGCAAAGGTATCTCCAGCCCCTGTTGGATCTTTAACTTCGGCTAGTGGTAGCCCAGGTATGCTAAATACGTCTCCATCGTTGAATAGAACGGCTCCATACTCCCCCCGTTTAATAACCAATAATTTGGGACCCCAACTACGAACCATTTTTGCAGCGGTAAGAATGTTGAAGCTTTTTGTAAGCTGCCTAAGTTCCCCTTCATTGATAATCAAGCAATGGCACTTGGATATGACTTGGATTAAGTCCTCTCTTTGTCCTTCGATCCAGAAGTTCATGGTATCTATCGCAACAAATTTTGGGTTATTCACTTGAGAGAGCACTTTCGCTTGGAGGGCAGGGACAATGTTACCTAGAAAGACAAACTCAGAGTTTCTATAGGCTTGAGGAACTTCTGGTGAGAAGTGCTCAAATACATTTAAGTGAGTTGCTAGGGTTTGAGCCTCATGAAGTTCATAGCCATACTTTCCGGACCAGTGGAAAGTATTCCCCTTATCGATTTTGATACCTTGAGTATCAATTCCTCGTTTTTGTAGCAGCTCCAAATGATTCAAGGGAAAATCTTGTCCAACAACACTCACGCAATTCACTTTGGAAAAATAGGAAGCAGATAAAGAGAAGTGATTTACCGATCCTCCCAAGACCTTTTCTTGTATTCCAAATGGAGTTTCAATGGTGTCAAAAGCAAGTGAGCCAACAGCTAAAATAGAAGACATGAGAAACCCTTTCTTTCCCTTAATAAAGTTAATCCGGCAAAACGAACTGGAAGAACAGGGTTCGACCTTTTCTTTTTACTTCTAAGTAAATACGCTTCGATGAAGACAGAGCTTTTTTGTAGCTAGCGACTGAGTTTGTAGTCTGTCGATTAAGTCTTACAATGACGTCACCCACTTCTAAACCTAGCATCTGTTCAGCAATAGAGCCCGGTTGAATCCCCTCAACCACAACCCCCTCTTTTTTCTTGTCGGGACTCACAACAAGGCCAAGTTTGTCGGGTTCCTGGTCCTTGGGAGAGACTCTTTCTCCGACCTCTTTTTCATTTTCAGGGAGTTCGCCAATTTTAACCGAAACCGTTCTAGCTTTTTTATCATTGTATGAAAGAACTTTTAGTTTTGTGGTGTCGCCCGGTTTAAAGTTCCCGATTTTTCGTTGGAGTTCATTGACATCTTTTACCTGTTTTCCGTCCACTTCAATAACCACATCACCTGCATTGATACCGGCTTTTGCAGCTGGGCTATTCTCTAGAACCTCATGGATTCCGACTCCCTCTTTAATTCCCAAATCCTTAGCAAGTTCTGGATCCAGAGGTTGGATGTAAACTCCCAACCAACCGCGGACAACTTTGCCCCCCGCAATTAGTTTTTGTGCAATATCTTTTGCTAGGTTGGACGGAATAGCAAACCCTATCCCCATGTAACCACCACTTCGCGTGTAGATAGCAGTATTGACTCCCATAACCTGACCATCCAAATCACAAAGGGGACCACCGGAATTTCCTGGGTTAATTGCGGCATCGGTCTGAATGAGGTCGCCACCCATCTCGGTCAGTCCTGTTGAATTTCGCCCTTTAGCGCTGACAATGCCCACTGTGACTGATTGATCAAGAGCAAAGGGGCTACCAATGGCTATTGCCCAGTCACCGACTTCAACTTGGTCGGAATCTGCCCAATCTGCCGCTACTAGATTGCCCTGGCCCTCGACTTTAATGACTGCTAGGTCAGTTTTGGGGTCGGTTCCAACAATTTTAGCTTTTAGCTCTGCTTTGTCTGAGGATAATCGAACCAAAATTTCATTTGCGTCAGCTACCACGTGGTTATTGGTAACAATAAACCCTTTTTTATCGATAATAAAACCAGACCCCACACTCGTTTGAGGGGTTTCCTGTTGAAACGGAAAAGGGGTACCGAACCTTTCAAAAAAGTCGAAAAATGGATCTCTAGGCATGCCTTCCTCTTCGTCTGGGGTAGGCATCCCTCTTCGACTTCTCGGATGCATTTTCATTTTGGTTTTGGGGGAGGCCCCTTTTGTCGCTTTAATATTGACTACCGAAGGGCCTACTTTTTTGGCTACAGCTCGAAAGCTTTCCGACGTTTTTCTGAGCTCAGAGGTTCCAGCGGCTCCATTTGTGATTGAGGATTTTGTATCGGCGGAAGCAGGATTATCTAGCGCATGGACAACGTCCGTTTTCCTTACCAGTTTTTGGAAAACGTATTGGCCACCGGCGTAGAGACCGACACTTGATACTGCTGCTAATAAGGCGATTCCGATGTAAAGTCCGTAGAGTTTGAAACGAGGTTCTCGTGAGTGGTCAGTCATTTCTGCTCCTTCGCAAGTTCATCTTCGTGCTACTTTGGCTGTTGTGGGGGCCTCTTTTTGAAATTCAATCTCTCTTTGGCGATTTCCAAGAGCAACAATAGAATCTCCAGTCTTAAAATCCCCCGCTAGTATCCTTTCAGATAACGGATTAAGAATAAGTTCTGTGATAAGCCTTTTTAAAGGTCTCGCCCCATACACTGGGTCGTACCCCCGTTCAGCCAGAATTTCCTTAGCCGATTTGTCCACAAACATACTGAGGTTTTTAGCTTCGAGCAACTGTTTTACCGACTCAAGTTGAATATCGACTATATGCGTTATTTCGGATTTGGTCAGAGGATGGAACAGTATGATATCGTCCAAACGGTTCAAAAACTCAGGTCTGAAATGGCCTCTCACTTCCTGCATAACTTTGTCTCTTGTCTTTTGGGAAATAGTTTCTTCGGCTTGGAGATGCTGAGTACCTAAATTGGACGTTAGAATAATGATAGTGTTCTTGAAATTTACTTGGGTCCCTTGACCCGAAGTTAAGATTCCATCATCTAACACTTGCAATAAAATATTAAAAACATCGGGGTGGGCTTTCTCTACTTCGTCAAATAAGACGACCGAGTAGGGACGCCTTCTAACAGCTTCGGTAAGAACTCCGCCCTCTTCATAACCTACGTATCCCGGAGGGGCTCCTACGAGCCGAGAAACCGAGTGCTTTTCCATGAATTCACTCATATCGATACGCACCATGTTGCTCTCATCATCGAACAAAAACTGAGCCAAGGCTTTAGCAGTTTCTGTCTTCCCGACCCCCGTCGGGCCTAAAAACATGAAAGCACCTATCGGCTTTTTGGGGTCGTGAAGCCCTGCTTGGCTTCGCTTAACAGCACTACAAACAGCTGTGACGGCCTCTTCTTGCCCGACTACTCGTTTTCTGAGTTCTTGTTCCATTCGTAGAATTTTTTGCTTCTCAGATTCCAGCATTTTCGAGACGGGAATACCAGTCCACTTGGCGACGACTTCAGCAATATCTTCCTCAGTAACTTCTTCTTTGAGCATTCTTTTTTCGGAAGACTTTTCCGCTAAACTTGCATTGGCAAGTTCTAGTTTTTTCTCAAGATCGTTGAGAGTTCCGTATTTAAGCTCAGCAGCTTTACCTAAGTTGCCTTCTCGTTCAGCGCGCTCAATCAGTGATTTTGTCTTTTCGATCTCCTCTTTGATGCGAGAAGATTTTAAGATGAGATCTTTCTCACTTTTCCATTGGGCTTTCATGGAATCACACTTGGTTTTTAAATCATGCATTTGATTTTCGATGTCAGCTTTTCTCTTCAAAGCTGAAGGGTCAGAGTCTTTCTTAAGCGCTTCTTTTTCTACCCCAAGTTGAATAAGAGATCTTTCAAGCTCGTCGATTTCAGTCGGAAGACTATCAATTTCAATTTTGAGTTTTGAAGCCGCTTCGTCGATAAGATCGATCGCTTTATCAGGAAGTTGGCGATTAGTAATGTATCGATGGCTTAATTTCGCAGCAGCTACTAAAGCCGAATCTTGGATTCGGATTTTGTGGTGTACTTCATATTTCTCTTTGAGCCCTCTTAGAATTGATAGGGTACTCTCAACCGAGGGCTCTCCGACATAAACTTGTTGGAAACGACGCTCAAGAGCCGAGTCTTTTTCGATATACATGCGATATTCATCCAGAGTAGTGGCTCCAATACATCGTAATTCGCCTCGAGCAAGTTGGGGCTTAAGCATATTTGAAGCATCGAGGCTGCCTTCAGCTTTTCCGGCACCAACTACCGTGTGAAGTTCATCGATAAATAGGATAACTCGCCCTTGAGCTGCACTGATTTCTTTGAGGACTGCTTTTAAACGGTCTTCGAATTCGCCTCGAAATTTAGCTCCAGCAACTAAAGCGCCTAAATCAAGAGAAAGAAGTTGTTTGTCTTTTAGACTGTCAGGAACATCCTTAGCGACAATTCGTTGTGCGAGCCCCTCGACAATGGCTGTTTTTCCAACACCTGGTTCTCCTATTAAAACAGGATTGTTTTTTGTTCTTCTAGATAAAACTTGAATAACTCTTCTAATTTCACCGTCACGCCCAATCACAGGATCAAGACGGCCATGGCTGGCAGCTTTGGTGAGGTCACGGGTGTACTTTTCAAGAGCGTTATATTTTTCTTCAGGATTCTGGTCTGTGACTCTTTGAGAGCCTCGAACTTTTGATAGCGCTTCTAAAAAATTATTTCGAGTCAAATTCCAAGATTTGAAAAGATTTGAAATAGCTCCATCTTTCAAAGAGAAAAGCGCTAAAAACAGATGTTCAGTACTAATGAAATCGTCTTTGAGGGCTTTGGACTCCTCTTCAGACTGAACAAAGAGTTTTTGTAGTTGAGGGGAAGTATAAGTTTGAACATTGCCATGAACTTGAGCTTTTCGATCGAGTTCTTTTTCAACATCGACGATAGCTTTTTTAGATAGTCCGGGGGACACTTTATCTAAACATTGGGTCACAAGACTCTCATCTTGCTTCAACAGTGAGTAAAGAAGGTGTTCGAGGTCGACACTTTGATGATTCTTTTTAATAGCTAAACTTTGAGCGTCTACGACTGCTTCCTGTGCTTTTACTGTGAATTGGTTTAAATTCATTGACGACCCTTTCCTAGGCAGAAATATTCTGACCATAGTATGGGGTCGGATTTGAGAAAGTCAAAGGTGACCCCAGGGACCTTTGGTGTAAAATGAATTGTAATATTAGCAACTTAGGACCATTTCGTAAAGTGCGTGAATATCCCTTCTGGGACTATATCCAACAACACTCGAAACGTTATGCGTTGGGTTTAGCTACTTTGGCAGCTGTCGATGTTATTAACGTATCACTTCCGCTACTAGTCAAAGTCGCTATCGATGCGATTCCGGTCAAAGATGCTAGGAAACTGATTTGGGCTTCGGTGGGCTATCTTACATTGATGGTGCTCCAATCCTACGGGCGCTATTTATGGAGAATATACCTCATGGGGACTTCTCATCTGGTCGCTTCTGAGGTTCGAACTAAGCTTTACCGACACCTTCAAAAGCTACCTCTAGAGTATCATCAGAGAATGTCCTCAGGGGATCTCATGTCCCGAACAAGCAACGATGTTGAATCGGTAAGGATGGCCTTGGGACCCGGGATATTGGTGACAGCAGATGCGATTTTAATGCTGGTTCTTATCATTCCGCCAATGCTTTATTTATCGGTCAAGCTTTCGCTTCTGGCTTTTGCTTTTTATCCCTTGGTCCCCTGGATTACTAAGAAGATTGGAACTCGAATTGATCATCTATTCGAAGAGTTGCAAAAAAAAATGTCGGGGTTAAGTTCTTTTGCTCAAGAAAGTTTCCAAGGGGTGAGGCTTATTCGAGCGATGGTTTTGGAAGCTGAAACGCTTCAAAAGTTTCGTTCGCTTAGCCAAAGTTACCAAGAGCAAGGATTCAAACTAGCCAACTGGGAGGCCTTTTTTTCACCCTCATTGGGATTATTAACCAATTTAGGGACATTTCTGATCTTGCTCTTAGGCGGCTTTGATGTCCTTAGTGGGGCAATTACGGTCGGTACTTTTGTTGCCTTTCAAAGATTTGTCGTCCAGCTCTCTTGGCCCATGGAGGCTATCGGTTGGGCAGTAACAATGCACCGAGAAGGTTTTGCCGCCCAGAGAAGAATCCATGATGTCTTAAATCAGAGTGAAGCAAACCCAGTTTTATCTAATGCCTCTTCCCCCATAAAAAGTAATAAAATTTTAGAGGTTAAAAAATTAGATTTTCATTACTCCGATTGGAGTAGAGAACATTCCTTTCGCCTGAAGTTAGAAAACTTAAAAGTAGAACCCGGTCAAAAAATAGGTCTTGTAGGGCGAGTCGGCTCGGGAAAGTCCACGTTTCTTAACCTCTGGCTCAGGCTTTATGAGCCCGCGCCAGGTTCACTTTTTTGGGATGGGCGAGACATTACCGGTGTGCCGTTAGAAAATTTGAGAACTCAATTCGCAATGGTAGAACAAAGTATTTTTCTCTTTAGTGAAACTATTTCAAAAAACATGGGTCTGGGAATGGAACGATTTTCAGAAGATGAGATCAAAAAATTAGCGCTCATTGCCCAGATTGCTAATGAGATTAAGAAATTACCTGAAAAATATGATTCTGTGTTGGGAGAGCGTGGGGTTAATCTTTCAGGTGGTCAAAAACAGCGTCTAGCTTTAGTTAGGGCTCTTTTAAGAGAACCTAAAGTCTTGCTCTTGGACGATTGTTTTTCAGCGGTCGATGTTGATGTTGAAAGTAGAATTATTGATTCTTTTTTCGATAATTTTCAAGATCTTACAGTGCTTTTCTCTTCTCATCGTCTTTCAGTCATGTCTCGAATGGACGAAATTTGGGTTTTTGAAGACGGAACGGTTGTGGAGAGGGGAACGCATGCTCAACTCATCAAAGTGAGCCCTCTTTACCAACAGCTATGGAGTCAAAGTGAGAGGGAAAGAGATTTGGAACGCCTAGGAATAAAAGAGCCTGAGGTTTCAACATGATTCCTCAACAAAATGAAAGAAAAAATTTGATTCAGGTCATAAGACTTTTGTCACCCGTTCTCTATCCAAGAAGATGGGAATTAAGCTTGGGGATTCTTTTTGTATTAGGCTCAACCCTTTGTGAGGTCTTAGCACCGATTTTATTAGGTAAAGGCGTCGATGTTGCGATTGCTGACCATGGAAACAAAAATGATCTCATTCATGTGGGGCTGTTGTTTCTAGTTGTTATTGTTTTTAGATCAATTACGGAAACGTTTCAGGGATTAGTCATTCAGCGAACTGGGCAAAAAGTTATTCATGATCTGAGAGTCAGAGTTTTTGAAAAAATCCATTCTTTGCCGATTTTTTATTTCGATACCCACCCCACGGGGAGGGTTCTTACTCGAGTCATCAACGACATTAAAGCGCTAAGCGAAATGTTTACCGCCTCTATTTCAGTACTTGTTTTAGACGTTGCGATCATCATCGGCAGTATTGGTTCAATGTTAATATTAAATCTAAGACTTGGTTTTGTAGTGCTTGTGACTTTTCCAGTTGTTTTTTGGACGATTTGGAAGTTCGGAAAGAAACTGAGTGAAAGCTACAAACAGGTTAGGGCCCGCTTAGCCGAAGTGAACGCTTTTTTAGGAGAAAACATTGGCGCCATCGGCACTATCCAGAGGCTAGTGGCAGAATCAAGTCGACTCCAGAAATTTGAATCGATTGTGGCAAAGCACACTGAAGCACAACTGAAGTCACTTAAAATATATGCGTCAGTTCAACCTTACGCGAATATTTTAAATGGATTTGCGATGGCTAGCTTGATGGGTGTCGGAGGATACTGGGTCATTCATGGGAAAATTACTCTTGGTGTCTTAGTTGCATTTTTTGCCTACGTAAGAAACCTTTTCCAACCCATTCGAGATTTAGTGGAAAAATACAATACTTTCTTGTCGGCCATGGTAGCTGCAGATCGAGTGATTGCTTTGCTCGAGGAACCCAGTGAATTGCAAGACCTTTATGCCCAGGACGATTCTAAGCAAGTTTCCACAGATACTTCGGTAGCTTTCAAAGATGTTTCATTTCATTATCCTGCTCATTCCGCACTTGCTTTGGATAACGTGAGTTTTAAATTGGAGACTGGCAAGTCGTTAGCTGTGGTTGGGGCTACGGGAAGTGGTAAATCGACACTTGTTAGACTCTTGATGCGGTTTTATGATCCTCAAGTGGGTGAAATCGAATTTGGTGGCCGACCTTTGTCTGATTGGAACCGACAAGAACTTAGAAAACAGATGGGAGTGGTTCAACAAGAAGTGTATCTGTTCAGTGGAACAGTGAGAGACAATCTGACCCTCGGAAGAAATGGGCTCAGCGACCAAGCTCTAAAAGATAAATGCGAAAAATCGAAATTTTGGGAAATCATCAAAAATCGAGGTGGCTTAGACATGATAGTCTCTGAAGGTGGAAGTAATTTATCCCTAGGAGAGAGACAGTTGTTGGCCTTTACGAGAATGTGGATCTTTGATCCTAAAGTGTTAATTTTGGATGAAGCTACCGCTAGTGTAGATCCTATTTCGGAGAGATATTTATTGAGCGCTATCAAAGAAGGGATGAGAGGCCGTACTTCCATAGTGATTGCCCACCGTCTTTCAACAATTCAGTCTTGCGACTCCATTTTAGTGATGGAACAGGGCCGAATTGCCGAGTCTGGAAATTATCAAAGCCTTATAAAAAAGGGTGGCTTGTTTTATCAGTTTCATCGAATCTACTCGGAGCAAGGTGAACGCATTAAACGAGTTGAAACTTAAGTGTTTGTTTTTACTTGAGTAGCAAAAAAAAGTCTTTCAAGGCCTACAGCAACTCCACTAAAGCCTTCGATGTTTTTTGCGCTTTCAAAAAGCTTTTTTGGAATAGGGTGGGGTCGCTTACCTGCTTGCGATCTCTCATGGGATTCTAGTTCGTACCTTTCTTTCAGCATTTTCTCATCAGCAAGTTCGCTGCAACCATTGCATAACTCAATTTGATTAAAGTAAATTTCAAATCGTTGAGCTTTTGGGGTCCCTAAGACCGGAGCCGAGAGAGGGCTTACGGCAATGGGGTATTCATTTAAAAGACAAAAGCTATCTTTCGGCAAAGAGGGCTCAACTATTTCGAGCATTATCTTGAAAAAAAGGTCGCTCCAAGAATCCTCTTCTGTCACATGGATAGAGGTTTGGCGTTTAATTGAAGCACACAGATCACTACGATTGAGTTTTGTTTCCAAGTCAATGCCAGTAAGATTTTTTACGAGTTCGTAGACCGAGTACCTTATAACTGGATTTTGCCCGCGACATACTTTTTTAAAAAGAGCTATCGTTTCTTCTTCTATTTCTTGTGAGCTAGTTTTAGGTTTGTAGAATTCGAGCATGGTGAATTCTTTCGCGTGATAAGGACTTTCCGGGTCGTCTCGAAAGGTTTTGCAGATTTGATAAATCGATTGGGGAAATTGGGCCAAGATTGATTTCATCTCGATTTCTGGAGACGAGTGTAGCTCGCCGTGCCCGTCAGAGTGGGTGACTTTCAGTGTATCGATAGTGCTTTCAAAAGCACCTGCATTGACGAGATAGGGAGTCATGACTTCAGTGTATTGGAGGTCATCAAAAAAATTTCTAATTTCCTTTAAAAAAACTGCCCAGGCAGATCGATTATTTGCGAAATGAAAAATAGTTGAGGACATAGGCTCTGGGTATAGAACACCTCTTCGGCGATGGGAAGAGATAACACTTGCGCTGGGAATAGCCTCCGGTTTTGAGTCTCCCTATGTTAAGCTTATTTCCTATGATTCGAGTCTCAAAATGGATGCAGGACCGGTGGCCCAACCTCACTCAGCGGCAAAGAGAAGAGGCTTTAAATTCGGGGATGGTCTGCCTTAAAACTGGCCACAAAGTTAAAAAGGGGGATAAGATCGTCTCGGACGAGGTTCTTAACTGCGAAAGACTTGAGGCCCATTTAGAGCTTCTGAATAAAGGCTGTGATGTTTCGGGAGTTCAGCTAATAGCTGATGAAGCTGGTTTTGTGGTTGTAGATAAACCTGCTGGGGTACCGACTCACCCTATTAGTTTGTTCGATTCGGAAACACTTACCGATTGGGCCAAGTTTCACTATCCCAATGTCAAAATAGAGTTTCAAGATTTTCAACCCACTTTAACTCCTCATCGACTTGATACGGGCACATCGGGGCTAGTCATTCTTGCAACCAAAAAAGAGGAATTTTTAAATTGGAGAGAGAGATTTAAATCCAAAGCAGTTAATAAAACTTATTTAGCTTGGTGCTGGGGTAGCCCTTCAGAGAAAGAATATTTGTGTGAGTTTTCGGTAGCTCATGCTGTGGGAGATATCAGAAAAATGGTAGCGTTAAAAGGTGCTACCAAGTATCGGCCTCCAGTCTTGGAGGCAAGTTCTCAAATCCGAGTCCAAGAACGACTTGAGGACCAAGGAATTTTCTTGGCCAGAGTAGAGTGTTCGACTGGGGTGACTCACCAAGTTCGAGTGCATTTGGCGACTCTTGGTTTTCCATTGGTGGGTGATGAGTTGTATGACCCTGATTATGAAAAGAGGCCCATCAAAAGAAGTTTTCATGCCTTACGAGCGATATCATTGTGCTGGAACGAGAGGACTTTCTCGGTCGATGATAAGAATTTTAGAAAAGAATTTAAAAAATAAAAAGGGCGGGTACTTCTTATAGCATCCCACCCTTATTTTTAATTTTTAACAGTCTCTTTAAAGCTTTGCTTCAGCAGTTACAGTTGAGACTTCTGCAGTGGTTTCTTGCTCCACAGTGTCGAAGTCATCTTCAGCCATCGCTGCTTCTTCGTGAGTTAATACGCTAACTCTTCGATAAGCATCGATACCAGTTCCTGCAGGGATCAATCGGCCCATGATAACGTTCTCTTTCAAACCTTTGAGCCGATCGATTTTGCCTTGGATAGCGGCTTCCGTGAGAACTTTTGTGGTCTCTTGGAAAGATGCCGCCGAGATGAAGCTCTCAGTACTGAGAGATGCTTTCGTGATACCCAGCAAGAGCGGCTCAGCTACAGCCGTTTTCTTACCAAGTTTCTTAACGCGATCATTTTCAGCGTCGAAACGGAAGCGCTCAACGTGCTCTCCTAACAAGAAGTCGGTATCTCCTGGTTCAGAGATGCGAACTCGTTTCAACATTTGGCGCACAATCAACTCAATGTGTTTGTCGTTGATTCTTACACCTTGTAAACGATAGACCTCTTGAACCTCATCAACTAGGTATTTAGCTAGCGTTTTATCTCCGAGAATTTTCAAAATGTCGTGAGGGTTTGCTGCTCCGTCCATCAGAAGCTCACCAGCTCTCACATGATCGCCCTCTCGAACACTGATGTGTTTACCTTTTGGAATGAGATATTCCTGGGGCTCACCATGCTCAGGTGTTACGATCAACTTACGCTTACCTTTGCTGTCTTTTCCGAAGGAAACAACGCCATCAATTTCACTGATAGCAGCCACTTCTTTCGGTTTTCTGGCTTCAAATAGCTCAGCCACGCGTGGAAGACCCCCTGTGATATCCTTGGTCTTCATGGTTTCACGAGGAATTTTAGCGATAGCATCACCAGGGAACAACTGATCACCGTCAAACACAGTGATGTTAGCTCCGATAGGCAATAGATAAGTCGCTTTAGCCTGTTTGTTTTCATCTAGTACAACCAAGCGTGGTCGTAAATCGGTGTCTCTGGAGTCAATAATCACTCTTCGGCTTAATCCGGTGACTTCGTCTACTTGTTCAGATACGGACAATCCTTCAGCGATGTCCACAAAAGAGACTGTACCACCCTGTTCGGAGAGAACAGGCACAGTGTAAGGATCCCAAGTTGCAACAACTTGTCCTTTAGTTACTTTGTCACCTTCTTGGACATTGAGCTTAGCTCCGTAAACTAATTGATATCTTTCTCTCTCTCGGCCTGTTTCATCGAGAATAGCGAGTTCACCATTTCGATTCATGACCGTGAAAGTGTTTTGACGATCTTTTACTAAGTTGGCTCTGAAGAGTTTAACTGTACCTTCGTGCCTGACTTCAAGTGAACTTTGCTCAGCTCTTCTTGTTGCAGTACCTCCGACGTGGAAGGTTCTCATAGTTAACTGAGTACCAGGTTCACCAATACTTTGAGCAGCGATGATACCTACGGCTTCACCAATGTTTACCAAGTGTCCACGAGATAGGTCGCGACCGTAGCACAAGCAACAGATTCCGACTTCGGTTTTACAGGTTAAGCCTGAGCGAATGAGAACTTTTTCAATTCCTGCTTCTTCGATTGCAGTCATTTTCTCTTCGTTGATCTCTTCATTGGCTTTAACTAGAACTTTTCCATTGTATGGATCGGTAATGTCTTCCAGAGCTACGCGGCCAAGGATTCGGTCTCCGATAGCTTCGATAATTTCTCCACCCTCAACGAGAGCAGCGATCTCAATGCCATCCGTAGTTTTACAATCGTAGTCTGAAACAACGATATCCTGTGCAACGTCCACTAAGCGACGTGTCAAATAGCCTGAATGAGCTGTTTTAAGAGCTGTATCGGCCAAACCTTTTCGAGCACCGTGGGTCGAAATGAAGTATTGAAGAGCATCCAATCCTTCGCGGAAGTTCGCAGTGATTGGAGTTTCAATGATTTCACCTGACGGACGTGCCATTAAGCCCCTCATTCCAGCCAATTGGCGGATTTGAGCAGCACTACCTCTCGCACCCGAATCAGCCATCATGTAAATGGAATTGAGCGAAGGAATAGTAATCTTATTACCAGCTTTATCAGTGACAACATCAGTAGAAAGTTCAGCCATCAGCTCTTCAGCGACTTGCTCAGTTACTTGAGCCCAGATGTCGATAACTTTGTTATATCTTTCCCCATCAGTGATCAGACCTTCTGTGTACTGATTTTGAATCTCTTGAACTTCGGTGTACGCTTTATTGAGAAGATCCGCTTTCTTTGTCGGAATCTTCATGTCCTGCATACAAATACTGATTCCCCCTCGAGTTGCGTACTCGAAACCCAAGGAACGTAGTTTGTCAGCAAGCATGACAGTACGTTTGTTTCCTGCAACTCGGTAACACATGTCCATCAGCTCGGAGAGCGCTTTTTTGTCCATGACTCGGTTGTACTCGTCAAAAGGAATCTCAGCAGGGATGATCTCTCGTAGGATCAATCTCCCTGGAGAGCAATCGTACATCTTGGTCTCTCCCTTGTGGTTAGAGACTCGGACGTTAATTTTTGCGTGAAGTTCTACCTCTCCAATTTCATGAGCATAGATAGCTTCTGTTGGATTGGAGAAGGTTTTTCCTTCGCCCTTACAGTTCACCCTTTGCTGAGTCATGTAATAAACACCCAACACAATGTCCTGAGTGGGGTCGATAATCGGTTTACCGAAAGCGGGTGATAAGATGTTGTTTGTGGACATCATTAGCACGCGAGCTTCCAATTGTGCTTCTACGCTGAGTGGCACGTGCACAGCCATTTGGTCTCCGTCGAAGTCCGCATTGAATGTGGAACATACCAACGGATGCAATTGAATAGCCTTACCTTCAATCAGTACGGGTTCAAAAGCCTGAATGCCAAGTCTGTGAAGCGTTGGAGCACGGTTTAAAAGAACTGGATGCTCTTTCACAACTTCATCAAGAATATCCCAAACTTCTTCTTTTTCTTTTTCCACCATCTTTTTTGCACTCTTGATGGTGGTCACGAAACCACGCTCTTCTAACTTGTTAAAGATGAAGGGCTTGAATAATTCCAAAGCCATTTTCTTTGGAAGACCGCACTGGTGGAGTCTTAGCTCGGGTCCAACAACGATTACGGAACGACCGGAATAATCTACCCGTTTACCGAGCAGATTTTGTCGGAAGCGGCCTTGCTTACCTTTAAGCATGTCACTCAAGGAGCGCAATGGACGTTTGTTGGGTCCTGTGAATGTTCTACCACGACGACCGTTGTCGAAAAGAGCGTCCACCGCTTCTTGTAGCATTCGTTTTTCGTTACGAATGATAATCTCAGGGGCGTTTAGCTCTTGTAAACGCTTCAAACGATTGTTTCGGTTGATAACTCGACGATAAAGGTCATTAAGATCTGAAGTCGCGAATCTACCACCGTCAAGTGGAACTAAAGGTCTTAAGTCAGGTGGGATCACTGGGATCACATCCAACATCATCCACTCCGGTTTGTTTCCAGAGGCTTTGAAAGCTTCACAAACTTTTAATCGTTTTGCTAAGGCTTTTTGCAATGTTTCGCTGCTGGTTTTGCTTAGGGCTAAGCGAAGTTCTTTAGCTAAACTATCGGGATCAATTTCTTTAAGCATGTCACGGACAGCTTCAGCGCCCATGGCAGCTTTAAAATCAGTTTTGTAAGTTTTTCGAGCTGCTGCGTACTCATCCTCAGAAAGCACTTCGCCTTTTTTGAGGGGGGTTTTTCCTGGGTCAGTTACAGCGTACGCTTCACAGTACAGTACGCGCTCTAGATTCTTCAGGGTCATGTCAAGAAGAGCACCGATACGGCTCGGTAAGCTTCTTAAGAACCAGATGTGAGCTACAGGTGTAGCAAGTTCAATATGCCCCAAACGCTCTCTACGAACTTTGGACTGAATGACTTCAACACCGCACTTTTCGCAAACGACTCCGCGATGCTTCATTCGCTTGTATTTACCGCAGTTACATTCGTAGTCTTTTACAGGACCAAAGATTTTGGCACAGAATAGACCATCTCTTTCTGGTTTAAACGTACGGTAGTTGATGGTTTCTGGTTTTTTGACTTCACCATAGGACCAAGAACGAATTTTTTCCGGACTAGCCAGAGAGATCTTTACAGCTTTAAAACTGATCGGATCTTTTGGCTTATCGAAAAAGTTTAATAGGTCTTTCATAGCGTTGTGTCCTCCATAAGCTCAACATCAAGTGCTAAGCTTTGAAGTTCTTTCACAAGAACGTTAAAGGACTCAGGGAGTCCTGGTTCAAGGGCATTTTCCCCTTTAACAATGGTTTCAAACATTCTAGTACGGCCAGCCACGTCGTCTGATTTAACCGTTAGTAGCTCTTGGAGACAATAAGCTGCACCATAGGCTTCTAGTGCCCACACTTCCATCTCTCCTAACCGCTGACCACCAAACTGGGCTTTTCCTCCCAAGGGTTGCTGGGTTACTAAGCTATAGGGTCCGATGCTTCGTGCATGGATCTTCTCATCAACTAAGTGATGGAGTTTCAATACATACATAACACCGACAGTGACATCGTGCTTGAAGGGTTCCCCTGTTCTTCCATCGAACAGAATTTGTTGTCCATTTGAAGGAAGTCCCACATTCGTGAGCGCTTGACCGATTTCTTCTTCGGTGCAGCTGTCGAACACTGGGCTGGCGATATGCAATCCGCCTTTCAGACGTTTTGCCATTTTTTTCAAGCTGTCTTCGTCCATCTCTTCGATGTCTTTATGAAGCTCTTTCGAAGTGAAGAACTTTTTGACGAGATTTCGAAGTTCGGTAGCATTCCATTTTTCAAGTTGCTCCTGAACTCTTAACCCGAATCCTTGAGCAGCTCTTCCTAGATGTGATTCAAGAATCTGTCCTACATTCATACGAGATGGAACGCCTAGAGGGTTCAACACCACTTGAACTGGAGTTCCATCTTCCATGTAAGGCATATCTTCGACTGGCAACAATCGTGAAATAACCCCTTTGTTACCATGGCGTCCGGCCATTTTATCACCGACAGAAATTCTCCGTTTTATGGCTACGTAGACTTTTACCATCTTGATGACCCCAGGAGGCAACTCATCGCCTTTCTTGAGTTTCTTAACTTTTTCATCAAAGAAGGTTCGGATGTTTTGAATCTGATTCTCAATAGCTGCTACCATCTGTCCGACGTTGGCTTCAACATCTGAGGAAAGAGGAATGTGCTTAATGAGGTCAAAGGGAATAGTATTGAATACATTTGCATCAATGACATCGCCCTTTTTCAGTAGCTGATTCTCACCAGTAGTATCTAGCAATTTCCCTGTAGTGGTTTGATCAACAACAAGTGAAGCAATTTTCTTACGAGCCGATTCTTGAAGAATTCGAATTTCAGTCTGCTCGTCACGACGGAGTCTGTTTTCTTCTTCTTCTGTTAAACGAGCAGTTCTTTCGTCTTTATCCGCTCCTTCGCGAGAGAAAATTTGAGCGCCAATCACTGTTCCAACAACACCAGGAGATACTCGGAGAGAGGAGTCTTTTACATCTCCAGCTTTCTCACCGAAAATAGCTCGTAGAAGCTTTTCTTCTGGACTCAATTGGGTTTCACCTTTTGGAGTGATTTTTCCAACTAGAATGTCTCCAGGCTTCACTTCGGCTCCGATGCGTACGATACCCGAGCTATCTAAATTCATGAGCTGTTCTTCGCTCACATTGGGAATATCGCGAGTCACTTCTTCTTTGCCAAGCTTAGTATCTCGCGCTACGCACTCGAATTCTTCAATGTGAATTGAAGTGAAGGTGTCTTTTCGTACAAGTTCTTCGCTTAGAAGAATGGAGTCCTCGAAGTTGTAACCGCACCAAGGCATGAAAGCTACAACCACGTTTTGTCCAAGAGCCAATTCGCCCATGTCAGTTCCGGGGCCGTCAGCAAGTACGTCGCCTTTGCGAACTCTTTCTCCGACTTCCACGATTGGACGCTGATTGACGCAAGTATTTTGGTTAGAACGACGATATTTTACTAAGTTGTAAATATCAACGCCTGATCCCGAGGTGGTTTCCTTCTCATCGATACGTACGACGATTCTTGTAGCATCTACGAAATCAACAATACCGCCATGCTTCGCAATGACATTAACTCCTGAGTCTCTTGCTACCAAACGCTCCATACCGGTTCCCACAAGAGGAGCATGGCTTTTTAGTAAGGGAACGGCTTGGCGTTGCATGTTAGAGCCCATGAGAGCTCTATTAGCATCGTCGTTTTCAAGGAACGGAATAAGAGAAGCTGCGATAGACACCAATTGATTTGGTGCAACGTCCATAAGATCGATCTCTTCCCGTCTAGCAAGCACTGTTTCACCATGTCGGCGAGCAGGAACAAACTCAGAATCAATCTTGTGCGATTTAACCGGCACCTTTGCTTGTGCGATGGTGTGGTTTTCCTCTTCCAAAGCAGAGTAAAAAGCAACATCGTCAGAGATCTTGCCGTCAACTACTTTTCTATAGGGAGTTTGGATAAACCCGTATTCATTTACTTTTCCAAAAGTGGAAAGAGATGAAATAAGACCAATGTTTGGACCCTCTGGAGTCTCAATTGGGCAAATACGGCCGTAGTGAGTCGCGTGAACGTCGCGAACTTCGAAACCGGCACGTTCTCTAGTTAAACCACCGGGTCCAAGAGCTGACAAACGACGTTTGTGAGTGACTTCGGACAACGGATTGGTTTGATCCATGAATTGAGAAAGCTGACTGCTTCCGAAAAATTCCTTAACAACAGCAGCAACTGGTTTTGCATTTATTAAATCATGAGGCATCAAGGTTTCAACGTCTTGTAAGCTCATTCTTTCGCGAATTGCTCGTTCCATTCGAACTAAGCCAACGCGGAATTGATTTTCTAAAAGTTCTCCAACAGCTCTAACTCGTCGATTACCTAAATGATCGATGTCATCGATTTGGCCTTTGCCGTTTTTGAGGTCAACCAGATACTTCACTACTGCCAAGATGTCTTCTTTGGTGAGTGTTGTATTTTCGATCGGTGTGTTGAAGTTAAATTTGTGGTTGATTTTTAGTCGACCTACTTTGGATAGGTCGTACTTAGTAGCATCAAAGAATAAACCATCAAATAGAAGCTTGGCGGTTTCAAGCGTTGGAGGATCTCCAGGGCGCAATCTTCGATAAATTTCGATAAGCGCTTCGTCCTGCGTTGCCACTTTATCTTGAGCTATGGTGTCTCTCAGATATGTGCCGACGTTAATTCTGTCAGTGTAGAGAATTTTGAACTCTGAAACACCACGCTCAGCTAGACGATCCAATTTATCAGTGGTGAGCTCTTCATTGCATTCAACAAGAACTTCGCCAGTCTCCATGTCGACGATATCATGAGCAGAGATTTTTCCAACCAAAAGCTCACGGTCCACTGGGAACTTTTTCAGTTTAGCATCTTCAATCTTTTTAAGAAGAGATGCGGTGAATTTCTTATTTTTCTCGATTACGACTTTGCCGCTATCATCTAGCCAATCATAGTTGGCACGCTGTCCAGCGTATAGTTTGGGTTCGAAGTGGAGATAAATCTTCCCACCTTTACCAAAGCTAACGGTTTCATGGTCGTAGAAATATTCTAGAAGCTGTTCAACGGAGAAACCAAGAGCTTTTAGAAGAATAGTGGCATGCAGTTTTCTTCGTCTGTCGATCCGAACATAGATGACGTCTTTGTGGTCAAATTCAAAATCTAACCACGACCCGCGGTAAGGAATGACTCTCGCAGAGTAAAGAAGCTTTCCGCTGCTATGGGAAGCTCCTTTATCGTGATCAAAGAAAACGCCGGGTGAACGATGCAATTGGCTGACTACAACCCGTTCAGTTCCGTTGATTACGAAACTCCCTCGGTCTGTCATAAGAGGAATTTCCCCTAAGTAGACCTCTTGTTCTTTAACGTCACGGATGGTGCGAGCTTGCGTTTGTTCATCAACATCGAAAACATTGAGTCGGACTGTAACTTTCAGAGGGGCAGCAAAACTCATTCCACGGCTTCGGCATTCGTCCACATCGTACTTAGGAGTTTCGAGAACGTACGATTCAAAGTCTAGGCTAGCGGTGTTGTTAAAGTCACTGATTGGAAACACTGACTTAAACACACCTTGCAAACCTGTCACGCTCCGAGTGCGTGGGTCTGCCTCAGCCTGCAAAAATTTGTCGTACGACTCTTTCTGGACCTCGATAAGATCCGGAATTTCGATTAGAGGTGGAAATTTACCAAACTCCTTGCGAAAGCGTTTGCTTTCAAAAAGGCGTGGAGAGGTGCTCATTATTTACCCCGTCTTTAAGCTAATTTTTAATTTAAAAAACTTGTGAAAGAAGTTGATTACTTAATCTCAACTTTAGCACCAACAGCTTCGAGCTTTTTCTTAATCTCTTCAGCTTCTTTCTTGGTGACGCCTTCTTTCAAGGTTTTTGGAGCGCCTTCAACTAGATCTTTAGCTTCTTTAAGACCTAAAGTTGTAAATCCACGGATTTCTTTAATCACGTTGACTTTTTGAGCTCCGCCATCAGCTAGAACAACGTCAAATGCAGTTTTTTCTTCTGCAGGAGCTGCTGCTGCTCCGCCTGCGCCAGCTGCAACGCCAACAGCAACAGGTGCTGCTGCGCTTACGCCGTAACGGGTTTCAAATTTTTTGATGAACTCAGAGATCTCGAGCAAATTTGCTTTATCGAAAAACTCAAATACTTGTTCTTCAGTTACTGCCATGGGACTTCCTCCTAAGTAATTTAATTAGATTCTTTTGCTTTCTTTTCTTTCAATGCGCCAAGAGCATACCCAAGTCTGTTGGGCCCGTCTTGAAGAGCATATAAAAACCGTGTTGGATGGGATTTGAGTGCCCACAAGAAGCCAACCAAAAGCTCGTTTCGGCCTGGTAGCTTGGAAAGGGCAACCATCTCTTTTTCAGAAATCACCTTATTAAGAGCGATTCCTGATTTTAATTTAACATTGAAATTCTCTTTATTAGCCCATTCCATGATGGCTTTTGCGGTCATCACGGCATCACCATTGCTGTAGGCTAGTAATGTAGGGCCTTCAAACTGGCCGGAAACTTCCTTAAAAGGGGTTTCGTTAAAAACACGTTTAGCTAAAGTGTTTTTAACCACTTTAACTCGAATGTCTTTTTTGCGAAGCGCTAACCGGAAGGAGGTCATGTCCTCCACAGTGAGCTTAGAGAATGACATTAAAGCGATAGCTTGAGCCTTTTCGACCCCTTTAGCTAAATCACTAACAAATTGCTGTTTTTCTGTGCGATTCAAGAAAAACTCCTAATAGCCGTTGAGCATTTGGCGCCCTATTTGTGAGCAGCCATTTAAATACTCAAAATTTAATTTCGTCAACCGATTTTTGGACCATTCCTACAAACTTCGTGCCATTGCATCTAACCCCTGAGTATCGATCACGATACTGGGCCCCATCGTAGTAGAGAGGGCGACCTTTCTAATGTAGACGCCTTTGGATGTGGGGGGCTTAGCTTTGAGAATATTGTCATAGAGTGCCAAAAAGTTTTCTTTAAGTTTGCCAGCTCCGAACGATTTTTTACCAATCATGGTGTGAACGATTCCAGCTTTTTCAACCTTATATTCCACTTTGCCTAGCTTTTGTTCTTTAACAGCTTTGCCAATTTCGGAAGTGACAGTACCTGTTTTTTTATTCGGCATTAGGCCTTTGGGACCAAGAACTTTAGCAACTTTGGTTAGATCTTTGAGAGCTTCTGGGGTTGTGATCAAACGATCAAAGTCCATCCAGCCCTTTTCGAGCTTCTCAAGAAGCTCATCATTACCAACAAAGTCAGCACCGGCTTCACGAGCTTCTTTCTCGGCTTCTCCTCGGGCGAAAACAGCAACTTTAATACTTTTTCCGATACCATGAGGAAGCACAGTTGCTCCACGAACCATCTGGTCGGATTGCTTTGGGTCTACGCCCAATTTGATCGCGATGTCGACGGTTTCATCGAACTTACGGCCTTGAAAACCATCTAAAATGGTAAGTGCTTCTTCAAGGTTGTACTTCTTAGTGCGGTCCACTTTAGCCGCATTTGCTTTATAAATTTTTCCTACTGAAGGCATTTTTTACTCCCTAATAAACTTAACCGACTACTTCCAACCCCATGCTTCGGGCAGTGCCAGCAACTTGGCTGATTGCAGATGCTATATCAACAGTGTTGAGGTCTGGCATTTTGGTTTTTGCAATCTCTTCCACTTGTGCTTTAGTGACAGTCCCTACTTTGGTTTTGTTAGGAACTCCCGAACCTTTTACTATGTTGGCAGCTTTCTTTAGCAGCACAGCAACAGGTGGGGTTTTGGTAATAAATGTGAATGATCGATCTTGGTAGATACTAATGACAACCGGGATAATCATTCCATTGGTGTTTTGAGTTTTTGCATTAAAGGCTTTGCAAAACTCCATGATGTTAACACCATGTTGTCCAAGAGCAGGTCCTACTGGGGGTGACGGATTGGCCTTTCCACCAGGAATCTGAAGTTTAACCATTGCAGTGAGCTTTTTCATCGTAAATCCCTCTCAATACCCAACTAATTTTTTTCTACCTGAACGAAATCCAGCTCTACTGGGGTCGAACGGCCGAAAATACTTACCATTACTCTTAACTTGCCTTTATCAGGTTTAACTTCTTCGACAACACCGTTGAAGTTAACAAAAGGCCCGTCAATAACTCTAACGCTTTCACCTTCCTCAAATTGAACTTTTGGACGGGGTTTGAGCGTTCCCTCTGTCATTTGGTTGGTTATGCGAGAGACTTCCTCCTCGGGAACCGCAGGTGGATTGATCGCATTGCCGACGAACCCCGTAATTTTGGGGGTGCTCTTGACCAAATGCCAAGTTGAATCGTTCAAAATCATTTTGACCAACATATAGCCAGGGAAGAACTTGCGGCTGGTGGTCTTCTTTTCGCCACGAACTAATTCAATGACGTTTTCAGATGGAATAAGAACATCAGTGAAGAATTTATCCATCTTCTGCTGCTTAATTCTTTCTTGAAGAGCTAATTTAGCTTTTTGTTCGTAACCACTATAAGTGTGAACGACGTACCACTTGTGTTCCACTTCGCCTTGACCCGTGGATTCAGTGCTTTGCTCTTCTGTGTTAGAGCTTGTTAAGCTTTCAACTTGATCTTTTTCTTCCTGATTCACAGTTATTCCCTTTAACTAAGCAGGTAACCAATTACCTTGCCCCAGATTACATCAAATCCCGCCAAAATAAGACTGATGAAAAATATACAAACCAGCACAACCCAAGTTGATTTCACGACGTCATCTTTGCTGGGCCACGTAACTTTTTTTAGTTCAACCACGACCTCATCTAAGAAAGCGTTAACCTTAGGGTGACGCAGGAGTACCACAAATGCCGTCACTGCCGCAAGTACAGGTAAAGCTTCAAGCCAATATTTAAAGCCGGTCAAGCGCCTGATTTCATAAACTTTGGATGATAACCACGTGAAAAAACTCCTGGTTAAAAACCAAGTTAAGAACGAGGTTGCCAAATAGGAACTGAGAATTATCTTCCGGTTATCCATAAGTAAACGGTAGTTCTGCCGTAAAACACTTCAAATTTCAAGTAAATGATTGAAGATTTTATGGTTGTTTTCAGAGTGGAGGTCAGTGACTGAGTTCAGGGGCTCTTCAGGGGGGAGATTTTAGATTACCCCGCTTTGGCGAGGTCTGTTTCTTCATGGGAAATGGCGTAGTTTAGAAGGTAGTCGAGAATTTCTCTCTGAGAAACCACTTTTTCCAGGTTCCCGTAGCTATCAGTAATAATAATGTGCCTGAATTTTCCCGTTTTCATCTTGTTTAAAACACTGCCGAGGGTTTCAAACCTTTGAACACAAACAGGGTTTCGGGTCATAAAATCGGATATTTTTGCATTGATTGGTATATCCTGAAGAGCACATTTTTTAAGGACATCTCGTTCAGTGAATATGCCAACGACTCGGGTGCCTTCAACAACTACCAAGCTACCGACATTAGCCGATTTGAGGGTGGCAATGGCATTAACAAGGGAAAGCTCTGGCTCGCAGTGAATGGCTCGTTTAGCTTCACCGAGTTCAGCGATGTGCCTGTCCAGCAGCTCTTTGAGTTGGTGCCTCATTAGTTTTTCCTTTCTCAAACCGGCTATCGATAGTCAAAGTCGAGTAAAGGGTTCACAAAGGTAGCCTCTCCAGCGTTTTAAAGACGGGCTGAGATCTTCAGCGCAAACGCGCATTATGATGTGAAATCAAACACTTATATAGCGTTCAGGTGTCTCTATACACTTCTATTTTAACACAGGGAGATAAAAACTCAAAATTGGGTAGAAAACAGGACGCCAGGGAGTCGAACCCTGAACCTAAGGATTTGGAATCCCTCGCTCTACCAATTGGAGCTAGCGTCCTATAATGAATCAGCAAAAAGGGAGGGGTTAACCCCCTCCCTCGATACTAAGCTTTTACTTCTTTATGGCTGGTATGCCGTCTGCAGTGCTTGCAATACTTCTGAGCATTACGTCGCTCAGAGTGCTTGCTCTTGTTTTTCGTCGTTGTGTAATTACGACGCTTGCACTCAGTGCATTCCATATTAATGATTGTCTGCATACTTCCTACTTCCTAACTATTCGATAATTTCAGTTACGACCCCAGCTCCTACCGTTCTGCCACCTTCACGGATAGCAAATCGGACTTCTTTTTCCATAGCGATAGGAGTGATGAGTTCTACCTCAACTGCGACGTTATCGCCAGGCATAACCATTTCAGTACCCTTTGGAAGAGTAACAACCCCTGTTACGTCCGTTGTACGGAAGTAGAACTGAGGTCGGTAGCCTGTGAAGAATGGAGTATGACGGCCCCCTTCTTCTTTAGTGAGAATATATGCTTCTGCTTTGCACTTTTTGTGCGGGG